>Ga0247809_1000317_pt1 | contig 23924 bp, 26 predicted proteins | sample UWRJL104311B1_FD_180951 | JGI IMG/M metagenome (GOLD analysis project Ga0247809, IMG submission 180951) | Plant litter microbial communities from Arlington Agricultural Research Station in Wisconsin, United States - UWRJ-L104-311B-1 | ecosystem: Environmental > Terrestrial > Plant litter >...
GGTGACGCCCGAGTTCGTGCGCATCCGCAAGGTGGAGCTCGACGCGAGCGCCCGCCAGCGCAGCACCGCGCGTCTCAAGAAGCAGAACGCGTAAGCGCTGCAGGCGATTCACAGCAGATAGCCACGAGCCCCGCCCCGGAACACTCCGGCGGCGGGGCTCGTGTCATTTAAGCTGGTGGGCATGACGACCACCAGCTCGCGGTTCGCCCGCCCCCTCCTGATCGCCCTCCTCCTCATCTCCGCTCCCGTGTTGACCGGATGCAGCGTGGCCGAGAACATCGTCGGGGGAGTCGTCGACGAGGCGAAGAACCAGGCGGGAGACGCCGTGTCCGACGCCCTGGGCGGCGCGGGCGTGACGACCGACGGCGAGCTGCCCAACGGCTTCCCCTCCGACGCCGTGCCCATCGTCGGCACGGTGCAGGGCGGCGGCAGCGCTCCCGACGCCTCCGGCTGGGTGGTGCGCACGACGCTCGAGTCCGACGACTTCGCCTCCGCGCAGGCCGCCCTCGAGGGCGCGGGCTACGTCGCCAGCGCGGTCAACACCGACGCCGACAGCGGTTTCGGCACCTTCACGCTCGCCCCGTACAGCGTGGCGCTCGCGACCGACACCGGCGCCGACGGCATTGTCACCGCGACGTACGTCGTGACGCCGGCCTAGGCGACGGGCGCGGGCCCGGTCAGCCGAAGAGGCCGTCGCCGATCGAGCCGCCTTTGCACGCGCCGGGCGGCGCCGCGAAGATCCCCGAGCCCACGTGCCGCAGGTACTCGTTCATGGCGTCGTTGCGGGCGAGCCGCGATTGGATCGGCACGAACTGCTCGCGCGGGTCGCGCTGGAAGCAGATGAAGAACAGCCCGGCGTTGAGGCGCCCGAGGTCGTCGTTGCCGTCGACGAAGTTGTAGCCGCGGCGGAGGATGGTCGCGCCCTTGTTCGTGTCGGGGTGGGCGAGCCGCACGTGCGACGCCTCGTCGATGAGCGGAGCATCGCCGCGCCCGGTGATCGCGAAGTCGGGCGCGGTGAACTCGGTGCCGCCGCTGAGCGGTGCGCCCTCGCCCTTGGTGCGGCCGACGACGCGTTCCTGTTCGCGCAGCGAGCTGCGGTCCCAGGTCTCGATCGTCATCCGGATCTTGCGCGACACCAGGTAGGAGCCGCCGGCCATCCAGGCCGCTCCGTCGCCGCGTTGCACCCAGACGTCCTTCGCGGTGGCGGAGTCTTCGGCCCGCAGGTTGGCCGTGCCGTCCTTGAAGCCGAACAGGTTGCGCGGAGTGGCCTGGGCACGGGTGGTCGACGAGGTGCGGCCGAAGCCGAGCTGTGACCAGCGCAGGCTCGCGCGGCCGAAGGCGATGCGCGACAGGTTGCGGATCGCGTGCACGGCGATCTGCGGGTCGTCGCTGCACGCCTGGATGCAGAGGTCGCCCCCGACGAGGGCCGGCAGCAGCGCGTCGCCGGGGAAGTGCGGCAGGTCGATGAGCGCCTCGGGCCGCTTCGACGCGAGCCCGAACCGGTCGTCGAACAGCGCGGGGCCGAAGCCGAACGTGATGGTGAGCCCCGACGGCGGCAGGTCGAGCGCCTCGCCGGTGTCGTCCGGGGGAGCGTCATACGGGCCGCTCGCGGGGCCGAACTCCCCGGCGCCGAGGCCCGCGGTCATGCGGCCGGCCGCGTAGGTCCAGTCGGCGAGCAGCTCTTCGAGCTCCTTCGCCGTGATGTCGCTGACGTCGAACGCCGCGAAGTGCAGGCGGTCCTGCGCCGCCGTCAGGATGCCGGCCTGGTGGTCGCCGTAGAACGGGTAGGAGGCGGAAGCCCCGGATGCGGCCGTCGCCTCGGGCGTGAGCACGCGGTCGACCCCGAACCCGAGTCCGGCGCCGACGACGCCGGCCCCGGCGAGCCCGAGCAGCCCACGGCGGGAGAGCCCGGAGCGCGCCGGGGCGGCGTCGTCAGTCATCGTGTCAGCCTAGGCGGGTCAGTTGACGAGTACCGACGTGAGCTTGCTGAGGGGCTCGCTCAGCGCGTTGACGCCGTCGGCGAGCTCCTTCACCTGCTCGGTCGTCAGGTCGCCGTAGTAGACGAAGCCGGCGTCGAGGCTGCCGTAGCCGGCGAGCAGGGTCTCGAGCGAGGTGAATTCGCCGTCGATCTGCTTCACGAGCTTCGGGTCTTTCGCCTCGACGATGTCGCGCACGCCCTCGTAGGCCACGCGCGCGCCCTCGAGGTTGGCCTGGAAGTCCCAGAGGTCGGTGTGCGACCAGATCTCTTCCTCGCCGGTGATCTTGCCCGACGCCACCTCGTCGAGCAGCCCGATGGCGCCGTTGCTGATCGCGTCGATCGACACGGTGTAGTCGTCCTCGTGCACGGCGTCGTTGAGCGACGCGGTGTCTGCCTGCAGCAGGTCGGCGAAGCGGGTGCGCTCCGCGGCACTGAGCGGCACGTACGCCTCTCCGCCGTTGTCGGCCGCCGTCGGCTGCCAGAGGTCCTTTTCGATGCGGTGCCAGCCGGTCCACTCGGTGCCCTCTTCGACGTCCGCTTCGCGGAAGTCGATCTTCGGGTCGAGGTCGCCGAACGACTCGGCGACCGGCTCGATGCGCTCGTAGGCGGCACGGGTCGGGGCGTAGAGGGCGCGGGCCTTCTCGTCGTCTCCCGCGCGGTAGGCGGCGAGGAAGGCGTCGGTGCCGGTGACGAGGCCCTCGACCTGGTTCTTGACGTACGCCACGTAGTTGGTCGCCGCGGCGGCCACGAGCTTCTTGTCGTCGCCGTCGGCGGCGAGGTCGGCACCGGAGTCGGTGACCGTGAACGCGGCCTTGCCGAGGCCGTCTCCGACCATGCCCGGCTTGCACACGGTGAAGTAGTCGCCGGGCGCAGCCTGTACGACGAGGTCGCGGGAGATGCCCGGGCCGATGTTCTCGACCTCTCCGACGATGCGCAGGCCGTCGTCGGCGAGCAGGTAGAACTCGGTGACCTGGTCGCCCGAGTTGGTGATGGCGAAGCTGATGTTGCCGCTCGGCGCCTTGGCGGCGGAGACGGCGCAATCGCTCGCGCTCGAGTCGACCTCGAGGGACGTGGCATCCGCCGACGACGGCTGGGCGTGGGCCACGCACCCGGAGAGCAGGAGGAGGGCCGCGGCGCTCGTCGCGACGGTGACGGCCGCGCGGGTTCGGGCGGGGGTCGCTGTCGACCGGTTCATAGTGCTCCTTCTGGGGTTTTCACGAGTGCGGGGGACTGAGTGGGGGTGCTACCGCGGCGCACGGCCAGCGCGAAGGCGGTCATGACGGGCACGACGTAGGCGACCCAGGCGACGGCCTCGAGCACGGTCGTGGCGGGCGAGAAGTTGAAGACGCCCTTGAGCAGGGTCCCGTACCAGCTGTCGGGCGGCACGGAGGCGGAGACGTCGAACGCGAGGGTGTTGAGCCCCGGGAGGAACCCGGCCTCCTGCAGGTCGTGCACGCCGTAGGCGAGCACGCCGCCGGCCACGACGATGAGGAAGACGCCGGTGTAGGTGAAGAAGCGCGAGAGATTGATCGAGAGCACGCCGCGGTAGATCAGGTAGGCGAGCACGACGGCCACGACGATGCCGAGCGAGGCGCCGAGGAGCGGCAGGGTTGTCGAACCGCTGGCCTGCACGGCGGCCCAGATGAACAGCGCGGTCTCGAGGCCCTCGCGGCCGACCGCGAGGAACGCCACGAGCACGAGCCCCCAGCCGGCGCCGCTGAGGTGGCTGTCGACCTCGGCGCGCAGCTCGCGCGACAGGCCACGGGCGGTGCGCAGCATCCAGAAGATCATCCAGGTGACGAACCCGGCGGCGACGATCGACAGCAGTCCGCCGATGAGCTCCTGGGCCTGGAAGGAGAGGCCGTAGGTGCCGAAGGTCAGCACGCAGCCGAGCGCGAGCGACAGGGCGACGGCGAGACCGACCCCGAGCCAGATACGCGGCAGCACGTCGCGGCGGCCGATCTTGACCACGTAGGCGATGAGGATACCCACCACGAGACCGGCTTCGAGGCCTTCGCGCAGGCCGATGAGGAAGTTTGCGAGCACGGGTCTTCTCTGCTGGAAACGGGAGGAAAAGTTGGTAAGGCTTACCTTAGCCATCTGACTCTAATCAGCTTTGTCTAAGCTGTCCACTTATGCCAGAGAACACTGAGGTGACGGGCCCGGCCGAGCGGATCCTGTTCGTGCACGCCCACCCCGACGACGAGAGCATCACCACCGGCGGCACGATCGCGACCCTCGTCGACCGCGGCGCGCACGTGACCGTGCTCACCTGCACGAGGGGCGAGCTGGGCGAGGTGATCCCCGACGACCTGCAGTACCTGCTCGAGTCGCCCGAGCGCCTCGCCGACTACCGCGAGCGCGAACTCGCCGCGGCCATGACCGCGCTCGGGGTCACCGACCACCGCTACCTCGGGGCCGCCGACGCCCGCTGGACGGACCTCCCGCCGCGCCGGTACCTCGACTCGGGCATGCGGTGGGGCGCGTCGGGCGCCGAACCGCTCGAGAGCCTCGGCGCGTACTCGCTGTCGGCCGCAGATCTCGGAGCCGTGACGGCGGATGTCGCGGCCGTGATAGCCGACATCGCGCCGACCGCGGTCGTGAGCTACGACGAGCGCGGCGGCTACGGCCACCCCGACCACGCCCGCGCGCACGCCGCGGCGCGCCGCGCGGCCGAGGTCATGGGCGTCGCCTTCTACGAGATCGCCGAGCCCGGCGCCCGGCCCGGCGGCCTCGACGTCGACGTGCGGCCGGTGCTCGCGCGCAAACGGGAGGCGCTCGCCGCGTACCGCACCCAGTTGACTCTCGGCGACGAGACGCTCACGCTGTCGAACGGCGAACCGCAGCCGGTCACCACGACCGAGTCGTACCGGCGGGTGGCCGTCGAGCCGCACCCCGACACGGTGCCGTTCCGCGACCAGACGCGGGGCGTCAAGATCACCGCGGGGGTGCTCGTGCTGGCCTTCGGCGCGGTCATCGGCGCGCTCATGACCGCGGTGCACCAGGCCAACACGCCCGTCGGCGACGTCGCGCTGCCCTGGGGGCTCGTGCTCGGCCTCGTCGCGGTCACCGGGTTCGTCGTGGGGCTGCGGCTACTGACATCCACCCGCATCATGCCCATCCTCGCGACCGTCGGGATCATGGGGATCACGGCATTCCTGGCGTCTCCGACGCTCGGCGGCTCGGTCATCGTGCCGGCGAACATCGTGGGTGTGATCTGGACTTTCGCGCCCGCGGTCGTGATCTTGGTCGTCGTCGCCTGGCCGAATCTGCACCGCGCGCAGCCGGTCACCGGAATCGTGCAGCCGGGGCGTGGGTAAGATTGTCTAGTTCTCTTGCCGCGAAAGGATCTCGACCTCAGTGACCTACGTCATCGCCCAACCCTGTGTCGACATCAAAGACCGCGCGTGCATCGACGAATGCCCCGTCGACTGCATCTACGAGGGGGACCGGATGCTCTACATCCACCCCGACGAGTGCGTCGACTGCGGCGCCTGCGAGCCGGTCTGCCCGGTCGAGGCCATCTACTACGAAGACGACGTGCCCGAGCAGTGGGCCGACTACTACAAGGCCAACGTCGAGTTCTTCGACGAGGTCGGATCTCCCGGCGGCGCCGCGAAGGTGGGCGTGATCCACAAGGACCACCCGATCGTCATGGCCGAGGCCTTCAACGGCGCAGCCGAGTAACGTGCCGCGCACGCCGCTCAGCCTCCCCGACTTCCCGTGGGACGCTCTCGTGCCGTTCGGCGACCGCGCCCGTCTGCACCCCGGCGGCATCGTCGACCTGTCGGTCGGATCGCCGGTAGACCCGACGCCGCAGATCGTCCGCGATGCCCTCAAGGCCGCGACCGACGCCCACGCCTACCCGCAGGTCGCCGGCACGCCGCAGCTGCGTGAGGCCATCGTCGAGTGGTACTCCCGCCGCCGTGGCGTGCACGACCTCACCGTCGCGAACGTGCTGCCGTCGATCGGGTCGAAAGAGCTCATCGCCTGGCTGCCGCTCATGCTCGGCCTGCGCGCCGGCGACGTCGTCGTGCACCCCGCCGTCGCCTATCCGACCTACGCCATCGGCGCCGCCCTCGCCGGGGCGTCCGTGCTCGCGAGCGACGACCCGGCCGAATGGCCGGAGAACACCCGCCTGGTCTGGGTCAACTCCCCGGGCAACCCCGACGGCAGCGTGCTGGGCGTCGACCGCCTGCGCGCCATGGTCGCCCGCGCCCGCGAGCTGGGCGCCGTGATCGCGAGCGACGAATGCTACGCCGAGCTCAACTGGACGTCGGATGAACCGACCCCGTCGATCCTCGACCCCCGGGTCATCGGCGGCGACCGCAGCTCGGTGCTCTCGGTGTACTCGCTCAGCAAGCAGTCGAACCTCGCCGGCTACCGCGCCGGATTCGTGGCCGGCTGCAGCGACCTGGTCGCCGAGCTGCTGGGCGTGCGCAAGCACGCCGGCCTCATCCCGCCCGCTCCCGTGCAGGCGGCGATGGTCGTGGCCCTCGGCGACGAGGCGCACGTGGCCGAGCAGCGCGAGCTCTACCGCTCGCGCCGCGACCGGCTCAAGGCCGCTGTCGAGGCGGCCGGCTTCACCGTCGACCACAGCGAGGCCGGGCTCTACCTCTGGGCCACCCGCGGGGACGACGCGTGGAAGACCGTCGCCGACCTCGCCGACCTCGGCCTGCTCGTAGTTCCCGGCACGTTCTACGGCGACGGCGCCGCGACGCACGTGCGCATCGCGCTCACCGTCACCGACGCCGACGTCGACGCCGCGGTCGAGAGGCTCGCCGCCCTCCGCTGAGGTTTGGAGGGATCCTCCAATCCGCGTTGTGGGCTTTTGGGCGCTGCACCACTGGTCAAGCGACGCCTTATAGGCTGTAGGTGTGAATGACATGGCGCCAGGTACAGAAACGGCCACGCTGCACTTTCCGGGGGAACAGCGGAGTTCCCGGTCATTCGCGGCGTTGACGGCCGCGACAGCATAGACATCTCCACTTTCATGAAGCAGACAGGCTTCACGACGCTCGACCAGGGCTTCGTGAACACCGCGTCGACCAAGAGCGCGATCACCTACATCGACGGCGACGCGGGCATCCTGCGCTACCGCGGATACCCGATCGAGTCGGTCGCGAAGAACTCGACCTACCTCGAGGTCGCGTGGCTGCTCATCTACGGCGAGCTGCCGAGCGCGACCGAGCTCTCCGAGTTCGACGACCGCATCCGCAGGCACACCCTGCTGCACGAAGACCTGCGGCGGTTCTTCGACGCGCTGCCGCACAACGCGCACCCGATGTCGGTGCTCTCCAGCGCCGTCTCCGCGCTGTCGACCTACTACGAGGGCTCGCTGAGCGTCAAAGACCCCGAGCAGATCGAGATGTCGATCGTGCGGCTGCTCGCGAAGCTTCCGGTCATCGCCGCCTACGCGCACAAGAAGAGCCTCGGTCAGGCGTTCCTCTACCCCGACAACTCGCTGAGCTTCGTCGACAACTTCCTCAAGCTCAACTTCGGCACCATGGCCGAGCCGTACGAGGTGAACCCGGTGCTGTCGAAGGCGCTCGACCGCCTGCTCATCCTGCACGAAGACCACGAGCAGAACGCCTCGACCTCGACCGTTCGCCTCGTCGGATCGACCGAGGCCAACATCTTCGCCTCGGTCTCGGCCGGCATCAACGCCCTCTACGGCCCGCTGCACGGCGGCGCCAACGAGGCCGTGCTCAAGATGCTCGGCGAGATCAAGGAGTCGGGCGATGGCGTCGCGAAGTTCGTCGAACGGGTGAAGAACAAAGAAGAAGGCGTGCGCCTGATGGGCTTCGGCCACCGGGTGTACAAGAACTTCGACCCGCGCGCGACCCTCGTGAAGGAGAGCGCCGACGAGGTGCTCGAGGCCCTCGGTGTGCAGGACGACCTGCTCGACATCGCGAAGGAGCTCGAGGCGGTGGCCCTCGCCGACGACTACTTCGCCGAGCGCAAGCTCTACCCGAACGTCGACTTCTACACGGGCGTCATCTACAAGGCCATGGGCTTCCCGCCGCGCATGTTCACGCCGCTGTTCGCCATCGGCCGCCTGCCCGGCTGGATCGCCCACTGGCGCGAGATGAACCTCGACCCGGCGACGAAGATCGGCCGCCCGCAGCAGCTGTACATCGGAGAACCGGAACGCGCCTGGCCCGAGCGCTAGCGCACGCACGACGGATGCCGCGGCTCCCGTTCCCCGGAACGGAGGCCGCGGCATCCGTCGTCTGCGGCGGCTCCGTCTGCGGTCAGCCGGCGGGGTCGGCCGTGAGCGTCACGTCGCGGTAGGCGATGCCGACCGAGCCCGACGTGCTCGGGCTGCAGCGGATGCCGAGGGTGACCTCCGGCACGTCGTAGGTGGCCGTGTCGCCGATGCGCGTCCAGGCGCCGCCGGCCGCGACCGGGAACGTCGCATCGTCGAGGTAGCCGATGCGTCCGCTCGCGTCGACCAGGCCGCACGACAGCACGGCTCCCGGCACGCTCGAGAAGAATCGCACCTGCGCGCCGTAGGTCACCTGGTAGAGGCCGTCGGCGACCGTGCGGTTCTGCAGCGTGATCTTGTCGCTCGGCCGGTAGTGGCCGACCACGAGCGTCGAGCCGTCGTCGGGTGCGCGCGAGCCGGCCCAGGCTGCACCCGCGCCGAGCAGCGCCACGGCCGTGGCCGCGGCGACGATCGCGGTAGCGCGCCCTCGCATGTGCTGACTCTAGCCCCCGCGGCGGCGCGGCTCAGGCGTGCAACGCGGCGTTGAGCTCGACGCCCGTGCCCGAGCGGGCGAGCACCTCGACGGCGCCCGTGAGCGAGTTACGGCGGAACAGCAATCCCGCGACGCCGCTGAGCTCCGACGCCTTCACGGTGCGGGGCTGCAGCGTCTCGGCCGCGCCCTTCGGCGGAACGACGAGCACCTTGGTGCCGGCCGTCACGTACAGCCCGGCCTCCACGACCGAGTCGTCGCCGATCGAGATGCCGATGCCCGAGTTGGCCCCGAGCAGCGCCCGCTCGCCGATGGTGACGCGCTGCGTGCCGCCGCCGGAGAGCGTGCCCATGATCGAGGCGCCGCCGCCGATGTCGGAGCCGTCGCCGACCACGACGCCCTGCGAGATGCGGCCCTCGACCATCGAGGTGCCGAGGGTTCCCGCATTGAAGTTCACGAAGCCCTCGTGCATCACGGTCGTGCCGGGCGCGAGGTGCGCTCCGAGGCGCACGCGCGACGCGTCGGCGATGCGCACCCGCTGGGGCACGACGTAGTCGAGCAGGCGCGGGAACTTGTCGATGCCGTGGGCCGAGATGCCTGCACGCTGCAGCACGGGCCGCAGGCGGGCGAAGTCGTCGGGGTGCATGGGGCCCGCCGTGGTCCAGGCCACGATCGGGAGGTAGCCGAAGATGCCGTCGAGGTTCACGGTGTTCGGCGCCACGAGGAGGTGGCTCAGCAGGTGCAGTCGCAGGTAGGCGTCCGGGGTGGAGGCGGGGGCCTCGTCCAGATCGATCTGCACGGTCACGAAGTCGACGCGAACCCCGCGGCGCTCGTCGGCGCCGAGCAGCGGCTCGAGGTCGGACGGTGCGATGTACGGATCGGTGCCGGCCGGGAGCTCACCGAGGGTCGGCGACGGAAACCAGGTGTCGAGAACCGTGGAGTCGGACGAGATCGTGGCCAGGCCGTAGCCCCAGGCGGCGCGAGGATTCATGGCTCCAGCGTACCGACCCTAAACTTGGCACCATGCCCGTCGCCGACACCTCGCTGCCCGTTCTCGACCTCAGCCAGACCTCGGTCGACATCACGCGTCAGCTGTGCGACATCGAGTCGGTCTCGGGCGACGAGGGGCCGATCACCCAGGCCATCCTCGCCGCTCTCGCCGGGTCCACGCACCTCGAGGTGCTGCGCGACGGCGACACGATCGTCGCCCGCACGAACCTCGGCCGCGACAAGCGCGTCGTGATCGCCGGCCACACCGACACCGTGCCGCTCAACGACAACCTGCCCACACGCTACGAGACCGACCCTTCGGCAGGCCCGGGAGAACCGGCGATCACCTACCTCTGGGGGCGCGGCACCGTCGACATGAAGTCGGGCGTCGCGGTGCAGCTCAAGCTCGCGGTCGAGCTCACCGAGCCCGCCGTCGACATCACGTGGATCTGGTACGACCACGAAGAGGTCTCCGCCGAACTCAACGGCCTGAAGCGTCTCGCCGACAACCGCCCCGACCTGCTGCAGGGCGACTTCGCGATCCTGGGGGAGCCCACCAGGTCGGAGATAGAGGGCGGATGCAACGGCAGTGCCCGCATCGAGGTGCGCACGTTCGGCCTCCGGGCGCACTCGGCCCGTGCGTGGGTGGGTCACAACGCCATCCACGACCTCGCCCCCGTGCTCGACACCCTGGCCGCGTACGAGCCGCGCGACGTCGAGGTCGACGGGCTCGTCTACAAAGAGGGCCTCAACGCCGTCGGCATCACCGGCGGGGTCGCCGGCAACGTGATCCCGGACGCCGCGATGGTGCACATCAACTACCGGTTCGCGCCCGACCGGTCGGGCGCCGAGGCCGTCGCGCACCTGCGCGAACTGTTCGCCGGCTTCGACGTGACCGTCGTCGACCTCTCCGAGGGAGCGCGCCCCGGCCTCGACGCCCCCCTCGCGCAAGACCTGCTCGCCGCGGTCGGCGGCGAAGCCAAGCCCAAGTACGGCTGGACCGACGTCGCCCGCTTCTCGGCGCTCGGCATCCCCGCCGTCAACTACGGCCCCGGCGACCCGCTCAAGGCGCATGCCGACGACGAGCGCGTCGCCGTCGAACAGATCACCGCGTGCGAGCGCGGACTGCGGGCATGGCTCACGAAGGCCTGAACGACCTGATCGGCACGGCGGTGCACGGCGAGCGGTCGCGCTCAGGGGCCCGGGTGTGGTTCGCCGTGCGCTACCGGCTCACCGCGTGGTGGGCCCGCGTGCTGCTCGTCTTCGTGGTCTCCCGCGTCGTGACCACGGCGATCCTGCTCTGGTTCGCGTCCCGTCAGCCGGCGAACGCCTGGACCGGCGCGCACCCCGGCTACCTCGACTTCGCGAAGCTCTGGGACGGCCACTGGTACTTCATCATCGCCGCGGCCGGGTACCCGACCGAGCTGCCGGTGACCGCCGACGGCCACGTCGGCGAGAGCGCGTGGGCGTTCATGCCCGCCTACCCGATGCTCGTGCGGCTGCTGATGTTCGCGACGGGGCTCGACTTCCGCGTGCTCGCCGTGTTCGTGTCGATCGCCTTCGCCCTCGGCACCGCGCTGATGTTCTACCGGCTGATGAACCTCGTGCTGCCCAGCGGCACCGCGCTGTTCGCCGTCGTGCTGTACTGCTTCGCGCCGCTCTCGCCGATCCTGCAGGTGTCGTACGCCGAGTCGATGCACGCGTTCTTCCTCACCCTCGCGCTCTACCTGTTGCTGAAACGCGACTATTGGATGCTGCTTCCCGTCGTCGTCGTGATGTCGCTGACCCGGCCCAGCGGCCTGGCATTCGCGCTCGCGATGGGGCTGCACGTCGTGCACCGCTTCCTGACGCGCGACCGCGACCCGTTGCCGAGACGCGAGCTCGTGGCATCCGTCACCGTCGGCGTCGTGAGCGTCGTGAGCGGATTCGCCTGGCTGCTGATCGCGGCCGCGGCCACCGGCTCGATCACCGCCTATACCGACACCGAGCTCGCCTGGCGCGCCCCGTACATCGGCTATCGGGAGCTCGTGCCGCTCACGCCGTGGGTGCTCGGCGCGGATTTCTGGGTTCCGGGCGGCCTCGGCGTCGTGCTGCTGATTATTTTGGTCGGAGGATTCGTCGCCTTCATGTTCTCGCCGTGGGTGCGCAGACTGGGCGTCGACCTGCGCTTCTGGGTCGCGAGCTATGCGCTCTACCTGCTCGCCGTCTTCTTCCCGCAGTCGAGCACGTTCCGCCTGTTGCTGCCGGTTTTCCCGCTCTGGGGCGCCGTCGCGCAGCCGCGCTCGTGGGTCTACCGGCTCGCGGTCGTGCTGCTCTGCGTCGCGGGGCAGGCGGGATGGATCTACATCGCATGGTGGGTCGACGGCTACGACTGGACGCCCCCGTGAGCCCGTTCGGTTTTCCGCATGCCGATTCATAGTCAATAATGGATGAGTACCTATGAAAGGGGACTTCTCATGGCAGCCATGAAACCGAGGACCGGCGACGGCCCAATGGAGGCTGTGAAAGAAGGTCGCCTCATTATCGTTCGTGTACCGCTCGAGGGTGGTGGCCGGCTCGTAGTGTCGGTCAACGACGCAGAGGCAAAAGAGCTGCGCGACGCTCTCGCCGGGGTCGTCACGACCGCCTAGACACTCTTTCCAGTCGGAAGCCGCGTGTACCCCTCGGGGTGCACGCGGCTTTTCGCTGTGCCGACGGAGCTCAGTCGGCGATCTTGGTGAGCTGCAGCAGCCCGTCGCCCACGGGGGAGAGCGAGCTGATCACGGCGGACGACTCGGCGACCTCCCGCAGGATGGTGCGGAAGTTCACGACAGTGTCGTCGCGTTGCGCGGGGTCGGCGACCCGGCCGCGCCACAGGGCGTGCGCCACGACGACGGTTCCGCCGGCCCGCACCATGCGCAGGCCGTGTTCGACGTATTCGATCACCGAGTGCGGGTCGGCGTCGACGAACACGAGGTCGTAGCTCGACTCGTTCATGCGCGGCAGCACGTCGAGCGCGCGTCCCGCGATGAGCCGCACGCGGTTCGCCGGGATGTCGGCGGCGGTGAAGGTGACCTTCGCGAGCTGCTGGTGGTCGATCTCGGAGTCGATCGACGTGAGCACCGCGTGCGGGGCGCCCGTGAGCATCCAGAGCCCGGAGACGCCGAGACCGGTGCCGATCTCCATGATGTTCGTCGCGGCCGTCGCCGCGGCCAGCACGGCCAACTGTGCCCCGGTCGCGGGCGAGACGGGCTCGACGCCCACCTCGACGGAGTGCTGCCTAGCGAGCGCTATCTCCGGCCGTTCGACGACGAATTCTTCTGCGAACTTCCAGCTCGACTCTTTTCCTGCCACCAACAACTCCTTGTTCGTCCCCACTGTAAGCCAGGCAATCATCAACAGGGGTTATTCTGAGCGGGTGTCCTTTGGGTTGACGTTCGAGAAGCTGGTGATCATCGGGATCATCGCGGTCTTCCTGCTCGGTCCGGAACGGCTCCCGTATTACGCGTCGCAACTCGCGCGCCTCACGAAGACGGTGCGCGGCATGGCCGACGGCGCCAAGGAGCGCATGCGGGAAGAGATGGGCCCGGACTTCGACGACGTCGACTGGAAGAAGCTCGACCCGCGCCAGTACGACCCGCGACGCATCATCCGCGAGGCCCTCGTCGACGACGAGCCGGTGCCGGTGATCACCCCGCCCGTCAAGCCGACCATCGAGTCGGCGTACGCGCAGCGTCAGCGGCTGCTGCGCGAGGGCAAGCCGGCACCGTACGACACCGAAGCCACCTAGCGGCGCCGCAGCGCCTTCAGCACGACCAACACCGTCACGAGGGCGCCCGTGACCGCGGCGAACTCCGCGCCGGTGCGCGGGAGGGCCAGCAGGCCCGTCGAGGCCGAGACCGTGCGCGCCTCGACGAAGCGCAGCAGCCCCTCCGCGCCGTTGCGCCGGCCGAGCCCCGAGTGCTTCATGCCGCCCATCGGGGCGTCGACGCTGCCGAACGTCGCCCGGTAGCCCTCGTTGATGTTCACGCTGCCCGCGTCGAGCCGCTCGGCCACACGCCTCGCCCGCTCGACCGAGCCGCTGAAGACCGATGCGTTGAGCCCGTACTCCGACGCGTTGGCGGCGGCCACGGCCTCGTCCTCGCTCTGCACGACATGGATCGCGACGACCGGTCCGAACGTCTCGCCCGACGCGCACAGCATGTCGTCGGTCACGTCGGCGAGCACGGTCGGCTCGTAGAAGAACGGGCCGAGGTCGGGCCTCGGCCTGCCGCCGGCGAGCAGCATGGCACCCTTGGCGACGGCGTCGTCGACGTGCGACCGCACGCGCTCGAGCTGGGCGGCCGACGTGAGGGATCCGACATCCGTCGAGAAATCCATGGCCGGTCCCTGCTTCGCCTGGGTCACCCGCTCGACGAACGCCCGCGTGAACGCGTCCGCGACGTGGCGCAGCACATAGATACGCTCGATCGAGACGCAGAGCTGGCCCATCGACGAGAAGCAGGCGTAGAACGCGTCTGCGGCGGCCTCCGCGGTGTCGACGTCGTCGAGGACGATAAGCGGGTTCTTGCCGCCCAGCTCGAGCGAGGCCCCGATCAGCCTCCCCGCCGCCCGCACGCCGACCGAGGTTCCGGTGGCGGTCGAGCCGGTGAAACAGACGTAGTCGGCGTTGTCGACGACCGCGTTGCCGATCTCGGCGCCGTCGCCCGCGACCACCGCCCAGAGCGCGGCGGGCACTCCGGCGTCGACGAACGCCCGGCGTGCTGCGAGGATGCTCAGCGCGCCCTGGTTGTCGGCCTTCTGCACGACCGCGTTGCCCGCCGCGAGGGCGGGCACGATGTCGAGCAGGGCGAGGCTCAGCGGGTAGTTCCACGGCGTTATGACGCCGACGACGCCCTTGGGCCGATAGCCGACCCGCGTCGTGACGAGGAACGGGATGCCCGACCGCCGGCGCCGGGTCGCCAGGATCGAGCGGGCGGCGACCGCGTAGTAGCGCGTGACGCTCGCGCCCACGAAGACCTCTTCGAACGCCTGGCCGCGGGTCTTGCCCGTCTCTGTCTGCAGCGTGTCCATGAGCCGCTCGCGCGCCTCGAGCAGGAGGTCGTGCGCGCGCAGCAGCACGGCCCTGCGGTGCGCGTGGCCGGCCGCCTGCCATGCCTGCTGGGCGACGTGGGCGGTGGCGGTCGCGTCGTGCACGTCCTGCGCCGTCGACAGCGGCAGTCGGTGCAGCACCTCGCCGGTGAACGGCGCGACCACCTCGGCGGTGTCGCTGCCCGAAGCGGAGAGGTCGCCGACGAGACGGGAGACATAGGCGTGATCGAGCGCGCTGGCTGGCATGGGTACAGCCTAGGGAGCGGGCACGCGTTGCGATACGGCGGGTGCTAGCCCGCCGCCGTCTCGTGTTCGGTCTGGAAGCGCGTGGCCTCGGCGCGCAGCGTCTCGACGACGAGGCGCACGGACGGCCGCTCCGCACGGTCGGGGCGCATGAGCGCCGAGATCTTGCGCACGGCCCGCACCCCGGTGAGCGGCCGCGTCACGAGACCGTTCTCGTGGTCGCGCGTGGTGAACCGGGGGAGGATCGCGATGCCGTGGCCCGCCGCGACGATCGACTCGACTATGCCGTTGTCGCTGAAACGCTGCACGACGCGGGCGGGCGTGCCGTTCGCCGTCTCGATCTGGCGCAGGATGCGGTCGAAGGGCAGTCCGACCGGCACGCCCACCCACGACTCGTCGACCAGGTCCCGGGGCGACAGCGTCTTCTTGTCGGAGAGCGGATGTCCCTCCGGAAGCGCCACGTCGAGGGGTTCCGTCATCAGGGGCACGACGGCGAGGCCTCTTTCGCGCCAGGACGGCAGGATGGTGGGCGCGTCGGCGACCACGATGTCGAAGTCGGGCGTGAGGTCGGCGAAGTCGGGCTGCAGCGCGTCTTGGTCGCTGCAGGTGAGCACGAGCCCCGCGACATCCGCTATCGCGCCGAGCAGACCGGGCAGCAGCATCTGCCCGCCCGTCGGGAAGATGGTGAGCGTCACGTCGCCGCGCGGCGCCTGTTTGAAGTCCTCCCAGAGCGCCTCCGCGCGCTCGAGCGCGACGGCCACGTCGGTGGCGGTCTGTGCGAGCATGCGGCCGGCACCGGTGAGCACGACACCCCGCCCGCGGCGCTCGGTGAGCGGGATGCCCGCCTCGCGCTCGAGCACTTTGAGCTGCTGCGAAACAGCCGATGAGGTGCGGTTTGTCGCGGCGGCGACCGCGGTGATGCTTCCGCGCTCCGCGAGTTCCCGGAGCAGTTCGAGCCGGCGTACGTCCATGTAGCGATTCTACATATATGCACAAGAAGTATGCGATTGTGCTAAACGGTCGACGGCGGTTGAATTGTTTCAGACCTAGAGAAAGAAATACCCATGATCATCGAATTCGTCATCATCAGCGCCCTCGCCGTAGCCGGCATCGTCGGAGCCGTCGTCGTCACCGTCCGCGACGGATACGGCCGCGTCCCCACCCGCCGCGCCTAGGCGGTACCGGCCGGAAAACGGCCGCCGTACACCGACCCACAGCGGTCCGCGAGTGCAGCAGCATCCATCGGGTGCGGCTGCACTCTCGTCGTTAAGGCGTAGGGTCGCACGCCGTCCCGCCTTCGCCGACTCAGGCCCGCCGGAACATGCCGGGGTAGTCCACCACGAAGCCGGCGTCGTCGATCGTGATGTCGCGCACGAAGTCGCTGTCGCGCGACTCGTAGCGGTAGCTGCGCGTGTCGAGCCGCGTGTACCGCTGCGGGTCGGCCGACACGGTGAGCTCGGGAACCGCGATCAGCGCGGTCACGATGTCCGCGCTCTCGCCCACGCCGAGACCGAGCCGCCAGATCGGCAGCGTGTTCGTGAACGGCGTGCCGCTCAGGTCGACGTCGATCGCGCCGGCCAGGCGGTCGAGCACGCGTCCGTCGCCCTCGCTCCAATTGCCCCGTCCGTCGGCGAACAGCACGAGCGACACGTCGTCGGTCGCCACGCGCACGACCCGGGTCGCCCAGCGCGCGTCGGTGTCGATCGCGTAGCGCACCGTGGTGGGCCGGTCGCCCACCACCTCGATCACCCCGTCGGCGTGGCACCCCTCGGGCGACATCGTCGCTGTGGTCTCCTCGGCGGTGGCGTCGCCCACCCAGTGCAGTAGGTTCATGCCTCCCGTAGTACCAACGGGGAGGCCGGGGTGCAATCAGTTGACGCTGAAGCCGAGCTTGCGGCCGGAGAGCCCGCGGCCGCGCACCGCGATCCGCGCGGCGAGGGCGGTGATGGCGCGCGCGGCGGCGTCGTCGGGCTGGTGCAGCACGATCGGCAGGCCCGCATCGCCTCCCTCGCGCAGTGCGATCGAGATCGGGATGCTGGCGAGCAGGGGCACCTGCTCGTCGGCGGTCGAGAGACGGGACGCGGCATCCGCACCGCCCCCTCGACCGAAGATGTCGAGCACCGAGCCGTCGGCCTGCGGCAGGCCGGCCATGTTCTCGACGACCCCGAAGACCTTCTGGCCGGTCTGGCGGGCGACGAGGGCGCTGCGTTCGGCGACCTCCGCCGCAGCCTGCTGCGGCGTCGTGACGACGATGATCTCGGCCTGGGGCAGCAACTGCCCGATCGAAATGGCGATGTCGCCGGTGCCGGGCGGCAGGTCGAGCAGCAGCACGTCGAGGTCGCCGAAGAACACGTCCGTCAGGAACTGTTGGATCGTGCGGTGCAGCATCGGCCCACGCCAGGAGACCACGCGGTCTGCCGCCTGGCCCGAGCTCGACGACGGCACGAACATGCCGATCGAGATGACCTTCACGTCGTGCGCGACCGGCGGCAGGATCATGTCGTTCACCTGGGTCGGGTTGACGTCGCCGAGCCCGAGGATGCCGGGGATCGAGAAGCCGAACACGTCGGCGTCGACGATGCCGACCCGCAGGCCCTGCGCGGCGAGCGCGACGCCCAGGTTGGCGGTGATGGTCGACTTGCCGACGCCGCCCTTGCCGCTCGTGATGGCGTAGATGCGGGTGAGCGAGTCGGGGCCGAACTGCACGGTCTTCGGCCGGCCGCCCCGCAGCTTGTCGGTGAGCGCGTCGCGTTCGGCGCGCGTCATGATCGTGACGTCGACGTCGACGGTCGAGATGCCGGCGACGGATGCCGCGGCCTCGCGCACATCGCGCTCGATCGTGTCGGCTGCGGGGCAGCCCACGATCGTGAGCTTGAGGGCCACCCGGGCAGCGCCGCCCTCGACGGCGATCCCGCCGATCATGTCGAGGTCGACGATCGGCTGCCTGATCTCGGGGTCGATGACCCGGCGGAGCGCGGAGAGTACCTGGGCCTCGGTCGCGCTCAATCCGCCGTCTCTTTCGTGCCGTCGCGCTCGTCGAGTTCGGCGAGGAGGGCGCGCAGCTCGCTGCGGATGAAGTCCTTCGACGCCATGTCGCGCATCGCGAGCCGCAGCGCGACCACCTCGCGCGCGAGGTACTCGGTGTCGTTGAGGTTGCGCTCGGAGCGCTGGCGGTCTTGCTCGATCTGTACGCGGTCGCGGTCGTCCTGCCGGTTCTGCGCGAGCAGGATGAGCGGGGCTGCGTACGACGCCTGCAGCGAGAGGATGAGCGTGAGCGCGGTGAAGCCGATGGCGGCCGAGTCGAACCGGATGCCCTCGGGGGCGAGCGTGTTGTAGATCATCCAGATGACGACGAACACGCTGAGCCCGAACAGGAACCACGGGGTGCCCATGCCGCGGGCGATCGACTCGGTGAACCGGCCGAAGCGGTCGCGGCTCTCGAAGCGGAAGGCCGTGCGCAGGCCCTTGGGGGAGTCGAGCCGGTTGTCGGCGCGGTTGATGCGGCTAGTGCGGGCCATTCGCTGTCCTCCTTCCCTTCACGGGGATGCTGGCTGTCGTCGCGGGTACGGGGGCGGGTTCCGGTCTCTCGTCGTCGGAGTCGTTACTTCGCCAGTCGTCGGGCAGCAGGTAGTCGAGGACATCGTCAATGGTCACCACCCCGACCAGTCGGTGGTTTTCGTCGACCACGGGAACGGAGACCAGGTTGTAGGTCGCGAGGATGCGGGAGACCTCGGCCGCGCTCGTCGTGGCGAGCACGGGCTCGAGCGTCTGGTCGAGGAGGGTGCCGAGGCGCTCGTTCGGCGGGTAGCGCAGCATGCGCTGGAAGTGAACCATGCCGAGGAAGCGTCCGGTCGGCGGCTCGTACGGCGGCAGAGTCACGCAGATCGCGGCGCCGAGCGCGGGGGCGAGTTCGTGGCGGCGGATCAGGGCGAGGCCCTCGGCGACGGTCGCGTCGGCGGAGACGATGATCGGCTCCGTCGTCATCAGGCCGCCGGCGGTGTCGGGCGCGTAGGCGAGCAGGAAGCGCACGTCTTCGGCCTCTTCGGGCTCCATCAGGTCGAGCAGCGCCTCGCCCCGCTCGTCGCTCAGGTGGGCGATGAGGTCGGCCGCGTCATCCGGCTGCATCTGGTCGAGCACGTCGGCGGCACGGTCGTCGTCCAGCTGGTTGAGGATGTCGACCTGTTCGCTCTCGGGCATCTCCTCGAGCACGTCGGCGAGACGGTCGTCGCTGAGCTCTTCCGCGACCTCGAACATGCGCTGCTCGGTGAGGTCGAGCATCGCGTTCGCGAGGTCGGCGGGCAGCAGGTCGGCGTAGCTCGCCACGAGCTGGGTCGCCGACTGCGCCTCTCCGGTGGTGTCCTTCTCGCTGATCTCACGCCACCGCACGAAGATCGTCGCGCCCTTGCCGAACGGCGTGCCCGGCGGCTTGGGGCGGCGGCAGAACAGCTGCGAGATCTCCCACTCGCCGAGCCCGGTCTCCTCGATCGCGACGTCTTCGATGGTCGCGTCGCCCGAGCCGTCGACCAGGGTGACCTTGCGGCCGAGTAGCTCGGCCATGACGCGGATCTCGCCGCCACGCTGTTCGAAGCGGCGCAGGTTGATGAGCCCGGTGGTGATGATCTGGCCCGAGCCGATGCTCGTGACGCGGCCGATCGACAGGAATACCTGGCGTTTGCCCGGCACCTCGACGATGAAGCCGATGACGCGGGGCGACTGAGTGCTGCGGTACACGACGAGCACGTCGCGCACGCGGCCGACCTTGTCGCCGTTGGGGTCGAAAACGGAGCACCCGGTCAGACGGGCGGCGAAAACTCTTGAGGCGCTCACGCTAAAACCCTACCGCCGCAATGGAAGAATGGTTTTGTGAGCAATCAGAGCCCCTTCGGGCGCAGACCACAGGTACAGCCCTCCCTTCCGCAGGGCGACGTCCTCGGCACCTACGAGACCTACCTCGAGGCACAGAACGTCGTCGACCGTCTCTCGAAGGCGGAATTCGAGGTGAAGAAACTCGCCATCGTCGGCAACGACCTCAAGACCGTCGAGCGCGTGACCGGCAAGCTCACCTACGGGCGCACGGCGGCGACCGGTGCCGCGAGCGGAGCGTGGTTCGGACTGTTCTTCGGCATCCTGCTCTTCCTGTTCTCGACCACGCCGCAGATCGGATTCGTCGTCGCGGCCGCCCTCATCGGCGCCGGGTTCGGCATGCTGTTCGGCATCGTCACCTATTCGCTCGGCCGTCGCCGCCGCGACTTCACGTCGACGCACCAGGTTCTCGCTTCGAACTACCAGATCGTGATCGACCCGGAGCTCACCGTGAAGGCACAGCAGGTGCTCGACCGTCCCGACACCGCCGGAAACCCGGGGGCATAGCCGTATGGTCGACGCCCGCATCCTCAACACGGCCGCCCTCCTCAACGCCGCCATCGTCAAGCTGGCTTCCGAATCGCCCATCTCGCGCATAACCGTCTCCGACGTCACCCGCGAGGCCGGCATCAACCGAGCCACGTTCTACGCGCATCACACGTCGCCGTCGGAGCTGCTCGCGCACGTGCTCACCACCGACCTCGACCGCGTGCGGGAGCTCGACGCCGAGGAGCGCCGCAGCGGCGACCGGCCGGCGAACCTCGTCACGCGGGACGCGGTGGCGGGCACCGCGGCGCACATCGACCGCTTCCTGCCCGTCTACCGGCTCGGCATGCGCGACGCCACCGACGGCACCACGCAGCACGTACTCGCGGCGCACCTCGTCGTCTCGTGCCTGCAGCACCTGCGCGACTCGGTCGCGCCCGAGAACATCCCGGGCGATCCCGAGCTCGTGGCGGCCTTCGTGGCGAACGGTCTCGTCGGCGCTATTTCCGTCGCGGTGGTCTCCGGCCGCTGGGACAAAGAACGCGTCGCCGACGTGCTCATGGCGATGATGCCCGGCTGGTGGGACTGACCCGCCGCTCAGTGCAGCTCGTAGGCCGTCTTCGACACGGAGAAGCCGTGACCGCTGGCCGCGTGGTCGCACGCGATGCCGGTGGTCGCTGAGACGCAGGTGACGTCGCCGTAGGTCACGGAGTGGCCGATGGCGAGCGTCGACGCTTGGGGCGAGCCCGGGGCGAAGATCGTGACCGCCGCGGGGAAGCCGGGGTCGCCGCGGTAGCGGGGATGCGGCAGATCCGCTCCGGTGGCCTCGATGCCGTACCCGCAGGGCACCTGCGCGTCGTAGCAGTAGTCGGCGGGGTCGGCGCTCGGGAAGGCCCAGTCCTGGGCGACGAGGGCGCAGCCCCAGAGGCCGGGTTCCGGCGCGTCGGCGCCGAGGATGGTGCATCCCGCGTTGCCGTCGGGGGAGACGAAGTGCACGCCTTGCCAGTCGCCTTCCATTCCCTCGACGGCGGGTGCGGCGAAGGCCGCCGGATCGTCACGGGTCGGTGACTGCTCGATCGTCGCCGAGGCGCTCGGGTCGGGGCCGGGTGCCGGCGACGCCGCGACGGGGGTCTCGTCGGTCGCGGGCGTCGGCCCGCATCCGGTCAGGGCGAACGCTAGGGCGACGAGCGCGACGAACGGATACATCCTCATCCGAGCACGGTAGCGGATCTCGGTCCGCCCCGTGCTCACGATCGGATGACGCTCTAACGCGCGAGCCAGGCCTCGACCTCGTCGGCGGTGCGGGGGATGTGCGCGGACAGGTTCTCGGCGCCGGTCTCGGTGACGAGGATGTCGTCTTCGATGCGTACGCCGATGCCGCGGTACTCCGCCGGCACCGTGAGGTCGTCGGGCTGGAAGTACAGGCCGGGCTCGATCGTGAAGACCATGCCCGGTTCGAGCACGCCGTCGAGGTACAGCTCGCGGCGGGCGGCCGCGCAGTCGTGGACGTCGATTCCGAGGTGGTGGCTCGTGCCGTGCACCATGTAGCGGCGGTGGAACTGGTTGTCGGGCTCGAGCGACTCCTCCGCGGTGACGGGCAGCAGGCCCCACTCGGCGGTCTTCGCCGCGATGACCTTCATCGCCTCGGCGTGGATCTCGCGGAACCGGATGCCGGGACGCACGATCGCGAACGCGGCGTCGGCCGCCTCGAGCACGGCCTCGTACACGCGACGCTGCACCTCGGTGAAGGTGCCGCCGATCGGCAGGGTGCGCGTGATGTCGGCCGTGTAGTAGCTCTCGAGCTCGATGCCGGCGTCGAGCAGGATAACGTCGCCCGGCACGACGGGGCCGTCGTTGCGGGTCCAGTGCAGGATGCAGGCGTGCGGGCCGGATGCCGCGATCGTGTCGTACCCCACGGTGTTGCCGTCTGCGCGGGCCCGACGGTTGAACGTGCCCTCCACGAGGCGTTCCCCGCGCTCGTGCGCCACGATCTCGGGCAGGTCGGCGATGACGTCGTCGAAGCCGTGCTTGGTGGCGTTTACCGCGAGCCGCATCTGCGCGATCTCGTAGGAGTCTTTCACGAGCCGCAGCTCGCTCAGGTCGCGCGCGAGCTCGCCGTCGCCGTCGTGCTCGATGCCCTCGGCCTGTGCCGCGAGCAGGCGACGGCCGTCGACCTGGTCGGTGATGTCGCGGTCGGATTCCCGAACGAGCAGGGTGTCGGCGTCGACCGAGTCGAGCACCGCCGCGAACGCGTCGAGGTTCGCGGTGGCGAGGCCGAGGTCGCCGGCGACGTGGGCGAGAGACGGGCGTGCGCCGGTCCAGAATTCGCCGACGTCGGGGTTGGCGTAGAACTCGTCGGAGTCGCGGCCGGCCGCTTCGCGGAAGTACAGGGTGGCGACGTGCCCGTCGGCCGTCGGCTCCATCACGAGCACGCTGCCCGAGACCGCGTCGGCGCCCCAGCCGGTGAGGTGGGCGAAGGTGGAGTGGGCGCGGAACGGGTAGTCGGTGTCGTTCGACCGCACCTTCGCCGATCCGGCCGGCACGATGAGGCGCTTGCCGGGGTACAGCTTCGAGACGCGCTCGCGACGGGCGGCGGCGAACGGGGACTGTTCACGGGGCGCCGGCGCGACATCCGCCCTCTCGGCCCAGCCGGAGGAGATGAAATCGGTGAACGACGACGACACGGGGGTCGTCGAGCGGTTGGAGGTGGCGCGCGGAGCGTCGGTCGTGTTGTCAGCCATCCCCCTATTCTGCCCCCGATCGGGCGGCGCCGAGGCTAGCCGGCCGGGTCGAGCTGCACCACGACGGGACGGTGGTCGCTACCGCCGGTGTCGAGGTCTTGCACGACGCGCATGCCGGTGACGCGCCAGTTCTGCGTGGCCATGACGTGGTCGATGGGGGAGCCGACGAGCGCGGGCAGCGTGGTCGGCCAGGTGCCGACGGCGCCGTTGCCGCTCGCGAGCCCGGCGTCGGCACAGACCCCGAGTGTGGTCTCGCCCGACGAGGCGAGGCCCGACATGTGGTCGAGGGTCGCGTTGAAGTCGCCGGCCATGATCACGTTCTCGCCCGCGCAGGTGTCGGCGAGCCAGGCGAGGTCGGCCTTCCAGTTGGCGAATTCGCCGGGGATGGGCGCGACGGCGTGCACGCCGATGATCGTGGGGCCCGAGCCGTCGTCGGGCCGCAACACCACGGTGGGCAGCGTCTTCGTCTGGCCGACGGTCTCGTCTTTGCTGTAGGTGCCGAGGTCGGCGCTCGTGAGCACCGAGGTCGAGCGCGACTTCGAGATCTCGTCGAACGAGGTCGTGTGCACCCACATCGGGCGGCCGGACGCCTTCATGATCGCCGCGATGTCGAGGGCGAGCGCGTTGGTCGTCTCGGGGAGGGTGATCACGTCCGCGCCGGAATCGAGCGCGAGCGTCGCGATCGCCTGGGCGCCGGTCGCGTCGCCGAGGGTGTTCCAGCTGAGCACGGTGACGGATGACGCGCCCGCCGTGTCGAACGCGGTGTCGCCGAATCCGCGGCTGCCGAGCACGGCCGCGTTGACGAGGGCGAAGGCGACGAGCAGCAGGGCGAGGGTCGCGAAGAACCGTCGCGCG
>Ga0247809_1000318_pt1 | contig 23896 bp, 24 predicted proteins | sample UWRJL104311B1_FD_180951 | JGI IMG/M metagenome (GOLD analysis project Ga0247809, IMG submission 180951) | Plant litter microbial communities from Arlington Agricultural Research Station in Wisconsin, United States - UWRJ-L104-311B-1 | ecosystem: Environmental > Terrestrial > Plant litter >...
TATAGTACTTATACGTTTCTAAGTTAAATCCTGCAACGAAGTTGACGTCTTTACCATATGGCGAGGCAGCATTCCACCATTCCCAACTGACCTGTCCTGGTTTAATCCAGTCAGTGTTTTGTATTTCTGACCTGGGGGCGAGCTTTACAGGAAGTGTGCTCTCCAGTAGTTCACCGTCATTTTTTGAGATGATGAAATACCTCCAGGGATATGTCCTTTTGGCACTCGTTTCAGCAATATAATCAGCCTCTCTGGTGATCCGCATAAATCTGTCACCTTCTTTTTTATCGTCAAGCGCCACCTTTGAAAAAGCTGATTTGATCCTGTTACTGTTGTTACTTTTTAAAAACAAGCAAGGATAATCTGTGAGATCTGTTTCAGCAAAGAGTATTTTAAAGCCTTTTTTAGTATCTATCAGGGCGGGCAAAGTAACCATCTGATCTGACGCTTTAAAGCTTTTAGCGTCTGGGTGGATATAATTGGTTTCATAGTTTGAAGTGAAATCTTTCGCCGGCTGCACATGCAGCTGGTAATCATCCGGCAGATTAAGGCTTACATCCTCATCAACAATCTTTACTCTTCCATTTTTGTCGCCTTTAAAACTAGTGATAATACGGTAAGCCACCCCATCATTATATGCCCGGAATTCAACAGCATATCCGTTATTTAGATTGAGCAATAAGGTATTACAGAGGTCGTTTATTGTTGAAAATTTCAAGGGAACAACCGGGCTTAATTGCCGGGATATCCGTGAAGAGCTACTATGCTGGATCTTTATGTGCTGTGCTGATGTAAAATTAGCAACAGTTATACCCAAATTGCATTGTTCAAGCAGGGGAACATTATCCCGGTATATGCTATAATAAATATGATCTGATACATTGATTTTTACCTTAACTGCACCGTTGGGAGAAACTAACTCTGCTCCATTAGTGGTCAAATTTGTAAATACTGAAATAAATAAAACAAATAAAAGTTTTCTCATTGTGTTATTGGTCTATCTGATTGAACTAATTACTATCAGTACGCAATGGACTTGATATGTTCTGACAAATTTATATATAATCAATTATAAGCTTTGTTGTGTGAAAAAACAAGCTTAATAATTTTAAAAATCATGAGATACGCTACCTTTCATATAGTCTCTGCCTGCACATTTACCAAGGCCTGGTTAAAGTAGTTTAATAAATGAAAAAAGTAAACTTGTAACTGCCAAATTAAGTGTTACTTTTGTACTGTAATAAAAACATGTACAGTATGAATAATATACAGTTCGCCACAGCATTACACATTTTAACTATGTTAGCAATTACTAAGGATAATTTATCCTCCTCGTACATCGCCGGAAGTATTAATATTAACCCTGCGATGGTTCGCAAATCCTTAAGTATACTCAGTGTATATGGACTTATTGATACTAAAGAAGGAAAAGGTGGCGGTGCATCACTGGCTAAATCTGCTGATAAGATTTTGCTGTCAGACATTTATGGGGCAGTAAATGATGCAAATGTGCTTGGCAAGCTAAACAGTCCAAACCCTGAATGTAACACAGGTAAACAAATTAACAGGCACTTGCTTGAATTATTCGATCAGGCAGATCATGCGCTGATCACTAAGCTGGGAACAATCACACTGGCTGATTTCTGCCAAAAGTTCAAATAATTTTTTTTGACCATTACTGTAATAGAATTTATTACAGATTAAGTCTCGACGATAGGCGCTAATGGTCTTTACAGGCTGTACAATGAAAGACAATGTTATGCTGCTGTTGAAGAAGCACAATTGTCGGCTATAAATCAGGAGCTTATCGCGATAAAATGAATAAAGCAAAAAATATGAAAAATTCCTTATTAAGAATGCGCCGGCTAGGCTGGGCAGGTGTAGAAATTGAGTGCGAAGGTGAGCTATTATTAATTGATTACATTCAGGATACCTCGCTTTACCAACCACTGGAGAACCCTGATGAACCTTTCCCGTCATCCTCCCGTCCAGGATGTGCGTCAGTAGCGCTTTTAACTCATCTCCACGCTGACCATGCTGATCCTGCAGCATTAATGATTGCATTGCGCAAAGGCGCTCCTGTTTACCGCCCTGAACCAACAACCGGAACTGCTGCCGATCTTGCTTTGACCAGTTATGCTGAGAAAAAGTTCATCGAGCACAGCGCTATTGCTACAGAAATTATAGGGGAGTGGGAGGAGCGTAGCGTTGGCCCTTTCCGGATATTTACGGCGCCAGCGGTGGATGGATTTGGTGACCCTCAGCTCAGCTGGATTATTGAATGTGACGGGCAACGTATATTTCATGCCGGGGATACGATGTTTCATGGCCTGGTGGAGGATAGCACACAAATTCGGACCTTTCGATATAGCCTTTCTGCCAATCAATGCGCCTGTCGTTGATTTTCCGGCTCTTCAGCCAGCTACAAAACTGGAAGCTGTAATGAATCCTGAAGAGGCTGCGACTGCAGCACATATTTTGCAAGCCCGGATGGTGGTGCCAATACATTACGGCTCGCTCCATAAACCTCCTGCGTATATAGAGACCCCAGATGCTGTCAAACGCCTTGGTGAGCAGGCCAGCATTTTTGGAGTCCAGTCGATAGCCTATCCTGCGGGCGAGTGGTTTACCATAAATTGATGGTCCATTAGTTAATTTTCATCATAAATAATCGGTCAGATATCTCGCTCTTTCGGCAACAACGGCTTTCATCCAGTCTTTCATCACGCGTCTTCCGGCTGATTGTGCTGCGGTTTTATCGCTACCATTCCTATCAAAACTGCTTTGCAGTGCCGTGTTAAATTTGTTTACATATTCATCCTCTAACTCCTGGTTGATGTGTATTGACACATCAACCTTTCTCAGTAAGTTGAGAAAGAAAAAAGTAGCCCACCTGTCAGTAGCGGTAGGCCTGCTGTAAAACGTTGGGAATGAAACCTCCTCAATAAAAGCTTGTATAAAGGTTTCAGGATTGATCTGATAAATTGTGCATAACGTGGTGAAATCTTCAGGCATGTTAATATTGATGGAGTTTTTCATCTTATTCAGGTTCTAGTGGTTCATGTTTAAATAATGTGAGAGATAAAACTCTCTCAGGATATTGGTTCTTTGTTCTACATTTCGCACAGTGCGTAACTCCAGTAACTTCTCGTTCATCTCTGCGAAGAAATCTATTTCTGTATCGTTAAGGTTTACTCTGGTATGCGGATCCCGTCCAAAGCCGCTTCCTATTTTCAGAAACAGGGAGAGCGGAAGATCAGCCGCACCCTGCAAATCCCTGCGGGCATGCCCATCTGCCAGAGAAATACTGTTCATAAAGTATTCCAGGCATTCTTTAGGGTAGATATTTTGGATTTCGCACATCAGGCAAAAATCTTCGCTTAAATGAATTGTAGTCTCTTCATCCAGGTAAATTGTGGGTGAAGGTGTATGAACCCGCTTCATCGCTTTAAAAACCACTTTTACGATTGATCTGCTCTTTTTTCTTTTGACTGCTGCTGTGCTCTTCTGAGCTTTAGTCAATTTGATGACTTCTGAAAGGGAACGGACAAAGAGCTCATTACATCCGGTTAAACCTCGGCCAGGGACAGGAGTGAGGCCTTTGGATTGCACATAGGTTTCATGTATTCCTGAGGCTTCGCTATAACCTTCCACATATTCGGTGCTGAGGGTATCGTATAGTGTAACGTGATTGATAAAGATCTGAAGTGCTTCTGCTACTTCAATTTTACTGATAAAACAAGCCACCCTAAATTCCAATGGAATTTCGATAAGCTGATGGTTGACGGTTTGTTGAACATTGGTTTCCATATATTGATCTCATTTTAGCAATTAAATGAGTCTATGCAGGAAGATAGAACGCAAATTAGGCGTGATACCCACTGACCGTCATAGAGGCCCTGAGAAGCCGTGACCACGGAAAGCAGGCTCACGCCTATGACGTGAGCACTACACTTTTCTCTCGTGGTCGTTGAAATTTCTCAGGTTTCTATTGACGAGACTCGAAGTGCGAATGCTTCAATATTTTATGAAGTAAACGCTAAAATAGTTTTTAATCTTTCATTATTCAAAATTAAGTAATAATAAACAATAAAGCAAATTAAAATGTATTATAAATTAATTAAAAATCCTTTAATGATGTTTCTGGATTTTTTTGACAAATTCTATAAAAGGAAGCTGGTTTTAGGATCATAGAGGATGGCTGGATACATTTACTAAAAACGATTATGCCGAATCAGGAATTTTTGTTCACTCCATTAGGCGACTCACCAACTCTGAGTAATATTATACCTGGTTTCATTTTTATATGTATGATGTTAATCATCGGTTATGTGATTCTGTATTTTTGTTCAGCACGTAAAATCCGGACAATCAATTCAATTGTTTATGGGATTTTTTTCATCCTCATAGTTTACTCGCTCTTCCAAACAAAATATATCAAAGTCATCAGGATTGATCCGGTTCAGCATAGGCTGTCTTATAATTATATCACTATAACAGGTAAGCAGGGCGTAGTCACTATCAATCTATGGACTGCAAAATATTCATGCAAGTTTCGCAAAACCAGAAGTTATTCTGGCTATATGCTGATCTTAAGAGATAAAGACAGCCAACTAGAAATACAAGAAAGTAGAAGAGGAAGTAAGAAAAGTAAAAATGTGCTGTCGCCAGGGGAGATGTACAGGTTAGATACTATCATCCAGGAAATAAGAAATAAAAACTACACCCATTTCTAGCTCGTGCAACAGTCTTTAAGCTTATTCTAGTTAAGCTTTTAAACCTTTAATTTTCTGAGCATATTTTTCTACCGACGATTTTGATTGCGCTTTTTCAAAATACCTTAATGCATTGGGTATATCAACTTTTTTAAGGTATACTTCAGCCCTTAAACTATAACTTTCATCATCATTACGATAAATACCAAGAATCCGGTTCGTTAAAATTTCTGCTTCACTGACATTCCCTTTGGATAAAGAATAATCTGCAAACTGGAAAAATGAATTACGCGTTAAGGCAATATCTGTGCCGTAGTTTTGGTGAATTTTTAACCGTTTGTCGCTTTAAACTTTGAGTGGCTAACCAGGGGAGTAGTCATATGATTGTAGCCTTTCCAAAAATCAAAATGACGGTTGATTAATTTTGACTTATTTAACCGTCACGAAGTATGGTAAAAAAGTGATGAATCCCGCATAAAGACTTCTTGACAAGAGGGAGTAAAAGAATATAGTTTACTCCCTCTTGTTATTCTACCACCAGTAAACTGGCGTAAAATTGATTGTCAAAAAGAAAAGAAAAAACGGTTTTAATCTCACTTGCAAGTTCTAATTCCTCATCAATTAAAGTTCCGTGGTGGATCTTTAAGTTGAACAAAAGATCATGCTTAACATAAAAATATTCTGGGAAACATTCTTGTAGATAATGTTCCACTGCATTTATGTTTTTCAATTCTGTTTTTTCATTTTGCAATTGAAATGAAGCAACAGTAGTATTCACAGGACCCAATTCATACATTAGACCATTATACTTGATATAATCTTCATAATAGATCGTATAATAATTAATAAGCAATGACACTTTTATTGCTAATCTTTGAATATGTTGCACTCCTTCGTGTTGACGATTAAACAATTCAATGACGATAGAATAGCTCGGGAATTGCTTATAATACTCAATATATATCGGTAGCAGGCCGAAGTGACTTCTTAATCTTTCCTCCAGTTTTTTTAAATTTTCCGGAATTGTATTCTGAGAGACATTGTTATTCTTGATGGTTAGTATCTCTTGTAATTGACTAAAACCCTCATATTGGATATTGGGCATATTAAACCCTACCGGGTAAAATTGATGTACGGCTTTAATTAAGGCTGAAGAAGGATTCTTGTTATCAGTGATGAACATAATTCAAATTTAAAAATTTATGGGCAATAAATCGCCGGTGTTTGTGGTACCCCTGCGCACGCACCACTGCTGAAAGTGCTCCCTGGCTGAAAGATATTTAATTGTGCAATAATAGCAGTTTTTAACGCCAACTGTACTGCAGATGAAGTCCATGGAATAGCTCCACTTTTCACGCCTGCTATCACTAATGCTATACTTGTATTGTATGCAACTAAAAAAGCTGCTGCAGCATGTGCACCGACAGTGTTATAATCGGGAATACTGAAACATGTCGCTCCCCAAATTGCAGAAAAAGATATTGAAGAACCATTTGGAGGAGTTATTGTCATCTGAAAGCCAAGATTTGAAATACCACCCGTATATGCATTTCCAGTATGAGTTGTAGGAACAACGACACAAAGTTTTGCATTGTTACCGAAAGAGACAGATGCGGCCCCTCCATTTGATCCTCCTCCTGGAGTTCCGCCACCGGGATTTCCACCATATATGGGGCCTCCTCCTCCAGGATTGCCGCCTCCACCTGTTCCGATGATGATAACTTCCTCTAACTGACTACCGCTACCACTTCCACTTCCACTTCCACTTCCGCTACCACTACCACTACCACTACCACCTCCACTTTGAGTCGCTAAACTTGAATTAGGCGTGTATAAATAAGATAATTTCTCCGAATGTGCGTCGCCAATAGAACTTTGATCGAAAATCTTTAAGTATCGATCAGACCGAGTGCTGATTTTTTGTTTTGTATTGTTGCTTTCAGGAATAGTTGGAACTATTTTATTTACTATACAAACTTGATGAGTGCCTTTTGATCCATTTTCATACAACCTACCTTCAACCCACCTATAGTTTAAATCATATTTTATAATTGCGCCATTGAAACCTTCAATATTAGGCTTTTGAAAGTTAGCAACTAGTTTATCTAACTTATCATTTATTTGAGTCTTAAGCCCAATAAATTCTATTATTTGACCACTGCCAATACCTTCATCAACGGCTTCGAAAACAAAGACCCTACGTATTGATACTCCGCGGTTATTGACATGTGATTCAAATGTTGGTACGACAATGTATGTAATGCCTTCTGGTGAATCAAAAGACCAGGATTGTGTCCAGAGGGGCTTCAGGTTTATCCAATCTTTAGTTTTCGATAAAGATTTAGACGTTTGGCTTAAAACTTGCGAATTCCATATTTTCGCAGACTCAAGTAAACCTATGGGAACGTCAGGCGTTTTCTCTAAGGTCAGGTTATTAAATTCTCTTCGACAGGCAAAGACCAATAGCATCGCACCAAAAATTACGGTGAGAAACAACAAAGCGTTTTTTTTCATTTTTTTAAATTTAGATAAATATGATATGGAAATTAATTACAATAAGAATGTAAGTTTACTTTAATAAGGTTATATAATTACACAGTAGTAGTAGCGATATACTTAATCTGGAATGGTGATGTCTTTAATATTTTGGTTAATACTAATTTAGCTTTTCTTTTTAAATTATTAATATTTATTTTTTAAAAAAAATAGTACCTGTTGTCTTTGTCAAATAACTCATTTTCTTTAGCTTGCCAAAAGTAAAATGTGGTTAAATCTATTTTGTTTATATTGTAGAATAATAACGCATTTAGTATATTCATTCCTATGATTATGCAGATCATAAATAGTATGACTTTCCTGAGGCAGATTGTTAAAAATCTTTTGTTTTTTTCCATTCTTTAAAATCCTCTCTGTTATTGATAATCGTTCTTATTTTTTCTTTTAAAGTGATAGCATTAGTCCAAACTTGTGAATGATAATTACTGTACACTACAAAATATGACACGTAGACTAACAGAAAAATGTATGTCAATCTTCTGTATTTTTTAAGGCTAATGTTATTTATAAAAACCTTCGCTAGTAAATAATAAATTCCGATAGTTGACAGATAGGCATATCTGTCAGCTACGATAGAATTTCTTGCTAATGAGATGATATTGGATACTATTAAAATATGTATGATAAAAAATAGAGATCCAAAAAGTATAGATTTCACCCAAAAATAGTGACGGTATAGGTATATAAATAATGGTATAACGGTAGGATAGATCCATAACCACCAGGGGGCCTGTTTGCCAATCGTAAATGGAAAGGGGTATAAGTAAGAAACATTTATTGGTAAAATAGTTTTGACGAAATATTCGGTTAACGTATAAAAAAATAATAAGAACCTGTCACTAATTGAATAAAATTGATTATTTCCTACGGCCCCTTGAGATTGAATAGTAATAAGGCCCATAAAAAGAGACAAAACTATGAATGGAATTTTTTCATACCAAACCATTTTATCTGACATTGATCTTCCAGTTATATAGTCAATAAGAATTAAGCATGCGGGTAATGTTATAGCTTGCTCCTTTGCTCCGAATGATAAAATGAAAAAAATCATTGAGAGATAAAAATATGCGGGCTTGGCATATGAAATGTATTTCATATATGTGTTTAATGAAAGCAGGTAAAAAAGAGCATATATCAAAACCTTAGATGCAGCTATCCATGCTATTGGTTCTAAGTTAAAAGGCGATAATGTGAAAAAAGTGCAAGTTAAGAATGCAATAGAATTGCCATCATTGTTTGTAACACCTGATGATAAATATTTATAAATGCCTTGGATAAATTTGAATACCATATAGGAATTCAATAGGTGTATGATTACGCTTAAAATATGAAATACTGCAGTATTATAATCGAATATTTTGAATACAGTTGTATAATATAGTTGATTAATGGGTGCATATTGCCCATAATAAAAGTCAGTGGCAATCGCTATAATATTTTGTTTCGTGAATCCATCTTCTGTATAATGATTTGTGATAAACCACTGATCATCCCAGCCAATTAGAAAACTAAAATATTGAAGTTTCCAAAACGATATTAAACTAGCAGTGAGGATAGTCAAAAAATAGCACAATTGAGGATTCTGCCTGTAGACTCGTTCAACTTTATCGATTAGTGAAGTCATTTTAAATGATGAAAGCGTGATTTGTATATTAAAGTTAAAAAATAATCACATTAAAGTAAAATAATATTTAGCTTTAATTTATCATGTCTTACAAGCTAATTTTTAAACATAAATATAGGCTCACTGAACTGTTGATAACGATAATTGTCATTATTAATATTATTTTTTGGTGGACTTACAAACTATCGGTTTTTCCTGGAGTTCATGGGGATGAGGCTTGGTTTGCAAATCGCGCAATTTTGTTTAATCAACAAGGTATTATCCAAATTGAAGGAATGAATTATTACACAGGAATTATACAGATTTTAATGGACTTAGTCTCTTTCAAGTTCTTGGGACTGGGGGTTTTTAACATGCGTATTGGAGGTGTAATATTTAATGTGTTGGGTTTCAGTATCATTTGCTATCAACTGTATATTGAAAAAGGTTTGTATTGGATCTTATCTTTCGCTTTAATATTTGCACAGTCCGCTTTTTACTTATCGTATCCGCGGGTTGCCTGGGAGGTAAACTCATTTACGCTTTTTTTTCTCTCGCTGAACTTTGTGTTTTTAACAAGGGTTTTTAACAATGGAGGCCACATTTCAATTAGAGGCATGTTATTTTTTTTAACTTTAGGTATCGTTGGATCGTATAATCATATTCTTTATTCTGCTCTTCTAATATCGATTCTCAGTGGCCTAATTCTATGGCAAATCCAAACTAAAAAAAAGATGTACAAAAAGTTAATCATCTTAAGCGGATTTACCTTAGTTAATTCTGTATTAATCTTAATAGGTTTAAAATATTTCCATGAGTATTTATTGTATCAGTTAGGATTTATTCCACCTCTTATCTTCGCCGCACTTGCCGCTGAGACTTATTTAGTAGCACGCTTTGATAGGATAATATTCTTTTCGCCGCACAAGAAATATAATTATAACAATTTTATAAGGATTGTTCTAGTGTCGAGTCTCGTCGCTTTTATTCTGTTACATGGAAAATCATCATTTGAGACTTGGACCTCATATAAGGTGCTAGCAATCAATTATTCATACCATTGTAACGTCTATTTGAAGTTGATTCTAACGATAAATGCGGTCCTGTTATTATTGTGCATGATAACTTGGCTGATGGAAGACATATTTAAGAATCCCCCATTGCCCTATATGTACATTATGGTTGTATATCTTGGAGTAATCTGTTTTTTTACTCGGGAAACCTCCTTTAGATACTATCTGATTAGCCAATTACTTTTTATTTTGTATTTGTCAGAACGGATCAGCAGAAAATCTTTTTGTTCTAAAATATGTTTATATTCTCTTGCAATAACGGTCATGCTAATGAATTACATTCAATTTCAAATTTTCAATAATTCTAAACCCCTTAAAGCAAGAATCGTTATAATAGGAAATGGACAGATTGAAAACTCTGCGCACTATCTACCTAAAGAAAAGGTTATTCGATATTTGTCCAGAAATAATATTGGTAGTATTCATTATTTAGATAAGGATTGGTATTTTCTGAATGAGCCAATCAAATTTTACAAAGCTTTCCAACCTTGGTATGATGATATTGAGAACCGTGCCGCAGTTGGATACGATCAATCTACTAATAACAGCACCTATATTCTATACTTGGAAAAATGATTTCTAATCGAATTCATAAATAAAAATCTGTTTATTTTCCAGTGTAATTTTGTGAATTCGATATATTGCCATGACATAATCTGGGATGTTTTGGTAAATTTTAACCAAGCCGATTCTTTTTAAGTAATTGATGGATTGCTGGCCAGTTATTTCTTGCTCGTACATTATTAGTAAATTTTTCTTTGATGAACTCTTGAGGCTTAATAAATCATATTGCCAAATAGATTCAGCATGTTTTATGGAGATACCGTCACTACTATAAAAAGAATTTTTGGGAGGACCCCAGTCCATGTATGGGTTAAGTCCTCCTATCAAAATGATGTTTATATTGCTCTTTAAATAGTGTCTATGTAAATATTCCGTAATTGAAGTCTTTCCAGAACCGGCACCTGTTGAAGCGATACATGTTAACCCTGCAATATTATTCATTATTATTAAACATACAGTGATTTGAATCAAGTGATATTTGCGAAAAATGGAAAAGTAAGAGGAGTGTTGTACAATAAATTGGTACGACAGTATCAAAATAATTCCGGACAAATTCACTAATGGAAATAAAAATCGCAGTTCTTTATGGGGTATTAAAGAGTGCACTACTAAGAAGGGCAACAATGCCCAAAGAATCATACTATTATTTTTTTTTGTGATTAAAACAATTAATGAAACGGTGAGCGCTATACCAATAGGTAAACCGGGAGATGTGATGATATCTAAAAAATATTGGTAAAAAGGTGATACGCCAAATTGTGATGCTACTCCCTGCAGTAAATTCGTGTCAAAATAATTATAGAGTGAAACAGTAATTTTACTATATAGCCATATATCAATTGCGACGCCTAAAAGTAGGATGGAAAGAGAGGACATCAAAATTATCATCAGATGCCAGGTCTTAATTTTTTCGATAAAAATCAGATTGAGCATCATACCGATGATTAATAGTGCAGACTGATATCTGAATAATATTGCTATACCCATTAATATACCAAGGATGGCATGTTTTTGGAAAGTATGTTGATGTCGTGTTTTCTGAAATATCGCAAGTATTAGAATAAATGTCAGACCTGACCAGCTTTCTGAAGAAAAACGCACATTTACATAAGGTACGAACCAAAGAAAAAATGATAAATAAATGAAGGAGGGAAAGAGGCTCTCTCTTATTGAAGATTTATATGCAGACACAAATTTACTAATTACATATATTGCAAACACTGCACTGATAGCTCTTAAAAGAAAGGCTAGATTGTAAACATCATTAATACCAAAAAATCGTGCTGCCTTAATAATTTGATAACAAATAAAAGGTTGCGCTCCTGGTCTGATTTCTTCCTTAAATTCCCATGCCAGTTTATCTGAAGAGAGTAATCCTAGCTTGTAATTTGCAAACTCAATAAGCTGATAGTGCTCGTCTTCGTGATGATAACCAGAATTTTTATACGCGACAAATAAATAAAATAGTAGCGCCAAAGGAAGATAGATCTTCGGGTTTATAAGTTGTATTTTTATATTTTTGAGAGCTCCTGTCATAGTATTACTTTTGAAAAATGTTGAATACGTCTATGCATTTGAAAGAACTACGTATGTATAAAATAATCAATTACTGATGATAACTGAAATAAAGTGGATATCAGTGAAATCAATAGAACCAGAATGGGAATTGCTCTGCTGAAAAATAAGTTGCCCCTAATAATAGGGATGCTTATAATAATTGAAAAAGGCAGGACTGCTGGGAAGATGTACCTGAAGTCGTTAGAACTCGAGTAAGGATATAAAAATCTGAAAGAAATCATGGATATTACCAATATTGCGATATTTATATAAACTGGTAATAATTCTGATACTTTAAAAACGAAGAAATAGCCTGCGAAAAAAAACAAAATTAAAAATAGCATGATCATACTCAATGCTTTAGCCAGTATAATGTTTTTAAATTTAAATTCTCCGAACATACTTGTTTTAAGTAAATAGAACCAAAAGTTGGCCCTTCCTTTCTTCTCGTCCAAAGAGTTTGTAAAGGGTTCTGTTACAAATTTTTTTGGATTGAAGGGCAGATATGTCTCGATTTTATTCTGTACTACAAGGCTGGCTCCTAATCCCTCGGCATTTCCAACAATTAACGGAGTATTTGTCTCTATAGCATTCATTTTGTTCTTAAAAGAGTAATAGAATAAAAACGTCGTGAACAACAAATAGGTTAAAACTACAGAAGTCTTATCAAAACAATTCTTGCGCTGTGATACTAACATCAAAAAAATTAAGGACCCTATAAGGATCAGGCAAATAAAACCGTTGCTTTTGGACCAAATGGAGAATGATGCAGCGATCAGGGCTAATATGAAGAATTCATAACGAATAAAATACCACCATTTTAATGTGTAATAGAATGCCATTACAAAGAAAAGAGTAAACGTTGAGTCATTACCAATTCTGATGGCCGTTATGAAATTCGATGGCCAATATACTACCAGGCATGAGCACGCTATATAAAAACATTTTAAATGAGTTTTGTTAATTGATAGATGCTTTTCTAAAGTAATCTTTACGATAAAGTCAAGAGTTTTTAAAGAAAAAAATAAGTAAAAGACGAATACAACGAAGGAGTAGAATTGAATTAGCTTTAAAAATCCAGGTTGATTGTTCATCTCCACAATACCCATAAATTTAATTAGTAGAGAAACTGTTATGTAATAAAAAGAAGGGTGATAAAAAGACCAGCCAGCTGAATCTAAAGGAATATGACCTGTTCTCAAAATGTACATTATGTATTCAAGATGGCCGTTATGATCATAGCTAAAGGAGTTATAAGGTAAGATAAATAAAGCTGACCCTATGACGAACAAACCTACTGTAAGCAGTAGTGCAGTTGATTTTTTGTATTCAAATTTCTTAATTATCGAATTCAGAATTAAGAAATATATAGCAGAAAATATTAGAAGACATTTAATTCTGTAATCTAAGATTACTCCGGAGATCTTGAATATGCTTATGGTGATAATGATGAAAATTGAGATTTTACCCAGTAATTTCCCGTGAATTTTTACTCGCTTTATAATTCTTTCGAATATTTTAGCAAAAATCATTCGTAAGTTGATAGTCAAAAATAAATATGGAATTAAAAGCAGGTAGAAATAGATGTCATAAAAGGTAGTGTCATTGAAATAAAGACCATATAATCCTGCAGTATTTTTCGTAACAATACTTACATGGTTATTTTTTTCCTTTAAAAAAGGGGTAATATTTAAATAAAAGCCTTTCACGTTGTCACATCTATTTGAGTATGATATACGAGGAATCGTAACATCATTTATTGAGATGCTTTTTATGCAATCGTTTGGAACAATATGTATTGTTCCAGAAAACAAAATCGAGTTTCTAATAGTAAAATTATAGGTATAATTTCCTACATCGCCATCAAGCATTGACTCGAATGGAAATGATTTGATTTCTTTGGTGGAATCACCATTCAAAAGAGATATTTTGGAAATTTTCATCTTATTTGAACTCACTATAAATAAGGACAATGCCGTATAGATCGTTAATGACGTGATGAAGACTTTTAAACTTACGTTTAGTATGTCTCTATGCTTCAGCTGTTCCATCCTCTTGGTAGTCTACTTCAGTATTAACAGACCAAATATTACTTTTATCTGATCGATTTTCAAGAATGTTGTCTACTGCGACCATCGCAGTCAGCATAGAATGATCTTGATTATTATATTTATGCATTCCATTACGGCCAATGAGAAACATATTTTCTATGGTATCTGTATATTTTGTCAAGGTGTCAAGATTATTATAAGAACCGAAGTATGCAGGATATGCCTTTGGAACACGTATAATTGTGCTATCCATGACATCTTCAGGGAAAATCATGTTGATTTTCGATAGCTCCGCTATTGCAAATTTAGTGAAATCTGTATCTTTCATCGACCATAGTTCATCTCCTTCATTACAGAAATATTCTAAGCCTAGCCAAACATATTCAGGGTTTTCAACCATATATGGGCTCCAGTTATTGAAAATCTGGAGCCTCCCTATTGAAACTTCTTTCTCTTGAATATAAATCCAGTTATCGGGTATCAAATCATTTGTTTTGCCATGTTTTATTTTCATTTTTTTCAATAGAAGTCCGACTGTAATAAAATCCCGATAAATTAATCCTCTTGCAATTTCTTGTACAACAAAAGGTGTCTTTTCACCCATTGAGGAAATTAAATCTTTAATTGGCATTGTTGAAAATAGATATTTTCCCGTATAAGTTTCTTGTATACCAGTATTAAGAATCTGTACTATTACCTTTACTTCTAATGAATTTATCCACTCAACACTGACTACCTTACGATTAAAAAGAATCTCTCCTCCTTTAAAATTTATATGCTTAGCTACCTCTTCCCACAATTGTCCGGGACCGAATTTTGGATACAAAAACCTATCTATCAAACTAGTTTCTGTTTTATGATTGTCTACTTTGGTGTGATCAGCAAACCTGCTGGTTAATGCGTGATAAATTGTGCTAAAAATAGATAAGCCTTTGACTCTTTGAGAACCCCAATCAGGTTTTATTTGATTGCACGGTACTCCCCAAACTTTTTCGGTATAATCTTTAAAAAATGTATTAAAAAGTTCTGTTCCGAATCTGTTTACGAAAAAAGCCTCCATGTTATCGATTTTTTTCAAAGGGAACAATTTAACTTTACTATATGTGAAGATTATTCTCAGGATTCTGGCCAACCCAAGTTTTTTTAATGTTGAAAAATCTAATGATATAGGATAGTTGAAGAATTTTCCTAAAAAAAATATCCTCGAAATCCGACGTCTATTGAGCATAATTAAATCGGAATTCTCGTCATTCTTGAGGTTTCCTTCCGTAGGCAAAAAGTGACCCCACCATTTATTTATACGGGCGGACTTAGAATAAAATCTATGTCCACCGATATCAATTCTGTTTCCTTTATAGAGTACTGTTTTGGAAATACCACCCACCTGATCAGACATTTCCAATATTATTGGCCTAATATTGGTTCTGGTGAGAAGTTCGTAACCTGCAGTCAATCCAGCTGGGCCGCCACCAATAATTATAGCTATTTCCTCATTTCTTTTCATAAAAGCACTTTTGGTATCTCAAATAGAGAACATGTTTTTATAAATATAGTGTTCTTTAATTGAATTTTTAAAGCCTCTTAATCTAAAAATAATTTGTATATTCATAGAATGCTATGCATCTTAAAATCAGAAATATGAGTAAAAGTACATTACGATCAAAAGTACTAATCTCTACTTTGTTATTTTTTATCACTGGAATATGTTTGGGGCAAACTAAAGGCTTTGACTTAGACAGCTACAAAGGAACATGGATTGGTGTAGCCACTAAACAGATAAAAGGGGAGAAGCGTATTTCACAAATCATTTGGAGGATTCATAATATTAATAATCTAAAGAACGAAATAGAGATCACTGAATTAAATCAGCATTTTGACTACCCAGGTCAAATCTATGAACCGAAAAAGAGAACTTATGCCGGGAAGATATCTAATGACAAATTATGTGTCAGCCTCAAGGATAGTGTCGGTGATGATATTAAAATAGTGCTGTATTTATTCGAACAAGACGGAAGTAGATTTTTACAAAATGCTAATGGACAGTTTAATAAGTATATTTTTTCTCTTGGGAAGATTAATAATGATACTTCAATATATGTTAAACCAAAGGATTCTGTAAAAGTAACGGTCGTGCGCTCTGGTATTCTATAGTTAGTTGGTCTGACTATACTGCGGTGATACTGCGGTGATGGTGCGGTGATACTGCGGTACATTTGAACTAGTAGAATTTTACCGCAATAATACCTTACTTAATCCTTAGTAAGACCGCTATTTCATACTAAATAGATTTCATCCAGTTTCTTTATAGTTTTGGCGACTTCTACTAAGGAATCAAATTCAGTCAATTACGGTCAATTTGCGTCAATTCCAGTCATATGATGGCTGCTGTTATTTTCGCCAGACCTTTTCCCTTACCTTGTGAAAAAATCAATAAAAAATTATGGCAAATTACAATGGAAAGTATTTCAAGGGACCGGTAGGCCCCATGATTTTTAAAAAAGGAAAGAACGGTCAGATAATTACGTCCAGACCTTCTCCAGGAACAATGAAGCAGACAGAAGAAACTAAAAAAGCTTCAAACACATTTGGTATGGCAAGCATACTATCAGTAGAGATCAAAGATAGTTTTGAAAGAGAGCTGATGAATCTGCAGGATAAAACAATGTACATCCGGCTGGTGAAACAGGTGAGTGAAGTGATGTACCTGTGCCGAAATCCTGAAACACGGCAGTATCATTTTGACCAGAACAGTTTCCATGGTTTAGCAGGTTTCGATTTTAATACCACTTCACCTGCGGTGAAGTGGTTGGGTATAATGCCTCGTGTGAATTATACAAACGGAAGGCTGACGCTATCATTCCCTGATGATCAGAAATCCAAAAAGCTAAAGTTTGTAAAGGGCAGTAGTTATTGTGAGATGACTGTCGCGGTAACTGTGATTGGTCTGGTTAATGGATTAAGAACCAGACATCCATTGCAGCAGGAGCAGCGGTTTGATAAAGAAACAAATCCTGAACTAAATGGTAAAAGATTTGATTTTATAGTACCTGACGGATGTTTGTGTGTGGTGAGTGTATTTCTCAAATTTTACAGTTACAAAAATCTGCAAAATACGAAAACCCTTAGCCCGGCATTTATTTGTGATGCCATCATCACTGATGGGATTGATGTTCAAGTTAAAGACCACAACTGGATGGATCTTCGCGTTAAATTTCGATAAAAGGCAAACTTGCTGCAACACTTGTTCCCAAGGCTTCCATGAAAATGGAAGCCTTTTTTCGTAAAAGCCAGAAAAAAATGAACAGTCAATTGCAGTCAATACCGGTCAATTGCGGTCAATACCGGTCACGCCGGAAAAACGTGCTTTTTTTCTAAAATAATGCTATACTTTCGTTCAACGGATTCAGAGTAATGGTATTCAAAAATCCGAGTTAACAAATTATAAACAATTTAAATCCTTTAAAAAAATGGGAATTATTCAGAAAGGGATACTGGGATCAGTATCAGGAAGTGTGGGACCAGTAGTGTTCTGCACATTGAACGGCCAGGAAGTGGCCAAAAGTAAACCAACCAAATCCAAAAAAGCGCCAACACTTAATCAGTTAGTACAAACTGCGAAGTTCGGAATTACTACCGCATTCCTGGCTCATTTTAGCGATCTGATTGTTGTCGGTTTTAAACCGGTTAACAAAAAAAGTACAGGAATGAATGCCGCGGTGAGTAAGATGGTCACTGAGAACATCACAGGTATTTATCCCGACTTAGAGATTGACTATGCCAATGTAACGCTGAGCAACGGAAGGCTGGAAGGTTCACAGAACTTAGTCGTAACACCTAAGGCTGGAAGGGAAATAGAAATAGCCTGGGATCCTTTCGTTGATGCAGATACGCTGCTAGTTACTGCCCGTAACAAGGACAAGGTGTATGCAACCTTCTATGATCCAACTTCAGAGCGTAATATTGTTGTGAAGGGTCTGAGCAAAAGGGGGGATGGGGAAATCAGTGTCACTATTCCAAGAATGATGAATGGCACAACCGTTCATGGGTGGCTTTCTTTCATCTCCGAAGATGGAAAGCAGGCTTCAAGTAGTGAATACCTGGGCGCAATCGTGCCGCTGGTATAGAAAAATTGCCTGGCTGGTTAACTATACCGGCCAGGCTTTTTATCAAATACGAATCAATAAAACGTTTAACGGTTTAATACCAAAATAATGAATATAAAAAATATAAAACTGCCCTATTTATCGGGCTCGGGAGAAAATGATAATCGCTTATTTAAATGGCATGAACCAGGATTACTGTTTATTGTCTTACTAGTTATCTGGACACTTACGCCTGGCTGGCTGCATCAATTGGATAACACAGCGGGTTTCGTAGATCCGAGCAATATTCTGCTGGTTGTGCTGGGGCTGCTGACCTTTTTGATAGTTACTGCGCTTTGCTGGTGGCTACAGCAACATTTTTGGCTGGCGATGGGTCTTCCCACAATTGAAAATATGGTTTCACAATTTAACACCTTGGAATTATGGCAACAGTTAGGCTTCTACTGGGTATCATTTTTTTCGGTTTTGCTGGCAGCGCTAGGTTGTCTCATAGCCATTTGTTAACGCTTAAGGAAAAGCTGGTACTACGGGCTGAACAGGAAGTGGGGGTGAGGGAAAAAACAGGTAAAAACGATGGGGTAAGGGTGGAAACTTACCTGCGCAGTGTAGGATTAAAAAAAGGGGATAAGTGGTGCGCTGCTTTCATCAGTTTTTTATTTGCACAAGAGGGATTGAAGAAGCCCAAAACGGGCTGGACTCCTGATCTGTTTCCCAAGTCTCGTTTATCAAAATCTGCTTTACCCGGAAACCTGCTTGCCATCTATTTTCCAGAACTAAAGCGTATTGCACATGTAGGCCTTGTAACTGCCCGAGATGGCGATTATGTGCTCTCCATAGAAGGCAATACAAATGTAATTGGCAGCAGGGAAGGAGATGGGGTGTACAGAAAGCGGAGACATATCAAGACAATTTACCAGTTCTCTGACTGGATTACAAAGGAAGGAGGGGCACCATGAGAGATGGTTTTATGGGCTTCAAGGCTAGTTGTCTTTTATGGATATTTTTAATAATGAATAGTTGTGGGTTAATGAAGAAAACTGAAAAAAAAGTGAATGAATTTAAATATTCGTCTGATCATATACAACAAACGAATGCCGTAGCAGAGAAGATTGACAGTAGCAAAACACTACGGATGTTTTTTGAAAAAGATGATGTCCAGTCGACCTACCTGGTGCAATTATGGCCAAAAGGAAAATTCAAATTTTCTGCGGACAATGGTTTTGAAGGAGAAGCAGACAGAATTTTAATTTCAGGCCAGGTTATGGAACAAAAGAACCGCACAGCGCTCTCCTCCACTGAAGAGCAACATAGGGAAAAACAGGTGATAGCTTCAGCACAAACAGACCAGGAACAGCGCATTAATAAGGAAGAGATTCGCGAAATAAAGACAGATTTCAGGTGGGTCATACTGGTAATTCTGTTACTAATAGTTTCTTGCACGTGGGTTTATTGCAAATTCTTCTATAAATAATTAAGAAAATTTGTCACTGATATGGTCAAAAAGCCTGCCCTTTTGATCATATGAATTTTACACGAATGAAAAATGGACCATTAAAATTTAGGGTTTAAAGTGGGATTTTCCTCCAGAAAATTACGTGAATGGGCGTTTTGGCGTGGCGTTCAAAATCTTTATATTTTATTAAATCCAAAGATTTTGTTTCTAACAGGTGTAAAAAACATGCCTACACAACTATAAATTTGATTTAAAACTAAAACTTGTGGAATTGTTTACGGAAAATTGGAAAGAAGTGCTTACGCTCATTATAAGACCTGCGGATAAAAATGTGGATGTGATTTGGATGGCAATCAGAACTGGTATAATTACCAAGAAACTCTCACCTGGATCTCAGGTACCTCCATACAGACAAATTGCCGAATTTATAGGACTGCATAAAAGTATCGTGATGAAAGTGATGTCGAAGCTTAAATTGGAAAAGCTGACTATTGCAGACTCGACAAGAGGAACCTGGATTGTGGATCATTTGCCAAATAAACGTGGAGCGTCAAAGAAAAAACTAAAAGCTTTCGAAAATACGGAAGTCATAGAAAAATTATTATTTGACCAGAGTACATTACTACTGAATAACATGCTGACGGAAAAATTGAATAGTGCTTACAGAAGTGCAATAAAACGTAAGGAAACGCTAACTACGCAGGAGAGGAATAAGACTGATTTTCCATTATTGAGAATGCAGTTTGCAAAGCTAATCAATGATGCCTTAAATAGCCATTTTACTAAAAAACAGATCTTTTACGCAAAGGGCTATCGAACTTTTATACATTTTATCTGTGCAGTACTGTTACCATCAAAAATGATGTTATTGGTACTTTCCCCGGTTCCCCGTCAGGTAAGGGAGGCCATTTCTTCAGCCACAAGTCGTGTTGATTATGTGACTACAGAACAATATGGAATAGCGTTAGATGAGCTGGAACAGCGTTGTCGGCAGGGTAAGGTAGGCATGGTTTATATGAGTTCAAGACTCTCATGTCCTTTTGACAATCCTTTGTTGCCGGAAAAAACAAATCGTTTGCTGGATTTACAGAAACAATATGATTTCATCATTCTGGAAGATGATCAGGATGCGGGGTTTTATGAATATACACCAAATATGCTGATGCAGCAGTCAAAAGGGATGGATGCGAAAATAGTATACATTCGTCCTTTAACGCTGAGTCATCCCTTCCTTAATCGCATAAATATTATCGCCGGGCCTGAAAATCTGGTAGGACAGGTGAGGGATAAATGTCATAAAACTGGCTTTGTACTGGATGGCGTAATTGCGTACGCATTGCAGGAAATATTAGAAACAACTCTTTTTACTAACACAGAAGCAAAAGTACTTAGCGAAATAAAAAGGGTAAACAAATTAATCCGTACGCTCTTATCAGCATCAGCGTCATGGGAGGCTGGGGGCTATTCCAGTACTAAAGGATGGTTTTTCCATCTCGTTCCTCTTGAGGGCAGGTTTCCGAAAAATGTTTATCATCTGCTAGAAAAAAATGGTTTTCAGGTATTAGACCTGAGTGTATTTGTAAATGGGCCCGAACTGCGGTGGGGGATTTTAATCAGTACTGCTGCCTATCTGGGAAATAAAAATTTAGAGAGAGATCTCAATCTGCTCATACAATTCTTAAAAAGTATTATCTGCTTATAAGCTGGCAGATTAACAATTGCTGCCTTTATTGGTGCGCAGGGATCGGTGCGTTTGGTTCACTTTAAAAAATCATAAAAAATGGAAAAAGAAATTGTTTTAAAACTGAGTGCAATTCTTGATGTGTTAAATGCGATCAACTCTGGTCAAAAAATGGTTAAACCACCTGATGCATCATTGAAAAATGTGGTGCTGAATAATAATTCATTAAGGGAATTGTTAAAGATTTCACCCAGCACATTAAGACGGTGGGTGAAGAAAGAGAAACTAAAGTACACCCTGATCCAGCGAACAAGGTTCTACTTACTTGAAGATGTTTTGGCGCATTTAGGCAGAAAATCTGATTGACATGAAGCGCATTGTAAAATACGAAGAAGAAGATATTGCACCAATGGTGATGTCTGTAGTCATTTATGCTGTAAATAATTGTATATCGTTGTTATGGGCAATAGCCATAGAACAATATTATCCAGATTTATATGGACTGGTAGACATAGATGATATTGGCGAAGAAACCTGCGCGCTGATCAATTTACCAGAGGATCCACTGATGATGCGTATGGCGGATTTGATACAGGAACTAAATGAAGTAGTATACTCATTGGCTAATGTAAATCTCCTGGAACTTGAAGATGCATATGTTGATGATGATCTGAGGGCTATGGCGGAAGATATCTATTGGTCACTGATCTATTATTCTACTGAAGCTGGTGATCTTGAACAATTTCATTTTTTGCTTTCCGGATACCTTTCCTCTATACATGATATCTTTTACTGGTTGCTACATCTCGTTCAATATAAAGAAATTGATTACAAGTTGCTGGAAAGTAAAAGCGACATCTCGCTTCACAAAGCCTATGTTGATTTGGAAAACCGTGGTACAGATGACTTCACCTTAACTATACTTAAAAATGTGATTCCGGAGCTATTTTCCTGTAGCAAATGGCTGGATGAATTTTTAGAAAAGAATTACTAACAAAAATTATAAACGAAAAACAGTAACACAATGAATACTATAAAAAACTTAAAAACAAAATTCCAGATAAAAGTAGACCAAACAGGAGATGCATTCAGAGATCTGGTAGCCAGATATAATTTTTTACTTGACTTTTTTATGCAAATTGGAAACGTACTCATGGTTGGAGAAAAAAATCCCCAGGAAAGCCGGCAGCACAGAAAAGTTTTCTTTAATACCATTAGAAAAAATATAGATGCAGTGGTAGGCGTTGAAAAAAAATATCGGGTTAATTATCAGGATGTAGCCATAAGTTTTGGGTCTTTGCCGGCACCTTTACCATTAAGTGTTGAATTCCTATCTAAGAAACTGGTGTTAATTACGTGGGAAAATCAACCACATGAATATGCTGATAAAAATCGCTTAGTTTATGTACTGCAGTATAATGCCAGTAAGAAAGATAGTTTTATCTGGTATTACAACTGTGAGGTAGAAGACGATTGTGCTGAGTTCAGATTTGAAGAAAATCAGTATGGAGATGAAGTGCATTTTTGGGTGTTCTTCATGACGATGGATGGCAAACAAAAATCTAATAGCACATATATGGGGCAGATCAGGCCATTATCAAATTAAAAAGCAAACCACACACCAGTTGAGTCAGGGCGAAAGTCCTGGCTTTTTTTGTTTAATTATGGGCAGGAATAGTACATTTTGGATGAAAAGGAAATATGAAACTGTTATTTTATTTTACTTTGCGCCATAGTTTTCTTTAATTCAAATACCTTTTCAATAATATACATTCGAATTATTCGCTGCATATCTTTGATTATATAAGGTGGAACTAATGTAGAAACCGTTAATACAGCATGGTAACTTTCCTTTTCCCATTGTTTAGTAAGATAATCTATCAAATTTTCATACTTCCAATCTTGTTCCATCAAAACAATTATTAGATGTGAATGATACCCCGCCCAAGTTAGTAAACATCCATTAAATGAGACCTCTATCCCATCCATCAACTTATTGCTGATTATTTTCTCCTCAATCTTCATATATTAAAGTTATACAATTTTTGTGTTTGGCGTTTATATAAACTCCTAAATGTAGAAAAAATATGCATTCTTTAGTAGCCTCTATGGCTGAACACACTAAAGGATACAGTAAAAAACGGCACCAGACAATGTTAAATATTGTTGGGGCGAATATTCTAAGAGTGCGTACTGAAAGAAAACTTTCCCAAGAAAAGTTAGGTGAACTTGCTGAGGTTGAAAAGAAGATGATCTTTAACTATGAACACGGTTTGGTAGATATCAGCGTAAGTATGTTAACGATTATTGCTGAGGCATTAGAAATAGAGCCTCATACGTTGCTTTTGCCTTACTCAAGGGAGCAATCGTAGTTAGAGATCTTGTTACTCTTTTAATTAAGAATATTTTCCATCGCTGAAGATGCTTTTTGGCGGTCGGGTGAACATTAATGACCTGCTGAACAAAGCTGAAGGCTTTTTTCAATTAAATGTAACTGAATTAGGTTTTGCTAATCTAGCTACATCTAAGTTGAATAGATA
>Ga0247809_1000319_pt1 | contig 23869 bp, 28 predicted proteins | sample UWRJL104311B1_FD_180951 | JGI IMG/M metagenome (GOLD analysis project Ga0247809, IMG submission 180951) | Plant litter microbial communities from Arlington Agricultural Research Station in Wisconsin, United States - UWRJ-L104-311B-1 | ecosystem: Environmental > Terrestrial > Plant litter >...
TGAAGAAAGCAAAAGTCTCGAAGAAGGAACTATACCAATATGTCAGAACCATTTCTATGAATCACCATACGAAATCAGCAGAGCACTTTCCAACGCCGTTTCTACTTGGTGGCTATACGATCTTTGAATCCGAGCAAGCGGCCGTCAAAGGCGCCGCGCTACAGGCCAGTTATCTATTCGATTATGTAGACGAGTTGTGCGGGCTGAGTTTCGACGACGTCACCCACGCTCCGCTCGGTATCTCCCTGTACAACTCATCTGTTGCCAAAATAATCCATGCAGATACGCTGATTCCCACGCGGCATAGCATTGCCGTCACGACGATCAGCGAGGAGGCCCAAGAGTCGATCAAATTCGACATTCTTGAAGGTGGGTATCCTCTAGCGCAGTATAACACGGTGCTAGGATCGGTGGAGTTGAAGAATCTTGCGGGAAAGAGAGGGTCTGGGAAATACATGGTGACGTTTGACGTTGACATAAATTACCTTCTGAGTGTCACGGTCGAAGAGATAGGAAGCAGGAAAGGTGCGGAAAAGGTTTTTGTGAGGCAGGTTAGTGTGGAGCGAGCGGACGGGCTTGAGGTTGAGGAGGAGGGGACTGGAAGACTGGAGATTCAGAGCATGAGGTCTGGAAAGCAGGAGAAGGATGGTGTGGCAATTGTGTGTGATGGAGCGAATGCTTGGTTTGATACTACTTATGGGGTATGTAGATCCGACTGAAAGAGGTGATTGGAAACACATTCTCATGTTTATTCTCAATAAATCGGAGACAGGTTCAAAATATAAGGCATCTACGGTTCGATGATGACAAATATCCAGTAGCACGTATATCAACCATTCTTTCTTGCTCGTCTCATGGCTTGGACTTCATACATATTCTCAATGACATTTTGGATCTAGAGTCTTATCTAAATCTAACAGTTTACAACAAAATAGTAGCACCAACAAATGCCAACACCAGACTCAATCCCACAGCTCCATTCTTAACAGCTGCGTTAGCAGGAACGGTCGTACTCGTGGAACCTGCTCCACCAGTCTTTGTTCCACTTGGAGCCGTAGTCGTTCCATTACCAGGAACAAAGGCCGTGCCATTCAAATCCTTGATTCTGCCCTCAAGCGCAATGTTGACAGGAGATTGCGACTGGACATAGTTGATGAGAACTTGATCCTGAGTATCAAGCGTAGCGAGATCGGTCTTCTTCTGAAAGATGTTGTCGCCACCTCCAGCCAAGAAATCGAGAGTGACGATGTTGTAAGTTGAGGAGTTGGAGAATGGCTTGTCGCCGATCTGCAGCGACACGAGACGTGTGCCGTTGGCGCGGGTGGAGTCGTACGTAATGTTGATTCCGGTCGAAACTTGGATCTTGGAAGTGACGACGCGCTCGTTGTACAGGGACTTCTCAGAGTAAACGCCTTCAATCGACTTCCAGAGATCCTCGCCCTTGAGAGAGATCTCGACGATCTGGTTGCCGAATGGGAACGAAGTCAAGACTTCACCGCGAGTGATTGGTCCTTCATCAATGGTGGCTCTGATACCGCCAGAGTTGATGAGTGCGAAATCAGCAGTCGTAGAGATGTTACGTCTGTACTCTAACATGGCATCTGCCATGAAGTTACCGAGCAGACATTCTTGAGCGCGACATTTGGTCTGGTCGAGCTCAACGGATGATTCACCGAGGACTTGGGCGGCAAAGGCCTCGAATGGACCACGCCATGCATCGATTTGGGCCTGGAGCTTGGGGTCTTGAGCCGTGGTGTTGGTGAGGTGAATTGGGGCGCCGTTGTAGGCGAGGATTTTACCTGAGGCGTCGTAGGTTACGTCGATGTAGCCGAGATACTCGCCCCATCCTATCATATGTAAGATTACGAGACTATTGCCTACAAGCAGGAAGTTTGGACTTACTGTACGCGGTCACGATGAAAACTTCATCTCCATCTTTGTTTTCCTCAATGGTTGGGTACTTTCCAGCAGCGCCGGTCATATCACCCAACAAAGTATGAGAGTGGCCTCCCATGATCAAATGGAGACCAGTAGTCTGCTGAGCAAGTTTGATGTCCTCCTCATAGCCAATATGCGTGATAGCAGCAAACCTCGTGATATTGGTAGTTGCCTTCAAGTAGTCAATGGTATTCTGCACGGCCTTGACTGGATCCGAGAAGGTTGTTCCCGCGCCTGGGGACGAGATACCTGGTGTTTCTGGAGTAGTTACACCAATGACTGCCAATTGGTACTGGTCATAGATGTGGTATGGTTTGATGGTGGCGTTGAGAACGGGATTGGTGGATTGAATGTTTGCGGAGATGATGGGGATGTTGGTAAGGTTCTTGAGGAACGCACCAAGCTTTTCGTCTCCTCCGTCGAACTCGTGGTTTCCGAGTGTCATTCCGTCAAATCCGAGTTGATTGAGTGTTTCTGCGATCTTCTCACCCCCGTAGAAAGAGTAAAATAGAGTTCCCTAAGCTAATGTGAGCTTTGCTTCCAACGAGAAGGATATTGCGACAGTGCTCCCACCTGAAACTCATCACCAACATTCAACAACAGACTGTCATTGTGGTTTGGTCTCTGCTCGTCCAGGACATGTTTGATTCTTGCATATCCACCAAAACAACCTCTCTCAGGCCTGGTACAATCTGTCCCACTTGACGCAAACTCGTCCAAATGCGAGTGCACGTCGTTGACATGGTAGAACGACATGTTCCAGTTGCCTTGAGCATCAATGAATCTCTTGTTCAGAGCTCTCTTGCTGTAAAGAACATCTTCGGCAGAAACGAGTGTGGCTAAGGTGAGTGCTGCAGAGAGCACTGAGGTGGTAGAGTATTTCATGATGATAGACTCTGATTGTCCTCGCCGAGCTACAGCTTCAGAGATATTACAATGAGATTGTGAGAAAAATGACACAAACAACAACGACAGGAAGAGAATTGAATGCGAACGGGAATTCTGTTCAAAATATAAATTTACTCGACATGCAGATAGGAACATGGGAAGCTTGATTGTTCATCCTTGTCCGCATGTGAGACTGCGTCCTGCCAAGATCCTCCGTCAGCAAGCTCTCCGCGCATCTTAACACAAGACAAGACAAAAGGACATACATAGACCAATCACAATCTAAATGCTGATCACCAAGACGATTCATACACAAGCTTCGGTGCTTCGGTTGGATCCTATCACTTTCACGCCAAGATATACACAACTACCTGCCTATTTCAAGCTTAGTCTGGAGTACCCCACATTGAAACGCCACAAGAACGGTTTGCCTCCTGGCACATTTCTCATGTCCTCCTCAACCTTGTCTTTGTTCATATTTCGTCTTTCTTCGTGGCACGTGTTTGGCTCGAAATCCAATCGAACATCGTTATGGACCACGAGGGACTCTCAAGGTAGCAGGCATGAAAGATGAAGGGATCAAAAACATTACCTAACCACTCCACCATAATCTTTGACAACGTGCATCATCTGGTTGGATGCCGTTAAGAGAGCCAATTGCTGACACCCTCACGGCCTGTTCAAGCAAGTTTCTTTTAGAGTGCAGCTTCCAGAATAATCTTTCCTATTACCTATTCGAGCTCTGATCTTGCATCTGTCAGGTACAGGCTGAAGCGCAAGGCATGAAATTCCATCATCTTACATCTCTTAAGCCCCGATGCACCACCTCTTTCAGGACTATACAACCTTGATAGATCTGGACTACGGGCGTGTCCGAACTTACACAGCTTTGGTCTCTGATAGGAGGTCGCCAATGCCTAGAGTTGGGTTATCTCTTGCCCGATTCTGCTCCCTTGGAAGTTTGATCCTTGTCATGTACACCTGCCGAACACGGTTGGTTCGAAGATCGACTTTGAAGTCTTGGTCTTGGATGCACACAAGATTGTCCGTTCGGTAGTCAAGAGCGTTCTGTGTTGCTATTGGTGAGTGTTGCACTCGCTTGTGTACATTAGCTCTTTGAAGGGCATGCAGCTTTATATGAGCTGGACAGCTATCTCTATTTGATGTTGCCTCATGCCTTGGTGTGTATGCTTTAAGTAGTCGGCGATCCTGTCATTTCTATCACTCTCGCTTGCTCTTTAGGGATCTCATTCAACATCATCGGTCAATATGAGGTTCTCCATCGGCATTTGTCTCACTGCTCTGCAAGTATCCGTCTCAACCGCATTGACAATCAGTCAGATCAACGGATACAGATTTCAATCTGAATACGATGGCAAGACGGTCAAGAACGTCAAGGGTCTAGTAACTGCAAAAGGACCACAAGGATTCTGGTTAAAGTCAACGACTTTGGATCTTGACATCAGATCTTCCAACTCAATTTACGTATTCAACACTCCTGCCCTCCGAAATGTCACAGTCGGCGATATCATTACTCTTGATGCCAATGTCACAGAGTATCGCTCATCTCCAGCATACTTGTACCTGACAGAACTCATCCAGCCTCTCAACATCAAAGTTCTTTCTTCAGGCAATAAGATTACTCCAATCGTCATTGGAGAGTGGTTATTGAAGTACCCTCCAACCGAGTTCTACTCTTCTTTAGACAACTGGGACGTTTTCGGTGTCCCAAACAACGTCTCACAGATCTCTGTGAAGAATCCAGCTTTGAACCCCTTGTTGTATGGTCTCGACTTTTGGGAGAGTTTAAGTGGTGAGATTGTTAAGGTGAAGAAAGTCAAGGCTGTGGGAAGGCCAAATAACTTTGGTGATACTTGGGTCACTGGATCGTGGTTTGCCACAAACAGGAATCAGCGAGGCGGTCTGACTGCTTACGGTAGAGGTAAGTGCAGAAGCGGTTTGGTGACGATGAGGGCAATACTGATTTTGAGTAGACGCAAATCCGGAAGCCATTCTGATCGGCTCACCCCTTGATGGAACCGCGAACTCAAAAGATTCCAAGCTTGGAGAGCAGTTTGAAGATGTCATTGGTGTCGTCTCCCAATCTTTTGGCTTTTATCGCATTTTACCATTGACAGCACTCAAGAGCACTGGACAAGCATCACCAGCTCTCCCACCTGCGACCAACATTATCACATCTGGACAGTGCAAGAAACTGACAGTCGGATCCTACAATGTCGAGAATCTCTCTCCAACAAAGCCACATTTGCCACGTGTAGCGAAGCATATCATTGATTACCTGAAGACTCCCGATCTCATGTTCTTGCAAGAAGTCCAGGATGACAACGGAGCCATCAATGATGCTGGTAAGTAATGTCTCATTCTATCAGGAATACCTACTGATTTCTTTCCAGTCGTCTCAGCAAATCTTACCCTCTCAACCTTGGTGAAATCAATCTTGGATCAATCTGGAGTTCAATACGCTTTCACCGATGTCCCACCCGTTGACGACCAAGATGGCGGCGAACCAGGAGGCAATATCCGCACAGCCTACCTCTACAAGCCATCTGTTATTCGCCTCCGCAAACCAAACCAGGCCCTTTCTACCGACACTCAAGCTGTTCTCCCGGGCCCAGAACTGAAGTACAACCCAGGTCGTATCGAACCTAACAACATTGATACTTTCAGGGCCTCTAGAAAACCACTATCAGCTGCGTGGGAGACTCTAGACGGCAAGAACAAGTTCTTTACCGTCAATGTTCATTTTGGAAGTAAGGGCGGGAGTTCCAGTATCGAGGGTGATGCTAGACCTCCTGTGAATGGCGGTGTTGGTGATCGTCTCAAGCAAGCAAATGTCACAGCTGTACGTCCTCTTGCTCCCTATTCGTTGTTGTACTCTTCCAACTAACCTTATTTAGACATTCATCTCTCAAATCCTCGCCCAGGATCCAAATGCCCGTATTATTTCCGCAGGCGACTTTAATGAATTCGCCTATGTCACACCAATTGAAGAGTTCAAGCGCATCTCCAAGCTTCAAGACCTAGACGTCGTCGCCAAGATTCCAGAAGTAGAGCGATACTCATACTTGTTCGACATGAGCTGTCAAGAATTAGATCACATGTTTGTCTCAAACGCACTAGCGAAGAAGAAGGTTGAGTTTGAACATGTTCACGTAAATACCTGGGTATGTACCATTGCCACAGACCAATATATTGTCCCTACATGAAGCATAAAGCTGACTTGATTCTTTAGGATACGGTTGCAAACCAAGTTAGTGACCACGACCCTGCTGTCGCGAGTTTCGATTTCTGTGAATGATGACCAGGAGGGACGATGAGTCCTGAATAGAACAAGACTATAGAAGAGGATGCTAATGAATATACGACCATTTCCAACCAAAGAATGCAAGTCCTTGGTATCACTAATGATGTTATATGTCCAAAATGTATAAATGTATAAGGATAGAGGGCGCGGGTCGGCTACGACCAGAAAGCTTGACAATTCGGGCATGACCTACATGCTGTTCATCTCCCTGTGACACTCTACCCTCTGATCTTGATGCCATCAACGAGATGTTATTCAGCTATACTAGAGCGCTGTGTCCGAAGGCAAATATACCCAATACGGTCTAGCGCGGGGTAATCCAACCAGTCCCTGAGAACGATAACAAAATTTCCCCTCCAGCCCACCTCTTCTCACCCTCAACATCAGTCCTTTGTACATTGTCCTCCATCTACCACGCCTGCTCATCCTCAGACAATGGCACCCTCCACATCCGAAATGCCGTCTTACAAGATTCAATTCCTCCAGTCTTGCATCTCGGGCGACGTCTTGAGTTTCGGCGAATTCACATTGAAGTCTGGGAGAAGTACGTCGTCCATCGAAACACCCAAATGATATTGGTCCTCGAGAATGATCTTTAACGACTGATGTGCGATCGCTAGAATCACCATATTTTTTCAACGCGGGCAAGTTCCACACAGCTTCACTACTCGAATCAATATCGACTGCCTACGCACACACCATCATCTCCTTCCTGCAGTCAAATCCAGACATCCCTAAACCAGACGTCCTATTTGGGTACGTCTAATTGGAAACCGCATGATATGTGAGTCTGAGAACTGATGCAAAGGCTAGACCTGCGTATAAAGGAATCCCACTCGCAACAACGACCCTCCTCGCGCTCCAACGCCTATCTCCCGCAGATTGGTCACACGTCTCCTACAGCTTCAATCGCAAAGAAGCCAAATCACATGGTGAAGGCGGGTCTATTGTTGGTTCTCCATTGGGGGGTAAGAATGTCCTGGTTCTCGACGACGTGGTCACTGCCGGAACAGCCATGACAGAAGCCATCTCGATCGTCAAAGCAGAAGGTGGAAGCGTCATCGGATTTGTGGTTGCGCTGGATCGAATGGAGAGAATGCCCAGCGCGGCGGAGAAAGAAGGGAGGGACCTCAAGGAGGGAGAGGAGGTGGAGAGAGGAAGTGCGATGGGCATGGTGAGGAAGGAGTTTGGTGTTAGGACGACCAGTGTGGTCACATTGGATGATTTGGTGGTTCTGTTGAAGGAGAGTGGTGAGAGTGAGGATGTGAGAAGGCGAGTGGAGGAGTATAGAGAGAGATACAAGGCTAGTGATTAAAAGAGGGAAAACGCGTAGTGGAGGTAGAGATGGAGAGGATGTGAATGGTACGATATACCCAGAATTAAAACAGAATCTAAATAAGAAGTACGTATTAGCATTGAGGGCGGCTCTTTGAACTTTGAAGACGTTCATTACATGGCTACCGCATCTCTCAGGATAGCAACGATCCTTAAATTTGATACAAAATCTAATTTCATCATGGCATCACAACTGTCATGTGCTCAATTTCATGGATTAAACTCAAGGAGCTGAATATGCTTGTGCGCGGACAGGGCACCATTCACAGTCAGACGGTTACTAAGTCAAAAGATTAGAGAAGTTTCAAGACCGGTATCTCTGATGTACTGCTTACACGGGTCAAGCTTAAGTTTCATTGTCTAACGAGTGATCATGGTCTCGAATGTCCCTTAATATGCGCCGTATGCAGCTCTTGCACGGCCGGAATAATCAAGCTCTCAATTTCCATCTCCGGCTCTCCCTCGGGCAGATCTTTCGGATCAAGGGGCTTCTCAACAAACTCACCATCACTCGGAGCCACACCGACCAGATTCTCCTCGCCACTGATCGTCTTCTTGCGCCTGCTGAGTGGCACTCTAATCCACCGATGTTTCTCCTGCCCGGGCGCAACAAAAACGACTTCCCATTTTCTCGTGCTGAGGAGATTTCCAATCACGAGGTGATGCTGGTACCTGTCTAGACTGTATTGTGCTTTATGGACGAGGATTTCGGGATCGGTTTCGAGTTTGAAGGACACTATCATGCCTTCTGGGGCCCATCCGTCTACCAGATTCTTCAAGAACTTCGGCACGGGATCTAGATCTACAATCAACCGTTTCGAGCGTGGTACACTTGGAAGTGAGTCGAAGTTATCAAAGACCTCCTCTTCGGCGTCTAACTTCTGTGTCGGTTTATCCGTCGCATTGGTAGACTGGATCTTATGTTCAGCCATTCGTTCTGGTGGGACAAAGAAATCCGAGACTGCTGCCGCAAGGTAGAGAAGACCATTCGGACCAAGCGGCCGCATGAGTTGCGCGATTGATCGGAGGATGAATAAGTAATCTGTGATAGTGGTGAATGGTAGTGATAGTAATAGATTCCTTTGTTTCGCAGAATTGTATTGTCGCAGTACTTTGAGCATCTTCTCTTTGTACTGATCGTTTGCCAGTATCTGTCCATCTGTGCCCTCATGGAGAAAGTCTAAAAAGCAGTCTGTGGCATGACTGTAGTGCCGCGAATACGGCTGTAGTGAGAATTGTCTGTGCAGAAAGATTACAGCATATCCAGCCTCTAGAAAGTATTCCGCAGATGTTGCTCCTCTCGTCCCGGCACTGAAGTTGTCTATAAAGCGAACAGTCTGCCTTTCCAAGGGCACAGTTGTGCCTCCAGAAGTCACCAAGACCACTCTTCTCCCAGCTTTTGAATGAAAGTCTATAAACTCCCGAGCTAGCTCTGTGTGCTTTTCCAATGTAGCTGGAGGGTGATTCTCGGAGAAGTAGGCACTTTCTGCGACATCTGACGTAGTTATTCGATGCGCATCTGGTCTGCTGCTTGCGGAAGACATTGATTCGTGCGAGGAATTGGAGAAGAGAGAGGGAGTCGGCGAGGGGGATCGGGAGTCGGGTAGATTGAAGGAGAGTGAGAACGCAGTCGAGAAAGGCACGGAAGAAGTTGTGATGTTGTGAGCGGAATTACTGGCACGTAGTGTGCAATCGCAAGCTTGCTGTTGAAGTATGTTAGACATGATGTTCTCTCGGATAACCTTAGATGTGATATCGGTGCATGATTGTGCATGGGTGATAGGTACTTACATGTGGTTAAATAGACGTCTCAAAGCCCATCGTCGTCACTCACTGCCGAAATCGAATATGCCGATTTACTACTGAAGCTCGGTCGGATGGCCTTCGAAAAGGCGTGTCTTGCCTCGGGATCAGAAAACTGTCCCTGAGAAGTACGTACTGCCACACTCTTGTTCTTGGCCGCCCAGTAAATGTGGGGCAAGTAAACATTGGAACAGGTGCTAAATGCTTTAAGTTACCTCCTTAGGGAGTGACAACATCTTGCCCTAGCCAGGACTGGACTGAAATAAACAACCGGACGCTCAGATATTCTGAGACTGGGAATCAATATTTAGATCTGTAAACGAGAAGACGATACTTCCTCATGTGAGATGCACTATGGTCCACGAGATATTACTACAGTACAGCAAAGGTACCTAACCATATCACAATCATGGCTCGCTCTAGGCCAAACATTCTAGTATGGCCTGTGACTCTGTTTTCTGCTAGAAGCAGTCATGTTAACCTCGATTGCGAACGCAGCCCTGAAATATACACAATGCTGGCCGACCCAAAGCACCAAATCCCACAGATTTTCGTTCACGGATGTAAAATCCGTCAACTTTTTTGAGAATTAGTGACGACATGAAATTACTGCACTTGCACATTTTGACAAAATTCATGTTCGCGTCAATTAACATATATTGATCAAAACAGAGGTGTTTCGACGGGCAACGAAGTTCTCATTAGGGTCCGCTGTGAAAGTGTCTTCTATGCTCAAATCGGTCGCCAAAAACAGCTTTTTCTATATCTGTTCCGGCTCCGTAGGACAATTACTCTTCACGATCAATCTGTGGATCATCCGATCAACGGCAAAAGGCCCGCGTCCGTATCATTACTGGTATTGCCCTTGCGTCTACGACACCGTCCCAAAAATATACGTCCTGCTAATACAACACAGCAGTGGGGATAGACGCTCAGTCTGTCCGACGCGCATGCTGCTCATTACCGCCTTTGGTAACAGTCCAAATAGCACACCTATCGTCCTGGAATCGTTCGTTACTTCCTTATGTCAAAGCAAGAACAACAAGATGAAGTACAACGGCCGGGACCCAGGTCTCTTCTTCAATCGACACCTTCATATCCGCCATATACAAGTAACGCAACTGGGCGCACAAATCAACCACAAGCAAGGGCTAGCTTTGGAGACATATATCAGCCAGCACTGCAGCGTACTGGGGCCCCCCTAACGACTTCTCCACAGCTAGCGATGAGTTCAGCTGGTGAGATGGGATCTGGCAAAGTTGCAATACCAGCGCTACGTGTGAGCAAGGCGGACACGGCAAAGTCGGGCAAGAAAAACAGAACATCGCATGCTTGTGACCAATGTAGAAGAGCAAAAGCTGGATGCTCGGGTGGCACACCGTGTTCCAGGTGTAGGACTACTAGATCGAACTGCGTATATGGTGATGGCAAGAGAGACCGAGAGCGGAAGTGCGCAAACACTTTCCTGATAAAGATCCTCATTGACTAACATAGGTCCTTAGAGAGCTTTCGAAATTGAGCCGTGAGACACAATACCTGACACTCCGAAACTCCGAGCTACGCGAGTCTCTCTTACGCTTGCGGCGAGCGTCTGACTTATCTGTCGAAGACATGAAGCTTGCGATTGATAATATTTTAGCGAAGGTAAGTTTCTTGTCACCATTAATGTATGATTGGGGTTAATACATACATACAGAAACAAGACTCGACATCGCCGAATGTCGACTCAGCCTCACCTGCGTCAATCGCGCGACCTAATTATGCTGAGCAAGATCAGAATGATGAATTCGGCGATGATGAAGCTGGTGCAGAAGCCGGCTCGATTGGTTCACTTGACCAGACTGCAATTGATACTGATCAACCCGATACCGTCGGTATCGGACACATAGGGAAGGCTTCAGCATCTGACTGGCAGCATCGAGCAGAGGAAATTGTCATGGAGGAGATCAACGAGCGTGGACAGCAACGTTTACCACCGCCGGCCGCAGTCTCTACATACCACACAGAAGATGCCGATATTGAATTGCCCGACATAGCCCAAATCAATGCTTACGGACTTCCAAGCGCACAACTTTCTGGTGATCTGGTTCAAGCCTACTTCGATCATGTGCACAACATATTTCCTATCCTTGACAAAGCTGATTTTCTCACAAAGTATCATGCTTTCAATCGCGACAACCCCAACACATCTTCTGATGCCGCTACCTGGCTCGCAACTCTGAACTGTGTATTTGCGATATCAGCATATCAAGGACGCATTACCAGCAGTCGATCGTTAGGAAATGCAGGTGATCATCTGGTATATTGTGCAAGAGCTACAAAACTTGTTCTACACCAAGACATGTGGTTCCAAGATGCAACCATATCGATCGTTACGACGCTGGGATTATTGGGTCTATATTTCTTGTCGACAAACCGAATCAACAAGTATGTAAATTTTGAGGGTTAAACGTTATTGATGCTAATATCAACCAGATCGTGGTCATTGGTAGGTATCGCATTAAGGCATGCTCTAACTTTGGGGCTGCATATGCGAAGTGTGAGCAGAAAGTTGACTGACGTCGAGCGCGAGAATCGAGTGCGTTTGTTCTGGTCGTTATACGCGCTAGAGTGTTCCTTGAACGAAGTCTGTGGGCGGCCGCCGTGTGTTGCCGATCGTGACATTGGGACGCCTTTGCCTCTTAACATCGAAGAGTCTGACCTGAGGATAGGCTCAGTGCTGTCTGATGCTATGGAAGGTGTCCAATCGCTAGATACCTCAAGCAGCTCTGATAGTGCTGGTGGCACAAGATCCGGTAAGTACCAGTTCCCTTGACGGATGCACGTCAAGCTGATGAAAATTCTGTCAGCTGCAACATTTGAAATGCCATTACCACAAGACTTCAAGCTTGCAAAATTCTCTTCGATGCCACTGCCATTGACAAGTTCAACTTATTTCATTTACAGAGTTCAGCTCACTATATTATCGCACCAGACTATCACACAGATTTACTGTGCTGCAATCGTCAAGGAGAAGTGGAGTACGATAGAAGATGTGATGAGTCGCATTGACGCGAGTTTGACGAACTGGGAAAAGAATTTGCCAGCAGAATACAATGTTACGGTCACTCCCGGTCAGTCATTGAATCTGAAGAACCAGTCCACAGCGCACCGGGTAGGGTTGTCCTTGATGTATCAAGCTTCCCGCATGATATTGTTCCGGCCCTGTGTATGTCCGTCGAAAGATCACACAGAGGGGCAAAACAAGGCCGCTCGAGAGTTTAGCAATAAAGCTGCAGAGAAATGCATTGGTGCTGCTCGAACGATAATCTCAATACTGGACGCGCTAGGAGATACAAGTCACCAAATTTTCTGTATCCCTCCCTTTTGGAGCACACTTCATTACTTGTGCGAGGCTCTTGCGGTTTTACTGCTTGAGCTCACTTTGAAATGCAAGCATTTTCTTGATGGGAAGCTTGCACTACTCACAGATGTGAAGAAGGGTATCAAGTGGTTAGTTGGGATGTCAGCAGTGAGTATCAGCGCACGAAAGGCTTGGGAGATTTATGACAAATTATTGCACATGGTATGTCATACTAATGCTCTGCCACTTCACGACATGCCGACACAAGCACCAGTTCCTCCAGGCTACAATTTCTTCCGACAACAGAACACATCTCGACAAGTACCAGTTTCCACTGCATCAGTGCAACAACAAGCCTTCCAACAAGGGGTGCCCGACATATCATACTACAACTCAAGTCAACAACATAATTTTGCGCAGCCACTGGCCGGCCCTGCGAATTTCCAACAATACACCAACCCTCTAAATGACGCTACTGCGTTTGAAAGATTCTCTTCCACTGGTGATTTCTATGGACAATTTGATGATCCATGGCAAGATTACTTTTCGGTGCCTGGGATGATGGGTAATGCCGTGCCGCAAGGACAGGGGGGTATGGGTGTTATGGGTGTTGAATCAGGCGTGCCTACTCTTGGAGGTATTGTACAGATGGCGATGCAGGACGATGGCAGTCCGCGAAGCCGATTCAGCGCCGTGAACTACAACCCTAACATTTATCAGCCAGACCAGCACGGTCGATATCAGTAGATATCTCATCGAATACGTGGGCGACTTCGTCGTGGTCCGTCGTAGGCGTTGGAATGATGTTCAGAATTTTTGGTATATTTTGAAAGTCTGGGGGATACTCCTCATGAAGATGGAAAGTATGGCGTTGTTGAGGCACTTGGAGATGACTCTACACGTTAGGCAAGGACTGTGGGGATTATTCGAAGGATTCAAGATGATTTGCTGTTGCAAGTAGACTATCTTAAAATATAAGATATCATGATTCATGGACGAATAAAGTTTCCTAGGTTTTGAAGATAGAAAGTTTAGAAGGATTCATTTGAGGCATCTTCCACATTTCGCATTTGATTTGTTGAACGGATGATGAGATGAGTTGTGAGGAGTTTGGGTAAACTTAAAAGTTTTCAAGAATAATCAGTGCATTGAAAATATAATAGCCATTGATCTGGTGAGTTGCCTTTGGAATTGTGCTATTTCTTATATGTGATGTTGTTGTGACAACTCAGGAGATGATTGAGCGTTGTATCTGGTAAGGTTATGGTAAACTTGTTTCACAACGTCATGGGAGCAGAGAAGGATATCTTCTCTCGTTGGTTTGACGGATTATAGCCTTGGAAATACTGCGCATATGACCTGGAACCAAAAGTCTCCTGGCTATCATGGTCGCCTTCCCGACATCTTTCACATTACATGTCACTACTTGCACATCAATTGTAACCACTCCGTAGGATTACAAGTCATTCTTCTCGTTTTCAACTTTCATTGTTCTCGTGCGTAATCAGTATATTCCTTCTCTTAACCGCGTCCCCACATCCTCAATTCTAGCCCCTAACCCATTCCCCATACTACTCATCACTCTCCTCTCAACATCCCTATCTCTACCCTCTTCTCCAATGACCACACATTTGACCACTTTTCCTTTCTCGTCCATCGCTACCCTCCCAATTCGGCCATCAACCCATTCTATACGCATTTGTTTGGCTTCTGGATCTGCTGGCGTGATGTCTATAATTACGTTCTCGGGCGATTTGCCTTTTGATAATAGTGACGAGGAGGAGGATGAGAGATTGAACTCCTTCCGTAATGCTTTTATGGAGGAAAGACGTTTGTGGTAGGAAACGAGTTCGCGTCGTATGGAGCGCGTGAAAGCTTTCAGATCTTGTTGCCTCGCTCCCTCGCGGCCTGTGCTACCATTATTCAAAATTCCCTTTCCGTTTGGCAAAAATCTCGACGATATCGATGTAAGTGGTATGCAAGCAGGTAAAGTATGTCGATGAACTCTATACAGGCCCCTCCTCTCCTCGCTTCCATCTTCCTCCTTAAACGGTCGATTTAGCATGACATGGTAAGCATTCTGGAACTTTCCATTCGACACACAGATATCGAATCGTAATGCTAGTACGTGGCCCTCATCAACGGCATTTGGATCAGGATCAGTGATGTGGAATGTTGAAATTGAAGATAAGGCGCGATAGAGGTTGGTGATGTTGTGTGAGAATTGTGCCTTTGCGGTAGAGAAGAGAGGGTTGAGTGATGAGGTCTCAGTAGCGGGTGAGAAAGAGGGGGAGTTTTGTGGGATTAAGAGGGAGTCTTGGGCCTTGCGGAGAGAAGAGAGCGTTGAGAGGGTTGAGCGCGAGGATAGGATTGTTGATGTTGCTAGTGCACGTTGAGATTTCAGCTGTGAGACTGGTAAAGAGTTTGTTAGTGTTGGTTCATGAACGTAACAATTTGGACGAATTGATGCATGTATAGAGAGAGCGAGAGTGGTTTGTTTACTTTGCTCTTGTAGATTCGCGATCTCATTGTCTAGTGCTGTTGACCTTGGGCTTTCGACCATTGACGTATCTGGATCTTGCGTTGAAGACATTTCAAACTAACGCGGGTATATACCACTTGGTGACGTGTGACTTATTTATACAAAATATGGCAGGATGAGGTTGTGGTAACTCTTATCCGGCTGCTTCGACGAGTCGCGGTGCTCAAGCTTTCGCGATTCCCCACAATCTCGTAATCACGTGTTTCCTGCAAGGGACCATGGGTTGTATCAAATCAAGCCTTCCTTCTTGTCCTCTTCTATGTTTCAATCTTTCTGTCTACTTTATGTATCATAGCCTTGTATTCGATCACTCTTCTTCTTCATAGTCCTTCCTTCTAATTACATCTGTTCACATAATATTACGCACAACTTTCTTTATTACGAAATAACAACCTCGGACACTACCTTCCACGGCCAATAGAAGACTAACCTTTTTGCCCCTCGACTACGCGACCCTTGAAGTTCGCAACAAGGACACGTACAGAAAAATTACGACCCGCTTCGTACCTGAATATCAACCTTTTATAGCGCAGGTTGAGGGGAAAGACTTTGCACGCAACTTCCACTCTTTTATGAATGCCTACTCCTCTTGACGACGTTCTTCCTTCATCCTCTTTACAGACTCAATTACACAAGAATAGACAACAACTCCCACTACATACCAACGATTCGGAGTTTACCCACTCGACAGAACTAGACGACCTTTCACAACGTCATAACAAGAGAAAAACACATAACGTTTTGCCCGAGGCCAACGACAAGCAACATTTGTTGACGCAAGACGATTCCTCAGAGGAAGACATACTCGATACAGATACAAAATCGATGAGTACGAAACGAAGACCCGCGAAACTTCAGCCTGTCGTTTCCTCCTCCTCCTCCATAGACGGTGGAGCAAGGCAGGGAAACGGGCACACGGCTGCAGAAGTCAAGATGAATAACAACGTGGAGTACCGTCGCAAGAATGCGTCAATGGATACACCTGGCGTTACTGCCAGTCTCATGTCACGCGAATCCTTCTCTCTAGACGATCCCGTTCCGAAAACACCGACTCTTAACAATCATGGATTTTGGCAATTGCCTGCGCAGGACAGGAGAAACTTCTTGTTACTGTGCTTGTTATACTTTCTGCAGGGTGTGCCGATGGGACTGGCGACTGGCTCGGTACCGTTTTTGCTGAAACCGTATATGTCGTATTCTGCCTTGGGAGTGTTTTCGCTGGCTTCATATCCATATTCGTTAAAGTTACTTTGGAGCCCGGTTGTGGATGCGGTATGGAGTCCAAAAATTGGTAGGAGAAAGAGTTGGATACTGCCGATCCAGCTTCTTTCTGGTTTTGGAATGTTGTACTTGGGCGCGAGGATGAAGAGTATGATGATTGAAGCAGGGAAAGATGGAGGTGCTGGCATATGGTCATTCACCTCATGGTGGTTCTTCCTGGTGTTTATGTGTGCAACCCAAGACATTGCAGTGGACGGATGGGCGTTGACATTGCTTACTCCTGGAAACATCTCATACGCCAGCACTGCGCAGACTGTTGGATTAACTGCTGGACAGTTCATGTCGTATACAGTTTTCTTAGCATTCAATTCGCCAGATTTCGCAAACAAATACTTCCGCAGTACACCACTTGAAGATGGAGTTATGACTTTGGGAGGATATTTAACTTTTTGGGGATGGGCATACATTCTTGTCACATTGGGTCTTGGGTTTCTGAAGCGAGAAGAAAAGACCAAGAACGAGGATGGAATTTGGGATGTCTACAAGGTGATGTGGGGAGTTCTCAAACTCAAGAACATTCAAACAATCATCATCATTCACTTGATCGCCAAAATTGGCTTCCAAGCAAACGACGGCGTCACAAATCTCAAACTCATCGACAAAGGTTTCTCGCAAGAAGATCTCGCTTTGACAGTCCTCATCGACTTTCCATTTGAGATTGGTCTGGGATACTATGCAGGAAAATGGTCAACTACATATACGCCCATGCGATTATGGTGCTGGGGATTCGTGGGACGATTGTTAGCAGCTGTCATTGCACAGGTCACAGTCATGATCTTTCCTGCGAATGGAGTTGATACTTGGTATCTACTTGTCGTTATTGCGGAGCATATTTTTTCAACATTTACGAATACGGTCATGTTTGTGGCTGTTTCTGCTTTCCATGCTCGGATTGCTGATCCTGTGATTGGTGGTACCTATATGACTTTACTCGCTACGTAAGTGCCCTTGTTGGTCCTTTATGTCTCGAGGTATGCTAACAATCGCCAAATCAGCGTCTCAAATCTAGGCGGCACTTTCCCGCGTTTCTTTGTTCTCAAGCTCGTCGACTACTTCACAGTAGCAACATGCTTGCCTCCTCCTTCCGACTACAAACTCCCTTCTTCTCTCCACGGTCCTCTTATCACAGAGTCATTTTCTTGCTCTCTATCACAGGAAAAAGATAGATGTTTGAATGGAGGAGGAAAGTGCAGTGTTGCTACTGATGGATATTATGTGATGAATATCGTGTGTGTAATTGTGGGATTGGTAACATTTTATGGGTATATAAAGCCTGCTGCTATCAAGCTTCAGGGCTTACCGTTGAGGGCTTGGAGGATTGCAGACGAGGGAAGAGGGTAGATCAGAGAGATTGGGGAGGGGGCAGATCTCTTGATATATTAGAATGTGTAGATACTAGATTAGATACAAATACAGAATTAAACTCCTTGTAGAACCGAAGGTGAAAAGGTGCCTGCCTAAGCTATCTTCGTGCGCTTTGGCAGATATGCGCAAACCTTGGTTCCCCTGAACTACTTACAACTGCATATTGAAACGGGAGAGAGACAACCCCTTCCAGACCTAATTGTAGGTATTAGCATAGAAAAGTCATCTTCGAGATCAGGACTCGCATCTACGAAGTACCGATATGCAGAAGCTGAATGTATTGAAATCCCGATCTCGAAGTCATGATTGGATGGTCCAGATACGGTTTGTCTGGGCTCATTCGGTAAGCTGACATATGCAGGACTTGCCATGTGGGGAAACATAATTTGAAGCCTGCGCTTTCTTTCGGGGATAGTAGTGACTCAAGATATATTCGGTGTTGAGGAGAAATCTTTATTCGCATTGTGCATTGTGAGCGTCCATTAATTCCAGACTTTGTGAGTTTGCGTTCTTTTGTATTGAAAACTCATACTTGCAGTGTCCGGACGAGCGACCCTTGCTCACCTGCGCGCACACAGTCTTTCTCACCTATCTCCGCCTCGCTCTCTCAGGATCCTCTTCCATCCGAATAGACCCCTTCTCACGCAATCCAGCTTTGTCCTCTCTTACTTAGCAGAGAATGCCTCAGTCGACATTTTCGTTTGTGACGCTCTCGGGAAACCCCACTATTAAGAAAAGAGAGGATGTCAGGACGGTGAAGAGTCATGTGATGAGACGTATCCATGAGGGCAATCAGGAGGCCAGAGCTAGGAGACGAGAGAGGATAAGAAAGGGTGTGAGAGTGAGGTATTGCACGAAAAGAACAGAGCGGTTTGAAGGCGATGAGGAGGAGAAGTCGAGGGGCGGCAGTGCTGAGAGTGAAGGGGCCCTGAGTGTTAGGAGTGCCAGTCTCGGGGCAAAGGCATCAGATCTAGTGGAGATTTGTGAGGGTGCAAAGGAGATGAAAGTGAGCAGAATACCTGGTGATGGTGGTGCAAAGGTGTATCTTTTCGACGTCTATGAAGACGAGGCCGCCACCTCCCATACGATCGTTCTTCAAAACACGACATATCCACCTCCTTTCCTAGGCCTCAAGGACAACAATCTATTTCCATATCAATGTTTGTCGATTCCAGCCACGCCGAGAATTATAGAATTACTTCAATACGGTACGTGCTATCGACTTTCCTTTAGTTGAGACAACCCGCACCTGCTTGCCTTGTCTCTGGCGCAACCCTTGAAACATTAAACTATCTCAGGCTTGATAGAAAGTACTAATGGCCATTGTCAGATCTCAAATCAACGATAAGGACATCAGTACATGCTGATCCTGCGGGTCTTTATTTTGATCACTATGCCGACGATCCAGCTAGAATTTACGTTACCATCGCTCATGCTGCCCTTCGCTCCAGTCGCTTGACCTTACCGTGGGCATCATCTTCTTCATCTTCTACTGTATCAGATCCTGCTTTACCAAACTATCATGGCAGGAAAGGTGCTCTAGGGACGGTAGTTGATGAGGGATGGGAAAGAGAAGGGATATATTACTTCTCAAAAGCGATTGCGATTTTGAATGAGAATTTAAGCGATGGGAGAAAGAGAGCAAGTGATAATATGATTGCTTGTGTTAGTATGTTTGCGAATATGGAGGTGAGTTCTTCTCTGACTACGTTCTAGTGTACATGTCTCGTACACTTACCTATCTTGAAAGTATCTTTCAATGTACTTCGTTTGGTCCTTTCTGTTGGCAAAAGATACAGACGACTGTACTGGAAAACTGACTGAAGCATCCATAGAATCTTGTTGGTTCGCCAGAAAACGCAACGATACATATAGCTGCCCTGCAGAGAATGGTGGGACTTCGAGGCGGACTGGACAAACTCGGCATGAAAGGCATTTTGAGAAGATTGGTGCTGTGGTATGTGGTCCTTCTGCATTTATGGCATTCTCATCTTTCACCCCCCTGCTTGATATTAACAACGTACATAGGTCCGATCTTCTCTACTCAATCCGCACACAAACCTTGCCTCGGTTTCCGTTCCAGCACCTTGCACCAAATACATCTGTCCCCGAATGTCTGTCACCGACCCATCTTCCTCGACGTTTCACGACAAGTCAAGCACTTCTCTCACTTTCCACAGCACAAAGTATCAACATCTTTGCCATCCTCGAAGCTCTTAACGATCTGGCCACTTTGTTAAATGCTTACCCAAATGGTGTCGGCCAGGAGCTCCCTACGTCAATACAATATCCAGATCGTGTATATGTCACCGAGCACGAAATCGTCAGTATCTTATACACCAAATCAGAGATGCCGGTCGTGAATGAGGAGGCCACTTCGAGTAGGATCATAGTGGAGATCTTTTTGCATGCTTGTCTTTTATACATATATACGAATCTGCGACAGACTCCTGTCGGCGGTGCGATGAGAAGGACTCTATCAGCGAGATTAAAAAGCTGTATTCAGCGTGCTATAGACTTAGACGCTCTTCTTGATGAGTTTTCGACCGAAATGCTGTGGGTTTGTATGATGGGCTTGGCCACGGCCGGGGACAACGAGTTCTGGATATTAGTGATGAACAGGATCAGTAGCAGGAAAACACGGCAGACATGGAGTGACATTGAGAAGGAATTGTTAAATATGCCTGTTTTAGAAAAAGTATTTGAAGAGAGCTGCTACAAGGTTTGGAAGCGGTCATTTCGTGGCTCAAGATTTGATTCCGAAGAGGCCACGCAGAACCTGGATATGCTAGCATATGCATGAACGCATTGTCACACGAAACACATGTCATTCCCTCTCCGATCATCGCCTTTCAATCGCCTCCAATACACTCAATAGTCTATACTTATAACGTCAGTGTTCAGCGATCCTATATCGCGGCCTCCTTCGAATTATGAAGATGTAAAGCGACGTAACGAACCTTTTCAAGCCAAGTTCCATCACTTCCGTTTCACAACTAAATACAATTCGAAACCAACCCGGCTTATGAAAATGCTCCTCTCGAGGCTGAATGCTGACGCCCCCTTCTAAACATCTCTGCGCCAAAGCTTGCTCGGCCAATGTTTCATTCTGATCACCATCTTCGTCATTGATTTGGAGCCATGGAGAGAGATCCATGAAAACGAAGACTCCCGCATTACTTCGTGGGCAAGTTAGCTTTGACATTGGGATCTCGGGGAGAAGTGACACATGGGGAAATACTTGCCCTCGCATGTAGTTTATACCGGCTTGATCTAGGAATTTGGTGGTGCGTGTATATGCTTCTCGCAATCTTCTGTTGCTTAGTGCTAGAAATGAACGCACGAAAATTGTATCGTTGAGAATTGCGCTTCCAATCGCAACTGAAGCGCCCGAGGGAGAGCAGAATCGCATATTTGCCTTGATGGCTTTGCGTAATAGTGCGTTGTCAGTGATGAGTGAGCCTAGACGTAAACCTGCGGATGCAAAATCCTAGGGGAGTGATGTCAGTCGGAGGGCGAAAACTGCGATAATGGAAGCGGACGAAGAGTGAGTAGTGAGATTACAGGAGTCCACCTATGTTGATCAATGTTGTAGTAACGTACCTTGCTCATGCCGTACAGTACATGTAAGCGATCTGTATTAATAAGACCTTCATGGTCAAAAGACAGGACAGATGTGAATTGAGATAAGTCCTCTGCATCATGTGAGTGTACTGACAACGCATATACTTCATTACTGATAAGATGTAACATGTTCCTCTCACAGAATTGCATAATGGCTTTCAATGTAGAAGCTGGGTAACAACGGCCTTGAACATAGCATTAGCACCATTCTCTGTGTATCGTACCACATATATCAAAGTTAAACGTACCAACGGGATTGTTAGGATTCACGATAACCACAGCCCTAACCTGAATGCCCCCTTCCTTACACTCCCTCAGTTTGTTCTCAAAGCACTTCACAATCTCATCCTCAAAGGCATCGACGCCATTCTTCTGATCTGTGTAAATAACGCGCAGACCAGCAACATTACCGAAATCAATTTCGAATCGTCCATAAATAGGACGACTTGCAAGAATCGCTTCTCCTGGATCGGCGAGACTGAGTGCCAATAGGTTGTGCATTGGCGTTAAACCGGTCGACGTTATAACTTGAGATGGCAGTGTTGGTGTATGGGGTGAGAAGAAGGTATTGATGTGTGCTGCCATAGCGTTGTTAAAGACACCGCCTGCTGTGCTGTAGGCGTAGGTCAAAGCTTCCTGAGGGATCGTGACCTGTTCGAAGTAAGTTTAGAATTCTCGAAGTTAGGCATGATTCTCCATGCATACATTATCTGCGATGTATTGCTGGAGTTCTTTTTGAATCAAGTTCTGAACATTATGTTAACGACTACCGGCTGCAGAAGAGAGCCAACATGCATTCTCAGCGTAACAGAGTATGACAACACCGTTTTGATTCTTCTCTTTGTCATAACGACTGTCAAGTCCGGCTGCGAAGCGCCATGGGATGTCTTGCTTCGCAGCGATTTGTAGTCCTCTTCGCGAAAGCATCGTCGTAGAGTCGAAATCTTATGCTATACGCTTCCTTCAAGATGAACTGTAACCTTGTACCGCAAAGGTTGGTGGATGGAGGAGTAAACGACGATTTTTTTATAAAAGTGCTTCAAGAAACGACGCCATAGAGTACAATCGTGTCATCTATGCGAAATATCAATTCTATACGCAATTTACTCCATTCTCAACTGTGACCATGCCGTATACTGCAAATGTAACATTCTTTGAGTGATTCAAGTTTTCTGTATTGACAAAGTGACAATATCCACTGTTCCCAACACATCCCACAATAAAGCACAAGAAGAATACTTCGACCCATTTGCTTAAACCTATTAAGCTTGTTCCTGATTGCCACTTCGAATATGTACTAATGTGCGATTTGCATATTCGTATTAGCTCAAACACGCGCAACGACATTCAGGTACTCAGTCATCCCATCCTTCATTGAAGCTAACCGGCTTTGGAATTTGTACTCATTGGATGGGCCTCTTTGTCATCACGTACCATTCATGACATTGAGATTACCTTCTTCAGATGCTTGCGGATGTCATGATCTCAAGTCGTATAAAACCTGTTAGAGCCCCGTGTAGGCTAGATCGATATGTTACCGTCTGCACACGAATGGCGCCCTTCGCGAACAGCAGCTAGTCTACTAACAAATATATTCTAACAGCTGAAGGACCTCAGCGCTATTCGCGAAAAGCGTACTATTTGTCAACAACGCTAATAATAAATACGCCCCTCACTAATAGATAATATTCGTCAAACAGTTCAGCCATTCGCGGAGGGCGCCATTCGTGAATGGAGGGTAACAGATATGGTAAAATGGCTGTATCTGAGGGTCGTGACACATCTAACGCCTATGTGAGATAATACTGACAACATTTGCTATCATGGAAGTCGCACATTCTTTGGGTGTATACATGATAATTCTTTGTGAGTAGTATTTCCTTGAGCTTACTCCTTGCTCAACGTGGTAATTTCTGATATCGCGATCTTCTCATTGAGCTGTCACAGGTATCAGGTGTGAGAGACCGTCCGAGAGAATATTTAAAGGTGGCAGTATCATTGAATGACGGTCGTGAACGTCAAACCCATCGCCGTTTGTGGAATATACTGCAAGTATGTTCATATACTGGCTCGATTCGACGGTTGGCTCAATGATGTCATGCTTCTCGGAAACAACTATGACAAAGCAACTTCTCGCTGACAGTGACAACATCTCCATCACACAGTAACACACAAGCGCAAATCACATAATCAGAAACACTGCGCACTTTCACGTCCAAGTGGCTGCATACTCGTGGACCAACAAGAACCTGGACCTCGGTTCCACCCTATATGATGACAGTGTAAGCACAGCTACCATATATTCGCAGGGACGCATTCGTTATCCATCTTCGTTCGTTCGACTATGTACTTTGACTTGTGTACAAATTATCTCAATCTTCAAACAGAGAAATCATCCAGTCAGACTACCTGTTACAACTATGTC
>Ga0247809_1000320_pt1 | contig 23828 bp, 20 predicted proteins | sample UWRJL104311B1_FD_180951 | JGI IMG/M metagenome (GOLD analysis project Ga0247809, IMG submission 180951) | Plant litter microbial communities from Arlington Agricultural Research Station in Wisconsin, United States - UWRJ-L104-311B-1 | ecosystem: Environmental > Terrestrial > Plant litter >...
GAACTTGATTAAAATGTGAAACTGTCCATTATGTGGTGAACACGTATGTTTTTAAGAAAGATGTTTTTAATATGGAATAGTCGTTGTCTGACTCTGAATGTCAGTATTTTAGGGGATTTCTGGCTATAATTAAAATTGGCTGATTTTGTTGAATATCAGGTTAAAATTAAATATATTTGGTTAGCGCAGCCCTTACGGATCGCAACCAAATATATTTAAATTGTTATGGTATGAAACCTGTATCGGCGCATAGCTCACTGAAGATCAACAAACTGATACAAGCTTCCTAACTATTAAAAGACAAACTGTATGAAAAAGGTGTTAGATAATATTGAGAAAAATCCCTTAGGTTCTTTAGATGAATGGGAAGATGATTTGTTAATGCGTTACCCTGATCCTGAAGCTATAGCTGCAGGGAGGGATACCGAAGCTTACAGGAACTATGAAACTCCTGTACGCGATACTGTTAAGGAGTTTTACCGCTTACAGCATATCAATCAAACTTATGATTTTGTATTGGAGAAAAAGGCGGACTACCTGAAGTTTGATAAGAAAGAAATGTCAGTCTGGGATGCTTTTGATTTTCTGAATCAGCTGGTAGATGATTCAGATCCGGATACTGATCTTGACCAGTTTCAGCACTTGTTACAAACATCTGAGGCAATACGTGCGGATGGTCATCCTGACTGGATGGTGCTTGTTGGTTTGTTCCATGATATGGGGAAAGTACTGTGCTTATTTGGCGAACCACAATGGGCAGTGGTTGGGGATAGCTATCCTGTAGGTTGTGCATTTTCTGACAAAATTGTATTCTCCGAATTTTTCAGGGATAATAAGGATCAATATGATCCCAGATATAATACCAAGTATGGTGTTTATGAACCCAATTGTGGTTTAGATCAGGTGCATATGACCTGGGGACATGATGAATATGTATACCATATGATGAAACCCTATCTTCCGGAACAGGCATTGTATATGCTGAGGTACCATTCATTTTATCCACAGCATAAAGAAAATGCCTACAGCCATTTGATGACACCGCATGATCATGAATTATTCAAATCTGTAGCTCTTTTTAATCCTTATGACCTTTATTCGAAGAGTCCTGTTGTACCGGATTGGAAAAAACTAAGACCATATTATGAAGATCTGGTGGCTAAATATTTACCATCGACACTGAAATTTTAGTGGAGATTTTATTTGTATAGTACCTGTTTAAATAATTTATTTAAATTCGGACGGTCGTATGATCATGTGCCGCTAAAATTCCTGTAAAGAAAATTTCTGAATGAACCATATTTCCGTTGCCGATCTCCTGGTATTTCTTGCCTACTTTATTATTGTTTCCGTTTACGGCTACCTCATTTACCGCAGGAAAAAGACTGAAACTGATGGAAGTTCAAAGAGTTTTTTTCTTGCCGAAGGCTCGCTGACCTGGTGGGCAATTGGTGCTTCTATCATCGCCTCCAACATTTCTGCAGAACAGTTTATCGGGATGAGCGGTGATGGCTTTTTTGCCGGTATTGCAGTCGCGGTCTATGAGTGGGTAGGGGCGGCGGCATTGATTATTGTTGCTGTATTTTTTATGCCTGTGTACATCAAAAACAAGATCTATACCATGCCGCAGTTCCTGCAGAACAGATACAATAGTGGTGTTGCATTGGTGATGTCTATTTTTTGGTTGTTCTTATATATATTTATCAACCTTACTGCTATCTTATACCTCGGTGCACTGGCTATAAATGGTTTATTGGGTGGTGCATATTTTCATGAGATCATGATTGGGCTGGCTATTTTTGGCGTCGTGATCGCATTAGGGGGAATGCAGGTTGTGGGTTATACCGATGTGATACAGGTAGGCGTCTTGATTGCCGGCGGACTGGCGATAACCTATTTATCACTCACCATTGTAAGTGATAAACTCGGATTCGGACAAAATGCACTGATGGGATTAAATCTGATTATCAAAGATGCTCCGGACCATTTCCATCTGATGTTTAAAAAACCGCCTTCCGGTGCAACTGCAGAACAGATCAGTAAATATCTTATTCTCCCGGGTTTCGCGATGTATGCATCCGGCCAATGGATCAGTAACTTGAATTACTGGGGCTGTAATCAATACATTACGCAACGCGCATTGGGTGCTAATTTACATACTGCCCGTACTGGAATTCTGTTTGCCAGCCTGCTAAAGATACTCATGCCTGTAATTGTAATGCTGCCGGGGATTGTTGCTTTTGTTCTTTATAAACATGGCCATCTTCCTCAATTGATAGATGGTAATAAGGACTCTGCTTATTCTGCAATGTTATCCTTCCTGCCTTCGGGTTTAAAAGGTTTATCACTTGCAGTTTTAACAGCAGCTATCGTAGCGTCACTGGCAGGTAAATCCAATAGTATATCTACCATCTTTACATTAGATGTATATAAAAAATATGTTAATACAGCCGCATCGGAACGTAAAATGGTGTGGGTAGGCAGGTTCACGATCTTCTTTGCGATGGCTGCGGCGGTGTTTTTTACATGGAATGATATGCTTGGGATAGGCAGTGCTGGTGGTTATACCTTTGTTCAAAAATACTCCAGCTTTGTAAGTCCGGGGGTATTGGCGACTTTCTTATTGGGGATGTTTTGGAAAAGAACCACTGCACCTGCTGCTGTAGCTGGTATTATCACAGGATTTGCTGCTTCGGTTTTCTTTAATCAGTTTGCCGTACAGGTTTTTGGAACAGATACGTTATTATATTCGGCATTTCCAAATAGTGCAGGTGAGTATGAAATACCTTTTTTCATATCGCTGAGCTGGTCATTTTTTATTACTGTTCTGGTAATGGTAATTATCAGTTTGAAAGGGCCGTTGGTAAATGCTAAAGCGATTGAAATTGATCAATCGATGTTCAGGTTAAAACCGGGGTCTGTAGTTCTGATTGCAGTGATACTGCTATTACTATCAGCAATTTACATCCGTTTTTGGTAAGGGTAAAAACTTATAATATTTCCAGAACCAAATTTCAATAGCGCTGTTATTGATTTTATACCTTAAAAACAATCATACTATGGAAACTCAAAATGGAAATTACTCGCAAAATGAAGAAGTCCTGAGTCACGACACCGCTGTAGATAAATCTGATATCGTTGGAGGACCTTCTGCAGAAGATATTGAAGGATCAACGACAGATGATGGTAATGTTGGCTATGCTGATGTAGACGAGTTACTTGATCAGACTGAAAACGGACCGGAAGATGAAGATGATGATCTGGACGACGATAGTGATTTGGATCTGGATGAAGATGATCCCGATGAAATCATTGATGATGAGGATATTATCGACAACGATCTGAATACTGACGACGATGATTTAGGCCTCGATGAGGACGACGAAAACTTACTGTAAGATGAATACTCATTTTAAAACAAAACAGCCTTTGATTATAAAAATTACAGGCTGTTTTGTTTTACTGCTTTTAGATACTGCCTCAAAATACGGATATTAGCAATTCACCAATTTAATGTGATATGATTAAATACTTTTTGGGCCTTTTGACATGCTTCCCGATGCTGTTTTCTTCACTTCATGCACAAAATCACTGGTCAAAAGTAAAAGATGAATTAATATTCTCCAATCCTCCTTTCTTACAATGTCATGCCTCAACAATTATTGAAGTCAGTAATGGAAAAATACTGATTGCTTGTTTTGGTGGATCTGCTGAAGCACAGAGAGACGTAAATATCTGGTATTGTACACTGAATGGGAAAACCATATCCACGCCAAAATCAATAGCGAATGGAGTAATAAATGATTCGCTGCGTTCTCCTACATGGAATCCTGTGTTTTTTAAATCGCAGCAAGGCAAATTGTTTTTGTTTTATAAAGTGGGACCCAATCCCAGAGAATGGTGGGGGATGGTAAAATACTCAATGGATGAAGGCCAAAGCTGGTCAACCGCCAAACGGCTGCCTCCAGGAATTATAGGGCCTGTAAAAAACAAACCCATTCAGCTCGCAAATGGCACAATATTATCTCCCTCAAGTGTAGAAGAAAGTACTGAAAGATGGAAAGTACATATAGAGAAGTCCGTAGATGAAGGAGAGAACTGGACCAGGGTGGCGGTCGACAGTAATTCCCGTTTCGATGTAATCCAGCCCAGTATCCTGACTTATCCCGGCAACAGGCTCCAGCTGCTGTGCAGAAGTAAGCAAGGCAGTATTATTCAATCCTGGTCTGCAGACGGAGGAAATAGCTGGGCTGCACTAACAGCAACTACACTCTTAAATCCAAATTCCGGTACGGATGCGGTGACGCTTAAAGATGGTACCCAACTCATTGTTTACAATCCCGATTTACCAGGTAAAGATTGGTTCAATGGTCGTGGTAAATTGCGCGTTGCAAGTTCTTCAGATGGAAAAGTATGGACTGATGTTGCCGTGCTTGAAGATGGTGATAAAGAGGAGTATAGTTATCCTGCAATCATACAAACAACAGATGGTCTGGTACATATTACGTATACTTATAATAGGAAAAATATTAAACACGTTGTTTTAAGCCGGCAATAGTATGTTGCTTTAATCGTTTTAATTACGTAAATTATTGCTTAATAGTCCCGAATTTAAATTAGAATAGCGTTGGTTACAACCCTGTTTATTATTTTAATATTTATGATGAATCGTAGTACGCCGTTCAAAGATAATTTCTCCAGACAATCAAAAAGTTATGCGCAATTCAGGCCTACTTATCCTGCTGCACTGTTTAAGTATCTGCTTCAATTATGTAATAAAAAGGATTGCATGTGGGATTGTGCAACGGGTAATGGCCAGATTGCAGTTCCATTATCGGATTACTTCAAGCAAATATACGCCACAGATATCAGCCAGAATCAGTTGGCTCATGCTCCTCAGGCAAACAATATCGAATACAGTGTACAGTCCGCAGAACATACCAATTTCCCCGATAATATGTTCGACCTGATCACTGTTGCTCAAGCTATACATTGGTTTGATTTTTCCGGATTTTATGATCAGGTTAAACGTACAATCAAATCAGGTGGGATACTGGCCATTATCGGATCGGGGAGGCTGAAATTGTTTCCGGAAGGTGATCGGATTATTGATCATTTATTCAACGACTTTATCGGTGATTACAGGGATTACGAGTTGAAATATCTGGATCACCAATATCAGACCATTCCATTTCCTTTTACAGACATGGAACATCCTAATTTCGTTAATACCGTAGAATGGACTTTTGATCAGCTGATAGGTTATTTAAATACATGGTCAGTAGTACAACACTATGAAAAAGCCCATCAGAAGAACCCAATTACATTGATTGCAGATCAGTTGCGAGAGGCCTGGGGAGTTCCGCTGATTAGAACAGTTAGTTTTCCTATCATTCTTCGTGTAGCCAAAATACATAAGTAGGGTCTTTGTAAATAATTAGCTATTTTAGGCCTGTTATCATTTTTTATGGATCAATACGCGTTAATAACAGGTGCAAGTAAAGGAATAGGAAAATCTATAGCAATAGCGCTGGCGAAGAGAAAATTCAATCTTATACTCGTCGCCCGGTCAGCTGCAGAACTGGAAGCATTAAAGGTTTCTTTAATGGATACCTATAATATTAAGGTGGCCAGCCTGGTCATGGATCTTTCTACCCAAGGCGCTGCGGAGAAAGTACGCGATTGGTGTCAGCATCATTCATATGCAGTTTTTGCGCTGATCAACAATGCTGGTTTTGGGTTGTGGGGTAATTTTGAACAAATTCCAATCAATGAGCAAATGAATATGTTGCAGCTGAATGTTATGGCGTTAACAGAGCTGACTCATTATATGATCCCTGTACTCAAAAAACAGCAATCGTATATATTGAATATTGCCAGTACTGCGGCTTACCAGGCCCTGCCTACACTGGCGGTATATGCCGCTACTAAATCATATGTGTTGTCTTTTAGCAGGGCAATCAGGGTAGAGCTGAAAAAATCAACTGTGTCTGTTACCTGCATTAGTCCGGGACCTGCCGATACAGGATTTGCAGACCGTGCAGGACTTTCCGCTATCAGCGATCTTGCAGATAAATTCAATATGAATGCTGATGTTGTTGCTGAAGTAGCCGTTAAGGCCATGCTCGCTAAAAAAGCAGAGGTGATACCCGGTTTCACTAATTTGATTTCCGCTCAAGCCAACCGTTTTCTCCCGAAATCATTGGTAGAGTGGGTGGTATCGAATATTTATAAGACAAAAGAATAGCCATTGGAAGTTTAGAATTTATTTTAAAATGATTCTTGATTTTGATATAAATTACATATGTTTGCTTTAGTCTACTGATTTGGTAGTCTTTTGGTATGAAGAAAAACAGTAACATATCTTTCACTATGGCAGCACATCATCCCATGATGTGTATGCAGTGTTGTTGCTGTTAATATTAGGGATCGTACCAGATCTGCATTAATTTAGTTCAAATCATTTCCTTTCATTAATTCTAAAAAATTTAAATATGGCAACTTCATATCCAAGATTTTCTATGGGAAAATCTCTCACAGAAGAGCAGAAAGATTTCTTCAACGTTCACGGTTTTATACATTTCAAAAGTTTTATCAAACCAGAAACCATAAAGTCCATTATTGATGCCTCTCTGGAGGTGCAAGCTAAATGGATTGAAAAGGGAGTCGACAAAGTCAACGGCGTACCTATTAAATATGGGCGTGATCTGGACGGATCCTCCTTAGTACAGCGCTTCGCATTTATCAATCAACACCATTCTACCTTCAGCGGTTTATTACTGGATCCGCGATTTAAAAGTTTGTTTGAGCTGACAGGCACTACTGCCAGGCTGGGTGAAAATGAAAAAGACGGGATGGTATTTAACCATTATGTGAATGGACCTGACAGTAAATTCACTAAGATGGGATGGCATACAGATGGTTTGAGAGATATTTTTTATGGGAAGAAGATCAATCCAATGCTCAATGTAGGCATACATCTAAGTAATCTAACCCCAGAAAATGGTGGCTTAAGAATTATTCCCGGAACCCATAAACAAAGCTTATATGGGATGTTATTTAGAAAAAGGTATTTTCTGGATAATGACAGCGATCCCAATGAAGTAGCGATTACGCCCGAAGCGGGAGATCTTACGGTTCATGATGGGCGTTTATGGCATCGTGTGGCTCAATCGGCTGTAGTGGGTGAAGAGAGTAGAAGGAGGGTCATTTACATTCCCATCATTGCAGGAAAGTATGCGCCAAAAAATGAGAATAGTCCTACCGTTTTTTATCAGCGTTTTGCAGGTTTAGTCAAATAGTATGCTAATTATATTGCTGATTAACTACCTGATCAGATCAGGGCGTTTGGATAAACCTTTAGCTTTAATCAGGAATACTTATAAAAGGAAGTATTCCTGATCAGCTGAACAAAAGTCTGTAGTTGGCTTTTATTATATATTAGGAAATAATGTCTGTGCTTTTTCACCAATAAAAGGAATTGGTTTTTTCTCTCCGTTAATGGCACCCAGTAAACCGATAATCCACACCACAAACAAAGCGATATATATGATGTAAGTCAGGTATACGAAAGCAACTACTCCAGTAGTAGCAATCAGTATTCCAAGGACGATACCAATAACAATATATAATACCGTTGATACAATTGCAAAAAGCAGCGTTTGTCTCAATTGATAACTTCCAAGTTCAGTTTTTTTATCTTTATGCATAGCAAAGTAGGCAATAAGCCAAAAAAAGATTCCAAAATAGCTTAGGATTGAAGCTGTTTTCCCATCATCAGTCGTTACTGGCTTTTGGCCGAAAGAATTGTTTGTTTCCATAATTTAAATATTTGTTGGTTTTTTAAGGCAACCAGAGTGTTAATTTTAAGATTAGAAAGTTATTTTTTTAATCTGTATCCAATTCCTTATTGTCAAGTCTGTGCAATAATCTTGCCGTAATGCCTTTTCTTTCTACAAAATGTAAAACATTTAAGATTCCGGGAAGCATGGCTTTCTAAGGGAGGTCAAATATTTCAATTTATCTGTTTATAATCTTTCTAAATAAACTATATTTGGACGGATCATAATTTATAACATTGCCAGATACAGAAAACAAGCCTTCCTGCCGAAACTGCTTATATATTGATGAAGAATCATTTGAAAAGGCATATAACCTATATTGGGAAAAAGTTTACGCTGTTTGTTATAATAACATCAAAGAAACTGAACCTGCAAGAGAAATGGTTCAGGACATTTTTAAATCTCTTTGGGAACGGCGGGATCAGCTTGAACTCGAAAATATTAAACATTACCTGATTCGCGCGGCGAAATTTAAAACATTTGAATATATCAGGAATAAAGCGTGCAGACAAAAGCATATCTGTTTAAACTTGCAGGGGAAACAGCAATTTACCAATTGTACCGAGGAGCATATCTTATTTAATAGTTTGAAAGAGAAGATCAATCTTTTAATTGATACCCTGCCATGCCAGTGTAAAAGAGTTTATAAAATGAGCAGGGATCAGGGATTGGCTAATAAAGAAATTGCCATGAACTTGCTGATTACAGAAAGAGCAGTTGAATACCATATTTCAAAGGCAACCAGTATGCTGAAAATTAAGCTCTCCGAATATTCTTATTCATCTTAACCGGAATTTCAGCAACATATGTTTGTTGTATCCTTTAATTGTTTATTTTAATATTACTTTTACTGCTAATAAGGCTTAAACGACCGTATGAAAATCAGCAACGCGCTTATTGAAAAGTACCATCACCACCAATGCTCTGCAGAAGAGCGGGAAATGGTAGAGCAATGGTTATTTTCAGTAGATGATGAAAGTGAAGAACTACAACTTCCCGCGAGGGAGGATAAGCTGCTGCATAAACAAATGATGTGGGACGATATAAAGTCTGTAATGATCAGCACCGCAGTCCAACCGCAACCTGATGATAAAAAGCGCTATTCCATGCTGAACTGGAAAAGCGGTATAGCCGCTTCACTGCTTGCTGGAATAATCGTGCTTGGAGGATATAGATTTTATTCCAAACGTAATCACCCCTTACCTTTAACTTATATCACCAATTCATCAACTGTAAAAGTTAAGAATATAGCATATAATACTTATACCGTTTCTCTGGGACCCATGACTAAAGCCACGATTAATAACCTGACTGGCCTGATTGATTTCACCGGGAGTTTGTTAATTTCACCAAAGGAGGATGTTCTGATTACTTTTGAGGGGAGTAATGAGCAAATGATGCTTAAAATGGGACAAACTTATGTTGTATTGAGTGGCAAAACTGTTAACGACAGGATTATCGTTGTGAATGAACGGAATATTAATGACCTCCCCCCGGTTATTCAGCAACAACTGCTGCAGCACTTTAATATATAAAGCATAAAAATCAAAAAAGACTATGATTAAATCAGCAAAAAGAGCTGTACTTTTTATTAATTTACTGATTTTAATATTACTCATCACTTCCTGTCGCGATCAATCCAGGCAGGTTAAAAACAAATACAGTTTGTTTATTCTGGCAAAGAATGGCAAAAATTACCTGATGGAAACCAATTCACTGGCTGGTGGAAAACTGATTCCGGAGGAAACAGGTGTTTCGCTGGAGAAAGTAGAATTAGACCGGGACATCATTGTAAAAGATGGCTTTTATTATAGGAAGGAGTGGAAGAAACCGCTGTTCACGAAATATAAGATCAACAATGGGGTGATAGAAAAAGTGGCTGCTGTAGCTGCGGCCGACTTCTCTCTGGAGAATTTCTACTGGTTATCTGGAGACACATTATTATTAATAGGTAATAACGATTCCGACTTCAAAAAGATAAAGTTTATTTTACTGAAGACAGAGAAAATGATAGTCCTCGATTCCGGGGATTTAACTATCCCTAGACCTTCAGGAAAATACACCTCCATTGCAAATGGCATTGTAGAAATGCGTAAAAACAAGCTTTTTATTGGTTATACGTATCATCAGCAATTGAGTTCTTCTAATTATACAACCAGTGATACTACTTATATGGCTGAATTTAGGTATCCTGAGATGCAGTTGTTACATATAGATAAAGATACGCGTTCAACCTATCCGGGAGGATTAAACACGGTGCAGAATTATTCTTTTAACGACGAGCTGCATAATTTTTATTTTATGACTTGTCCGGGTATTGCATTAGGTAACAGGCCAGACCGCCCTACAGGAATTTTTAGGATCAAAGCAGGAGAAGAGGCAATCGATAAGGAATATTTCTTTAACCTCTCTGCACCGATAAAAAACCATTCCTATGGGATGTGGTACCTGGGTGATGGGAAAGCACTGGTAAGAAGTGAGCGAAAGGATCTTTTTAAAGGTCTGAATGATCATTATAGTACTGCGCATTTTGAATTTTACCTGATAGACCTTAATGGGAAAGTTTTGCAAAAGCTTAACCTTCCGCTGGATAAAGGGACAAGACGGGCATGTGTTATTGTAGCAGGTGACACTGCATATATTGCTGTCAATTCTTCCAAAGCTGGCAATTTCATATGGATATATAATTACAAGACGGGTTCTTTAAAAAAGGGTCTGGAATTAGGTGGAAGTACTGATTTCATAATGAGGATAGATCAATTGAATAATTTCTAAGAGAAAATGTCCTAATTATGAATCTATTTTTACATAAAAAAAAAGCATTCTAAATTTTTAAATTACCTTTGCGCCATAAAAATATACCATGATTTATTTCTTCTCCAATAAGCTCAATACTGTTTTTGCTGTACAATTAGAACGAACCCTAACGCCTTCAGATATTTCAAAATTGACATGGCTGTTTGGTGGTGCTGAATTAAAACAAGAAACTGAATTAACAGCATCTTTTGTTGGTCCCCGTGCCACAATGGTAACTCCCTGGAGCACAAACGCTGTAGAGATTACACAGAATATGGCCATCGATGGCATTATCAGGATTGAGGAGTTTACATCAGTAGAGGCAGACTTTACAGGTTTTGATCCAATGCTTTCTCAAAAATATAGTGTACTGAATCAGGAATTGTATACGATCAGTCTCCAGCCAGAAGCTATTCTCGAAATAAATGATATTGCGGCCTATAATCAACAGGAAGGACTATCGTTAAGCCAGGAAGAGATTGATTATTTAATAGAACTTGCTGTAAAGCTGGGACGCAAATTGACAGATTCTGAAGTATTTGGCTTTTCGCAGGTAAATTCAGAGCATTGTCGACATAAAATCTTCAATGGTACATTTATTATTGATGGCGAAGAACAACCCACCTCGTTGTTTAAATTAATTCGTAAAACTTCCGCAGAAAATCCAAATGGTATCGTGTCTGCTTATAAAGATAATGTTGCTTTTGTAAAAGGGCCGGTGGTACAGCAATTTGCGCCGAAACGTGCAGATGTGCCTGATTACTATGAAATAAAAGATTTTGAATCTGTGATTTCCCTGAAAGCGGAAACGCATAATTTCCCTACTACTGTTGAACCTTTCAACGGTGCTGCAACAGGAGCAGGGGGAGAAATCAGAGATAGGCTGGCAGGCGGACAAGGCTCATTGCCTTTAGCTGGTACAGCTGTATATATGACTGCCTTATCCCGTTTGGCACAAGACAGGCCTTGGGAAAATGGTGTTCAGGAGAGACAGTGGTTATATCAGACTCCTGTAGACATTCTGATCAAAGCATCAAATGGAGCATCTGATTTTGGTAACAAATTCGGGCAGCCCCTGATTACAGGTTCAGTACTTACTTTCGAGCATGAAGAAAACTCAAGAACATTGGGTTATGATAAAGTAATTATGCAGGCGGGCGGTATCGGCTACGGTAAAGCTGAACAAGCGCAAAAAGAAAAACCATCTGTAAACGATAAAATCGTTGTATTAGGTGGCGAAAATTATAGAATAGGAATGGGCGGTGCGGCAGTATCATCTGCAGACACCGGAGCATTAGGCTCTGGTATCGAACTGAACGCAATACAACGCTCTAATCCCGAAATGCAGAAAAGGGTAGCCAATGCCGTACGTGGCATGGTTGAAAGTAATCACAATACGATTGTTTCTATTCATGACCATGGTGCAGGTGGCCACTTAAACTGTCTATCGGAACTTGTTGAAGAAACGGGAGGTAAAATTGATCTTGATAAACTTCCTGTAGGTGATCCAACACTTTCAGCGAAAGAAATTATAGGTAACGAATCTCAGGAACGTATGGGATTGGTTATTGGTCAGGAAAACCTGGAGGTTTTACAGAAAATTGCCGACAGGGAACGAGCACCGATGTATACTGTAGGTGAGGTTACGGGTGACCATAGATTTACATTTGAATCGGCCACAACGGGAGCTAAACCTATGGACCTGAAAATGGAAGATATGTTTGGCAGCTCACCGAAAGTAGTGATGCAGGATAAAACAGTGGACAGGAAGTATGAGCCTGTTACTTATGATGCAGCTCAGCTTGATGCCTATCTGGAAAAAGTACTGCAGTTAGAGGCCGTTGCGTCAAAAGACTGGTTAACAAATAAAGTAGACCGTTGCGTTGGTGGTCGTGTTGCCAAACAGCAATGTGCCGGTCCGCTTCAGTTACCATTAAATAATTGCGGTGTAATGGCGCTTGACTATCAGGGTAAGGATGGAATAGCGACCTCTATTGGTCATGCTCCGCTTTCAGCATTGATAGATCCAGCTGCTGGTAGCCGTAATGCAATTGCAGAATCTTTATCGAACATTATCTGGGCTCCCCTAAAAGATGGTATTGAAAGTATCTCTCTTTCTGCCAACTGGATGTGGGCATGTAAAAATGAAGGTGAAGATGCCCGTTTATATGCTGCTGTTAAAGCATGTTCAGCGTTTGCTATTGACTTAGGAATCAATATCCCGACAGGTAAAGATTCCTTGTCTATGAAACAGAAATACAAAGACGGGGAAGTCATTGCTCCGGGTACTGTGATTATCTCAGCTGCTGGTCATTGTGATGATATTACTGCCGTTATTGAGCCTGTTCTCCAAAAAGACGGGGGTGATATTTATTATATCAACTTATCTGGTGATCATTACAAACTCGGTGGTTCATCATTTGCACAGATCCTGAATAAAATAGGTACAGCGACACCTGATGTTATAAACGCAGCTGAGTTCAAAAATACATTTAACGCGCTTCAGGAATTAATCAAAGCCGGACATATTCAGGCTGGTCATGATATTGGCAGTGGTGGTTTAATCACTACATTATTAGAGCTGTGCTTTGCGGATCGTGATTTGGGCGCAACGATTGACTTATCTTCATTGGGAGATCAGGATATTATAGAAAAGCTCTTTGCAGAAAACATAGGTATCGTTTTCCAGGGAGACGCTGCTGTAGACAGTCTGCTTAAAGCCAAAGGTATTGTTTTTCATAAAATAGGATCTGTAGCTGCCGAAGCTAATCTGACTGTTAAGAACCTTAAAGGTGAGTGGAAATTTGATATTGATCATTTACGTGACGTATGGTTTAAAACTTCTTATCTCCTTGATGAGAAACAAAGTGGTCCGGTTAAGGCAAAAGAACGTTTTGACAACTATAAAAACCACGTACTACAATATAATTTCCCTTTAACTTTTGATGGGAAAAAACCGGTGATTGATCCATCTAAACCAAGGCCAAAAGCAGCTGTTATACGTGAAAAGGGCAGTAACTCTGAAAGGGAGCTGGCAAATGCGATGTACCTTGCAGGTTTTGATGTGAAAGATGTACACATGACAGATTTGATATCAGGCAGAGAAACGCTGGAAGATATCCAGTTTATCGGAGCTGTAGGTGGATTCTCTAATTCGGATGTACTGGGTTCAGCTAAAGGTTGGGCAGGAGCATTCCTTTACAATGAAAAAGCTAAAATAGCGCTGGAGAACTTCTTTAAACGTGAAGACACTTTATCAGTTGGTATCTGTAATGGATGCCAGTTATTTGTAGAATTAGGTTTAATCAATCAGGATCATGCAGAAAAACCTAAAATGCTGCATAATGATAGTCACAAACATGAGAGTGGCTTCAGTTCATTAACTATACAGGAAAACAATTCTGTAATGCTTTCCAGTTTAGCGGGCAGTACTTTAGGCGTTTGGATCTCACACGGTGAAGGTAAATTTCAATTGCCATATGCAGAAGATCAATATAACCTGGTCGCAAAATATGCTTATGAGAGTTATCCTGCTAATCCTAATGGGTCTGATTATAACACCGCAATGATGTGTGATAAAACAGGAAGACATTTAGTAATGATGCCACACATTGAGCGTTCATTATTCCAATGGCATTGGGCTAATTATCCTGCAGGTCGTAAAGACGAAGTTTCTCCATGGATGGAAGCATTTGTAAATGCGAGAAAATGGTTGGAAGCTAATCAGAAATAAAAAATATCTTTTGAAGATCAGCCACTGCAAATAGATGCGGTGGCTTTTTTTTGACCTGTTTTATTGTTCAGACTTGTCCCTGTCAGTCATTTTCCTGACAAAGACAGCTTTGCTATTGCCTTTTATACTCTTGATTCTTCCATAAAGACGCTTGTCATCAAATGCATTAAAATATTGGATTTGCACAGCACCAATAGATTTTACTTTTCCTCTAGGATCATGCATGTCGAACACCCCATAATAGGTAACCGGAATATTTCCTATGGATTTTAAAGTGCCAAATTCGTCATGCATGTCAAATTTATTGTAGTATGTGAATTTGATAGAACCGATTGTTTTGATCTTACCTTGTGGATCATGCATATCCCAGTGATCATAGTAGGTCACCTTTAAATTTTTACTATTTTTAGCTCTCGTTCGAACACCATTTTTATCGAACTCCCCCTCATATTCTACATCTCCAAAATTGTGTTCCTCTTGCTCCCCATCTATATAGGCTATTTCTCCGCTACTGTTTAAGCCTATAACCTGGTAATTGTCCAGGAATAACTGAATTGCCTCAATTCCTTTTTTCGTATCCGATATCAGGAATTTCGCTCTAACGATTTTTTGCGCGCTGCATAAAAATACAGGAGTCATTAATAAAAGTATAAACAAGATTCGTTTGCTGTTCATTTTGGTAGATTTTATCCTTGGGCTAATATATTTAATTTCATTTGTTATCGGTTACATTTTAACAATAATTAAGCATGGCAGATGAGGTGATGAGCTGAATAATTGCTTTTTGTCTGGATTTATTCTAAATAAGATTTATATTTGTGCGCATCCTTACGAAAAGGAGAAATGTATCTTAACTTAAATTAAACATATGAAATATTTCAAATCATTACTTTTTACAATGGCCCTCCTATTTTTTGCGGCTAATTTATCGGCACATGCTTTATGGATTGAGACAAATTCCTCTGGCAAAGTTGGCGTGGCACAACAGGTAAAAGTATATTATGGTGAATATGCTGAGAATGAACGTGATGAAACGGGTAAATGGTACTCTGATGTTAAAGAACTAACGCTATGGTTAGTAGGACCTGATCAGCAAAAAATTAAGTTGGCGACTACATTGGGTGATAATGTGGCTTCTGCATCGTTTACACCATCAAAAGATGGTCAGTATACGTTATTGGTGAGTCATCCTGCTAAAGATCTTGCGGGTACAACGAAGTACCATTTCCTGAGCAGTGCTACTGTTAGTGTTGGTAAAACAGCTACTAATATTGACGGTGAAGCAATCAGTAATGAATTGAAAATTTATCCTGCTGCAGGTGTAAAATATAAAGCCAATTCCCCGGTGAAATTGAAGGCATTACACAATGGCAGCTTAAAGGCAGATGCTACAGTAAATGTATTTTCACCAGTAGGATGGTCTGTGGTATTGAAAACAAATAAAGAGGGGATTGCTGAGTTTACTCCACTTTGGCCAGGAAGATACGTGATCGAAGTTTCAGATTTTCAGAAGAAAAAAGGATCGGCTGACGGACAGGATTATGAATCTTTATGGCAAGGTTCTACGCACAGTTTCGAAGTGAAATAAAATAAGCTCAAATTTAAGATTGACAATTGTTAATAGAACGGTAGCCATCAGGCTGCCGTTTTTTTTAGGCAATCAGCTTGAGCGTATTGAATATTTACCTGTTGTTTTGCTCTTTTGTGGCCTGCTGAGATATTCACTGTTATTATGCAACATTAATATTACGTTACAACATAAAGCAGAAGATTTGTATATTGCTAAATCATTTTATGAATAGCTTAAAGCCACTTTATTTTTATCAGCTATTCGGATGCCGGATAGTAAAAGATAGATTTGCCAAATAATAAACCAAATATGAATATCTATAAATTCCAACAGCCAAAATCAAATGCCGGCGATATTTTAACACATATCAATTACATTGCATAATTAACAGCCTATAGGGCGATTGAATAATAATATCAAGCTTAATGAAAAGAAGAATATTTCTTAGAAACACAGGTATTTTAGGAGCCGGATTATTGGCCTCTAAAGTTTCCTTTGCTGCCGCACCGGATCAGTTCCCGATTGTTAGAGTCGCAGCTGCCAAACGTCATTTTCAAAGTAAGTCAGTCAATGCGGCAATTAAAACTTTCCAGTCTAAGGTGAAGAACCCAGAACTCAGTTGGTTATTTGAGAACTGTTTTCCAAATACATTGGATACCACTGTTTACTATAAAGAAATTAATGGTAAACCTGACACTTATGTAATTACAGGTGATATTGATGCGATGTGGCTGCGCGACAGTTCTGCTCAGGTCTGGCCATATCTTCAGTTTGTAAATGAGGACAAAGCATTGAAAAATTTGATCTCCGGCGTAATCTCTCACCAGGTAAAATGTATACTTAAAGATCCTTATGCCAATGCTTTTTACGGCGATGCCGATAAAGTAGGAGAGTGGAAAACGGATAAAACGGATATGCAGTCTGGGGTGCATGAGCGTAAATGGGAAATTGACTCTTTGTGTTACCCAATCCGTCTGGCTTACCATTACTGGAAAAAAACGGGCGACAAACAGCCTTTCGATACGGAATGGAAAGATTCAATTGTAGCTATCCTAAAGGTTTTCAAGGAACAACAACGTAAAACAGGCCTGGGGCCTTATCATTTTCAGCGTGAAACTACACAGCCTACCGACACACAACCGATGCATGGATATGGATTTCCAGTAAATCCGGTAGGTCTTATCTGCTCAGCTTTTCGTCCAAGTGACGATGCAACAATCTTCCCTTTCTTAATTCCATCTAACTTTTTTGCTGTAAGTTCATTGAAACAGGCAGCTGAAATGATCAAAGCAATAGTTGGTGATGCTGCACTTTCAACAGATTTGCTCACGCTGGCCGGGGAAGTTGAAGCGGCGATACAGAAATATGCAATTGTAGAACATCCTAAATATGGTAAGATCTATGCATTTGAAGTTGATGGATTTGGTAGTAACTATCTGATGGACGATGCAAACGTACCTAGTTTACTTGCTTTACCTTATTTAGGTGCGCTGGAGGCCAGTGATCCGATTTATGTAAACACAAGAAAGTTTGTGCTTTCGTCAGATAATCCATACTTCTTTAAAGGCTCTGCTGCAGAAGGAATAGGTGGTCCCCATGTAGGTCAGGATATGATCTGGCCAATGAGTTTAACAATTAGAGGACTAACTTCAAAAGATAAAGAAGAGATAAAATACTGTATTCAAACTTTGCAGAAAACACATGCTGGTACAGGATTTATGCATGAATCTTTTCATAAAGATAATCCTGCTAAATTCTCAAGAGCATGGTTCGCCTGGTCTAATACATTATTCGGCGAATTACTTTGGAAAACATATCATGAAATGCCTGAATTATTAAATTCTTAATTTTAAAGATTTATTCAGAACTTTCTGCCAGCCGCCTTGTATTAAAGGCGGCTGTTTTATTTAATACAATTATGAAATCAAATCAACTATTCTCTGGCAAGTTTCTAATCCTTATTCTGTGTATGGGATCTATATCCATATCTTCATTTGCAGCTGCACCTGCAAGACAGTTTTACCAATTGGTTATTTATCATGTAAAGGACAAATTGCAGGAAGAGCGTGTTGATAAATTTTTATCTGCTGCCTATCTTCCGGCGGCTCACCGTGCTGGAATTCCGCAAGTAGGAGTTTTTAAGACGTTAAATATTGATACGGCCGGCGACAAGAGGATATATGTCCTGCTGATCCACCGCTCATTAAAAGATTTTCACCAGTTCTCGCGGGTTTTAGCAACTGATAGAAACCTTTTATCAGAAGGAGCAGATTATCTGGATGCAAAATATGATAATCCTCCATACCTGAGAAAGGAATCCATATTAATGGAAGCATTCGCTGGGATGCCGGTATTTAACAAACCTGTATTGACCACTGCCAAAAATGAACAGATTTTTGAATTGCGGAGTTATGAAAGTGCAACGGAGAGATTATATGAGAACAAAGTTCTTATGTTCAATAAAGATGAAATGGAAATATTTACCCGTATAGGAAGTCAGCCTGTCTTTTATGGAGAGGTATTGGCAGGAAGTCATATGCCTAATCTTATGTACATGACAGCTTATAATGATAAAATAGCAAGAGAAGAACATTGGAAGGTGTTTGTAAATGATGCTAAATGGAAAACCATTTCTGCACTGGCTGAGTATCAGCATAATATGACCAAAGCAGATGTTCAGCTATTAACCCCCGCAACATATTCAGATTTATAGAAAAACGACAAATTGACCTGTATTCATATGATGTTAATATGAAGATTTTGTAAAATATACAATAGGATGAGTAAAATCGATGTTTTGGCTTGTTCTTTGATTGTGTTTTCTCAGTTAAATAAATTATGAAATCAGGAATATACGCGTTGCTGTTCACATTCGTCTTTATCGGATGTGAGCAAAAAGAAAATGTAAACACATATACCCCAAGGGTATTGACAGCAAATGAGAGCTTTAATGATTTTGTTGATGAATCAAAAGACAAACTGACGATCTTTAAAAGTACAGTACCGGATTCAGTTAACAAGGGTAGTAAAGAAGCTAAAGTGTGGTATGGAGTAAAGGTGGGGGACACCACAGTTCGTATACAAACCAATATGACTGACAAAAATTCTGGTTCTTCCACATTTTCTACAGTAGAGTTTGTCAATACGCAAAAGACAGCAGTAATCGTTGAACTTGCCAATAGTACTGGTCTGGAGTCGCCTTTTTATCTGATCGCACTAAAAGACGGAAAGGTAGAAGTCGTGAATTTCTACAGACCATCTACCAGCAATCAGGATAGTCATCTGGTGAAAGGCATACATAAAGTAGGACGATCGGGATATCTGATCCGGAATGATTTTTTTGTTACTACGGTAGATGCGAAGGTATACTTCATGAAAAGGCAGGATCCTAAAGAAAGGATTCAGGGAATACATTTGATCAATTCTCCTGATAAGAAGACCTTTGTATTTCTGGTGTCTGACGCATTATATGAGGTTCATTATCCTACTGGTGAGGTATTCACGCAACCTTTGTCCGGGAAAGCGCCGAAGGTTGCAGAATACATGTTCAAATATATTCAGGATAATTACAGCTGGCAGAAAAATGCCAAAGGTATTTCTTTTCTGAAGGCTAATCCCGATGATAACAGGATTATTAATGGTGGTAACCTGGGGTAAATGATAACTATACATGAATAAAAAGCCTGTTAAAATATGATCAATTTATTTTAACAGGCTTTTTATTCATATGCTACCTGGTTATCGTCTTAACAATTGTCTTAGACGTTCTAGTCTCGACTCATTTTTAATCAGGTCATTATTGATGTCTGTTCTTAATCTGATCAGCAAATCACTATTTGACATGCCTGTAAGCGTAGTGAAGATCTCAATGATTTTCTCTCTGTTATTCTGCATCAGCGCCAGCACTTTTTTAGCATATAACAATCTGGTATTATTTTTAAGCGTATTACGTAGTTCGAAGTCGAACGTGATAGACATGCTTCCTGATGTCAGGATATAAATGATATCAGATATTCCAACAGGAAGAGAACTTAATACATAAGATTCGTAAGTTACCCTATTACTAACCGCGTTCAAAAAGTATTCATCCAAATCATCGTAACCCTTCAGCATCACTGTAGTTCGCTCTACTTCAGCCAAAAGAGCTTCGTAATATTCGTTATAATCCATAATTAATTTAATTGACTATAAATATAGCCAATTAAATCGGTATTATTGCGGTTTTGGGACAAATTCTTTCATTACAGCGTCTCTTATCAATGCTGGAGGTAATAATCCTTCAGATAAGATAAAATCCTGGAATTTTAGAGCCAGCATTTTTGTCAATCCATAGAAGTAGCCTCTATTTTATACTTTCAGCCCAAGTGTTCATTTTATTTTCGAAGACACTTAATGGCAACGATCCGTCTTTCAGTACCTGGTCATGGAATTCCGCAAGCTTAAATTTAGGACCTAATTCTTTTTCGTATCGGGTTCTTAACTCGCGGATTTTCATTGCGCCGGTTTTATAGCCTAAGGCTTGTGCAGGGATAGCCATATAACGTTCAATTTCTGCCGTTGCACCCTCTTCCGTAATCGCTTCATTGTCCATCATATACTTGATAGCCTGTTCTCTGCTCATATTTTTTGTATGGATGGCAACATCAACTACCAGTCGTACAGCCCTGTGCATTTCATCACCTAATGCACCCATATGCTGATAAGGGTCGGCGTATAACCCCAGTTCCTTACCTAAAGATTCACAATAAAGTGCCCATCCTTCTACATACGCATTGTGTATACCAAATCTGCGGAACTTTGGCAGGCTGGTGTTTTCCTGCGTTAGTGAAATCTGGTAATGGTGACCAGGGATCGCTTCATGCAGGAACAATGACTCCATCCCTGAGGTTGTGTTGAATTTTTTAGCGTCAAGTATGGGCACGTAAAATATGCCCGGTCTCTTACCATCTGCCGAACCCTGATTGTACTCTGCACTGGCAGATGCTGCTCTGAAGGCTTCGGTTTGTCTGATCTCAAAAGGAGTTTTCGGAGCATTTTTAAACATCGACTTTAACTGTGGTTCCATCCGTTTATGAATATTTTCGAACGCATCAAGTACCTCTTTTGGCGTATGATAAGGCATGAACTTCGGATCAGTTTTCATGTATTCGAAAAAAGCTTTCAGGTCTCCTTTAAAGCCAACCTGATTTTTAATACTATCCATTTGTCCCTTGATACGGGCAACTTCCTGTAAACCTGTCTGGTAAATTTCTTCCGGCTTTTTCAGCGTAGTGGTTTGTTGTTTAACCAGATAAGCGTAAATCTCCGTTCCACCCGGTAAGGAGGATATGCCATCCGTTACTCTTGCTTTAGGCAGGTAATCATTTTTAAGGAAGTCTCCTAATTTTTTGTAGGCAGGGACAATTTGCGTAAGAATTGCCCTTTTGTAAGCTTCGGTAAACCTGCTTTTGTCGGCCGCACTAAAATCTTTCGGCATACGCGCAACAGGACCGTAAAAAATACTTTTTGTGGGATCCGTTACCACCATACTATACATTTGAGGATAGGTTTTTACAACCAGAGATTTGGGAAAAACCATGCCGGCCTGCATACCTTTCCTGAAATTACCAATGGCTGTATCTGCCCATACGGTAAATGCAGAAATACGTTTTAACCAGTCCTCATAATCTTTTACCGTCTTAAACGGCTGTGCACCGGTTCCTGAACCAAGCTGACCTATAGTCAGGGGCAGCGAGAACATCTGGTTAAAGGGGAAATATTCTAAATGAAACTTTAGTCCTTCCAGACTTATTTCTGCCTGATCCTTTAATACATCGTAAGAAAGCTGGTCGTTCACCTCCAGAACATTACGGTCATAATGCTTAAGGCTATCCAGGTATTTTGTATAATAAGCTTTCACCTCCTGCTGAAAAGCTACAGAACCATCGTTGGGCAAAAGATCATTATATCTGGTATCGCCTGCATAAGTTGCACCTATAGGAAAAAGCTTCAGTCCCTCTTCATAATAGGCGTCACACAATTCGTTGAAATGCTGATCCTTCTTTTGTCCGGTTTGCTGATCTTTTTGTTTACAAGCAGTGACTGCAGTCGCGAGTATTAAGGCGTAAATTAATTGTTTCATTACTTTAGTTTAGGTAATTAAATCTAATGAAACCTGCTTAAGAATACAAATACCAATTGAGATTGTTATGCAATTCAGCTTCTTTGTGGCTCCATGATACTAATACCCTGTTCACCTGCGATTACAGCTTTGGTCGCCAGCCCATAGAACAAAGAATGTTCTACAATCCCTGGTATCATTTTAATAATCATATTTACTTCTGCCAGTGGGGGTAAAACAGGGAATTGTATATCCGCCAGTAAATTTCCATTCTCTGAAATTAGCGCCCCGTCTTTTTCACTGCTCATGCGAAGTTTAACATTGCTCTCCGGATATAAAGAGCCAATTTTACGGAGTACCAGGGGCAATGCCTCGGGAAGTATTTCTATCACCAATGGGTAAGTATGGTCCAGCGCTGCTACTGATTTTCCTTCGTCACCAATCAGGATAAATTCTGTAGCCATACTAGCAAGAATCTTTTCACTGGTATGGATACCACCACCACTTTTGAGGGCATTCAGTGCTTTATCGAACTGGTCACAACCATCAAAATAGATATCCAGATTTTCTGTAAATGCGGCGGATTGTATTTTTAATCCTTTTTTATACAAATAATTGCGTGTCTTAAATGAAGAAGAAACAAAGGTTAGCGTTTGCGCCAATCCGGGATTAGTACCGATCAGGTCTGTCAGGTGAAAAATAGTCGTCCCGGCTCCAAGACCAATTGTCTGACCCTCTTTAACAAATTCTACTGCAGCTACAGCCGCTTCCATTTTATAATCACGCATCTGAATAAATTTGAGATAGTAAATTTCGTAAAAATAAGGGGTATTGCTATAAAAGACAGCTGCATTTTATAGCTTTACATATGCAAAAACCTATAAATACTGGAATATTATCCTTCGGAATGTCCGGGAAACTGTTTCACTCGCCATTTTTAGACGCACATCCCGGATTCAATCTGATGGCAGTTGCAGAGCGGTCTGAAAAGAAAGCGCAACTTCGTTTCCCTGATATCATCAGTTACAACTCAGTTGAAGAATTGATGGGAGATCCTGATTTAGAACTGGTTGTTGTCAATACGCCTAATTATACACACTTCGAATTTGCACTCAAAGCACTGCGTGCAGGCAAAAACGTATTGATAGAAAAACCTTTTGCGGTGACCAGCGAGGAAGCAAAAATTTTGTTCACTGAAGCTGCAGCAGCAGGCCTTTATATTTTACCCTATCAAAACCGCCGTTATGACAGCGATTTTTTATCCGTTAAGCAAGTTCTGGCCTCAGGAAAACTAGGCAGGATGGTAGAGGCACATCTGCGTTATGACAGGTACCGTTATGGCATAGGCCCCAAAGTAGCAAAAGAAACACCCATGCCGGGCAGCGGACTATTATTTGATCTGGGGCCGCATATGCTGGATATGGTGCTGGAACTTTTCGGTAATCCGCTGGAATGGACCAAAACGCTTGGACATTATCGCCCTGGTACACAAGTAGATGATTATGCACATATACATTTAAAATATCCCGGTCATGTTCAGGTATTTGTCACCATTAGTATGCTGGTCGCCGATGTGCAGCCAGCATTTATCCTTAATGGTACGCGCGGATCATACGTTAAAGAGCGTTCAGACATACAGGAGCAGCAATTGCTTGCAGATATGCATCCGAATGATCCGTCATTTGGAATTGAAGCTCCGGGGAAGGAGGGGCTGTTGACACAGATCGCGGAAAATGGCGATAAAACGCAAGTATCGATCCCATCCGTAAAGTCGACTTATCTGAACTT
>Ga0247809_1000321_pt1 | contig 23811 bp, 26 predicted proteins | sample UWRJL104311B1_FD_180951 | JGI IMG/M metagenome (GOLD analysis project Ga0247809, IMG submission 180951) | Plant litter microbial communities from Arlington Agricultural Research Station in Wisconsin, United States - UWRJ-L104-311B-1 | ecosystem: Environmental > Terrestrial > Plant litter >...
CAGAACTCGACCCGCTCGCGCACGGCCTCATCTTCGAGCGCTTCCTCAACCCCGACCGCGTCTCGATGCCCGACGTCGACGTCGACTTCGACGACCGGCGCCGCGGCGAAGTCATCCGCTACGTCACCGACAAGTACGGCGACGACCGGGTCGCGCAGATCGTGACCTACGGCACCATCAAGGCCAAGCAGGCGCTGAAAGACTCCTCGCGCGTGCTGGGCATGCCGTATTCGGTGGGCGAGAAGCTCACGAAGGCCATGCCCCCCGCCATCATGGGCAAAGACATCGCCCTCGGCGACATCATGAACAAGGATGCGCCCCGCTGGAAAGAAGCGAGCGACATCCGGGCGGTGATCGAGACCGACATGGAGGCCGCGAAGGTCTTCGAGACCGCGCTCGGCATCGAGAACCTCAAGCGGCAGTGGGGCGTGCACGCGGCCGGCGTGATCCTCTCGGCCGAGCCCCTGCTCGACGTGCTGCCGATCATGAAGCGCGAAGACGACGGCGCGATCATCACCCAGTTCGACCAGCCGCCGCTCGAAGACCTCGGCCTCATCAAGATGGACTTCCTCGGGCTGCGCAACCTGACCATCATCGAAGACGCGCTCAAGATGATCGAGAAGAACACGGGCTCCAAGCTCGTGATCGAAGACCTCGACCTCGACGCCGACCAGAAGACCTACGACCTCCTCGCCCGCGGCGACACGCTCGGCGTGTTCCAACTCGACGGCGGGCCGATGCGCGCCCTGCTCAAGCAGCTCAAGCCGACGAGCTTCGAAGACATCTCCGCTGTCATCGCGCTCTACCGCCCCGGCCCCATGGGCATGAACTCGCACACCAACTACGCGCTGCGCAAGAACGGCCTGCAGGCGATCGAGGCGATCCATCCCGAGCTCGAAGAGCCGCTGCGCGAGAGCCTCGGCATCACCTACGGCCTCATCGTCTACCAAGAGCAGGTGATGTTCGTCGCCCAGAAGGTGGCGGGCTTCTCGCTCGGCCAGGCCGACGTGCTGCGGCGCGCGATGGGCAAGAAGAAGAAGAGCGAACTCGACAAACAGTTCGCCGACTTCGAGGCCGGCATGGTCGGCAACGGCTACAGTGCCGCCGCGGTCAAGGTGCTCTGGGACACCCTGATGCCGTTCGCCGACTACGCGTTCAACAAGGCCCACTCGGCCGGCTACGGCGTGCTCAGCTACTGGACCGCCTACCTCAAGGCCAACTTCCCCGCCGAGTACATGGCCGCCCTGCTCACGAGCGTCGGCGACTCCAAAGACAAGCTCGGCATGTACCTCAACGAGTGCCGCCGCATGGGCATCAAGGTGCTCGCGCCCGACGTCAACGAGTCGTTCGTCGACTTCACCGCGGTGCCCGGCGAGGGAACCTCCGTCGGCGACATCCGCTTCGGGCTCGGTGCCGTGCGCAACGTCGGCGCCAACGTCGTCGAGGGCATCCGCGTGGCCCGTGAGGAGAAGGGGCGCTTCGAGTCGTTCCACGACTTCCTCGCCAAGGTGCCCCTGCAGGTGACCAACAAGCGCACCGTCGAATCGCTCATCAAGGCGGGCGCGTTCGACTCGCTCGGTTCGACGAGGCGCGCGCTGCTCGAGATCCACGAAGACGCCGTCGACGGCTCGGTCAACGTCAAGCGCACCGAGGCCACCGGCCAGGCCGGCTTCGACTTCGACAGTCTGTTCGACGAGCCGCAGGAGACGAGCAAGGTTCCCGACCGGCCCGAGTGGGCCAAGCGCGACAAGCTCGCCTTCGAGCGCGAGATGCTCGGCCTCTACGTCTCCGACCATCCGCTCGCGGGCCTCGAGGTCGCGCTCGCCAAACACGCGAGCGCGTCGATCACCGAGATCCTCGGCGGCGAGATCGCGGGCGACGGCGAACACGTCACGGTCGCCGGCCTCATCACGAGCGTGCAGCACCGTGTGGCGAAGAACTCGGGCAACCAGTACGGCATCATCTCGGTCGAAGACTTCGGCGCCGAGATCGACGTGATGTTCCTCGGCAAGGCGTACCAGGAGTTCGCACCCGAGCTCGTGAACGACTCCATCGTCGTGGTGCGCGGTCGGGTGAGCATGCGCGACGACGGCATGAACCTGCACGGGTCGAGCCTCATGGTGCCGGAGCTCGGCCAGGCCGGAGTCGCCGGATCGATCACCATCTCGCTGCCGGACACCCGCGCCACCCCGCCGACGATCCGCGCGTTGCGGGAGATGTTCCTGCGCCACAAGGGAGACGGCGAGGTGCGGCTGCGGCTCACCAAGGGCGAGATGGGCCGCATCTACGAACTGCCGTACAGCGTGCAGACGACGGGCGACTTCTTCGGAGAGCTCAAGAGCCTGCTCGGGCCGGGCTGCCTGGTCTGAGCCCGGCCGGTCGGCAGCGGGGAGCGGGCAGCCGGGAGTCCGTGCGTCAGAGCGCGGCGGGCCGCATGTAGGCGCGCTCGTGGTAGAGCAGGGCGTGGTCTTCGTCGCCCAGCTCGCCATCTTCGACCTGCACCACCACGACGGCGTTGTTGTGCACGGGGTGCACCTCGATGATGCGCCCGACCATCCAGGCCGTGACATCCCGCAGCACGGGCACGCCGTGCGGGCCCGGCGCCCAATGGTCGCCCGCGAATCGCACCGCGTTGTCGGCCGCGAGCTTCTCGGCGAGGTGGCGCGAGCGCGGTCCGAGGGTGTGGATCGCGACGCGGTTGCCCACCGTCATCGCGGGCCACGCGCTCGCGGTGCGCGCCATGTTGAAGGTGACGAGCGGGGGCACCGCGGCGAGGCTCGCGAGCGACGTGGCCGTGAAGCCGACCGGAGTTCCGTCGGGTGCGAGCGAGGTGATCGCCGCGACGCCCGCGGCATGGCGGCGGAACGTCTGCTTGAACGCCTCGAGGTCGCCGGGCGATGGGGGAGGGGTCGTCTCGTTCATACGGGGATCTCAACCATTCCGGGGCTTCGGCGTATTCCCTGCGCGATTACACAGCGGCGCCCAACTAGCATGGGGAGGCCATGATGCAACTCATTGACCTCCGCGACATCCAGCCTAACCGCGTCGACCTCGACGACCTGATTCCCCGGTCGAAGAACGACTTCTCGAACGCCACCGTCGTGGCCGTCGACCTCATCGCCGCCGTGCGCGAGCACGGCGAGGCCGCCCTGTTCGACCAGGCCGAGCGCCTCGATGGCGTGCGCCCGACGCAGATCCGCATCCACGCCGACGAGATCGGCCGCGCCGTGCGCGAACTCGACCCGCTCGTGCGCGACGCGATCGAGGAGTCGATCCGCCGCGTGACGGTCGCGTCCGAGGCGCAGATGCCGAAGCCGGTCGTCACCGAGCTCGGCCCGGGTGCGCAGGTCATCCAGCGCTGGCAGCCGGTGCGCCGCGTCGGCCTGTACGTGCCGGGCGGCAAGGCCGTCTACCCGTCGAGCGTGGTCATGAACGTCGTGCCGGCGCAGGTCGCCGGGGTCTCGTCGATCGCGCTCGCCTCTCCCGCCCAGAAGCAGTTCGGCGGCTCGGTGCACCCGACGATCCTCGCCGCGGCCGGCCTCCTCGGCGTCGACGAGGTCTACGCGATGGGCGGCGCGGGCGCCGTGGGAGCCTTCGCCTACGGTGTGCCGTCGATCGGGCTCGACCCGGTGCAGGTCATCACCGGACCGGGAAACATCTACGTCGCCGCCGCGAAGCGCCTCGTGCGCGGGGTCGCGGGCATCGATTCCGAGGCCGGACCGACCGAAATCCTCGTGATCGCGGATGCCACGGCCAACGCACGGCTCGTCGCCGCCGACCTCGTGAGCCAGGCGGAACACGACGAGATGGCCGCGGCCGTGCTCGTGACCGACTCGCCCGAGTTCGCCGAGCGGGTGCGCTCCGAGCTGGCCGCCGCCGCGGCATCCACCCACCACGCGGAGCGCGTGGCCGTCGCCCTTGCCGGGCAGCAGTCGGCGATCGTGCTGGTCGCCGACCTCGCGGCCGCCGCGGCGTTCAGCAACGCCTATGGCCCGGAGCACCTCGAGATCCAGACCGCGGAACCCGGCGCCGTGCTCGACCTGATCGACAGCGCCGGCGCGATCTTCCTCGGCGAGAACTCGCCCGTGAGCCTCGGCGACTACCTCGCCGGATCGAACCACGTTCTGCCCACCGGCGGACAGTCGCACTTCTCGTCCGGGCTCGGCGCATACACGTTCCTGCGCCCGCAGCAGATCGTCAACTACGACCGGGCGGCGCTCGAGGCCGTCGAGGCGCGCATCGTCGCGCTCAGCTCGGCCGAAGACCTGCCGGCCCACGGCGACGCGGTCACCGCGAGGTTCATCGCGGGCTGACCCAGCGCGGCTCCCGGCGTGGCGGTGTGCAGCGGGTTACCCTTGGAACACTATGTTCTGCCCCTTCTGTCGCCACCCCGACAGCCGTGTCGTCGACTCCCGCACGAGCGACGACGGCATGTCGATCCGCCGCCGCCGCCAGTGCCCGGAGTGCGGTCGCAGGTTCAGCACGACCGAGACCGCCAGCCTCATGGTCATCAAGCGCAACGGGGTCGTCGAACCCTTCAGCCGCGAGAAGATCGTGAGCGGTGTGCGCAAGGCGTGCCAGGGCCGCCCCGTCACCGACACCGACCTCGCGGTGCTCGCGCAGCGGGTCGAGGAGTCCATCCGCGCCACCGGTGCCGCGCAGATCGAGGCCAACGACATCGGCCTCGCGATCCTCCCGCCGCTGCGCGACCTCGACGAGGTCGCATACCTGCGGTTCGCGAGCGTCTACCAGGGCTTCGATTCGCTCGAGGACTTCGAGTCGGCGATCAGCCTCCTGCGGGTCGCGCACGAGTCCGAGCACATCGTCTCGGAGTAGGCCGCCCGGTCTGCGCTGTAGCGTTGACTCCAGCATGTACAGACTCTTCTTCTCCACGGTCCTTTCCCGCATCGACCCGGAGCGCGCGCACCACCTCGCGTTCGTGGTGATCCAGCGCCTGCCGCTGCTCGGCATCGGACGCCTCGTGCGCCGGTTCACCCGCCCCGCGCCCTCGCTCGCCGTCACGGCGCTCGGCCTGCGCTTCGACTCGCCGTTCGGCGTCGCGGCCGGATTCGACAAGGACGGCAACGCCATCCGCGGGCTCGGGCAGCTCGGGTTCGGCCACGTCGAGGTCGGCACGATCACCGCGCGCCCGCAGCCGGGCAACCCGCGGCCGCGGCTGTTCCGGCTCGTCGCCGACCGTGCCGTCGTCAACCGCATGGGCTTCAACAACCACGGGGCGGCGGCGGCGCGCGGCCGGCTGGCGCGTGAGGCGGGTCGCCGCATCCGTCCCGTCATCGGCGTCAATATCGGCAAATCCCGCGTCGTCGAGGTGGATGACGCGATCCCCGACTACCGCGAGAGCGCCGCACTCCTGGCGCCCGCGGCCGACTACCTCGTGGTCAACGTCTCGTCGCCCAACACACCGGGTCTCCGCGGCCTGCAGGAGCTCGACCGCCTGGCGCCGCTGCTCGCCGCGGTGCAGGAGGCAGCGCTCGCCACCCCCGTGCTCGTCAAGATCGCGCCCGACCTGTCCGACGACGAGGTGCGTCGCATCGTCGGCCTCGCCCTCGACACCGGTCTGGCGGGCATCATCGCCAACAACACCACCCTCTCGCGCGACGGCCTGGTCACCGACCCCGCCGTCGTCGAGGCGGCGGGGGCCGGAGGTCTGTCCGGTGCACCGCTCGCCGCCCGGTCGCTCGAGCTGCTGCGGCTCATCCGCTCGCTCGTCCCCGCGCAATTCTGCGTGATCTCGGTCGGCGGGGTCGACACGGCCGCCGACGTCGCCGAGCGGCTCGACGCCGGCGCCACCCTCGTGCAGGGCTACACGGCGTTCCTCTACCGCGGTCCGCTCTGGGCCCGTTCGATCAACCGCGGCCTCGAGCGCCTCCGCGCCTAGCCGCCACAGAGAAAGAGCCCGTCGAGGATCTCGACGGGCTCTTTCTCGTGCTGGGTGATCAGCTCGGGTACTGGCGGCGCTTGACCTGCGGCTTCGGCAGGCGCATGAGGCGCAGCTGCAGCGCACGCATCGCGGCGTACCAGCGCAGGCCGGCCTCCACCTTCTCCTCGCCGTACTTGGCGGCGAGCTTGCGCTTGATCACGAAGCCGACGATGACGCAGTCGATCACCGCGGCGATGAAGAACAGCCAGAGCAGCGCGAAGGCGCCGACCTGCACCTCGGGGGCGGGCACCACCGTCGCGATGAGCACGATCACCATGACCGGGATGAGGAACTCGCCGATGCTCGTACGGGCGTCGATGTAGTCGCGCACATAGCGGCGCTGCACGCCGCGGTCTCTCGCGGGCATGTACTTCTCGATGCCTGCGGCCATGCCGATGCGCTGCTTCTCGCGCTCGGTGGCGAGCACGGCACGCGACTGGCGGCGCGCCTCGGCCCGGTCGTTCGAGACGAGGGGTCGCTTGCGGGCGGCTTCCTTCTCGCGTCGGGTCGGGGTGGGGCGGCCCTTGCCGCCGGAGATGCTGTCTTGGTTCAGTTCGTAGCCGACTTCGTTGTCGGTCGAGTTGCTGGGGTTCCTGGCCACGATGAGTCCTTGCGATTGGGGTCGTCTTAAGATTACCTCTATGACAGATTTCGACGAGACACGCCCGGCCAACTCCCACCCCGCCCTCGCGGCGCTCCGCCAGGCGGTGCAGCAGGGGTTCCCCGCCGCCGTCGCGGACCTCTCCGACCTCGTGCGCATCCCGTCAGTGTCGTGGGACGGCTTCGACCCGGCCAACGTCGTCGCGAGCGCTGAGGCCGTGAAGGCCCTGTTCGACGGTCTCGGAGTCTTCGATTCGGTCGAGACGGCCCGCGCCCCGATCGGTTCGACCGACACCCTCGGCCACCCGGCCGTGCTCGCCACGAGGGCCGCGCGCAACGGCCGCCCGACGATCCTGCTCTACGCGCACCACGACGTCCAGCCGCAGGGCAACGCCGACGACTGGGACTCGGCGCCCTTCGAGCCCACCGTGCGCGGCGACCGCCTCTACGGCCGCGGCGCCTCCGACGACAAGGCCGGGGTCATGTCGCACGTCGCCGCGATCCGCGCGTTCGTCGACACCGTCGGCCCCGACTTCGACCTCGGTCTCGCGGTCTTCATCGAGGGGGAGGAGGAGTTCGGCTCCCGCTCGTTCTCGAACTTCCTCGCGCAGAACCAGACCGCGCTTCGGGCCGACGTGATCGTCGTCGCCGATTCGGACAACTGGGATGTCACGACCCCGTCGCTCACCGTCGCCCTCCGTGGCAACGTGGCCTTCAAGCTCACCGTCTCGACCCTCGCCCACGCGTCGCACTCCGGAATGTACGGGGGAGCCGTGCCCGACGCGATGCTCGCCACGGTCGCGCTGCTCGCGACCCTGCACGACGAGACCGGCGCGGTCGCGGTCGACGGCCTCGGCGTGTGGGACGCGGAGACCCCCGACTACCCCGAGCAGCAGCTGCGCGAAGAGACCGGACTCCTCGAGGGCGTCACCCCGATCGGCACGGGCACGGTGCTTAGCCGCATGTGGGCGAAGCCGGCGATCACGATCACCGGCATCGACGCCCCGTCGGTCGTCAACGCCTCGAACACGCTCATCCCGTCGGTGACCGTCAAGGTCAGCGCGCGCATCGCCCCCGGGCAGTCGGCCGCCGATTCGTTCGCCGCCCTCGAGGCGCACCTGCGGGCCCACGCCCCGTTCGGCGCGCAGCTCGGGTTCGACGACGTCGACCTCGGCAACCCCTTCCTCGTCGACACGAGCGGCTGGGCCGCCGTGGAGGCCAAGGCCGCGATGCACGAGGCATGGGGCACCGAGCCGCTCGAGACCGGCATCGGCGGCTCGATCCCGTTCATCGCCGACCTCGTCGAGGTGTTCGGCGACGCCCAGATCCTGGTCACCGGCGTCGAAGACCCCGACACGCGCGCCCACAGCCCCAACGAATCGCAGCATCTCGGCGTCTTCCAGCGGGCGATCCTCACCGAGGCCGTGCTGTTCGCAAAACTCAACGACCGAGCGTAGAATCGCGAACATGACTGACACCACTCTGACTGCCCCCGAGCAGACCTCTGCTGCCCACGGCGTCGGACTTTCGGATGCGGCAGCGCAGAAAGTCCGCAGCCTGATGACCCAGGAGGGCCGCGACGACCTCCGCCTCCGGGTCGCCGTGCAGCCGGGCGGATGCTCGGGCCTCATCTACCAGCTCTACTTCGACGAGCGCTTCCTCGACGGCGACGCATCCGTCGACTTCGGCGACGGAGTCGAGGTCGTCGTCGACAAGATGAGCGTCCCGTATCTCGATGGCGCTTCGATCGATTTCGAAGACACCATCCAGAAGCAGGGCTTCACCATCGACAACCCCAATGCCGCGGGAAGCTGCGCCTGCGGGGACTCGTTCCACTAGCAAAAGGCACGAGACACGACTCGCAAGAGGCACTGACCGGAAGGTCGGTGCCTCTTCGTCGTTATAGACTCGTACTGTTCCAGTCCGTGTCATCCGAGAGGTTCCAGGTGCGCTCCAAACGCCTAAGTCGATGGGCAATCGTCCCCATCGCGGTCGCAGTCTCGGTGGTTCTCGCCGGGTGCACGCAGGCCCAGTTGCAGGGTTACCTGCCCGGCGATCCCGATACCACCAACCACACCTCGCGCATCATGGGCCTGTGGGTCACCTCGTGGATCGTGCTGCTCGTCGTGGGTGTCGTCACGTGGGCCCTCGTCATCTGGGCCGCGGTCGTCTACCGCCGCCGCAAGGGCCAGACCGGCCTTCCCGTGCAGCTGCGCTACAACCTCCCGGTCGAGATCTTCTACACGATCGTGCCGCTCTTCCTGGTGCTCGGCTTCTTCGCCTTCACCGCACGCGACCAGGCCGCGATCGAGGCCGACCCGGGCAACCCCGACGTCAAGATCGAGGTCTTCGGCAAGCGCTGGGCGTGGGACTTCAACTACCTCGACGAGAAGGTCTACAGCGCCGGCGTGCAGGCGAAAGAGCTCGACGACGGCGACGGCGTCGACATGGACGCGCTGCCCGTGCTCTACCTGCCGGTCGACAAGAAGGTCCAGATCGACATCGAGTCGCGCGACGTCATCCACTCGTTCTGGATCATCGACTTCCTGTACAAGAAAGACATGATCCCCGGCAAGTCGAACCACATGTACTTCACGCCGACCAAGATCGGCACCTACCAGGGCAAGTGCGCTGAGCTGTGCGGCGAGTACCACTCGCTCATGCTCTTCCAGGTGAAGGTCGTCTCGCAAGACGACTACGACGCCTACATCGAGGGTCAGCGTGCCGCCGGCTTCGAAGGACGCCTCGGCGCCGAATACAACACGAACACCAACCTGCCCGGCACGGGCGCGGTTGACCACAGCGAAGAAGGCTAGTCGCGATGAGCACAGCAACAGCAACCCGACCGGGCCTCAGCACACCAGCAGTGGTGCGCCGTGGAAACGTCTTGGTCAGCTGGATCACCTCCACTGACCACAAGACGATCGGGTACATGTACCTGATCAGCTCGTTCATCTACTTCTGCATCGGCGGGGTGATGGCGCTCATCATCCGCGCGCAGCTCTTCGCGCCGGGGCTGAACATCGTCGACTCGAAAGAGCAGTACAACCAGCTCTTCACGATGCACGGCACGATCATGCTCCTCATGTTCGCGACGCCGCTCTTCGCGGGATTCGCCAACGTGCTGATGCCGCTCCAGATCGGTGCGCCGGATGTCGCGTTCCCGAGGCTCAACGCGTTCGCCTACTGGCTCTACAGCTTCGGTAGCCTCATGGCGGTCGCCGGCTTCCTCACCCCGCAGGGTGCCGCGTCCTTCGGTTGGTTCGCCTATGCACCGCTGTCGAGCACGACGTTCTCGCCCGGAGTCGGCGGCAACCTCTGGGTCTTCGGCCTGGCGATGAGCGGATTCGGCACCATCCTCGGCGCCGTCAACTTCATCACCACGATCATCACGATGCGTGCCCCGGGCATGACCATGTTCCGCATGCCGATCTTCACCTGGAACATCCTCGTGACGTCGATCCTCGTGCTCATGGCCTTCCCGGTTCTCGCCGCGGCGCTCTTCGGACTCGGTGCAGACCGCGTCTTCAACGCGCACATCTACGATCCCGCCAACGGCGGCGTCATCCTCTGGCAGCACCTGTTCTGGTTCTTCGGCCACCCAGAGGTCTACATCATCGCCCTGCCGTTCTTCGGAATCATCTCCGAGGTGCTCCCGGTGTTCAGCCGCAAGCCGATCTTCGGCTACAAGACCCTCATCTACGCGACCATCGCGATCGCCGCCCTGTCCGTCACCGTGTGGGCCCACCACATGTACGTGACCGGATCGGTGTTGCTGCCGTTCTTCTCGCTCATGACGATGCTCATCGCGGTACCGACCGGCGTGAAGATCTTCAACTGGATCGGCACCATGTGGCGCGGCTCCGTGACGTTCGAGACCCCGATGCTCTGGGCGATCGGCTTCCTGATCACCTTCACCTTCGGTGGACTCACCGGCGTCATCCTCGCCTCGCCGCCGCTCGACTTCCACGTCTCCGACTCGTACTTCGTCGTCGCCCACTTCCACTACGTGGTGTTCGGCACCGTCGTCTTCGCGATGTTCTCGGGCTTCTACTTCTGGTGGCCGAAGTGGACCGGCAAGATGCTCAACGAGCGCCTCGGCAAGATCCACTTCTGGTTGCTGTTCATCGGCTTCCACACCACGTTCCTCATCCAGCACTGGATCGGCGTGATGGGCATGCCCCGTCGCTACGCGACCTACCTGCCGGAAGACGGTGTGACCTGGATGAACCAGCTGTCCACGGTCGGAGCGGCGATCCTCGCCACCTCGATGCTGCCGTTCTTCTACAACGTGTATCTCACGGCGCGCACCGCGCCGAAGGTCACGGTGAACGACCCGTGGGGCTTCTCGCGGTCGCTCGAGTGGGCCACCTCGTGCCCGCCGCCCCGTCACAACTTCACCTCCATCCCGCGCATCCGCTCGGAGGCCCCGGCCTTCGACCTGAACCACCCCGAGGCGGAAGTGCCCGTCGGAATCGGACCGTTCAAGGACGGACCGGATGCCCCCGTGTACGACCTGAACGATGAGAAGGTGAAGTAGCCATGAAGGCCAATATCAACCTCTTCTGGGTACTGTTCGCGTTCTGCCTCGTGGCCGACGCCGCGTACATCGTGTGGTCGCTCGTCGATCCGATCCACGGCGGACAGATCGAATGGGTCGGCACGCTCGGCATCGGGCTGGCCGGCATCCTGTCCGGGTTCATCGCGTTCTACGTCGGTGCGGTGCACCGGGCGCAGGGAGCTGAGCTTCCCGAAGACCGGCTCGACGCCAACATCGACGACGGCGACCCCGAGATGGGCTTCTTCAGCCCGTGGAGCTGGTGGCCGGTCATGCTCGCCGCGAGCCTGTCGCTGATGTTCCTCGGTATGGCCGTGGGCGTCTGGATCACCTTCATCGGCGCGGCAATCGTCATCATCAGCCTCGTGGGGTGGGTCTATGAGTACTACCGAGGCAACTTCGCCCACTAGTCAGGTCGTCATCCGCCCCGCGCGGGCGGATGACGCCGACGCGGTCTTCGCGCTGCTCAACGAGCTCGCGGTGAGTTACCTGCCCGATCGGGCCGCGTTCGACGTGACCTTCGGCTCCTTCGCCTCCGGCGTCGACTCCGCACTCATGCTGGTCGCCGAGGTCGAGGGCGTAGTGCGCGGTTACGCCCTCACCACGATCAACCGCCTGCTGTATACCAACGGCAGCTCCGCCCAGCTCCAAGAGCTGGTCGTCGAGAGTTCCGCCCAGGGCAACGGCGTCGGCTCGGACCTCGTGCAGGCCACGGAGGCCGCGTGTCGTGGCCGTGGCGTGCGCCAGCTCACCGTTGCGAGTCGCCGCGCATCGGGGTTCTACGAGCGCCTGGGCTACGGCTCGACCGCCGACTACCTCAAGCGCACATTCGACTGAGTGCGGCTCTGCCGCGTGGGGCTCTACTGCAAGCCGCTCTACCGCGTGCGGTAGACCGAGACGTCCACGGACACCGTGACGGTGGTGCGGGGTGCCGGACCGGGCTCGTGCGGCTTTTGCGCGTCGTGTTCGGGATGCGCCCGATGGTGCCCGCTCGGACCCATTCCCGCGACATCCCGTAGTTCGTCGTCGTCGAGCAGCAGCGGGTACTCGAGGCTCTGGCGTCGCTTGAGCGAGAAATGCGCACCGAGCGTCTCGTCGAGACGGTCGAGCTTGTCGTCCTGCATGCCGATCACGAGGCCGGTGTCGCGCAGCTCGCCGAGGTGGGCGGCCGCCGGCGTCACCACCACGAGGGCGCCGTCCGGCCGCAGCACGCGCGCGAACTCCGCGGCATTGCGCGGGGCGAAAACGCACAGCACGACATCGGCGCGCGCTTCGCGCACCGGCAGGGGGCGCCACACGTCGGCGACGACGCCCGGCGCCCCCGTGGCACGCACGGCCGCGGTGACGGCGTCGACCGACACGTCGAGCTCGAGGGCCCGCCACGACCCGTGACGGGCCAGCAGGGCGGACGCGTAGTACCCGGTGCCGCATCCGGAGTCCACGATGTCTGCGGGCCCGTCTCCGACGACCGAGCCGATCGCAGAGTCGAGCGCGTCGACGATGGGGGAGTAGTGGCCGCGATCGAGGAACCTGGCGCGGGCGGCCAGGATCTCACGCGAGTCGCCGGCTATCCCGCGCGAGCGGTCGACGAGATTGAGGTAGCCGCGTTTGTTGGCGTCGAAGCTATGACCCGTTAAACACACGAGCGACCAGGGAGCGGACCCGGCCGCGAGATCTCTCTCGCAGCGCGGGCACCGCAACCAGGTCGCTAGTGCGTCGGTGTTGTCGGCGATTAGTGCGCGTCGCCGTCGTGCGAGCTCTCGATCTCGCCCCGCGAGACCGGAATGATCCGGTCCTCGAAGAACCAGCGGGAGAAGCCGGCGCGCACGCGCTGGGCGATGGAGATGCGGCCGTCGCTGTTCGGACGGATCATCAGCGGCTCGTAGTCGGTGTAGCTCGTCAGTCTCCAGCGCTCGGCGTCGCTGATCGGCTGGTGCACCTCGATGTATTCGCCGCCCGGGAGGCGGACGATGCGACCCGACTCGAAGCCGTGCAGTGCGATCTCGCGGTCCTTCTTCTGCAGGCCGAAGCAGATGCGCTTGGTTACGAAGTAGGCGATGATCGGCCCGAGGAAGAACAGCGCCTGCAGCGTGTGGATGACGCCCTCGATGCTGACCTTGAAGTGCGTACCGATGAGGTCGGAGCTCGCAGCGGCCCACAGCACCGCGTAGAACGTGACGCCGGCGGCGCCGATCGCGGTGCGGGTCGGGGTGTTGCGCGGGCGGTCGAGGATGTGGTGCTCGCGCTTGTCGCCGGTGATCCACGCCTCGATGAACGGGTAGAACGCGACGAGCGCCAAGAAGATCGGCAGCACGAGCAGCGGCAGCAGCACGTTCATCGACAGCGTGTAGTCGCCGAACACGAGGAACTCGAGGTGCGGGGGAACCAGGCGCAGAGCGCCGTCGGCGAACCCGATGTACCAGTCGGGCTGGGTGCCGGCAGACACCGGCGACGGGTCGTACGGACCGTAGTTCCAGATCGGGTTGATCGTGAAGGTCGCCGCGATCAGCATGATCACGCCGAACACGATGAAGAAGAATCCACCGGCCTTAGCCGCGAACACGGGCATGACCGGAACGCCGACGACGTTGCCGTTGGTCTTGCCGGGACCGGCGAACTGGGTGTGCTTGTTGATCACGAGCAGCAGGAGGTGTACGCCGAGCGCGGCCACGAGGATCGCGGGCAGCAACAGGATGTGCAGCGTGTAGAAGCGGCTCACGACGTCGGTACCCGGGAACTCGCCGCCGAACAGCAGGTACGAGATCCAGACACCGATGATCGGGACGGCCTTGACCATTCCGTCGATGATGCGCAGACCGTTGCCCGAGAGCAAGTCGTCGGGGAGCGAGTAGCCGGTGAAGCCCTCGGCCATCGCGAGGATGAACAGCACGAAGCCGATGATCCAGTTGATCTCGCGCGGCTTGCGGAACGCGCCCGTGAAGTAGATGCGCAGCATGTGCAGACCGATGGATGCCACGAACAGCAGTGCCGCCCAGTGGTGCACCTGGCGCATGAGCAGTCCGCCACGGATGTCGAACGAGATGTCGAGGCTCGACGCGTAGGCGGCCGACATCTCGATGCCCTTGAGCGGCACGTACGAGCCGTCGTAGTGCACCTCGACCATGGTCGGCTGGAAGAAGAAGGTCAGGAACGTGCCGGAGAGCAGGATGGCGACGAAGCTGTACAGCGCGACCTCGCCGAGCATGAACGACCAGTGGTCGGGGAAGATCTTGCGACCGACCTCCTTCACCAGCCCGGAGATGCTCGTGCGCTCGTCGATGTAGTTGGCGGCCGCGCCGGTGAAGCGGGCGCCGCGCGTGGGCGAGGCGAACGGTCCGTAGGCGGTCGACCGCGGCGAGGCGGTACCCGGTGTGGCGGGTTCGTGGGTGGTGGGGGTTTCCGTTGCTGTACTCACAGCTCACGCTCCCAGAAGCTCGGGCCGACGGGTTCGAGGAAGTCGCTCTGCGCGATCAGGTATCCGTCGTCGTCAATGGCGATAGGTAGTTGGGGGAGCGGCCGGCTAGCCGGTCCGAAGATGACAGCGGCGTGGTTGGACACGTCGAACTGCGACTGATGGCAGGGGCAGAGAAGGTTGTGCGTCTGCTGTTCGTACAGCGCGACGGGGCAACCGACATGGGTGCAGATCTTGGAGTACGCGACGATGCCGTCGTACGACCAGCTCTTCTTGTCTTCGGCCTCGTTGAGGTCTTCCGGACGCAGACGCATGACGAGCACGGAGGCCTTGGCCTTCTGCTCGAGGCGGTCTTCCTCGTCGTTCAGGCCCTCGGGGATCACGTGGAAGGCGGAGCCGTACGTGATGTCCGAGGCCTTGATCGGGGTGCCGGAGGGGTCGCGGGTGAGGCGGGTGCCCTTCTCCCACATCGTGTGGCGCAGCAGTTCGCCCGGCTCGTCGGCCGGGGCGAGGTCGCGGAAGAGCACGACCGCGGGGATGGGCGTGAGGGCGATCGCGCCGATGAGGCTGTTGCGGATGAGCGAGCGGCGTCCGAAGCCGGACTCCTTGTTGCCCAGGGTGAAGACGTCGACGGCCTTCGCGCGCACCTCGTCGGTGCCGCGGGTGCCGTGACGCTCTTCGGTGATCTCGGCGTCGGACATCAGGGCCTTGGCCCAGTGCACCGCACCGATTCCGATGCCGAGCAGGCCGAGGCTGATCGCCAGTCCGAGGCTCAGGTTGTTGATGCGCACGGACGCGAGATTGCTCTCGTCGATCGGGAACACGAAGTAGAACACCACGGCGAGCACGCTGCCGATGAGCGACAGGAAGAACAGCGCGGAGACGCGGCGCTCGGCCGTCTTCTCCTTCTTCGGGTCGATGTCGGTGACGCGCAGTCGGTGCGGCGGGTGGCCGGGGTTCGGGATGCCGTCCTGGACGACGACGGCTGTTCCCGGCGAGACCGTACGAGGCACGGATGACTCGACAGCGGTGCCGGCATCTGTGCTGCCGGACTGGCCACCGTGTAGGTCTGCCATGGTTTTCCCTTCAACTGTGCGCGAAGCGCGTGGTGCGTTGTGATTGCTGCTGACGGCCGTGGTGCGCGGCCGATATGGAGTTGTGGTCGCCTAGTTCGACTTGGCGGTCAGCCAGACGGTGATCGCGACGATCGCGCCCAGGCCGAAGATCCAGATGAAGAGGCCCTCGGAGACCGGCCCGAGGTTGCCCAGGTCGAATCCGCCGGGAGACGGGTTCTCGTCGAGGAACTGCAGGTAGGTGATGATGTTGGCTTTGTCTTCGAGCGTGAGGTTGTTGTTGTTGAACACCGGCATGTTCTGCGGGCCGGTGACCATCGCCTCGTAGACGTGGGTCGAGGTGACGCCCGCGAGCGACGGAGCGAACTTGCCCTGGGTGAGCGCTCCACCGGCGCCGGCCACGTTGTGGCACATGGCGCAGTTGATGCGGAACAGCTCGCCGCCGAGCGCGGCGTCGCCGTCGCCCGAGATGGTCTCAGCGTCGGGGAGGCCGGGGCCGGGGGACTTCGAGCCGACGTAGGTGTACAGCGCCTCGATCTGCTCTTCGGTGAACTGCGGCGGCTTCTCCTCGGCCTGCGGTCCGCTGGCCGCGAGCGGCATGCGGCCGGTGGAGACCTGGAAGTGGACCGAGGCCTCGCCGACGCCGATGAGGGTCGGGCCTTCGCTCGTGCCCTGGAGCGCCATGCCGTGGCAGGTGGCGCAGTTGGCGGCGAAGAGCTTGCCGCCCTCTTCCGTCAGCTGTTCCTGCGACGCCGTCGTGTCGGCGGTGGCGCTCGTGGTGAACAGCGCATAGGCGCCGCCCGTGCTCAGCAGTCCGATCGCGATGAGGGCGACGGCGGCAAGCGGGTGCCTGCGGCCGACCTTGCGGTTGTCGGCTGGTTTACGTGAAGAGGTCTTCGCCATGGTGGTTCCGGGTTCCGATTCTTACTTGAGGATGTAGATGATGAAGAAGAGGCCGACCCAGACGACGTCTACGAAGTGCCAGTAGTAGGAGACGACGATCGCGCTGGTCGCCTCCTTGTGGCCGAAGTTCTTGACCGCGTAGCCGCGGCCGATGATGAACAGGAAGGCGACGAGTCCGCCGATCACGTGCAGGCCGTGGAATCCGGTGGCGAGGTAGAACGCGGAGCCGTAGGAGTCGGAGTCGAGGCGGAGGCCCTCGCCGACGAGGGTGGCGTACTCGAAGATCTGGCCGGTGACGAAGATCGCACCCATGGCGTAGGTGAGGAAGAACCAGTCGACCATGCCCCACTGGGTGGGCTTCCATCCGGTGCGCTTGGGCTGCAGGCGCTCCGCGGCGAAGACGCCGAACTGGCACGTCACCGACGACAGCACGAGCACGATGGTGTTCGTGAGCGAGAACGGGATGTTGAGCAGGCCCGACTGGGATTCCCACAGTCCGGGGCTCGTGGAGCGCAGCGTGAAGTAGATCGCGAAGAGGCCGGCGAAGAACATGACTTCGCTTCCGAGCCACACGATGGTGCCAACCGCAACGGTGTTCGGGCGGTTAACCACAGGGGCGCCGATAGTGGGGCTGATGGAGGTCGTAGTCACCCCTCCATTATGTCCGATATCGGCGGCTCCGTTTCCCTTTCCGGCGGTCTGTCGCGTCCCGGTGCCACGAACTCGGCGGTCGGCACGCGCTCGTTAGGATTTGGGTTATGTCTTCTTCCCTGTCCTGGCCGCGCATTCTCGGAACGCTCGTCGAGAAGCAGAACCTCTCGATCTTCGAGGCGACCTGGGCGATGAAGCAGGTCATGGCCGGGCAGGCGACCTCCGCTCAGCTCGCCGGACTGCTCGTCGCCCTCCGGATCAAGGGGGAGACGGTCGACGAGATCGTCGGGTTCCGCGACGCGGTGCTCGAGAATGCCCTGCCCCTCGACGTCGACCCGATGGTGCTCGACATCGTGGGCACGGGAGGCGACCCCTACGGAGCGGTGCTCAACATCTCGTCGGTCGCGTCGGTGATCGCCGCGGCATCCGGAGTCCCGGTGATCAAGCACGGCAACAGGGGAGCGAGTTCGGCCTCGGGCGCGTCGGACGTGCTCTCGTCGCTCGGCCTCGACCTCACGATCCCACCGCAGCGCGTGGCCGAGGTGTTGGCCGAGACCGGGATCACGTTCGCGTTCGCGGCGATGTTCCACCCGGGGTTCCGGCACGCCGGCCCCACACGCACCGAGCTCGGCATCTCGACGCTGTTCAACGTGCTCGGCCCGCTGTGCAACCCGGCGCGTCCCGAGGCCTCCGCCGTGGGTGTCTCGAGCCTCGAACGGGTGCCGCTCGTCGTCGGCGTGTTCCAGACCCGCGGCGCGACCGCTCTCGTCTACCGCGGGGACGACGGCATCGACAAGCTCACCACGACCGGCCACAGCCACATCTGGGAGATCTCGCTCGGCGCGGTGACCGAGCACGACCTCGACCCTCTCGACCTCGGGGTACCGCGAGCCGACATCGAGTCGCTGCTCGGAGCGGACCCCGGGCACAACGCCGGCGTCATCCGGTCGGTGCTCGCGGGGGAGTCGGGGCCGGTGCGCGACATCGTGCTTCTCAACGCCGCCGCGGGTCTCGTGTCGTTCGCGCTCGCGAACGACCCCGACCAGGTGCGCGTGCCGATCCTCGACCGACTCGCGGACAAGATGGAGATCGCGGCGCAGGTCGTCGACTCCGGGGCGGCGGCGGCGAAGCTCGAGCAGTGGGTCGAGGCGACCAACCGCTGAGCCGGCCGCTCACATCGCGTCGAGGTAGAACCAGCGGCGCTTCTCCTTCACGAAGCGGCTGTTCTCGTGCTGTTCTCCCGAGCGGCCCGCGTAGCGGTACTTGGCGCGGAACTCGACGGTTCCCTGGGTGTCGAGCATGCCGCCGCGCGAGGTGCGCACGATATCGAGCAAGAACCACTTCTGTTCTGGATCGAGGTCGAGTTCTCGCGGCTTCGTGGTCGGATGCCACGTCGCGAGCAGGTACCGGGCATTGCCCGTCACGTACGCCGAGTAGCGCGACCGCATCAGGCGTTCGGCCGACGGGGGGAGTGCCTCGCCGCGGTGCAGCGGGGCACAGCACGCACCGTACGCCGCGCCGCTGAGGCACGGGCAGCGTGCCGAGTCGTCCGGCCGCGGCCAGGCGGCGGCGTCGGAGGTGTTCATGCATCCATTATCCGGCCGTGGATCGACACGCCCGCACCGGACGCCGCGACCGGTGGCACACTGGCTTCACACCACCGCGACCTGCACCCCGCACGGCGCGACGAGATCCTTGAGGAGCACCCATGGCCGACCAGGCAGCCGCAGTCGCATACGAAGAGCTCGCGTTCGACATGCGTGACGACGACGGGGTGACCGTCGACGAGAACGAGCTGTTCGTGCACGGCAAGATCTTCGCCTTCCTCGACGGCGACGACCTCGTCGTCGAACTGTCCGACGAGCGGGCGCGCGACCTCACCTCGCGCGGCGTCGCCGAGGTCTTCACGACCGACAACCACCCGACGCGCAACTGGGTGCGGGTGAGCGACCGGCAGCTCTGGCCGGAGCTCGCCCGTGAGTCGCACGAGTTCACGGGGGAGCCGGCGGTCGGCGGCGAGTCCTAGGCGCCGACCGGGCCGTGTCGTAGGCGGCGGTTAGCCTGCCGTCATGGCACGGATACTCTTCGACACGGCGACCTCGATCAACGGCTGGATAGCGGATTCCGACAATTCGCTTGCTTGGCTATTCGCGGTCGAGGGTGGCGACCATCCCGACGACGGGCTGTTCCCAGCGGGTGCGACTGTACTCGTCGAAGGATCGACGACGTACGAGTGGATACTTGCCGAGTCCGACATCCTGGCGCATCCCGAGAAGTGGGCGGAGTTCCACGGCGACAAGACGACGTTCGTCTTCACGAGCCGCGACCTGCCGGTGCCCGTGGGCGCCGACATCCGGTTCGTGCGGGGTCATGTGGCCGATCACCTTCCCGCGATCCGGGCGGCCGCCGGAGACGGCGACATCTGGGTCGTCGGGGGAGGGGAGCTGGCCGGCCAGTTCTTCGACGTCGGTGCCCTCGACCGCATCGCGTTGTCCGTCGCACCGGTCGCGCTCGACGGGGGAGCGCCGCTGTTCCCGCGACGCGTCGAGTCCGACCGTCTGCGCCTGGTCTCCGCCGAAGCGTTCGGGCAGTTCGCGCGGCTGGTCTACGACGTGTCTCCGGCGGCGACATCCGCGAGCGACCCGGCGGTCGATCGACCCGCTCACGATCGGGCGGAGCCGCTACACTGACACTCGTGATGGATCCTCGGGTAGCGGCACTCGACGCCAAGAGTAAGCGGGCGACCGAGGCGATGTTGATCGTGGTCGTCTCCGGCGTGACGTACTTCTTCATCGCGATATTCGTCCTCAGCCAGTTCGGCGCATTCCTGGGCGGGTGGGCGACGGCCGTGTTCCTGCCGATTCCCGTTTCGGGCATCGCCGTCTTCGTGCTGCGCACCAGGGCGACCTGGTTGCGCAGCGACGCGGCGTTGGCGCAGGTGCGGGCGACGTACGAGTCGCTCGACGCACTCGAGCGGGAAATCGAGGAGAGCGAGCGGACCGGGGATGGCGGCCGGGATTCCTGACGTCGCGGGGCCCGCCCAGCCATGCCTGCCAAACAGCACCCATTCGCTCTACTTGACATAATGTGCATTATCAGCGCGCACTCATCTCGCAACTCAGGCACGAACACGAAGCGGCGCGGCCGAGCCGCACGACGGCGCGGCAGCGACGTCACGCCGACCGATCTTGCCTGAGTTGCGAGATCTGCGGTTACGAGATCTACGGGTGCGAGATCGGCAGTTACGAGATCTGCACCTGCGAGATCTGCCTAGGCGTCGAGGAACAGCTCGAGCGCCTCGACGACGAGCGCGTGGTCGTCGGCCTGCGCCAGGCCCGAGACGGTGACCGTGCCGATCAGCCCGGCGTCGCGGATCACGATCGGGAAACAGCCGCCGTGCGCCGCGTACAGCTCGAGCGGCAGGCCGCTGGCCGTGTTGAAGTCCTTGCCCTCGGCCTTGTGCCTGCGGCCGACCAGGAACGAGCTCGCGGCGTAGCGACGCACCGTGCGCACCTTGCGGGCGACCCAGTAGTCGTTGTCGGCGGTCGTCCCCGGCAGAGCCGCGTGGAACACCTGCTGCTCGCCCTTCGTTATGTCAACAGTGATGCCCAGCGAGCGCTCGGTTCCGAGGCGCACGAGCAACTGCCCGAGCCGCAGGGCGTCGTCGTGCGTGAAGCGGGCAAACTGCAGCCGCGCCTCCTGCTCCTCGATCTCGGCGATCTGCGCCGCGAAGTCCTCGGTCATTGCTGCTCCCCCGGTGTCGTCGGCATGTGGGTGCGCACGAGCTCGACGAGTTCCGTCGGCTCGAACGCGTCGGTCGTCGTCGCGAGTTCGTCGAGCGTGAACCAGCGGTGGTCGTACACCTCGACGCGCTCGTCGTCGGTCCAGTTGGCGTCGGACGGCTCGAACCTGTCGACGACGGCGGTGAAGAACTCCGCGTGCCCGGTGTCGTGGTCGGCCGCGTCCCACGCCACGTCGAAGTCGTGCGTGTACACGGGCTGGCCGAGGTCGACGCCGGTGAGCCCGGTCTCTTCGAAGAGCTCGCGGTACGCGGCATCCGTCTGGCTCTCTCCCGGGTCCACTCCCCCGCCGGGTGTCAGCCAGCGGGCCACGCCGCTGCTGTCCGGAGCTTTCGTCAGGAACAGCAGCACGCGTCCGTCGCGGTCGAACAGCAGCACCCGCGACGTGAGCCGGTGGTGGTGCACGTTAGCCAAGGAAGTCGCTCACGTCGCCGACGTAGCGCGTGTGGTTCTCGGGCACGGGCTCGACGGCCGCTGCCGCCACCTCCGCGGCGAACTCGCTCACGTTGTAGAGGCGTCCGGCCGCTTCCTTGCGGAGGCCGATCGCGCCCGGGTTCGCACGCTCGAGCAGGGTCGCCGTGATGGTCCCCTCGATCATGTCGCCCGAGACGACGACGAACTCGATGCCCTTCTCGGTGAGCGCGGGGATCATGTCGCGCAGCGCGTCTTCGCCGGCGCGCTTGCTCAGCGCCACCGGGACGTACTCGGGCATCGTCTCGACGGTCTTGATGAAGTGCGCTTGGTGGCTCGTCACGAACACCACGCGCGAGCCGGGTGCGAGCAGCGGCAGCGCGGCGGTGAGCAGCGCCACCTGCGCGTCGCGGTTGAGCTGCATCGCGTAATCGGCGGCCATGCCGCTCTCCATGCCCCCTGAGGCGTTCATCACGAGGATGTCGAGCCCACCGAGTTCGCTGGAGATGGTCGAGAAGAGGTGCTCGACGGATGACGCGTCGGTGAGATCTGCGCCGACGGCGATGGCCTCGCCGCCCTTCGCCTCGATGGCCGCGACGAGCTTGAGCGCCCTGGCCTCCTTGTTGCGGAAGTTCACGACGACGCGGGCACCGCCCTCGGCGAGGTAGGAGACGGTGTCCGCTCCGATGCCTCGCGACGATCCGGTTACAAGGGCGCGTTTGCCGGTCAGGGATCCGGGCTGTACTGGGTTGCTCACAGCAGACGACACTACCAACACCCCGTCGGCGCGGGCGGCGTGATAGTTTCGGAACAGATACGACACGCGAGAGGTGCCGACCGATGCTGCTGGATTTCCTGATCGACTACGCATGGGTGGTGTGGGTCTCGCTGATCCTGATCTTCCTCGTCGTCGAGGTGTTCACCCTCGATTTCACCTTCCTGATGCTCGCCGTCGGCAGCGTCGCGGGACTCGTGTCGAGCTTCACCCCCCTGAACTTCTGGGTGCAGGTCGTGATCACCGCGATCGTGTCGATCGCCCTCATCTTCGCCGTGCGTCCGCCGCTCATCCGCAGGCTGCGGCGGGGCGAAGACCCGGCTCTCAGCAACGTCGACCGTCTGCTCGGCCAGCCCGGCACCGTCGTCAGCGACTTCGCCGGCGGCTCCGGCTTCGTGAAACTCTCGAACGGGGAGACGTGGACCTCACGCCTGTCCCCCGTGACTTCGGCCGACAGGCTCGACGTCGGCGACCGTGTGGTCGTCGTCTCCATCGATGGGGCGACCGCCGTGGTCGAACCCGCTGAAAGGACCACTCTGTGAATTCTGGAGAACTGTTCGGCACGATCGTGCTGGTGATCTTCCTGGTCATCGTCGTGATCTTCGTGCTCACGATCCTGATCAGGTCGATCCGCATCATCCCGCAGGCGAGCGCCGGCGTGGTCGAGCGCCTCGGCAAGTACCACAAGACCCTCATGCCCGGCCTCAACATCCTGGTGCCCTTCATCGACCGCGTGCGGCCGCTGATCGACATGCGCGAGCAGGTCGTCTCCTTCCCGCCTCAGCCGGTCATCACCGAGGACAACCTCGTGGTCTCGATCGACACGGTCGTGTTCTTCCAGGTGACCGACGCGCGAGCCGCGACCTACGAGATCGCCAACTACCTCGGCGCCGTCGAGCAGCTCACCACGACGACCCTGCGCAACGTGGTCGGTAGCCTCAACCTCGAAGAGGCACTGACCAGCCGCGACAACATCAACGGCCAGCTGCGCGTCGTGCTCGACGAGACGACCGGCAAGTGGGGCGTGCGCGTCGGACGCGTCGAGCTCAAGGCGATCGACCCGCCCGTCTCCATCCAGGACTCGATGGAGAAGCAGATGCGAGCCGAGCGTGACCGCCGCGCGCAGATCCTCACCGCCGAGGGCACCAAGCAAGCCGCGATCCTGCAGGCCGAGGGTTCGCGCCAGGCGTCGATCCTCGAGGCCGAGGGTGAAGCCCAGGCCGCCGTGCTGCGCGCCAACGGTGAGGCTCAGGCCATCGAGACCGTCTTCGGTGCGATCCACGCCGGCGACCCCGACTCGAAGCTGCTCGCCTACCAGTACCTGCAGATGCTGCCGAAGATCGCCGACGGTCCCTCGAACAAGCTCTGGATCATCCCGACCGAGCTCACCGAGGCGCTCAAGGGCATCACCGCCGGTTTCACGACCGGCCGCGGACCCGTACCGCCGAACGGCACGGCGTCCACGACCCCGCCGACCCCGTAAGCCGGAGCCAGACCCATCACCCCCTTCTTCACCCCCGCTCCCCCGCGCGTGCTCGCCCACCGCGGCCTCGCTCTTGAAGCACCCGAGAACACGTTGTTGGCGTTCGCCGCCGCGATCGGCCTCGGAGTCACCCATGTCGAGACCGACGTGCACGCGTCGAGCGACGGTGTCGCGGTCATCAGCCACGACCCCGGCCTCGACCGT
>Ga0247809_1000322_pt1 | contig 23804 bp, 25 predicted proteins | sample UWRJL104311B1_FD_180951 | JGI IMG/M metagenome (GOLD analysis project Ga0247809, IMG submission 180951) | Plant litter microbial communities from Arlington Agricultural Research Station in Wisconsin, United States - UWRJ-L104-311B-1 | ecosystem: Environmental > Terrestrial > Plant litter >...
CCGAGCTCTGCGAGCTGGGAGTCGAGGCGCTCGCGGCTCGACGTGGAGATGCCGACCACGGCGACCATCGCCGCGATGCCTATCGCGACGCCGAGCGCCGACAGCACCGCGCGCATCGGCCGGGCGCGCAGCCCGGTCGACCCCACGTAGGCGAGGTCGCCGGCACGCAGGCGGGACGGCCGGAACGACGGTGATGCGGATGTCGCGGGCCGAGAGCGTCGGGCAGGCGTGCGGGTCATGGCGTCTCCTCTTGTGGTGCGGCCGAGTCGGCCACGATGGCGCCGTCGCTGATCGACACCCGGCGCGGCAGCCGTTCGGCGAGCGCGGCGTCGTGCGTGATCACCACGACGGTGGTGCCGTCGGCGTTGAGTTCGTGCAGCAGGCGCACGATGCTCTCGCCCGACACCGAGTCGAGGTTTCCGGTCGGTTCGTCGGCGAGCAGCAGCGGCGGGTCGCCGACGATCGCACGGGCGATGGCGACCCGCTGGCGTTCGCCGCCGGAGAGCTGGCCCGGCGCATGGTCGAGCCGGTGGCCGAGGCCGACCCGTTCGAGGGCGTGCCTGGCACGTGTGCGGCGCTCGCGTCGCGTCACCCCGGTGTAGAGCAGTCCGTCGGCGACGTTGTCGACCGCGTCGATACCGTCGCGCAGGTGGAACTGCTGGAAGACGAAGCCGATCCGGTAGGCGCGCAGCGCCGAGAGCGCCGAATCCGACAGGTCGCGCACGTTCGCGCCGTCGATGTAGGCGTCTCCCGAGGTCGGGCGGTCGAGCGTGCCGATGACGTTGAGCAGGGTCGACTTGCCCGAACCGCTCGGACCGACGATCGCCACGATCTCGCCGCGTTCTACGGTCAGGTGCACGCCTGCGAGCGCGTCCACCGGCGGAGACCCGTAGGTGCGCGTGACGCCGTCGAGGCGGATGATCGCGGTCACGATGCCGGCACCACGACCGGCAGCCCCTCGGTTATCCCGTCGCCGGTGACCTGCACGCGGCCCGATGCGAACGCGCCGAGGGTGACGGGGATGCGCCGCACTCCGGCGTCTCCCGTGGTCGCCGGGGTCTCGACGGCGAAGCTGCTCGCGTCGACCGCGACGAGGGCCTCGACGGGCACGGTGTGTACCCCCTCGGCCAGGGTGCTCGAGAACTGCACGGACACGCTGGCCCGGGGGAACGCGGCGACCGCCGCCTGGTCGGCGAGGGCGACCGTCACCGGCACGACGAAGGTGCCCGCGCCGGCGGCGTCCGTGGCCGCGGGATCGGCGGCGCGTTCGACGGGCTCGCCGACCGAGGCGATCGATCCGGTGGTCGTAGCGCCGTCGGGCAGCGTGATGCCGACGGCGGCACCGACGACCGCGAGCTGCTGGTCGCCGAGCCGCAGGTCGAGGTCGACGACCTTATCGGTAGCCGAGACGCGGTACAGCTCGGCACCCGGCGCGACCTCGGCGCCGAGCGCCGCCGTGGTCGCCGTCACGCGCAGGTCGTGGTCGGCGAACAGGATGGCTGCGCGCTCGATGCGGCCGGTGCGTTCGACGCCGACGGCCTTCTGCCAGGCGCGCACCGCGTCGGCGGTCGCCCGGGCGAAGGTGGTGTCGGGTGTGTCGCGGAACACGCCGAACGCGGCCAGATTCTGCTCGAGCTGGCGCACGTCGTCGCCCGGCGTCATGCCGGTCTCGAACGGGCGCCACGCGGGCAGGGGCCCGCGCAGCAGCACCACCGGCCGGTCGTCGACCCGGTAGAGGGCCGCGCCGGGAACGACCACGGTGCCAGGCGCGGGCAGCGCCGTCACCACGCCGCCGGGCCCGGCGACGAGCGGGGCTTCCCTGGCGTAGTGCAGCGTGCCCCTGGCGTTCGTCGCCGACACCATGCTGCCGGTCGCGACGGGAACGGTGGTGACGTCCGTCGTGGCTTCGGCGCGCTCGGGGGCGGCCGATCCGCGCACGACGACCACGGTGGCCGCCGCGACGACGGCAAAGGTGGCGACGACGACGATCACGGCGACGCGGAGACGACGCCGGGCGGTCACGGGCGGCTCGTCGGGAGTGGGGCGCGGCCCGTCCACGGGACGGGGTTCTGAGGCGGTCATGCGTTCTCGCAGATCTCGAAGTCTTCGTCGCTGACCTCAGCCGGGATGAAGCCGGGGTCGGTCGTCGTCGGTTCCTTGATGTCGTAGCCCTTGTCGCGCAGGCACTTCGCCCGCTCGAGCAGCTCGTCGAGTTCGTCGGGAGTGAGCGTCATCCCGGCGTTCGTGGGCGGGTCGCCGATCTCGTCGGTGCAGGCCGGGTAGGCGGCTCGGATCTCGGGGGTGTCCTCGACGATGCCCCCGCCGGGCAGCGGGTCTTTCACGTCGAGGCCCTGGTCGCGCAGGCACTGCGCGAGCTTGCGGTCGTAGGCGTCGCGGGCGGCGGTGAACTCCGCGTCGGTCGCGGACGACCCCGCGGAGCCTCCACCCGAGCCCGCGGCATCCGTCCCTCCCATCGAGCATCCGGCGAGGGCGAGCACGAGCGCTGGCGTGGCCATGAGCGTCGCGAGCCAGAAGCGGCGGCTGCGGGTCGGCGTGGGGCGGGTGGTGGTGTTCATGATTCCTCCGTGGGTGTGCTGTCGGTCGTGTAGGGCGGTCTGGTGTTGGGTCGTGCGTGTCATCCGGCGGCGTCGGTCTTCTGCACGGGGCAGTCGCCGCCGGGCGAGGTCGCGAGTTCGAAGTGCCACATCTCGTTGGTGTAGATCTGGCAGAGGCCGTAGTCGGCGCCGTGCTGGCTGAGCCAGCTGTCGGCGTCGGTGAAGCCGATGTCGACCGCGTCTCCCGTGACGTGCGCGGAGCGTTCCGGCGTGTTCACCCATTTGCGGGCCTCCTCGAGGCTGCCGTAGGTCACGGTCGCGTCGTCGAGCAGCGACTGCTGGTAGGCGGGGCTCCTCCATCCGGAGGTGACGACGAACTCGAACCCGTCGTCGATCGCGGCGGCCGCGGCCTCCTGCATCGCGGCGCGCAGGCCGGGCTCGAGGTTCGCGATCGCCGGCAGGTCGTCGGCGAACGGTGAGACCGAACCGCCGACCGGGATGTAGCCGTCGTCGACGGTGTGCGCGTCGCCGTCCATCGACGACGCGAGGCTCGGGATGCCGCGGGGCAGGTGGATGCCGCCCTCCGACGTCGCGCAGGCGGCGAGGCCGAGACCGAGCGCGACGACGAGTACGACGGCGGCGAGTGTGCCGCGCAGTCCGAGGCGGCGGCGGGTGGTGCGGGTCATGGTGTCCTTCCTCCGACCGCCGGTGGTACCGGCGGGCTGTCACCCACTCCACCAAGTCGGGTGTTTCGGCGGCGTTGCGCGTTCGGCAGACATTTCCGCAACATGGCCGCTGCCTAGACTGATGACCCACAACGACCACGGACGGGGCGAGCATGCGCGTACTCATCGTCGAAGACGAGATCTTCATGGCGGAGGCGCTGCAGGCCGGACTACGCCAGGAATCGATCGCCGCGGATGTCGCGTTCGACGGCGACGACGCGCTCGAACGGGTGGCGGTCAACGACTACGACGTGATCGTGCTCGACCGCGACATCCCGGGCACCCACGGAGACGAGGTGTGCGCGATCGTCTCGCGCGACCATCCGTCGGTGCGCGTGCTCATGCTGACGGCGGCGAGCCGGCTGCGCGACAAGGTCGGCGGCTTCGAGCTCGGCGCGGACGACTACCTCACCAAGCCGTTCGCGCTCGAGGAGCTCATCGTGCGGTTGCACGCGCTCGCCCGCCGGCCCACCGCCGCCACTCCCCCCGTGCTCGAGTTCGCCGACCTCACGCTCGACCCCTTCCGGCAGGAGGTGTTCCGTGGCGGGCGGTACGTCAAACTCACCCGCAAGCAGTTCGCGGTGCTGCAGCTGCTGATGCAGGCGGGAGGCGGGGTGGTGAGCGCCGAGACGATGCTCGAGAAGGCGTGGGACGAGAACGCCGACCCGTTCACGAGTGCCCCGCGGGTGACGATGTCGACGCTGCGCAAGGCGCTCGGGTCGCCCGACCTCATCGCGACCGTCTCCGGCTCCGGCTACCGCTTGATCGAGCCCGCCCCGTGACCGTGTCGCAGGGCACGGGGGCAGCGCGCCGCCCCGCCGGCCTCTCGCTGCGGATGCAGCTGACGCTGAGCTACGCCGCGTTCATCGTCGTCGTAGGCCTCGCGTTCGTCGTCGTCGGGTTCCTGCTGCTGCGCTTCGTGCCCGAGGGCAACCTCAGTCTCGACGACGGCGTCGGAGCGGCCGTGCCCGACCGCTCCGACCTGCTGCGGGTCTTCGTGAAGTACACCGCGTGGGCGCTCCTGCTGTTGGCCGCGCTCGGCCTCGGCGGCGGGTGGCTCGTCGCCGGACGCATGCTCAAGCCGCTCACCCGCATCACCGCTGCAGCCCGCCTCGTGCGCGACGGCTCGCTCGACCACCGCATCCGCATGCCGGGCGGGCAGAACGAGCTCGCCGCGCTCGCCGACACGTTCGACGAGATGCTCGACCAGCTGCAGGAGGCGTTCGCGGTGCAGGAGAGATTCGCCGCCAACGCCTCGCACGAGCTGCGCACCCCGTTGGCCGTGACCGCGACGATGTTGGATGTCGCGCTGCGCGACCCCCTCGCGCAGGACTACCCGGCGCTGCTGCAGCGGCTGCGTCTCACCAACGACCGCGCGGTCGGCCTCACGGAGGCACTGCTGCGCCTCGCCGACGCGAACGCGATCAGCGCCGTCGCCGAGCCGGTGGCGCTCGACCGGGTCGTCGGCCAGGCGATCGCCGAGAACGCCGACGAGGCCGACCGGCGCGGCGTCGCCCTCACGCAGCGGCTCGATCCGGCGGGCGTCGTCGGCGACCTGACCCTGCTCGCGCAGCTGGCCGCGAACCTGGTGCAGAACGCCCTCCGGCACAGCGGCACGGCCGGCAGCGGCGTCGTCTCCACAGCCACGGACGCGCGGCGCGGCACGGTCGCGCTCCGGGTCGAGAGCACCGGAGCGGTGTTCACGGCGCAGGCCGCCGCGCGGCTCGCCGAACCGTTCCTGCGCGGCGCGGGACGCGTGGCCACAGGCGACCGGGGCTACGGCCTGGGACTCGCACTCGTGCACCGCATCGCGGAGGTGCACGGCGGCTCGCTGGCGATCGTGCCGCGCGACGGCGGCGGCCTGGTGATCACGGTCGAGCTGCCGGCGGCGACCCCGTCCCGGTAGGGCACGTCCGGTAGGGCCCGCCCCGGCAGGGCTCGATCCCGGGCGCGACTTTCCGGTTGGGCTACATCCCGGGCGGCGGGCTACAGCGCGCGCTGCCGCCGTGCGCCCGAACCGCAGCCCTCCCGGTTCAAGCGGCTGATTCAACCGGCTCAGGCCGTGAGGGTGGCGTGGAACTTCGCGCCGGTGGTGATCGTGCCGAGGTCGCCGAACCGCGGTCCGACCACGCACAGCCCGACCGGTGCGCCGTCGACGGCGAGCGCGGGCACCGACAACGCCGGACGCCCAGTGAGCCCGGCGATGCAGGTGAGGCGCAGCGTGCTGGCCCTCGTCGACTCGATGGTCGCGGCATCCGCCGTCGTCGACGGTGCGGTCGACGACGCCGACGGGAGCAGCAGGATGCGCCCGTCGAGCGCTCTCTCGAGGTCGAGGCGCGCGGCGGCGAGGGCCACCCGCGCGGCGGCCTCCTGCCGCGGCGTGATGCGCGACGCTACCTCGAACCGCGCGGCGATGTCGTCGCCGAGGGCTCCCGGGTGTGCCTCGATCCAGGCGCCGTGCGTCGCCCACGCCTCGGCCGCCTGCACCACGCGGAACGTCTCGAACAGGTGGTCGGCGTCGCCGAGGTCGACGCTCGCGAGGTCGGCGAGCAGGCCGGCCCGGTCGAGCGTGTCGATCGCGCCGTCGAACGCGGCGCGCACGCCGTCGGTCGCACGCGCCGTGAGCCCGGGCGCGACGGCGTAGCGGCGAGTCGGCGGCAGCAGTTGCGTCGACAGGTCGAGCGACGCGGAGGCGGCCGCGCGCATCACCCACGCGTTGCGGGTGAGCCAGCCCACCGTGTCGAACGACGGCGAGAGCGGCAGCAGGCCGTCGCGGCTCACGGCGCCGTGCGTCGTGCGCAGACCCCACAGCCCCTGGTACGACGCGGGCACGCGCAGCGATCCGCCGGTGTCGGTGCCGAGCCCGATCGACGCCTGGCCGAGAGCGACGGCCGAGGCCGGCCCGCTCGACGATCCGCCGGGGATCGCCCCGACGACGGCCGCGTTGCGCGGGGTGCCGTAGTGCGGGTTCTTGCCCGCGACGCTGTAGGCGAACTCGTCTGTGCGGGCGATGCCCGCGACGCTCGCGCCGGTGGCGAGCAGGTCGCTGACGGCACGCGCGTGCCCGGTGGCCCGCGGCGCCTCGGCGAGGTAGGCGGGAACGCCGGCGCCCACCGGGTGTCCGTTCACGTCGAAGAGGTCTTTCACAGCGACGGTCTGGCTCGCGAGTTCCGGGGTGTCGGCCCCCGCGACGAGCGGGGTGCCCACGATGCGCCAGACCGCGGAGTCCACGGCGGGAGCGGGCACGCTCACGTGCGCCACTGCGACCGCCCAGTCGCCGTCGACCCGGCGCCACACCTGCGTCTGCTGGCCGCGTCCGCCCGTGGCGGGGGCCGTGATGGCGACGACGACCGCGGCATCCGCATCTATGGTGCGCACGATCACGTCGACGATGTCGCGCTTCGGCGCCCCTCCCCTCCCCCGGCGGAAGGCGCCGATCGCGTCGTGCCCGACGAGCAGGCCCGCCGCGTCGCCGCGCAGCGTGTCGGGCCCTGGCGCGAACAGCCGGTCGAGTTCGTCGAGGTCGTTCGCCATGAGCGCGGCCTCGTACCGCCAGAAGGCGTCGAGCAGTCCGTCGGGGGCGGCGGTGTCGCTCATGCGAAGTCCGCCACTCGGATGCGCGCGTGCACGCCCTTGACGAGGTCGACCACCTGCGAGATGTCGAAGTCGGTCGCTGCGCTCAGGTAGGCGTAGGCGTGGGCGGCGTCCATGCCGAATCGGGCCTCGAGCAGCCCGATCGCGGCGCGCACGCAGTTCTGCACCGCCTCGTCGAGGTCGGGGCTCATGCCCGTGGGCACCAGGAATTCGGATGTCTCGACGAGCGGCCCCACGACGGGGCCGAACCGGTCGAGCGCCTCGGCCTCGGCGACGACGTCGAAGCGCAGGGTGACCCGAAGCGACGCCTCCATCGCGGTGAGCGCGACCTCCCCGTCGCCCTGGGCGAAGTGCGGGTCGCCGACGTAGGCGAGCGCGCCGGGCACCTGCACCGGCAGGTACAGGACCGAGCCGACGGTGAGCAGGTTGATGTCGATGTTGCCGCCGTGCGGTCCGGGCGGCACGGAGTGCGGGCGCTCGTCGCCGGCCACCGCGACGCCCATGATGCCGAGGAACGGCGCGAGCGGGAAGCGCACGGTGTGCTCGCCGCCGAGCGCGCGCGGCATCGTGCCGAACAGCCGGGCGTCGGGGTCGTCGCCGATGTCCGTCGTTCCGGAGTCCTCGACCGCCGCGAAGACGCTCACGGTAAGGCCGTCGACCGGGTATTCGTCGGGCAGGGCTCCCCGCCCGTGGCGGTTGGAGACGACGCCGTACGGCACCCGCGGCACGGCCTCGAGAACGGTGATCTTCAGCAGGTCGCCCGGCCGCGCGCCCTCGACGAAGATCGGGCCTGTGACGACGTGCGGCCCGTCGGCGGGATCGCGCGTGCGGGTGGCTGCGAGCAGGATGGCGTCGTCGAGCACCTGGTCGTCGGGAACCCCGAACCCGCCGAAGAACGCGACGGGGTCGCCGCCCTGGTCGTCGAGCAGGCCCTCGTGGCTGAGCGTGTCGATCGTCACCTCGGTGCCGGCCGCGATGCGCAGCACGGGAGAATCAGCGGCACACGGCAGGCGGCCCCAGAAGACCGAGCCCGGATCGGACGGCAGATAGGTCGCGGAACGGATGGCGCCCTCGCCCGGTTGCAGTGCCGCCCTGCGCGCCATGGTGGTCCCCTCGATTTGCCGGCGAGCCGACTCCAGTATTCTCAAGACCCTAGCGACTCTCTGAGGACGCACCACTTTCGAGGAGAGACATGAAGAAGCGACTGCGCGCGAATCCGGCCGGCCTGCACCTCGGCCTCATGCTCGCCCTCACCTTCTCGACCGGCATCATCGACGCCGTCGGCTACCTCGGGCTCGACCGGGTGTTCACCGGCAACATGACGGGCAACGTGGTCATCCTCGGCATGGCGCTCACCGGCGCCGACGGCCTCCCGATCGTGGGGCCGATCGTGGCCCTCGTGCTGTTCATGCTCGGCGCGCTCGTCGCCGGCCGCACGCTGCGCCCCGTCGCGGCCGGCTGGTCGAACCGCAGCACCGTGCTGTTCTCCGTGGTCGGCGTGGTGATCCTGCTGGCGGCAGTGCCGTTGCTCGTCTTCGACGACCCGGTCGAACCACTCAAGCTCGGGGTGACCGGTGCGCTCGGCCTCGCGATGGGCCTGCAGGCCGGAGCCGCCCGCCATATCGGAGTGAAGGATGTCACGACCGTCGTCGTCACCTCGACCCTCGTCGGCCTCGCCTTCGACTCGAAGTTCGGCGGAGGGGAAGGGCAGCCGTGGAAGCGGCGTGCCGGGGCCGTGCTGCTCATCGGCCTCGGCGCCTCCGTCGGGGCGCTGCTGCTGAACGTGCACATCGGCCTCGGCATGGCGGTCGCGGCGATCATCACGCTGGTCTGCGCGGTGCTCGGCCACATCGGCCGCCCGCGCACCGACCCCGCCGGTTGAGCCTCCTCGTGGATTGAGCCACCCCGCGGATTGAGCCACCCCGCGGATTGAGCCTGTCGAAATCCCGCTGGTTGAGTAAGGCCGTCTACGGCCTGTATCGAAACCGAAGGCGCGACCGGGGGTTTCGATACGGGCGCCAGAGCGCCCTACTCAACCCACAGGGGAGGGCGCCAGAGCGCCCTACTCAACCAACAGGAAGAGCGCCCGCCCCGTACACCGCGACGTCGGCCGCGCCGAACCCGAACCAGACCGGCGAACCGACCGTGAGGTCGAGGTCGGCCACGAGCGCCGGCGCGACATCGGCGGCCACGCCCGCCGCCCGCACCCGCACGAGGTCGCCGCGCGGTTCGAGGTCGAGCACGGTGCCGGGCATCCGGTTCGCGACATCCGCGGGCTCGTCGACCGACACCGAAACCGCGGTCGGGCGCACCGCCGCTGCCGCCAGCGCCCCGACGCCTACCGTCTCGACCGCGTCACCCGCCACCTCCCGCCCGTCGCCCAGCCGGATTCCGCGTTGCGTGCGCTCCCCGACGAACAGCGTGAGCCCGGCGAGCCCGGCCGTGAACGGGTCGCGTGGGCGCTCGAGCACCGCGCGCGTGCGTCCGCGCTCGACGACCGCGCCCCGGTCGAGCACGACGACCCGGTCGGCGAGCGTGTAGGCGTCGAGCACGTCGTGCGTCACGACCACGACGGTGCGGTCGGCGAGCACGCGACGCAGCATCCGCCGGATGGCCGGGGCGACCGAGACGTCGAGGGCCGCGAGCGGCTCGTCGAGCAGTAGCAACCCAGGGTCAGAGGCGAGCGCCCGCGCCACGGCGACCCGTTGAGCCTGCCCGCCGGAGAGCTGGCCGGGCCGCCGGTCGGCGAGCTCCGACGCCTCCACCTCGTCGAGCCAGCGGCGAGCCGCCTCGCGCGACGTCGCCCGCGACGCCCCGGCGCTGCGCGGCCCGAACGCGACGTTCTCGATCACCGTGAGGTGCGGGAAGAGCAGCGGCTCCTGCGCCAGCAGCGAGACCCCTCGCCCGTGCGCCGGCGTGAACACCCGGGCCGCGGAGTCGAACAGCACGGTGTCGCCGAGCGTCGCCCGGCCGGAGTCCGCGCGCAGCAGGCCGGCCGCGAGCGCGAGCAGCGTCGACTTACCCGCGCCGTTCGGCCCGAGCACGGCCACGGTCTCCCCCGGTGCGACCGTCAGTGCGAGGTCGATCGAGCGCTCGGCGAGACGCGCTTCCATGCGGAACGTCACGGCATCCCCCTCCCGCCCAGGTACCCCGCGCCCGCCGTGCGGTGCGCGAGCCCGACCACGAGCACCGCCACCACGACCAGCACGAGCGACAGCGCCACGGCGGTGTCGGGCGAGGTCTCGCGCTGCAGGTAGATCTCGAGCGGGAGCGTGCGCGTCGTGCCCTGCAGGCTGCCCGCGAACGTGAGGGTCGCGCCGAACTCGCCGAGCGCCCGCGCGAACGACAGCACGGCCCCCGAGACGAGCGCCGGCAGCACGAGCGGCAGCGTCACCCGGCGCAGCACGGTGGTCGGGCCGGCGCCGAGCGTCGCTCCGACCGCCTCGTAGCGGGTGCCGACCGTGCGCAGCGCTCCCTCGAGGCTCAGCACGAGAAATGGCAGCCCCACGAACGTCTGGGCGATCACGACCGCAGTGGTCGAGAACGCCACGGTGATGCCGAGCACGTCGAGGCTCTGCCCGAGCAGTCCGCGCCTGCCGAAGGTGTAGAGCAGGGCGATGCCGCCGACGACGGGCGGCAGCACGAGCGGCAGCAGCACGAGCGCGCGCAGCACCCGCTGGCCGCGGAACCGCGACCGCGCGAGCACGACCGCCATCGGCACGCCGAACACGATGCAGAGCACGGTCGCGGCGAGCGAGGTGCGCAGGCTCAGCCAGAGGGCCGAGACGGATGACTCGGAGGTGACGAGCGGCACGAACCCGGCCCAGTCGACCCGCGTCACCATCGCGACGAGGGGCAGCAGCACGAAGAGGGCACCGACCGCCGCGACGGCGACCACCCAGCGCGGCACCCCGGCCCCGAGTACCCCAGCCCCGCGCACCCCGGCCCCGCGCACCCCAGCCCCGCGCGTCACGGCGCCCCGAACCCGGCCGCGCCCAGCACGCGCCGCCCGTCGGCACCGGCCACGAACGCGATGAACGCGCGGGCGACCGCGGGGCTCGCGGAGTCGCGCAGCGCGACGATCGGGTAGGTGTTCACGGCCCGGTCGGCCTCGGCGATCGGGATGCCCTCGACCGCGTCGCCCGCCGCGCGCACGTCGGTCACGTAGACGAGTCCGGCGTCGGCCTCGCCCGACGTCACCTTGCCGAGCACGTCGGTGACCGACGACTCCTCGCTCACGGGGGCGAGGCGCACTCCCGCCGCGGTCGCGACGGCCGCGGCGGCCGCCCCGCACGGCACCGCGGGCGCGCAGACGACGACCGCGACATCCTTCTCCGCAAGGTCGGCGAAGCCCTCGATTCCCGCGGGATTGCCTGCGGGCACCGCTATCTCGAGCACGTTCGTGGCGAAGTCGACGGGTGCGCCGTCGGCGAGGCCCGCGTCGGTCGCCTTCGCCATGTTCTTCTCGTCGGCCGAGGCGAACACGTCGGCGGGCGCGCCCTCGACGAGCTGCGTGGCGAGGTCGGACGACCCGGCGAAGTTGAGCGCGACGGTAGTGCCCGGATGCCGCGACTCGAAGTCGCGCGCGAGCTCGGTGAATGCGCCCGTGAGCGAGGCCGCGGCGAAGACCGTGACGGTGCCGGCGAGCGCGTCGGCGTGCGACGGCGTGCGGTCGTCGGGCTGCGCGGCACACCCGGTGAGCGCGAGCACGACCGTGGCCGCGACGGCCGCGACGGCCGCGAGCCGCCTCATCGCGCGTGCTCCGGCAGCTCGACCACGACCGTGGTGGCCTTCGCGCTCGCCACGGCCAGCGAGCCGGGTTCGAGGCCGAGCTCGTCGGCGGCCTCGCGGCTCATGAGCGACACGAGGCGGAACGGCCCGGCCTGCATCTCGACCTGCGCCATCACCCCGTCTTTCGTGACCCGGGTGACGATCCCCGTGAGCCGGTTGCGTGCCGAGGCGCGGCTCGCGGGGAAGGCCGCGGCGAGCGCGGACTCAGCCGCCAGCTCCTGCGCGAGGGCGGCGAGGCGCACCCCGTCGACGACCGCGGGCCCGCCGTCGGAGCGCGCGAGGTCGAGTCGCCCGGCCTCGGCCCAGCGGCGCACCGTGTCGTCGCTGACCCCGAGCAGCGCGGCCGCCTCGCTCACGCGGAATTTCGTGACCGCCATGGCATCCCCAATCGCATCTGCGTCGTATTGTTTTCAATATATCCGCAAACGCGGTATGTGTTGCCGATGCGGGCCGCCCACGGGTCTGCGCGGAGCACGGCCACCTGACACAATCGAGAGCATGCAGCTCACCCCGGCCGGCACCACCCGGTATGCCAGGCAGCTTGCGCTGCCCGGCTTCGGACCGGACGCCCAGCGGGCTCTCGCCGAGGCGCGTGTTCTCGTCATCGGCGCCGGCGGTCTCGGCAGTTCCGTTATCCCCGCGCTCGCGGCGGCCGGCATCGGCACGATCGGCATCGTCGACGACGACACCGTCGAGCTGAGCAACCTGCACCGCCAGTACATCCACGGCGAGGGCGACGTCGGCGGCACCAAGGTCGCCTCCGCCGCCGCCACCGTCGCCGCGATGAATCCCGCCACGACCGTCGTCGCGATCGATCGGCGCCTCACCGCCGAGACCGCGCTCGACGTGTTCGCGGGCTTCGACCTCGTGCTCGACGGCAGCGACAACTTCCCCACGCGGTATCTCGCCAACGACGCGGCATCCATCACCGGCATCCCGCTCGTCTGGGGCGCCGTCTCGCAGTACGCGGGGCAGGTCGGTCTGGCCTGGGCCGCGCGCGGTCCGCAGTACCGCGACCTGTTCCCCACCCCGCCGCCCGCCGGCTCCGTGCTGTCGTGCGAGCAGGGCGGCGTCTTCCCGACGGTCGTCGCCGTGATCGGCTCGATCATGGCCGGCGAGGCGATCAAGGTGATCACGGGGGTGGGCGAGCCGCTGCTCGGCCGGGTCACGACCTTCGACGCGGTCACCGGCGGCTTCCGCGAGCTCTCGTACCTGGCCGATCCCACGGCCGAACCCATCACAGCACTCATCGACTACGACGCCTTCTGCGGCGTCCGACCAGGAAGAGACACGACCATGACCGACTCCGTCACCCCCGCCGAACTCGCCGCCAGCCTAGAGAAGGGCGACGACGTCGTGCTGCTCGACGTACGCGAGCCGTGGGAGGCCGACATCGCGAGCCTGCCGAACTCGATGCTCGTGCCTCTCGGCTCGCTCGAGAGCGTCGTCGACAAGCTCGACCCGGCCGAGGACTTCGTCGTCTACTGCCACCACGGCATGCGCTCCGACCAGGCTCTGCAGTTCTTGAAGTCGCGCGGCTTCGACCACGCCAAGCACCTGGCCGGCGGCATCGACGCCTGGTCGCGCGAGGTCGACCCCGAGACGGCCCGCTACTAGTGGCGCACACCTCCGTCGACGAGCACGCGGCGCGGGTGCGGTCGCTGCTCGCCCGGGCGATGGCCACCGGCACGGAGCGCGTCGCGCTCGGCGACGCGCTCGGCCGGGTCACCGCCTCGGCCGTCTCGTCGCCGGTCGACCTCCCGCTCTTCCGCAACTCGCAGATGGACGGCTTCGCCGTGCGCGCCGCCGACCTGCGCGACGGCACGACGATCCTGCCCGTGCTCGGCGAGGTACCCGCCCAGCGCGGCACCCCGGAGCCGCTCATGCCCTCGACCACCGTGCGCATCATGACGGGGGCGGTCGTGCCGGAGGGCGCGGACGCCGTCGTGCCGGTCGAAGACACGAGCGTCGAGGGCGGACTGGTCACGATCACCCGCCGCCGCGCCGCGGGAGAGTACGTACGCGAGCGGGGCAGCGACATCGCCGCCGGCACGCAGCTGCTGCCGTCGGCGCTGCGTCTCTCGTCGCGCCACCTGGCCGCCCTGGCCGCCGCGGGCATCCGCGACGTCGAGGTTCGTTCGCGGGTGCGCGTCGTCGTGATCACGACGGGCGCCGAACTGGTCGACCCGGGCGAGACTATCGACATGGGCCAGATCTACGACGCCAACGGCGTCGCCCTCGAGAGCGCCGTGCGCGCGTGCGGCGCCGAGGTCGTCGCCTCGATCCGCAACAGCAACGACGACGCCGACCAGCTGCACGACGCCATGCTCGACGCGGCGGCCGGCGCCGACGTGATCCTCACCTCGGGCGGCATCTCGATGGGCGACCACGAGGTCGTGCGCGACGTGCTCACGCCGCTCGGCGGCACCATCGGCCACATCGCGATGCAGCCGGGCGGCCCGCAGGCCACCGGCTCGTTCGAGGGCGTGCCCGTCATCAGCTTCCCGGGCAATCCGGTGAGCACGCAGATCTCGTTCGAGGTCTTCGTGGCCCCGCTGCTGCGCCGGGTCGCCGGCCTGCCCGCCGCGATCCGGGCAACACGCACCCTCGCGGTCGACGTCGCGTCGCTGCCGGGCAAGCGCCAGTTCCTGCGCGGCCGCACAGTCGAGGGTGGCAGAGTGGAGCTCGTCGCCGGGCCCGGCTCGCACCTCGTCGCAGGCCTGGCCGCATCCGATGTCCTCATCGACATCCCCGAGACGACCACCGACCTGAAAGCGGGCGACACCGTGGAAACCATCGAACTGTGAGCGAACTCACCCACCTCGACTCCGACGGGCGTGCCCGCATGGTCGACGTCGGCGACAAGGCCGTCACGAAGCGCACCGCGACCGCGACCGGCCGCCTCGTGACCCGCCCCGACGTCATCGCCCTCGTGCGCGCCGACGACCTGCCCAAGGCAGACGTGCTCGCGACCGCCCGCATCGCCGGCATCCAGGGCGCGAAGAAGACGAGCGAACTCATCCCGCTCTGCCACCAGCTGCCACTGTCGAGCGTGAAGGTCGACTTCGATTTCACCGCGGACTCGATCCTCATCACCGCGACCGCGAAGACCACGGGACAGACCGGCGTCGAGATGGAGGCCCTCACGGCCGTGACCGTCGCCGCCCTCACCCTGCACGACATGGTGAAGGCCGTGGATGCCGCGGCCACGATGACCGACATCCAGCTGCGCGACAAGTCCGGCGGCAAGCACGGCCATTGGACGCGCCCCGCCGCGGAGGCGTCCGGTTCGGTCCCCGGGCCCGTCGAGGGCGCCCCCACCAAGCGCCCGCGTCGCTCGAAGCCACGCGCGAACGCCGCCGCGGTGATCGTGGCGTCGACCGCCGGCGCCGCGGGCACGCGCCCCGACACGACGGGCCCCGTGATCGCCGCGTGGCTCACCGCCGCCGGCTACTCCGCCGAACTCACCGTGGTCTCCGATGCGGATGTCGCGGCCGAGGTCGTGCGCGTGCTCAAGACCGCGCCCGCCGTCATCCTCACGACCGGCGGCACGGGCGTGAGCCCCACCGACCGCACGCCCGAGGCGACGCTCGCCGTGCTCGACCGCGAATTGCCCGGTGTCGCCGAGGCGATCCGCGCGCACGGTCTCGCGGCCACGCCGATGGCCGCCCTGAGCCGCGCCGTCGCGGGCACCGCGCGCGAAACCGTGATCATCAACCTGCCCGGTTCGCCCGGCGGCGTCGATGATGGCCTCTCCGTGCTCGACGACCTGCTGCCGCACCTCGTGGCGCAGGTCTCCGGCGGTGGCCCGCATGCCTGACGTGCACTCCTTCATAGCCGACTCCCCCATCGACGCGGCCCCGCTCGAAGACTTCGTGCTCACCGCGGCGAGCGGCGCGCTCGTGACCTTCCGTGGCATCGTGCGCAACCACGACCACGGCGAGACCGTCACCGCGCTCGAGTACCAGGCGCACCCCGAGGCCGACCGGTTCCTCGCCGAGGCGTGCGCCACCGTCGCGGCCGAGACCGGACTGCGCATCTCGGCCGCGCACCGCGTCGGCCACCTCGTCGTCGGCGACACCGCCCTCGTCGCAGCCGCGGCGGCCCCTCACCGTGCGGAGGCCTTCGCCGCGTGCGAACGACTCGTCGAGATCGTCAAGCAGACCGTTCCGATCTGGAAGCGCCAGCACCTCGCCGACGGCGTCACTGAGTGGGTCGGCCTCTAGCCGCGCACGGGATGCTGTCAAGTCGCTGCCGTCGATCGGCGCCCGTGCGTAGTCTGGCCACGACACGAGACGAGGTGACCCCATGACCGACGACCCGTTCCTAACCGCATCGGACGCTCTCAGCGATCCGGGAACCGCCATCGCCGACCTGGCGCGCCCGTTCCTCGGCTTCCTGCCGGTGTCGGGCGCCTCCATCTCCACGTTCGGGCCGTTCCTCGATTCCCAGACCCTCTCCGCCACCGACGAACGCGCCGGGCGCATCGACGAGCTGCAGTTCGACCTCGGCGAGGGTCCCTGCTGGGACGCATTGGTGTCCCGCCAGCCGGTGCTCGAACCGGCCCTCGCCACGAGCGCGGCCTGGCCCGCCTTCACCGACGCCGTGCGCGGCCAACGGGTCGAGTCGATCTTCGCGTTCCCCCTCGTGCTCGGCCCGCTCGACCTCGGCGCCATCGACCTCTACTCCGACGCCCCCTCGGCGCTCGGCGTCGAGCAGCAGCGCCAGACCCTCGCCCTGTCGGCGATCGTCAGCCGCATCGTGCTGCGTCACCTCGTCGCGGGCGAACACCCCGAGACCGGCACCTTCTCGCGGCGGCTCATCCACCAGGCGACCGGGATGGTGCTGGTCCAGCTCGGTACGACCGCCGAAGACGCGTACCTCGTGATCCAGGGCCGGGCCTACGCCGAGAACCGACCGATGCGCGACATCGCGGAAGACATCATCGAACGCCGCATCCGGTTCTCCGACGACGGAAACGGGGACTCGTGAACGACCCGACCCGTGTCGAACGGCTCTTCGACGCCTTCGCATCCCTCGCCGACACCCTCGTCGCCGGTTACGACGTGCTCGACCTGATGCAGTCGCTCGTCGACTACTGCCACGACCTGCTCGACGTCGACTCCGCGGGCATCCTGCTCGCCAACCCGCAAGGCGAGCTCGAGGTCGTTGCGTCGACGAGCGAGGCGAACACCCTCGTCGAGATCATGCAGCTCGACGCCGACGCCGGGCCCTGCCTCGCGGCCTTCCGCGACCGCACGGTCGTCTCGGTGCCCGACATCGACGTCGACGCGTCGCGCTGGCCGGCGTTCAGCGCGAGCGCGCGGGCCCAGGGCATAGCCTCGGTGTACGCCATCCCGCTCCGGCTGCGCGACACCACCATCGGCACGCTCAACCTCATGCGCGACGAGACGGGCGAGCTGAACCCCTACGACGTGCGCGCGGCCCAGGCGCTCGCCGACGTCGCCACGATCGGGATCCTGCAGGAACGTGCCATCCGCGACGCCTCCGCGATCCGCGACCAGCTTCAGCGCGCGCTGTCGAGCCGGGTCGTCATCGAGCAGGCCAAGGGGGTCGTCGCCGAGACCGCGAAGGTGTCGATGGATGCGGCCTTCGACCGCATCCGCAGCCACGCCCGGTCGAACCAGCTGCCGCTCAGCCTCGTCGCGCGGCAGCTCGTGGGCGGCGAACTGCGGCTGTAGCGTCGTCGCCGCGCTGCCACGCGTCGAGCGTGTGCCGGAAGCCGACCATCTCGTGCCCGACCACCTCGACGATCGCGCCGAGGGCCACGAGGCCGACCACCGCACTGAGGGCCGTCGTGGCGCCCGGCGCCTCGAGGTCGAACGCCTCCCCGGGCATCGTCAGGGCACCGACCACGACCGCCGCCGCGAGCGGGGCGAGCACGACGACGAGCAACGGCAGGTGGGCGAGGTCGAACGACCGCAGCAGCACGCTCCAGATCAGGAAGATGAGCACGACGGTGATGGCCAACGGCACGGCGAGCGCGAGCGCGATGCCGAGCAGCGACACGCCCCCGCTCTCGACCGCGAGCGTGGTGAGGTGCAACCCGGCGCCGATCGCGGCGATCGCCCCGAACAGGGCGAGGTGCGCGTAGCGCCAGGCGAACGTGCGTTCCGGGCGCTTCTCGAGAACGAGGCGCGAGGGCACCAAGAAATAGGTCCACCACACGGCCGACGCGATCAGCAGTCCCGACGACGCGATGAGCACGGCCTCGACCGACCAGCCGCGTTCGTGGGTGAGGGCCGCGACGGTCGCCGTCGTGCCCGCGATGACCTCGCCGATCGTGATGAGCGTGAGCAGCGCGAAGCGTTCCGCGAGATGCCCGGCGTTCCACGGCGAGAACCCGTAGAGCTTCGTGGCCGCGAACGGCGCCGCCATCTCGGCGAGCGCGAGCAACACGAGAAGAGCCACCGTCGCCCCGACCGGCAGCGGGGCGATTGCCGTGGCCAGCCAGCCGACCTGGGCCACCGAGATGATCACGACGTAGGAGAGCGCGTTGCGTCGGTGGTCCGGATCCTGCGCGGCCGCGCGCAGCCAGAGGGCGATGAGCGGCACCCGCATCACCACGTAGCCGACCACCATCAGCAGGTTGTTCGGGCTCTCGCCGTGCGCCGCCGCCTCGAAGCTCACGGGCAGGCCGTAGGTGAGCACGAGCACCCCGACCATCTGCACGATCGTCGCTATCCGCAGCAGCAGGTCGTCGTTGCCGTACGCAGACGCGAACCAGGTGTAGTTGAGCCACGCCCAACCGACGGCCCAGACCGCGAACGCGAACGCGCCGATCGCCGGCCATACCGTGCCGTGGCCCAACTGCTCGGCCAACTGGTCGGATGCCGCGGCGAACGCCACGACGTAGGTGAGGTCGTAGAGCAGCTCGAGCGGTGTCGCCGACCGGCCCTTCTCGTGCGGATCCCGCCCGCGCATGGGCCGCACGCGGTGCCGCAACTCGTCTCGCAGATGCACCGCGAACCCTGCTCCATCGCTCACGTCGTCCTCCCCTCGCATCTTGGCGCAAGTCGCGGCCGCGGGGAAGAGAACCCATTGAACCGGCGACCGGGTCGCGCGTAGAGTGTCGCCCGACGAGACGAGGTCCCCATGCCCGGCACCATCCACATCGACCTGTTCACCACCCTCGACGGCGTCGCGCAGGCGCCGGGCGGTCCAGACGAAGACCCGTCGGGAGGGTTCGCGTTCGGCGGCTGGCAGGCGCCCCTCACCGGCGACGAAGACGGCGCCCAGATCATGGCGGGTATCCGCGCGACCGACGCCCTTCTGCTCGGCAGGCGCACCTACGACATCTTTGCGGCGTACTGGCCGCGCCAGCTCGAGGCCGCCGACTCGGAGATCGCCCGCATCTTCGACGCCTTGCCGAAGTACGTGGCGTCCCGGGGCACCCCCGATCTCCCCTGGCGCGGGTCGCATCAGCTCGGCCCCGACCTCGCCGAGGAGATCGCCGCTCTACGCTCGCGGCACGACCAGGTGCACGTGATCGGCAGCATCGACTTCGCCCGCACGCTCGTCGCCGAGAGCCTGTTCGACCGGCTCAACCTCTGGGTGTATCCGATCGTCGTCGGCGCGGGCAAGCGCCTGTTCCCGCCGGACGGCCCGGCGCTCGGCCTCGAACTGCTGTCGGCGTCGCCCGCGTCGAGCAAGGGAGCCGTGCTGCTCAGCTACGGCCCGACGGGCCACGCACCCGAGACCGGCGACATGACGGCGGGCGGCGCCTAGGGCGGCTATCGACCGGTCACGCCAGTACGCTGCTGCGGTACTCGGACGCCGCCGGCTCTACCGTGTACTCAAGCACTTCCACTCGGTGCGCAGTCAGCACATCGAGGACCTCAGCTGGCGTGGCTCGGAAGTATTCTCGCCGCAGGTTGACGCGGTTCAGACGCCGATCGGCGAAATGCTTATGCAGCATCGACTCGATGGACAGAGCGTTGTCTGCGAAGAACAGCGCGTGGACGTCGAAACGGAACGGCACCGAGGCGTCGCCGAGCTCGTGCACCCGGTCCATGGGCTCCAACCGTCGTGTCATACCGATCTTGACGACTTCTGGTCCGAAGGACCCGATGTTGCTGATCACGTATACGTAGCCCGCCTTGATGTTCGCGGCACGGTAGTCGACGTTCTTAATTGCCTTCTCCACGTCGTCGAGTTGAGCCTTGATTCGCCCGGCTCCTTCGAGATCGCCCTTCTCGATGAGCGCTGCCATCACGTTCGCATAGTGTGCGCGCTCCTTTTCCAGCCGTTCCTTCTCCCGAGCAAGTTCTGCTTCGGCTTGCTTCTGTTGTCGGAGCTCTTCACGCCGCTCGCGCTCTAGCTCTTTCTCGATCTGCAGGGCCTGCAGGTGTCGGCTTGCAAGCTCGAGTTCGTTCAGTCGCAGGCGATGATAGTAGGGGGTGATGTGCAGATCGATCATGCCGCCCAGCCGCTCGACCTGTTCGACTGTCTTCCCCAGACGTTTCTGAGCTGTCGCGAGGTTACCGGCCCTCACCGATTTCAGGCAGTTCTCCGCTTCGGCGTTGTACGAACGGAGCATCAGCTTCGACATGTCCCGGACGAACTTGGCGCCTTTCGCCGGACTGTTGTTGAACGTGAACCCGGAGGTCGCGGTCGTCGCCTGTCCATTACGTACCGCTAACTTGATTTGCACCCGCAGCGATTCGAGTTCGGTCGAGAGAGTCACAGACGACTCTGCCGGGTTTTCGTTGTCGTAGAGGCCGAACTCCTGCAACATCACTGACTCGCGGAGATCGACGATTTCCGCTGCGATGCTGGCCCGTTCCGCGACTGCCGCGTGCGTAGCCGCGCGGGCTGCCGAGAGCTCGCCTTGGGCGGCCGCCACCTGTCGGTCCAAGTCCTGGCGGGCGGCGGCGATGTGATCGGTCAGCGCCTCCTTCGCTGCTTCGAGTTCGACGATCGAGCGCAGCCCGAGATCGTCGATGGTGGACTGGAGGCGGCGGATCTCGGCTTGCGCGTCTTGGGCCGCTTTTCGAGCGCCGAAGAAGGGCACCTTGGCGGACGATTCGCGGACCGCCGCAGGGACCTCCGCGGCGGGCGCGGGGGTGCGTTCGCCGACGACTTCCGGCGAGACTGTACCGCCGATTTCTTCTTCGGAGGACCGGCCTGCATCGGGATTGGCGTCGCCTCGTTCTAGGGCGTCCGTCGATTGGACCCCCGCCGCGACGACGTGGTCAGTCCAGGCGGCGCCGTCCCAATACCGCAGTTCGAAACGTCCGAGCGGATCCGGAAACCAGTTCGAAGGCGGCTGTTCCGAATTCGCACCCATGCGTTACCCCTTTTGATCTGTGCTCATATTACGCCCGAGACGCGTGGCACCCGCACACAGTCTTCGCGAGTGCGTATGCCCCACGCTCAACCCTCCTGCCAGAGCTCGATGCGGTTGCCCTCCGGGTCGGTTACCCAGCCGAACCTGCCGACGCCCGCCATGTCCTCGGTCTCGTCCGCGACATCCGCACCCAGCCGCCGCAACTGGGCGAGCATCGCGTCGAGGTCGCGCACGCGGAGGTTCAGCATCGTCTGCTGCCCGGGGCGGCCGAAGTACGCGGTATCGGATTCGAACGCGGCGAGCACCGTGGGTCCGGCTTCCTGGCTCCATTGGCCGTACTCGTCCATGTCGAATCCGAGGGTGTCGCGGTACCAGGCCTGGAGGGCCGTCGGGTCCGCCGCCCGGAAGAAGTATCCGCCGATTCCGAGTACGCGCTCCATGCGTACACCCTGTCACCGTGGGCGCGACGGCGCACCCCTCTCCCCGGCTACCCTGAGCTATGGATGTATGGGGACGGCCCGCGGTCATCGGCATCGCCTTCGGGCTCGTGGTCTTCGCGGTCACGTTCTTCCCCATCGTCGCGGTGCAGTACCGCCGCTACGGGCGCTTCACCGTGCTGCGTCTGCTCGGCGCCGCGGCCGTGAGCGTCTACTCGACGACGCTCCTCGCCTACACCCTCGTGCCGCTGCCCGACTCGACGTCGAAGGTGTGCGCGCCGACGCTCGAGCTCGTGCCGTTCCATTCCGTCGGCGACATCCTCACCGACACCGCGGGCGACGGCCTCGTCGCCACCCTCACGAGCGCAGCCATGCTGCAGGTCGTGTTCAACGTGCTGCTGTTCGTGCCGCTCGGCATCATCGTGCGCGGCTTCTTCGGCCGGGGGCTCGCCACCACCGTGCTGGCGGGGTTCGCGGCATCCGTACTCATCGAGTCCACCCAGTACACGGCGCTCTGGGGCGTCTACTCGTGCGCCTACCGCGTCGCCGACGTCGACGACGTGATCACGAACACGCTCGGAGCACTCGTCGGCGCCCTGCTCGGTCCGTGGCTGTTGCGGTGGATGCCACGGGAGCGCGCCCTCACGGCGGCGCGGTCCACTCCCCGCCCCGTCACGGTGTGGCGGCGCTGGCTCGGGATGGCCATCGACCTGGCGCTGTTCACCGTGATCGGCGGGGTGCTGACGGTGCCGTACGCGCTCGTCGTCGTCGCGCTCGGCGGCACCGCCCTCAGGTCGACCGACCCGGTATCCGCCGCGCTCGGCTCCATCGTGCCCGCACTGCTCGTGTTCGTGCTCCCGGCGCTGCGGCACACGGGCGCCTCGCTCGGCCAGAGCGCGGTCTGGCTGCGGCCGCACTGGGCGCGGCCGGCCTCGGCCCCGCGGCGGCTCGCGCGGGCGGCGAGCGTCGGCGGCCTCTACGGGGTGCTCGTCTTCGTTTCGAGGCTCGACGTGCCGGGCGCCTCGCTCGTCGGCGGCCTCGGCACGCTGCTGCTCGTCGCGGCGTTCGTGGCCGTGCCCCTCAGCCACGGCAGGGGCCTCTCCGCGCTCGTCGGCGGAGCGGTCGTGCGCGACGAACGCGATCCTGCGACGCCCGAGCCCGTCGAGGCAACTGCTCCGCGCTAGCCGCCGGCGAACGGCGGCAGCACGTCGACGCGCACGCCGAGTTCGCGCGAGTCGTCGCGACTGACGACGCCGTCGACGAGGAACGAGCCGGATGCCAGCACCCTCGCCATGGCATCGCCGTACAGCTCCACCAGCCGGGCACGCAGCGCGCCCACGGTGGCTACCCCGGGCAGCGTCTCCTCGAGCGTGCCGGCCGCGTCGGCCGCCGCCGCGAAGTAGCGCACCGTGACCTCAGCCACCGATGGCCCCCATGCTGCGCTGCGGACGCACGAAGTCGGCGCGTTCCATGCCGTGGCCGGCCTGCTTGCCCCACATCGCGGCGCGCCACCAGTCGGCGATCGTGCCATCGTCGGCGCCGCCGCGCATCAGGCCGCGCAGGTCGGTCTCGTCGTCGCCGAACAGGCACGAGCGCACGGTGCCCTCCGCGGTGAGCCGGGTGCGGTCGCACGCGGCGCAGAACGAGCGCGTGACCGAGGCGATGATGCCGACCGTGGCCGGGCCGCCGTCGACGATCCACTCCTCGGCCGGGTCGGACGGGTCGTCGCGGTGCGGCTGGGTGAGGGTGAACCGCTCGCCGAGCACGGCGAGCAGCTCGGCCGCGTCGATCATGTTGTCGCGCGCCCACGCCTCGTCGGCGTCGAGCGGCATCTGCTCGATGAACCGCAGGCGCACGCCGTTGGCGATCGACCATTCCAGCAGGTCGACGGCGCCGTTGAGGGTGTCGCGCATGAGCACCGCGTTGATCTTGAGCGGGGTGAGCCCGGCCGCCTGCGCGCCCGCGATGCCCGCGAACACGCTCGGCAGCCGGTCGCGGCGGGTGAGGCGGGCGAAGTGGTCGCGGTCGACGGTGTCGAGCGAGATGTTGACGCGGGTGAGGCCTGCGGCGACGAGGGCGTCGACGCGCTTGTCGAGGCCGATGCCGTTGGTGGTCATCGAGATCGACGCGCCCTCGGCGACCTCGGCGCTGCGGGCGATGATCTCGACGAGGTCGTTGCGCATGAGCGGCTCGCCGCCGGTGAACCGGATGTCACGGACGCCGAGGTCGCGCACCGCGATGCCCACGAGCCGCCCGATCTCGACGGCGGTGAGCAGGTCGTTGCGGGCTATCGGCGGGAGGCCGGCCTCGGGCATGCAGTACGTGCAGCGCAGCGAGCACTTCTCGGTGATCGACACCCGGAGGTCGCGTGCGACCCGCCCGAAGCGGTCGA
>Ga0247809_1000323_pt1 | contig 23768 bp, 21 predicted proteins | sample UWRJL104311B1_FD_180951 | JGI IMG/M metagenome (GOLD analysis project Ga0247809, IMG submission 180951) | Plant litter microbial communities from Arlington Agricultural Research Station in Wisconsin, United States - UWRJ-L104-311B-1 | ecosystem: Environmental > Terrestrial > Plant litter >...
TCTCGAGGTAGCTGAAGTTGAAGGCCTGGTGCATCTCGTCGGGGCGCACCCAGCGGGCGAGCTTGGTGAGCGGCTCGACCCACGCCTCGGCGCACAGCACGCGGTCGCCCTCGTAGGCCGCGAGCACGGTGTGCCAGTCGCGGTAGATCTCGTGCACGCCGTCTTGTGCCCAGAACGGCGCGGTGGGCAGGTCTTCGGAGTGGTCGCTGATGCCTGGCTCGAGCGAGACGCCCTCGGCCGACGACCCGCTGCCGCCCATGCTGCCGCCGGGCGCGGGAGTGAAGTCGGGCAGGCCGTCTTGCTTGATCATGCCGTGGGCGACATCGACACGGAACCCGTCGACACCGCGATCGAGCCAGAAGCGCAGGATCTCGCGGAACTGCTCGCGCACCCACGGGTTCTCCCAGTCGAGGTCGGGCTGCGACGCGTCGAACAGGTGCAGGTACCACTGGCCGGGCGTGCCGTCGGGCTCGACGAGGCGCGTCCACGCGGGACCGCCGAAGACGGACTCCCAGTTGTTGGGGGGCAGCTCTCCGGATGCGCCCTTCCCGTCGCGGAACATGTACCGCGCGCGCTCGACCGACCCGGCCGGCGTCGCGATGGCCTCTTGGAACCACCGGTGGGCATCGGAGGTGTGGTTCGGCACGATGTCGACGATGACGCGCAGCCCGAGTTCGTGGGCGCGGTTCTGCAACACGGCGAAGTCGTCGAGGGTGCCGAACAGCGGGTCGACGTCGCAGTAGTCGGCGACGTCGTATCCGGCGTCCTTCTGCGGCGACGTGTAGAACGGCGAGAGCCAGATGGCGTCGACGCCGAGCGCGGCGAGCGAGTCGAGCCGCGCGGTGATGCCGGGCAGGTCGCCGATGCCGTCTCCCGTGAGGTCGGCGAACGACCGCGGATAGATCTGGTAGATGACGGCGCTGCGCCACCACTCGCTGCCGAGTGCGGTCGTGGTTGCTGGCGCGACGGAGGACTCGCTTGCGATAGTCATGCCGCCAAGCCTAACGGCGCGGCGTCAAACGGCCCCCAAACGCACCCGCCCCCAACCACGTGCCCCGGCGCCATTTCGTTGGGGCGGTTGGCTAGTCCTTTCGGCTGATTTAATCCCGCGAGATCAGCCTCCGGGATGACGAGTATTCCTTTCTTTGGCCGCTACGCTGAAGGCCTATCCGTGCGGAAGGACCCTCATGCACAAGCGACTCCTGCCGGCCCTCGTTCTGGCCGTTGCCTCCACCCTCACCTTCTCCGCCTGTTCGCTGTTGCCGGGCGGCGCGGGCGACGACCAGAAGCTCGACGCGAACAAGACCCCGATGACGGAGTACTACAACTCCATCTACGGCGAGTACGACTCGAAGGAGTCGATCGCGCAGCAGAAGAAGGTCGAAGACCTCATCGCCACCTGCATGTCGAAGGAGGGCTTCGACTACAAGCCCGTCGACCAGACGCAGGGCATCACGGACATGACCGACGAGATGGAAGAGCGCGACACCGAGAAGTGGGTCGCCGCGAACGGCTACGGCATGAACCTCACCGACGAGCAGATGGAGGAGCAGAACGAGGAGGCGGAGAAATGGGTCGACCCCAACGCCGACTACGTCAACGCGCTGTCGCCCTCCGAGCAGACCGCGTTCTACGCAGTGCTCTACGGCCCAGGGCCCACCGCCGAAGAGCAGGCCGCGATGGAAGCCGGCGAGGACTTCGAATACAACTGGGAGAACAGCGGCTGCCAGGGCTCGGCCCAGCACGAGATCACGGGCGACGACGTGACCCAGGACGACAAGTACAAGCCGCTTATGGACGCCATCGACAAGATGTACGAGACGCGCGAGAAGTCTCCCGAGATGAAGAAGCTCAACGCCGCGTGGTCGTCGTGCATGTCCGACGCCGGCTTCGACTTCAAGAAGAAGGACGACGCGATCCAGGAGGTGAGCGACCAGCAGAACTCCTTCTGGGAGAGCGCGTCCCCGGATTCCGAGGGACCGGATGACGCGACCAAGGCGAAATGGCGTGAGCACGAGCTCGACGTGGCCCTCGCCGACTTCACGTGCGCAGAGAAGACCGGCTACACGCAGAAGGCGCTCAAGGTGCAGTTCGACCAGGAGAACCAGTTCATCGCCGACCACAAGTCGGAGCTCGCCGAACTGGTAGCCGACGCGGAGCAGGGCAGGAAGTAACTGTGGCGTTTCCTTTCGGCCGTCGTGCCGTCGCGCCCGCGGGCGACGAACTCGAGGTGGTGGGCGACGAGACCGCCGCCCCCTCCCGCAGCCAGGGCTGGGGCAGGCTGCTCCGCGGCAACCGCACGATGTGGATCGTCGCGGCCGTGGCCGTGGCGTCGCTCGTCGCGGGCCTGGGCCTCGGGCAGTTCATCGTGTCGCCGGGGCAGGCGGCCGCCGACGCCAAGGCGCCCAAGGCCGGGCTCATCACGGTGCCGATCGAGAGCCGCGAGCTGTCGAACGACGTGACGATCCGGGGAGACGCCACCTACGCCGACGCGGTCGACGTGAAAATCGAGACGGGCGACCTCGGCGGTCCGGCCGTCGTCACGGGCCAGGTGCCCGTCGTCGGGGCGACCCTCGACGCGGCATCCATCGCACTGGAGGTCACCGGCCGGCCGGTCATCGTGCTGCCGGGCGACCTCCCCGTGTACCGCACGCTGCGCGTCGGCGTCTCCGGTCCCGACGTGACCCAGCTCAAGCAGGCTCTCAGCGCGATCGGCATCAACCCCGGCCCGCTGGACTCGGCCGTGTTCGACGCGGCCACGTCGGCCGCGGTCGCCGCGCTCTACAACCGCGTCGGCTACCCGCTTCCGAGTTCGGGCGAGGAGAGCGCCGACGCGGTGCGCGCGGCGAAAGACGCCGTGAGTTCCGCCAGCAACGGCGTCGCCCAGGCGCAGCGCGACCTCGCGAAGGCGCAGGCCGGCGCCACTACGGTGGAGCGTGCCGAGCAGGACAACGCCATCCGCACCGCGCAGCGTGCCCTTGCCGACGCCCAGTCGGGCGGGTCTACGCCGAGCGAGATCGCGAACCTCCAAGACGCGCTCGGGCTCGAGTTGGCCCGCCGCGACGCTCTCATCGCGCCGCGCGACGTGAGTGCAGAGGCCGCCGCCGTGGCCGCGGCGAAGCAGCAGGTCGCATCGGCGAACGAGTCGCTCACCGCGGCGAAGAACGGCACCCTCACCTACCTCCCGGCGAGCGAGGTGCTCTACCTGCCCGGGCTGCCGCGTCGCGTCGACGAGATCACCGTGCAGCGCGGTTCGACCATCGACGCCGCCGTCATGCGCGTCTCCGGCGCGACCCTGGTCATCTCCGGGTCCGCCGCGAAGGCCGATGCCGACCTGCTCGTCGAGGGCGCGGCCGCCGTCATCGCGATGCCGGACGGCAGCGAGCACCCGGCGACGGTGACCTCGGTGAAGCCCGCCGAGGCCGTCGAGGGCTCGACCGAGACCGCCGGCCGGTACACCGTGCTGCTCACCCCGGCCGAACTGACGCCGGAGCAGCTCGCCGCGGTGCAGGGCAATAACGTGCGGGTGAGCGTGCCCGTGTCGTCCACGACGGGCAAGGTACTCGCTGTGCCCCTCGCCGCGCTCACCGCCGGAGCCGGCGGCGAATCACGCGTCGAGGTCAGCACGGGTAAGGGCGGCAAGACGAGGCTCGTGGAGGTCACGAGCGGGCTCGCCGCCGACGGCTACGTCGAGGTGACCGGCGACATCGCCGAGGGCGACCTCGTCGTGGTCGGCCGATGACCCGGCCGGCCGTCGTCGAGCTCGTCGACGTTACGCGATCGTTTCCCGGGCCTCCCGAGGTGCAGGCGCTCAAGTCGGTGAACCTCCGGGTGGATGCGGGGGACTACCTGTCGATCGTCGGGCCGAGCGGATCGGGCAAGTCGACCATGCTCAACCTGCTCGGCCTGCTCGACCGCCCCAGCGTGGGGGAGTACTACCTCGACGGGGTGTCGACGGGCGCCCTCGACGAACAACAGCGCGCGGCGCTGCGCGGGGGCAAGATCGGTTTCGTCTTCCAGGCGTTCCACCTGCTGCCGCACCGCAGCGTGCTCGACAACGTGCTGCTCGCCACCCTCTACAGCGGGGTGCCGCGCTCAGAACGGGAACCGAGGGCGCGGGCTGCCATCGATCGCGTTGGCCTCAACCACCGTGTCGACTTCCTGCCCGGAACCCTCTCGGGAGGCGAGCGCCAACGCGTCGCCGTCGCCCGTGCCGTGGTCGGCTCGCCCGAGCTGCTGCTCGCCGACGAACCGACGGGCAACCTCGACGCCACCACCTCCAGCGAGGTCATGGACCTGTTCGAGGAGCTCAACGCCGACGGCCTCAGCCTCGTGATCATCACGCACGACCGCGCGGTCGCCGAGCGGGCGGAACGCAGCATCCGCATCACCGACGGTCGATTGCTGGAACTCGCGTGAGGCTCTCGTTGCGCCGCCGTCCCGCGGGCGACGTGGTCGACCGGGCCGTCGACGGCCCCGCCGAGCTCGACGGCCCTGACGCCGGCCAGGCGTGGGGCGCGGCGCGCGAGATCCCCCGCGCCGACCGTTTCTCGCTGCAGGACCTCTTGGTCGAGGCCAGCTTCGGCATCGGAGCCAAGCCGAGCCGCCTGATCATGACGACGCTCGGCACCGTGCTCGGCATCGCGTCGCTCGTGGTGACCGTCGGCTTCGCGCAGACCGCCGCCGGGCAGATCGCGAACCAGTTCGACTCGGTGTCGGCGACCCAGGTGCTCGTCGAGCCCGCGACGCAACGCGGGTCGAACGGGGCGGACGTCGCGACCGGCCGGCTGCCATGGGACGCCCCGGAACGGGTTGCGCGCCTCGCGGGCGTCGAACGGGCGGGGCTCATCGCCGACGTCGACGTGAAAGACCTGACCGTGACATCCGTGCCGGTCAACGACCCGTCGGCGCCCGCGGTCTCGAGCCCGACCGTCGTAGCGACGTCTGCCGACCTGCTCGCGGCCGTGCGCGGCGACGTGGTGACGGGCCGGTACTTCGACGCCGGCCACGACGCCCGCGGCGACCGGGTCGCGGTGCTGGGCGAGCGGGCGGCCGAGGCGCTCGGCATCAACCGCGTCGACAGCCAGCCGTCGATCTTCATCGGGGAGACACCGTACACGGTGATCGGCATCGTCGACGGCATGGAGCGCCGCTCCGACCTGCTCGATTCGGTGATCCTGCCGCTCGGCACGGCGCGCACCGACTTCGGGGTGAAGGCCGCGAGCGAACTGCACGTGCAGATCGCGGTCGGCGCGGGCGAACTCGTGGCCCGGCAGGCGCCCATCGCGATCTCGCCGAACGCGCCGGAGAACTTCACGGTCACCTCGCCGTCGTCGAAGTCCGACCTGCGCGACAACATCCAGTCGGACATCAACGTGGTCTTCCTCATCCTCGGCGGCATCGCGCTGCTCGCGGGCGGGCTCGGCATCGCGAACGTGACGATGCTCTCGGTGATGGAGCGCATCGGCGAGATCGGCCTGCGCCGCGCCCTCGGTGCGACCAAACGCGACATCGCGAGGCAGTTCATGATCGAGTCGGTCGTGATCGGACTGCTCGGCGGCCTCATCGGTTCGGCGCTCGGCGTCTTCGCCGTGGTGATCGTCTCGCTCGTGCAGGGATGGACGCCGATCCTCGACCCGTGGCTCGCGATCGGCTCCGCTCTCCTGGGCGCCGTCGTGGGCCTCGCGGCGGGCGTCCTGCCCGCCCGGCGGGCGTCGAACATCGAGCCGATCACGGCCCTGCGGGGTTCGTGACCGGTTTCGGATGACGCGTGCGAGAACAAGCCTCCGCGGATGCTAGTCTCTTACGGTGCCAAACGGCACGGCGCCCCTCGATGTATGTCGCAGGGTGTGCCCCCTTAGCTCATTGGTAGAGCACTTCCTTGGTAAGGAAGAGGTAGTGGGTCCGATTCCCACAGGGGGCTCGCAGTTCCTTCAGCGGACTGGTGGCCGCCCGGCGGCTGCATGGCTGAGTAGCTCAGTTGGTTAGAGCGCACGACTCATAATCGTGAGGTCGCGGGATCGTACCCCGCCTCAGCTACCACTTCTTCCCCGCACGTGGTCCTCGGCGCCAGGTGCTTACGCCTCGCCCCGCAGGTTGCGCAGCGTCGTCTCCCACAGCCCCTTCACCGGGCGCTGCTGCTCGCCCTGCTGCGCCGCGAGCACGATGAGCACCGCGGTGAGCGCCGGCGTCGTCCACTGCAGCACCTTCTGGATGCGCTGGGCCCGCTCGAGTTCGGCCGACGATCCGGCGCCCGGCTCGGTCACCCCGCGCGCGCCCTCGTCGGCGTGGTCGCTCATCACCTTGCCCGCGAGCGCGGAGCCGACCGACGAGGCGCCCGCGAGCGCGGTGACCGCGAGCTTGACCACCGTGTTCGTTCGCGCCTCGCGCTGCCCGACGAGGCGGGTCTTGTTGCCGGCGATGAGGCCGATGCCGCCGATGCCGTGCACGAGGATCGCGCCGACCTGCACGGGCGCCCACGCTGCCCAGCCGCGCGACGAGATCCGCAGCCGGTCCGACGGCGAATCGGCCGTGGCCGCCGCGCCGTTCAGGCCGACGGTGCCCATGAGCGATCCGCCGAACCAGGCGGCGAGGCCCAGGTCGTGCATGCTGCGTACGAGGGTATTGCGTTGTGACATCGTGACTTCTCCCTGTAGGCCGCGGCCACGGGACGTGGCGCGTGTTCCGACGACGCTACGCGCGCGCCGCAGATGCCCACACGGGGTTGACGCTACGGAGCCTCGCCGTACCCGTCGGCGGTCATCGCGCGCAGGGCCTCGACGGCGGCCGCGGCATCCGGTCCCGTCGCGGTGAAGCGCAACCGGGTGCCCTTGGCCAGGCCGAGGCCCATGAGCACGAGCAGGCTGCCCGCGGGCGACGACCGCGTCGGGTCGTCGGCGTCGGCGATCGTGACGCTCGCGTCGAAGTCGGCCATGCGCGCCACGATGAGCGCCGCGGGCCTCGCGTGCACGCCGATCTCGTTGACGACCGTGGCCTCGGCGACCGCGTCGTACGCCTCGCTCGCCGAGCGTGCGGATGTCGCGTCCCCGCCCGCCCCGCCCGTGCCGAGCTGCGCCGCCTTCGCGAGCATCGCGCCCGCAGCCTCGCGGTCGGCCTCGTCGAGCGCAGCCCCGGCCGCGGCCAGCACCACGCCGGCGACGAGCCCCTCCACGAACGCCGCCGCGCTCAGCCGCACCTCGCAGTCGGACTCCCTGAACTCGAGCGCCATCGACGCGCTGAGCGCGGCCGAGCCGAGGTCCATGAAGACGAGCACACCGTCGGGCGACGCGGCCTCGTCGATCGCCGCCGCCACCCGCACGGCGTCGGTGCCCGTCGCGAGAGTGGCGCCGTCGGCGACGCCGGCCGCGATCACGATCGTCGGCGGTGTCGATCCGACCATCTCGAGGGCGAGGGCCACGGCGGCCTCGGCCAATGCCGGGCTGTGCGAGACCACCACGATGCCGATCACTCCGGCAACCCGCCGAGCGCGCCGGCCAGCGCCTGGAAGAGGTATACCGTCGAGGTCGCGCCCGGGTCGAGGTGGCCGGCGCTGCGCTCGCCGAGGTAGCTCGCGCGGCCCTTGCGGGCCACGAGGTCTTCGGTGTCGTCGCGCCCGGCCTGGGCCGCGGTGAACGCGGCCGCGCTCGCGTCGGCGAGGTCGGCGCCCGAGGCGAGCGACGCGTCGAACGCGTCGAGGGCGGGCAGCATGGCGTCGAGCATCGTCTTGTCGCCGGGCTCGGCTTTTCCGCGCGCCACGACCCCGGCGAGGCCGGCGCGCAGTGCGGCGGAGAGGGCGGAGCCGTCGAGCACGGTCACCGGGCCCGCCGTCGTGCCGATGCGCAAGAAGAACGTGCCGTAGAGCGGCCCGCTCGCCCCGCCGACAGAGCTGACGAGCGTCATCCCGACCGTCTTGAACAGTGCATCGACCGTCTCGGGTGTCTCGAGCTTCTCGGCGACCGCGTTCATGCCCCTGGCCATGTTCGACCCGTGGTCGGCGTCGCCGATAGCCGAATCGAGTTCGGTGAGGTAGCGCTGGTTGTCGACGACGAGCGAGCGGAAGCGGCCGAGCCAGTCGACGAGCTGGTCGATCGTGACGGTGTCGGCCACGGTCACACGCCCCAGCGCAGGCCGGGGGTGTTCACCGGGGCGTCCCAGAGCTTCAGCGTCTCGTCGTCGGCGCGCAGCAGCGTCACCGAGCAGCCGGCCATGTCGAGGCTCGTGATGTAGTTGCCGACGAGGTTGCGGGCCACGGTGACGCCGGCCTTCTCGAGCAGCTTCGCCACCTCGCCGTACATCAGGTACAGCTCGATGAGCGGGGAGCCGCCCATGCCGTTGAGCATCGCGATCACCGGGCCGCCGGTGAAGTCGAGGTCGGCGAGGATGGGATCGACGAGCTGCTGGGCGATGGATGCTGCCGGAGCCAACGGCACGCGGTGCCTCCCGGGTTCGCCGTGGATGCCGACGCCGATCTCCATCATGTCGTCGGGCAGGTCGAAGGTCGGCTTGCCGGCCGCGGGAACGGTGCAGCTCGTGAGCGCCATGCCCATCGACCGCCCCGACTCGTTGATGCGGGTGGCGAGGGCGGCGAGCGAGTCGAGATCGCGGCCCTCCTCGGCGGCGGCCCCCACGATCTTCTCGAGCAGCACGGTGAGACCGACGCCGCGGCGGCCGGCGGTCCAGGTGGAGTCCTCGACGGCGACGTCGTCGTTCACCACGACCGAGGCGACCTTCACGCCCGTCTCCGCCTCCGCGAATTCGGCCGCCATCTCGAAGTTCATCACGTCGCCCGTGTAGTTCTTGACGATGTGCAGCACCCCGGCACCGGAGTCGGCGACCCTCGTCGCCTCCTGGATCTGGTCGGGGGTGGGGGAGGTGAAGATCTCACCCGCGCACGCGGCATCCAGCATCCCGGTGCCGACGAAGCCACCGTGCAGCGGCTCGTGGCCCGAGCCGCCGCCCGAGACGAGCGCGACCTTGCCGGCCCGGGTGGGCGTGCCGCGGTAGATGATGCGGTTGTCGTGGTCGACGGCCAGCTCGGGATGTGCGGCCGCGATGCCGGCCAGGGCGTCGGCCAGCACTGCTTCTGGCGCGTTGATGAGCTTCTTCATTTTCGGGTACCTTCCGTGTTCGTCATTGAACGAGGTGGAACGCGCTCGGTGGGGCGTGTCCAGCCGATTGCCGCCAAATTACCACGCGCGGGTCGGGGCATGCGGGGCGCCGCCCCCGCCGCTGGCTGCCGACCGGCCATGCCAGAGTATGCCGTGGGCTCTACGGCATCCGGGAATCTTCTCCACAGCTCGCGAGTTGTCACAGATCGACCTTCATCGACCGGAAACGGGTCGATTTGCGACAGCTCGTCGCGCCTCGCATGTCGTCGAGAGCCGGCCCGGTCAACGGTCAGGTTCGAGACGGACAATAATTAACTTGTCACTACGCTCTAGATGACAATTCGATAGGGAGATCCGTTGGACGGAAACGCCACGACGACGCACAAGAACGTCGCACTGCTCTCAGTCGCATCGACGATTGCCTCACGCATCACGACGTCGGAATCGATCGACCAGCGACTGCAGGGCGCACTCAAGCGACTCCACCTTCCCAAGGGACTGCTGCAACGCGTCGCCGGCGTCTATGAGCGCCGCAACTGGGAGAACGGGCAGACGTTCGACGACGCAGCCATCGCCGCGGGCAAGCGCGCTCTCGCCCAGGCAGGCGTGCGACCCGACCAGGTCGGCCTGCTCATCAACACCTCGGTGACCCGCAAGAACCTCGAGCCCTCGGTGGCCGTGAGCATCCACCACGGCCTCGGCCTGCCGAGCTCGGCCCTCAACTTCGACATCGCGAACGCGTGCCTCGGCTTCGTCAACGGCATGAGCCTCGCGTCGTCGCTCATCGACTCGGGCCAGATCGACTACGCGGTGATCGTCGCGGGCGAAGACGCCGACGAGATCCAAGACAACACCGTCGACCGGCTCGAGGCGAACAGCCTCAACCGCAAAGACTTCATGAGCGAGTTCGCGAGCCTCACCCTCGGCTCCGGCGCGGCCGCCGCGGTCATCGGACGCGCGGACGCGCACCCCGAGGGCCACCGCATCCTCGGCGGCGTCACGCGCGCCGCGACCCAGTTCAACGACCTCTGCGTCGGCAGCGTCGACGGCATGTTCACCGACGCGAAGGCGCTGCTCAAGGGTGGCATGGAGCTCGTCGTCTCCGCCTGGAACGAAGCCAAGACCGACTGGTCGTGGGGCAAGATGGACCGCTACATCCTGCACCAGGTGTCGTCGGTGCACACCAACGCGATCGTCAAGGCCGCCGGTCTCGACGAGGCCAAGGTTCCGCGCACCTACCCGCTGCTCGGCAATATCGGTCCGGCATCCATCCCGATCACGCTCGCCTACGAGTCGGAAGACCTCAAGAAGGGCGACCGCGTGCTGCTCATGGGCGTCGGATCCGGCCTCAACACCGCCATGCTGGAGATCGCCTGGTGACTTCTCGAATCCCGCGTTCCGCTCCCCGTTCGGCGAGCCTTCCCCCCGCGGGACTCGACGGTCTCGACCCGTCGTTCTCGCGCCTCGTGCGCGCGGGCGCCGGCGACGGCAGCCACGAGTGGCACCTGCTCGACAACGGGCCACGGCTCGCCGAGCTCGGCGTGACCCCGGTCGGCACCATCCTCTGCGTGCACGGCAACCCGACGTGGAGCTACCTGTGGCGTTCGCTCGTATCGCAGGCGACGGATGCCGCGGCCGACGGCCACGAAGCCTGGCGGGTCATCGCCGCCGACCAGCTCGACATGGGATTCTCCGAGCGCACGGGCGAGCCGCGCCCCCTGGCCCGCCGCGTACGCGACCTCGGCGAGCTCACCGACGCGCTCCGGCTCGACGGGCCCGTCGTCACCCTCGGGCACGACTGGGGCGGCGTGGTCAGCCTCGGCTGGGCCGTCGACCACCCCGACCTGCTCGCGGGTGTCGCCGTGCTCAACACCGCCATCCACCAGCCGGAGGGCGAGCAGATCCCCGCCCCGCTGCGCCTCGCGCTGCTGCGCGGCGTGCTGGGCGCGGCCACCGTCGCCACGCCCGCGTTCCTCGAGACCACCCTCGCGCTCGCGCACCCGCCGCTCGGCGACGACGTGAAGGCCGGCTACCGCGCCCCGTACCTCGACGCGGCCAGCCGCGGCGGCATCGGCGGATTCGTCGCCGACATCCCCGTCGACGAGAGCCACGAGAGCTTCGCCGAGCTCGCGCGCATCGCCGAGGCGCTGCGCTACCTCGCGGTGCCGGCGCTCGCGCTGTGGGGCCCCACCGACCCGATCTTCAGCGACCGGTACCTCGACGACCTCGTCGACCGCCTGCCGCACGCCGACGTGCACCGGTTCGAGGGCGCGGGTCACCTCGTCGCCGAAGACGTGGACTACGCGTCATCCGTGCTCACTTGGCTGGGCGACCGGGGCACCGAGCTCGGCTCGCTCGGCACCTCCGCGGGCAACCCGTCGCGGTTCGCCACGGTCGCCGAGCCCGTCGAAGAAGAGCTCGACCCGAACCGTTTCGACGAGGGCTACGTGAAGCCCGTCGTCGCCGGCCCGCCGCCCGGACTGTTCCGCTACCTCGACGAGCTGCGCGACAGCACCGACACCGCGCTCGTCGAGATGGCGCCGGCCGGAGCGAAGGCGCCCAACGTCGTCAGCTGGCGGTTGCTCTCGAAGCGGGTGCGCCAGATCGCCGCCGGACTCTCGATGGTGGGCGTGCGCCGCGGCGACCGCGTGTCGCTGCTCATCCAGCCCGGAGCCGACCTCACCGCGGTGCTCTACGCTTGCCTGCGCCTCGGCGCGGTCGTCGTCGTGGCCGACGCGGGACTCGGGCTGCCGGGCCTCACCCGCGCGGTGTCCGGCGCCCGGCCCGACTACGTGATCGGCGCGCCCGCGGGCCTCGCCGCCGCCACCGCGCTCGGCTGGCCCGGGCTCAAGATCTCCACGGCCCGCTACATCAAGCCGGTGCGTCGCTCGCTCGACGTCGCGTACTCGCTCGGCGACCTCGTGTCGCTCGGCGTCGACGAAGAACTGCCGCCGCTGCCCTCGCCCGACGACACCGCCGCGGTGCTGTTCACGTCGGGCTCGACCGGCCCGGCGAAGGGCGTCGTCTACACCCACGGCCAGCTCGCCGCGGTGGTCGACGCGCTCGCCACTACCTACGGCATCGGCGTGGGCACCGGCCTCGTGGCCGGGTTCGCCCCGTTCGCGCTGCTCGGTCCGGCGCTCGGCGCCCGGTCGGTGACACCCGACATGGTGGTTACCTCGCCGAAGACGCTCACCGCTGCCGCCGTGGCCGCCGCGGTGGCGGCCGTCGACGCGACCGTGGTGTTCCTGTCGCCCGCCGCGGTGACCAACGTCGTCGCGACCTCCCGCTCGCTCGGCCCGGCCGACCACGAGGCGCTCGCCGGCGTGCGCGACTTCCTGTCGGCCGGCGCCCCCGTCTCCGAGCGGCTGCTCGCCGCGGCATCCGCCCTCATGCCGAACGCGACCGCGCACACCCCGTACGGCATGACCGAGGGTCTGCTCATGTCCGACATCACGCTCGAGGGCATCCGCGAGGCGGCCCTCACGCTCGGCGGGCCGGGCGGCGTGTGCGTCGGCCCGCCCGCCGCGAACGTGCGCGTGCGCATCAGCGCCCTCGACGAGAACGGCGACGCGACCGGGGAACTCTCCGACGCCCCGTCGGTTTCGGGCGAGATCGTGGTCTCCGCGCCGCACCTCAAAGACCACTACGACTCGCTCTGGCTCACCGAACGCGCCTCGCGCCGCGGGGCCGTCGCGGGCGAACGCTGGCACCGCACCGGCGACGTCGGACACCTCGACGAGGTCGGGCGTCTCTGGGTCGAGGGGCGGATGCCGCATGTGATCGTCACCGCCGACGGGGTCGTCACCCCGGTCGGCCCCGAGCAGCGCTTCGAGTCGGTCTTCGAGGTCGCCCGCTCGGCCCTCGTCGGAATCGGGCCGCGCGGCGAGCAGCAGCTCGTGGCCGTGATCGAGACCGTGCCGCCCGCGTTCCGGGTGTCGCTCGCGACGAGCGCGCTCGCGAGTGCCGTGCGCGCGTCGACCGACCTGCCGATCGCCGCCGTGCTGGTCGTGCCGCACCTGCCCACCGACATCCGCCACAATTCCAAGATCGACCGCGTGCGGCTCGGCGCCTGGGCCGCCGATGTGCTCACCGGCGGGCGGATGACGCGCCCGTGACCGGCGGCCGACCGTGAGGGTGCTGGTCACCGGGGCGAGCGGGCTGCTCGGCCGGGCCGTCGCGTCGTCGATCATGGCCGCGGGCCACGAGGTGCGCACGCTGCAGCGCCGCCCGTCCGGCGTGGCGGGGGCGACCGACGTGCTCGGGTCGGTGACGGATGCGACCAGCGTCGCGCGCGCCGTCGCAGGGGTCGACGGGATCGTGCACCTGGCCGCCAAGGTATCGCTCGCCGGAGACCCGGCGGAATTCGAGAACGTCAACGTGGGCGGCACGCTGCGCCTGCTGCGCGCCGCGACCGAGGGCACGCCGACCCGGTTCGTGCAGGTGTCGTCGCCCTCCGTCGCCCACTCCGGCGCATCGATCGTCGGCGACGACGCGCGGCCCGCCGACCCGCTGCGGGCCCGCGGCGACTACGCGCGCACCAAGGCCACCTCCGAACTGCTCGCGCTCGGCGCCGATTCGGCGCACCTCGCGGTGGTGGCGGTGCGGCCGCACATCGTCTGGGGTCCGGGCGACACCCAGCTGGTCGCGCGCATCGTCGACCGTGCCCGCCGCGGGCGCCTGCCCCTGCTCGGCCACGGGGCGGCGCTCATCGACACGACGTACATCGACAACGCGGCATCCGCCATCGCGGCCGCGCTCGAGCGGGCACCCGAGGTGCACGGCAATTCGTACGTGATCACGAACGGCGAGCCGCGCCCGGTCGCCGAGCTGATCGCGGGCATGTGCGCCGCCGCGGGCGTGCGCGCGCCGAACTGGAGCGTTCCGGCCGGCGTCGCGCGCGCCGCCGGATCGGCCATCGAGGCCGTGTGGCGGGTGCGTCCCGGCGTCGACGAACCCCCCATGACGCGGTTCCTCGCCGAGCAGCTCTCGACCGCGCACTGGTTCGACCAGCGCCGCACCCGCGCCGACCTGCGCTGGCAGCCCGCGGTCACGCTCGACGAGGGCTTCGCGCGCCTCGCCGAGTCGTTCGGGCGCTAGCCCGGCGTCCGAGCGCCGAACCGCGGCGCCCGCGCGCCCGGCTGTGCCGCGCCCGGCGGCGCCGCGCCCGGCTGTGTGCTCATCGGCGGCAAATCGCCGTCCGCGCGCCCCGCGACGAGCAATACGCCGCCGATGGGCCGTCGTTCCCAGCCGTCCGTCCGTTCTCAGCGATAACGCTTGCATGTCATCGCCGATGTGTTAGCGTCGATGTATCGACGCGGTTAGCGACGAACACATCACTGGAGAGGCGCAGTCGTGGAGAACGAATCGAAAGCCGTCGACGCGGTCGACCGCGGCGCGGTCATGAGTGCTCTCGTCACCGAGCACTTCGTGCTCCAGTCGGCCGCTAGCTCGACCATCAGCGAGTCGGGCAGTCGCGCATCCATCTACCTCGCTGCACTGTCGAGCGGCCTGGTGTCCATCGGGTTCTCGAGCAACTCCCCGAGCATCCTCGCCGCGCTCGCGTTCACCGTTTTCCCGACCGTCTTCATCCTCGGCTGCTTCACGGTGGTGCGGCTCGTCGACACCAGCATCGCCAACCTCGTGGCGCAGAATCGCATCGAACGCATCCGACGTTTCTACGCCGACCTCGACCCGGTGGCTGCGCGGTACTTCCCCGCCGACAACACCCACGAACTCGGCACGATGGGCGTCAAGTACGGGCGCGGGGCGGTGTTCTTCACGACCGCGAGCATGATCGCCGTCGTCAACTCCGTGCTGGGCGGCGCGGGCGCAGCGGTCATCCTCGCGATCGGCTGCGGGCTGCCCGTGCCGATCGCCGTGGTGTTCGGTGCGGTATTCGGGCTGCTCGTTCTCGCCGCGCTCGTCACGTACCAGCTGAAGCGGTTCACCCCGGCGCTGCCGCCGTCGCCGAGCGCCCCGTGACCCCTGCCCGCGCCCCACTACCCAACAATCGTCGACCACAATCAAGGAGCGAACAATGCCGCAACGCTGGACAGCACACGAGTATGGAACCCCCGACGAGCTCACCCTGGAGGACTTCGCCCGCGGCGAGGCCGCTCCGCAGCAGGTGACGGTCGACGTGCGGGCGTCGGGCATCAATCCCATCGACGTGAAACGCCTCGCCGCGGGCCCAGGCGAGCGGCCGGCAGCGCCCCTGACCTTCGGATTCGAGGTGGCGGGTGTCATCGCCGCGATCGCCGACGGCGTCGAGATCGGCACCGGTGCCGCGCGGGTCGGAGACCCCGTGATCGCGTTCCAGATCCCCGACGGTTACTCCACCGAGGTGACGACGGCGGCAGCCAACGTCTTCGCGATGCCGTCCCGCCTGTCGTTCCCGGAGGCGGCGAACCTGATGCTCGTGGGCACCACGGCGTCGGAGCTACTGCACCGGTCGGCGGTCGCCGAGGGCGACACCGTGCTCGTGCACGGCGGATCCGGCTCGGTCGGCAACAGCGTCGTGCAACAGGCGCGACTGCTCGGCGCCCGGGTCATCGCCACGGGCGGCGCCGCGAGCCTCGACCGCCTCGAGGCGCTCGGAGCCGAGCCCGTGCTGTACGGGCCGGGGCTCGCCGACCGCCTGAGGGCTCTCGCACCGGGCGGCATCGACGCGGCCCTCGACACCGTGGGGTCAGACGAGGCGATCCAGACCTCTCTGGAGTTCGTGGCAGACAGGGGCAGGATCGTGTCGATCGCCTCGCGGCAGGCCGCCGAGAAGTACGGATTCGTCTACATCGGCGCGGGCATGCCCGGAACGGCCGAGTACCGCATGGCCGCGCGCCCGCGGATCCTCGAGCTGGCCGGATCGGGCGAACTCGCGGTGCACGTGGCCCGCACCTTCGCCTTCGCGGACGCGCCGGACGCGCTCCGGTTGCTCGCGGGCGGGCACACGGGCGGGAAACTCGCCCTCGTGCGCGAGTGACGTCCTAGAAGGTCGGACGGTCGAGGCTGCCGACGACGAAGGGCGACGCGACCGCGACGAGCGTGAGGCCCGACGCGACCAGCCACATCCATCGGCGCGGTCGGCGCCGTATCGCCGCCACCAAGTGCGCGACGAGGGCGGCGACGGCGAGTGCGGCCACGACCGTTGCCGCCACCGCCGGCGCGAAGAGTGCGGTGCGCTCCGTCGCGTTCCCGGTGGACGACGGCAGGTAGTACGTCGTCGCGATCTGGGTCGCGACGGCTGCCGCACCGAGGATTGCGGCGGCGAGGAGCGCGGAGGCGACGATAACTCTGAGGCGGCGGGACATGTCCCCATTGTCCATGGGGATCTGCGCCTGCGGGGTCACGATCTCGTGACACCGACACGCGCGACACGCCCGGCCCGGCGACGCGCCCGTGCCCAATCCGGGGGCCTCGACGATCCCGTAATCGGTCGTCTGAGACGCTCTCCCGCATGTTTCCGCGGCCTCCGGAATTGTCGACTTCCCTTTTTGTTGTCATTGGCCGCCCCGAAATTCGGCGCCCACTGACACAATCCCTGTCAAAACTCGGCGCACATTGGCCAAAGTTGATGTCAGTAAGCGAATGTGGCCAAGATGCGACGTGCATGGCTGGCCGAAGTCAATGTCAGGAGTCGGCAACGTACACTCTCGCCATCTCTGATGCCCCGGGTTGTCAAAAGCTCGCCACTAGGCGATTCCGTGACGGTATGCGCCGCCATTGTCGGTTTCCCTCTTCGGCTTCAGTAGCCTTCGCGTCGTTGCGTAGGCCGCTGACACCGTAGGTGGCGGATATCGGCGGGTCGTCGGCCGAAGTAGATGTGGGTAGCGGCAGCGCATTCGTTGTGGACAGTTGTCCGCTGACTGCATCACTTGCGGATGGGCGCTCGTCGTCCAATGGATGCCGAGCCGGCGCGCGTTGGCTATCTCCGATTCGCTTGCACGGAACACCCGTCTAAGCGTGGAACGTGGGAGCGGCCGCAAGTATGTCGACAGGGGGACCTTATTGGCGTCGGTTACTTTGCGCGCCAAGGGGCGTTAGAGCGTGTCTGACATAAGCACGAATCCGAGCACCGAAGCGTGCATCACGGGGAGTAGGAGTAGCTCCAATGTCCTCGGAGGCGCGCCGTGAGGGTCGCGTAGCGTCGAGAACAGGCTGTGTCTGAAAGGTCATCACCGTAGTGCCCGAGCGATCAAGATTAGCGATGGCCTTCGCGCGAAGGATCTCTGCCAACTGTCGCGACCGTTCGCTGTACATAATCCGTCCTGCCCAGGCTTGCCGCGAACGCATGACTAGGCACAGTGGGCCGTGCGAAGGCACGACGGGTCGTTGCTTATCCACCGCTGCTGGTTGATTAGATTGAGCGAGTCTTACGCCGCTTCGCTTGCTCGGCTCGTGCCACTCTCGTCGCGTCCTGAACGATCGCCCGCACAACCCGGGGGTCGGAGAGATTGACGTCCTCGACAGGCCGGGCCGGGGTGGTAGCCCGTACTCGACCGTAGGTCTTTGCCCGTGGCGCGAAAGTCGTCATGCTCAGAGTGTAAGGCGGACTACTGATAATCAACTAGAGGTCCCTGCGCTAACACCGGGGTACGCGCTTGCATATCCGACGGCCAGGAGCTCGGCGACGACCTTCGCGATTTCGACGGATGTGCTGCCCTCGGAGAAAGAACCGTCGATCGGAGAATCGACAGTGAGCATTCCGTACGAGTAATCGCCGCTCCGGATCACGACTGAAACAAAGGAGCGATACCGCGAGTCGGTTCGGATCCCCGGTCGATTGTCTGTGAGGGTGTCTTCGACGATGAACGGATCGCCGCCGGCTTTTGTCCAGGCGAGGGCTATGTCGCCGGCGATGGTGCCGGCGGAGAACGGTCCGGGGTCGTCGCCTTCGCCGCTCGTCGACTCGTGCTGCAGCGCGTCGCCTGCCACGTTCATAACGAACACATTGACGCGGACCTTGGGAATGTGGGCGAGAAGGAGATACGCCGTCACCGACGTGGCCTTGTCGGCGACTCTGACGACGTGGCTCCGCTTCACGCCGGCCGAAAGGTTGGGCATTTCGGCCAGAAGTCGCGCGACAGGTGAAATGCTGTCTTTCATGGCAATACGAAGGTCGTTGACCTCGTCGTCTGTCGTTTCTATGAGCCTGTCGGCGCGGACTGCGCGGACGACCTGAAGGACGACAGTGGCTATGACAATGACGGCGCCGGAAAGGTAGATAAGCACTTTCGCATCCGGCCAGAGATTTGCCCCCTCGAAGATTAGAACGCTGACCGCGCTCAGAAGGAGCGGGATAGCTACATCGAGTGCGATACGCCCGCGTCGTGCTCGGGTCGATGCGGTGCCGGTGGCCATTCGGCAAGTGTAGGTGTGGCCTGCGGCATTCGGCGCGTCCGTCGGGTTCTCGTTCCTATGGGCGTGATGGTCCCGAAGGAGCCGATTGGTCCGCGCATCGATGGGTAATGTTCGATGGCGTTGTGTCGCCTGTGTGCGGCAATCCGCACCTATCGCGTCGACCGAGTAGGTCTTCTATCGGGCGCATCGTGCTCGAGCGCCCCTCTTCTTCCTGCTATGAGGTCGGATAGATCCACGCCCGTGGCCGCGTCGACGGGAACCTCGTCGGTACGGCCCGCGTTCGCTCGACAACTACCAGCGCCGTCGAGGGCGCCGACTGCGACAAGCCGTCCGCACGGGCTGCGCTCAGACCGGCTTGATCGCGCCCATGGCCTCGTCGAGCAGTTTCCCGAACGGTCGGCTGCTGTCGGTGGTGATCCATACGTCCTTGGCGGCAATCACGCAGGTCAGGGCCGCGCCGGCGATGACCGTAGGGCGCGGGTCCGTGGCCGCTAGAGGGCCCATCCGCACCCCTACGAGTTCGGCGAGATCGTCCTGGACCCGCGAGATCCGCTCGAGCTCCCCCGCACTCAGTGCCGGGTTGTCGTGAATGATCTTCTCGATCGCGAGAGCCCGTTCCGCGAGTGTCGCGTCTTCGAAGTGCTCGACGACGACGTCGAATGCCCGCCTCAGCGATTCCCAGATCGGCTCGTCGACGGGCCGTGCAGCGAATGCCTCGGCGAGCATCTGCGACCACGCATCATATTTGCCCAACATGAGGTCCTCTTTCGAGGTGAAGTAGCGAAAGAACGTGCGCCTGGAGATGCCGGCAGCCGCGACCAGGTCGTCGATCGTTGTCTGCTCGTATCCCTTGACCGCGAACAGGTCCTGGGCCAGCATCGCCAACTCGGTTCGCATGGCCCGTCGCGCTCGTTCACGCACGGGGATAGGGGTGGACTCGTTCATATGTACCATCATACAGGCAAATGGGCACAGGTGGCACCCAGTGGCACATATGCCCTATAGTGGCGTCACCAGAAGTTGATCACGAAATATCGGAGCCGCCCTATGACCACCCCATGGACCTTGAAGGACATACCCCGCCAGGACGGACGCGTCGCGGTTATTACCGGAGGCAGCAGTGGTCTCGGATTCGAGACCGCCCTCGGACTCGCGGATCACGGCGCGACCGTGGTGCTCGCCGTTCGCGACATCAACAAGGGCAAGCAGGCCGCGTCGAAGATCCGCGCCCATGTGCCCGGGGCCAACATCTCGGTGCAGGACCTGGACTTGAATTCGTTGGCATCCGTGCGCGCAGCGGCCACCGATCTCAGATCTGCGCACCCGCGGATCGACCTGCTGATCAACAACGCCGGCGTGATGTACACGCCTCAGCAGAAGACAGCCGATGGCTTCGACCTGCAGTTCGGCGTGAACCACCTCGGTCACTTCGCGCTGACCGGGCTGCTGCTCGATCATCTTCTGCCGGTGCCGGGCTCTCGTGTGGTGACGGTGAGCAGCTATGGTCACCGCATTCGCGCGGACATCTATTTCGACGACCTTCAGTGGGACCGCAGCTACGACCGGGTCGCCGCCTACGGCCAGGCCAAGCTGGCCAACCTGATGTTCACCTACGAATTGCAGCGCCGCCTCGCCGAGCGCGGCAGCACTGTGGCCGTCGCCGCGCACCCGGGCAACGCGTCCACCGAGCTGACCCAGAACTTGCCCGCCCTCGCGCGGGTCGCCTCGGCCGCCGTGAAGCCTCTGCTTGCCCAGAGCGCTGCCGGAGGCGCACTGCCCACCCTGCGTGCCGCAACGGATCCAAGCGTGCTCGGCGGCCAGTATTACGGCCCCGACCGCATGCGCGAGACCCGAGGACACCCGCAGTTGGTTACCTCAAGCGCCGCCTCCTACGACCTGACGACACAGCGCCGCCTGTGGTCCGTCTCCGAGGAACTCACCGGCGTCACCTTTCCCGTATAACGACTCAATCCCGAAGAACAGACGCCCTCAATCCAACGACCATGGGCAGTTCGTTCATGCAGAACTTCATTTGACACACAAAACACCCCTAGAGAAAGAAGCACACCATGGCCGTATATGACGTCGCCAACCGTTCCGCAATCGTGACAGGAGGCGCATCCGGCATCGGCCGGGCGACTGCTCATTTGCTTGCCGCGAACGGCGCATCCGTCCTTATCACCGACATCAACGCCGCGCTCCTCAATAGCGTGGTCGATGAGATCATCGCCGCCGGCGGCAAAGCCGTAGGACTGGTCGGAGATGTCACCGACCCGGAGCACGCCTTCGAGGCCGTGCGCAAGGCCAGCGAGCTCGCGCCTCTCGGCATTGCCATCAACAACGCAGGGATTGGCGGATCGGTAGCTGCAGCCGCCGACTATCCCATGCAGACCTGGGATGAAGTCCTCGCTGTCAACGTCACCGGGGTCATGAACGGAATGCGGGCCCAACTGCCAGCCCTTGTCGCGAATGGCGGCGGCGCGATCGTCAACACCGGCTCGATCGCTTCCAGCATCGGTGTTGCCATGTCCAGCGCATACATCACCTCAAAACACGCCGTCTTGGGGCTCAGCAAAGCTGCCGCACTCGACTACGCGGCGCAGGGAGTCCGCATCAACTCTGTCGGTCCTGGCTTCATCCTCACCCCTCTCGTCGAAGACAACATGGACGCAGACATGCTTCGATACACGGAGAGCAAGCACCCAATCGGACGACTCGGTAAGGCCGACGAGGTAGCGGCCGTGATCGCATTCCTCGCAAGCGATGCTGCGAGCTTCGTCACCGGCTCTCACTACCCCGTCGACGGCGGCTACCTGGCACAGTAAACCCCCCAAGGGAACGCAGGATCGAAAAGTTCCCGCTTTCGGAACGAAATGCCTGCGTAAAACCAACCCGCGGCGGGATCCGCCCTAGAAGATGACGCAGGGCGAAGTGCCCGTTGAGGGAAACCTCAACGGGCACTTCGGCTAACGCCGCGTTAGTGAGCGGCACCGATTTCGACGAGCAACACTCCTCCAACGATTAGTGCGACACCAACACACATGATGAGAGTGAGTGGCTCTTTGAAGAGGAACCTGCTCAGTACGGCAGTCAACGCAACGCCAGCTGCGGCCCAGATGCCGTAGGCAACGCCGAGTGCCACCCCCGTGCTCAGGGTGAGGACGAGCATCGCGAATGCGACGAGGTAGCCGATCACGACTCCAATGAGCCATTTTTTCTTACCGGTCGAGACCATGCGCAGCGAGATTGTGGCGAAGACTTCGAAGGCGATTGCACCGATCAGAAACAACCAGCCCATTACGCGACCGTGCTTCTCTTACGCGCGGCTTGTGAGCCAAGTTCGACGCAGAGCACTCCGCCGATGATCAGGACAATTCCAAGGCCCATGACGGCAGTGAGTGGCTCACCGAACAGCAGCGACGACAAGACGGCCGTAAGCATCACCCCTGATGCGCCCCAAATTCCATAAGTAACGCCGAGCGCCATACCCGCTCTAAGAACGAGGGAGAGCGCTACGAAGGATCCGAGATATCCGATCACAACGACGGCATACAGGGCAGGGAGCTCCATCGCCCCTTTGAGCGAGAGCGTCGCAGTCACCTCCAGGGCGATCGCCCCGGCGAGAATCAACCACTTTTTCATGATCGTGTGGTCCCTTCGGTTAGTTCCAGAGCGATTGTGAGAATTGCGAAGCGGTCCGATTCCGAGAAGTCCACAGTTCCCAACGCGCGGTCGAACCACGCTCCGTCCGCAAGGAGTCGGGCCGCACGGATCGACGCGAGCTCCACGGGGTCTGCCGTGATGTCCTCCCCGAACCAGGGCCTAAGTCGATCGATCCAGAGTTCGTTGAGTTTGTCGCGCAGCCGAGCGTCAGACAGCAACGCCAAGTCGCTGGGGTCGAGGTCTGAGGTGAAAGCGAACTCGACATAGGCCCGCAACCGGGCACGAGCATCCGCTTCGTCGTCCACTCGAGCATTCAGATCAAGTTCCCATAGATCCATCAACCGTTCGACGACTGCGACCGTGAGAGCACCCTTGGTCTTGAAGTGGTGCACAATCCCCGGTTTTGTCAGCCCGGCATGAGCCGCTACCGAATCGAGCGTCAATGTCTCTCCCTGCCGCAACGCCACCAGCGCAGCATCGAGTATTTCTGTTTTAGTAGCCATGACGTAAACCTACCATACGTTTGGTAAGTTCATCGCCTTTCGATCGGATGTCAGCCATTCGCGCCGCGGCATCACACCAGCCGTAGGACCGTGTGACGCCGCGCGCTATCTGCGCCAACGATGAGGCTCGCCCGCGCTACTGCTCAGACAGCCGTCTACTCGCCCGACGCAACTGCGTGCAAGGTCGCCCGCTGATCCTGCTGCGGGCGACCAGCCGAACCTCAATCAGATGTCGGACTCGTGGTTATCCTCGGCGGCCACATTGAGCGTGATGCTGACGGGCTCGAGCCCCTCGGCAGTCACATCGACGACGACTGCTCCGACACCGGTCGGACGGATAATGGCCAAGAGGCGCCCGTCGAAGCTGGTGTGCTCCTTCGCGTCGAACTTCTCTGTGGTGTCAGGACGCGCGCTGCCCAGGCCCTGCAAAGTTCCCGCGCCGCCGACCTCGACCTTGACGAGGCGGTCATCCTCATTGACGAGAGTGCCGTTCTCATCCCGCAGTTCGATAGTGACGAAGCTGAGCTCCGACGTGTTGTCGACCAGCTGATCGCGGTCGGCGGCAACATGAAGCCGCACGTCGTTGGATGCGGTGCGGAGACTGGTGCGGCTCTCTGCGAATCCGCCGGTGAGGGCGACGGCGGTGAGCTCTCCGGGTGCATACGGCACGTCGAAGGTGGTGCGGTAGCTGTTGTCCCGTCCGGCGGGTGACCGACCGATGCTCTCTCCGTTCAGGAGCAGCTCGACCTCGTCAGCGTCGCTGTAGACCTCGACGATGACGGGAGACCCCGTGGCGACATCCCAGCTCCAGCTTGCGATGGCGTCAGACCACGTCCATTGGCTGGCCTCCTGGCGCGCACCGTAGTGCTGAGGGCGCTGCACCGCGATGTAAGGCTGCTGCCGCAGGCCGAAGACCGTCTCTCGGTAGTAAGACGCGGGGCGGCGCAGTCCTGTGATGTCGATGTCGCCGCACCGAGCAGCAATCCAGGGGTAGGGAGCGGCGAAGACAGCTTCTTCGTCCTCGGCGAGGTACTGCATCCGGCCGATGCCAGTCTCGCCCAGGTAATCCCAGCCCGTCCACGTGAAGTCTCCGATGACATGGGAGTTCTCCTCGACGAGACGCCAGTTCACGTCG
>Ga0247809_1000324_pt1 | contig 23711 bp, 21 predicted proteins | sample UWRJL104311B1_FD_180951 | JGI IMG/M metagenome (GOLD analysis project Ga0247809, IMG submission 180951) | Plant litter microbial communities from Arlington Agricultural Research Station in Wisconsin, United States - UWRJ-L104-311B-1 | ecosystem: Environmental > Terrestrial > Plant litter >...
AAAAAGAGTCAGGAACAACCCCTCCAGCATTATAAAAATAAAATATAGCATTTTCAAAGCCAGCCAATTCTTAGTATAGGCTGGCTTTTTTATTTGGTAAGCACGCCTATGCTTGAGATAGGCGCACCTTTAAAATTGATAGGCTCACCTACCCTTTTTGTAGGCTCGCCTATGTTTCAGGCAGGCGTACCTATGAAATTGATAGGCGAGCTTGCCCTTTTTATAGGCGTGCCTATGTTTGAGTTAGGCGCACATATGAAATTGATAGGCGAACTTACCTTTTTTGTAGGCGTGCCTATAGTTTTTATAGGCATACCTATTTTTTCTAGCATACACTTACACATAGATGCTTTCTCAGCACCATATTTAAAGATTCACTATTATTTTTTAGAAATATTTTGCAGATAAAGTAATATTTTTATTACTTTTAGCAACTATTTCCCAAATTTATTAATCTATCTTCTATTTAATGAGATTTATAAGAAAACAAAGTTGGCTGCTTTTATGCTGTTTGATGTTTGTCCATAATTCATATACCCAAAATAATAATTCAGAAAATTTATATAGCTGGTTTGACAATCAAGTTGGAAGTGAGGACATTTCTTTAAACAATGGCCTTATTCATTATAACACTTATCGAACTGGTGATAAAAATAATTTTAGATATTATAAAAATGAATTTCTGAAAGGCAATGTCACTTATGATAACCAAAAATTTTATAATGTAGACTTAAAATATGATCTCTTTACAGACGCTTTACTTTACCAACCAGAAGGCAGCGCTTATTCTATAAATTTAATTAAAGAAAAAGTTTCTAACTTTTATATAGATGGAAAACATTTTGTGAACTTATCTCTCGAAAAGAATAGTCCTGAATTTGTCAGTGGCTACTATGAAGAAAATGTGGTTTCAGAGAGATTTATTTTTTATATAAAATATATAAAAAAGATTCGCGAAAAAATAAAAGAAAACACAAGTCTAAGCGAATTTAGGACAGAAGACACTTACCTTTTATATTATAAGAATAATTATACAAATGTAACTTCTAAAAAAGATGTCATTTTAATTTTTCCAGAGTATAAATCTAAAATAAATGACTTTTATCTTATGAATAAAAAATTGGCAAAATCTGACACAAGCCAATTTATGAAAAATTTATTCGCATACATCAATCAAATCTCAATTAAGTAATCAAATTAATGAATAAAAAATTACTCACATTGGTTTTCCTGTGCTTTCATATTTTGATAAATGCACAAGAAACAAAAGAAAAATTTTCATTTAATTTTCAAGAAATTTCATTAAAAAATGCTTTAGAAACTATTGAAAACAAAAGCGACCACAAATTCTTTTTTGAATCTGAATGGCTTGATAGCGAGGAAAAAACATCTGGAATTTATACTGATTTAAGCATAGAAGAAATTTTGAATTCTGTATTAAAAAAAACAGATTTAAATTTTTTGATTTTAGACAAGAAAATAATTCTGACCAAAAACAGGATTATTTATGATAGCCTTCCTGACAATTATTTTGCAAATGAACCTTCAACTAATTCTAAAGAATCAGATATTGAGATTGCGGAAAAACCATTATTTTACAATCAAAATGATTCTATAACCAATAAAAAATCAACTGCAATAAAACCTATTGGAAAAGAATCTGGAAAGGCGCAAAAGAAATTTTATACACTAAGTGGCTATGTAAAAGATATAAAAACTGGATCGCCATTAGTAAATGCTACTATAAAATCAAACAGCCAAATGTCAGTTTCTGATGAAAATGGATTTTATAAGTTACAACTTCCTTATGGGATAAACAGCCTTGAAATTGAATCGATGAATCATAAAAAAACTACCCAAAAGGTCGTAGTGTATAATGATGGTACGCTTTCAATTAATCTAGAAGAAAACATAAATACTTTAGAAGAAGTTGTGATAAATTCAGAACAAAGAGCCCAATTGAGAGCAGCCGTTTCCGGGGTTACTACAATTGACATTCAAAGTATAAAAAATATACCGCTGATACTTGGCGAACGTGATATTTTTAAAGTTGCGACAGCTCTCCCAGGAATTAAAACAGTTGGTGAAGGTGCTGCAGGATTCAATGTAAGGGGCGGAAAAGAAGATCAAAATCTTATACTTTTAGACAATGCTCAAATTTATAACCCATCTCACTTTTTTGGACTTTTCTCAGCTATAAATTCTTTTACGATTGACAAGGCAAATATTTACAAAGGAAGTATTCCTTCAGAATTTGGAGGAAAATTATCTTCTGTATTTGACATATCATCAAAAAATGGCAATTTAGAAAAAGTTACTGGCGAAGGCGGTATTGGCCCTGTTACTAGCAATCTTACAGTAAGCACTCCGATAGTAAAAGGAAAATCTAGCCTTTTAGTCGGAGCCAGAGCTACTTATTCTGATTGGATTTTGAAAGCCTTAAAAGAAGAGTCTTTGAAAAATAGCAAAGCTTCTTTTTATGACGCTATTTTAAAATACAGCCATACTATTAATAAAAACAATGATATTGAAGCCACATTTTATTACAGCCATGATGCTTTTAAAATTACTTCTGACTCTTTAAATAAATATAGCAATAGATTGGCTTCTTTAAAGTGGGATCATATTTTTAATGAAAAGCACAAAGGCTCACTTATTATCACAAACAGCGAATATAAATTTAATATCGATTATGATTCTGAGCCATCAAATTCATTTGATTTTGGATATAAAATAAATGAGACGCAGGGAATGTTAAAAATGAATTATACGATTAATGAAAAACATAAATTAACGTATGGCCTTTCAAGCAAGCTTTATAATATTAATCCTGGTAGTTTTTCTCCAAAAAATCAAGAATCCTTATTGGTTGAAAAAGATTTGGAAAAAGAGAAAGCACTTGAATCAGCAGTTTATGTGTCTGACAGTTATAAAATCACTGATGATTTGCTTCTTGATGTTGGATTGCGTTATTCAACTTTTGCCTCATTAGGAAGCTCAACCCAAAGAATTTATCAAAGTGGCGTGCCATTAACAGATGCTTCGGTAGTTGAGACAAAAACTTTTGGAAATAATGAAGTAGCTAAATCATATGGAGGACTTGAACCGCGAATTGCTGCGAGATATCTTGTGACAAATGACTTTTCTGTAAAAGCCAGTTATGATAAAGCTTACCAATATATCCATCTGCTGTCGAATAACACTACACAATCACCGACAGACACTTGGAAACTATCTGATTTAAATGTAAAGCCTCAGGTTGCGGAACAATTTTCACTTGGTTTTTATAAGACATTAAGTAATGATGAACTAGAAATCAGTCTTGAAGGCTATTATAAAAAATCTAATAACTTTCTTGATTATAAGGTTGGAGCAGAACTTGTAATGAATGAAAACATTGAAACGCAGCTATTGCAAGGAAAAGGAAAAGCATATGGAATTGAATTTCTATTAAAAAAATCAGAAGGAAGATTGAATGGATGGATTGGATATACCTATTCGAGAACATTCGTCAAACTTGACAGTCAATTTAGCGACGAACGTGTTAATAATGGAGACTATTTTTCAGCAAATTTTGACAAACCACACGATATAAGTGTAGTATTAAATTACAAACTGACAAAACGCTATAGTTTTTCTTCAAATTTTGTATACCAAACTGGAAGACCAATTACTTATCCTATAGGAACTTATAATTATGGAGGTTCAGAATATACACTTTACAGCGACAGAAATAAATTTAGAATTCCAGATTATTATCGTCTAGATATTGGCGTAAATATTGAAGGAAATCATAAAATAAAAAAATTAGCTCATAGTTTTTGGAATATTTCAGTCTATAATGTATTAGGAAGAAACAATCCTTATTCTATATATTTTGTAACTGAAAGTGGGGAAATCAAAGCTTATAAAACTTCGATTTTTGGCATGCCGATTCCAACTATTACTTATAATTTTAAATTCTAGTCCTATCAATCATGAAAAATATTTTTTTAAATAAGCACCTCTATTTATTCTTATTTTGCATTTGCATGATAAGCTGTGTCGACCCTTACCATTTAGAAACAAACACTTTTGAAGATGCAATAGTTGTTGAAGCAACAATAACGAATGAATTAAAAAAACAAGAAATCAAATTGTCACGGACTTACCGTTTTGAAGAAGATGGGCCAACATTTGAAACAGGCGCAGAAGTTTATATAACTGATGATCAAGGAGCAAATTATGAATTTGAAGAGCTAAATGGAAAATATGTTTCCGTTTTAGAATTTCAAGCTAGTCCAAATCGACAATATCAATTAAATATTTTGACTTCTGACGGAAAATCTTATATTTCTACCAATGAAAAATTAACTACTGAAAGTCCTATTGAAAATATAAACCCAACTGTAGTAACAAAAAATGGGGAAACAGGCGTGAAATTGGGAGTGAGTAGCTATGATCCTAGTTCTACTTCAAAATATTATCGCTATGAATATGAAGAAACCTATAAAATAATTGCTCCAAAATATTCTCCTTTAGAATTGCTTTACAATGCTGAGGATGATTTATTATATACAGCCTTACGCCAAAATGAAACAAAAACTTGCTATACAACTGTTAAATCAAACTCAATAATATTGGCAAACACCAATGATTTATCTGAAGACAGAGTCGATAATTTTGAAGTTAGATTTATAAGCAATCTGAATTATATTATTTCGCACAGATATTCAATATTGGTTAGACAATATGTTCAAAACTTACCTTCTTATACATTTTATAAGACATTAAAAGATTTATCTGGATCAGGAAGCATCTTATCTCAAAATCAGCCTGGCTTTTTCTATGGAAATTTAAAATCTGCAAATGACCCAAATGAAAAAGTAATTGGTTTTTTTGATGTTTCTTCTGTTTCACAAAAGAGAATCTTCTTTAACTATGCAGATCTTTTCCCAGGACAACCATTACCTCCCTATTTTAATTCTTGCGAAAACATTTCTTTTGACATGAGTGATCCAGGCCCACCTTCTGGACCTTCTCCTAGAGAGATACTAATTATTTTGCTAAATCAGGGTGGCCTACGTTTTTATAGTCATGAAGGTACTGTATATAATATGGTTGTCCAAGAATGTGGCGACTGCACAACTTTTTCCTCTAACATAATTCCTGAATTTTGGATAGACTAAAACATATAGTAGCAATTTGCTTTTTGATAAGCAATATAAGTACAGTGGTTGCTCAAAACAGCAATCGTTATAGCAATGAACTGACTTTGAACACCAATGAATCAATTTACATTCACATCAATGGGACTTCATTTGTTTCAGGAGAGAAATTATTTTATAAATTATATTTATTAAATCCTACAGATAACAAACTTAGCCTATTAAGCAAAATAGCTTATGTTGAACTTGTCAAAACAGACAAAAAAATTGTATTCAGCCATAAGCTGTTTCTTGAAAAAGGAAACGGGCAAGGAGATTTTCTAATTCCGTCAGATTTGAAAACAGGAAACTATAAGCTTGTCGCCTATACCAAATGGATGTTAAATAAAAATACGGAAAAGTTCTTCGAATCTGATATTTTTATTGTCAATCCTTTTGAAAAATTAAACATTAGCCAAGTTTCTAATTCTTCGAAATTAGAAGAAATTAATAAATCGACTACTATAAATTACACCAACAATACTAGTCAAAAAAGTGATTATAGTTTTCAAATTGCAAAAAAACAATATTCAAAAAGAGAAAAAGTAGATTTAAAAATACAATCGCTTTCCAATCAAAATTTATCTGGAAATTTTTCTTTATCCGTAAGGAAAATAGATGATTTGCCAAGCACTAAAAAAGTTTCTGCAATTGAATACATCAATAATTATTCGCAAAAAAATACTTTTATCTCTCAAAATAACATCCTGCCAGAATTGCGAGGAGAAATGATTGAAGGTAAAATTATTTCAAAATCAGGAGCATTAGACGTAAAAAACAAAACTGTTGCCATATCTATTCCAGGCAAAACATTTGCCTTTCATTTGTCAGAAACCAATTCAGACGGAAAATTTATTTTCAATCTTGACAAACCTTATTATAGTTCTGATATGAACATACAAGTCGTTGACGAAAACCAAAAAGACTATGATATAGTGATTGAAAAGAATGGAAACGTTTCCAATGGATTACTATTTGACAAACCATTTGTCTTATCACCAGATTTAAAAAACACATTGCAGGAAAGATCTATTGCCAGCCAAATTGAAAATGCTTATTTCAACAAAAAAACAGATTCTTTGACAGCCGGACAAAAACAGGAAGCCTTTTATGATCCAATCTCTAAAAATTATATTTTAGACAATTATACCCGATTTAAAACCCTCAAAGAAACTTCAGTTGAAATAATCCCAGAAATGTATTTCTCAAAAAAAGACAATCATAATTTCTTGTATCTAAGAGATTATTCTGGAAACACGAAATTAAATGAACCAGCTTTGGTTTTAATTGACGGTTTATTAATTCAAAATACCGACGAACTTTATGAGTATAATGCCAATTTAATTCATATGATAAGCATTATCCCTGGAGCTTACTACTATGGAACTAAAGTGTTTAACGGAGTTATTAATATTGTCACTAAAAATAATGATTTCGCAAGCATTAACAATGAAAATGTGATACACAAAATTGCACTACAAAGACCATTGCCTAAGAAAATATATTTCAAGCAAGACTATTCAGATGCTGCCAAATATGAAAGAATTCCGGATTATAGAAATCAATTAATTTGGATTCCAGAAGTCGATATAAATGAAGCCATTTCTTTCTACACCTCAGATATCTCAGGAAATTTTGAAGTAATTTTAGAAGGATTTTCAGCAGATGGAAAACCTATTTCTTTAAGAGAAACATTTGTTGTAGAATAAATATTTATTCAAAATAATAAAACCCCATTTCGAAATGAAATGGGGGTTTATTATTATAATAGTAATTCATAAATCGACTAAAAATTCCAGCTTCCTGACAAACCAATATTTATGGAAGAAGCTCCGAAATTTTTCCCCGCCTTTGAATTAAACAAATCATAAGGAGAATACTGATAATTGCAATGAATTCCGAATCCATAAACCATGATTTTAACACCTTGCGTAAAAGCTATAGTATGAAGCGTAGGCTTAAGATCCATTTCATCAAAATTTTCTCCTTCAGGTTTGGTGTAATGCAAATATTTCCAACCAATTCCAGAATTTGACTCAATTTGAAAATTCTCATTTGGAGATTGATATAAAAATCTGGTGTACCTAAAACCTAATAAAAAAGAAGATTTGCTTCCTTCCAACATTATATTTTCATTATTCACTTTATAAGGAATGCTTTTCCCTTTAACAATCCCGCTAAGTTCAGCTCCAAAATCTATAAATTGACGCTTTGCGATTTTTGTTCTCATGTAAAATCCAGTATTTATCGAACTTTCATATTTATCAGCCAAAGCCCCTAGGGGAATTCCATAACTTACTTCCAAAATATTTCTTTTATATAAATCAATTTTCGGAAAAACAATAGTGTCTTGTGCATTCATATTAAATGCGATCAAAACTAAAAAAATCACTTTATTCATTTGGCAAAAGTTTAAATTTATTATCTGATTTGTGAGAATTTCCAGCTCCAAAAATTAAGAGCATTCCTTCATTCACGTTGTGTTCTTCAAAAACTATTTCCTTTTCATTAGGCAAATAAATCGAGTATCTCGTCATTTCTTTGGTTATAAAAATGATTGGAAAAGAAACCGTTTGGTAGTTGGTATAAAAAACAAATTTGTTCTTATATCGTTTTCCATAAAATTTTAAAACATAGTGTTTTGCATGAATATCTTCATAGCTTAAAAACAGCTCTGTATCTTTAATATGAATCTGAATAGGCTTTGAATATTGGATATTATCAATATTCGAAATCTGCTTCATAAAACTTGTGGTAAAAATTTTATCGCTATATTGAACTTGAAGCGTATCCAATCTGTCAAAAAAACTTCCAGAGAAATTTTTAGGAATAACTTTATAATCATCGCGATTGACTTGGTTTTGAACACTGCAAGCAATGCACAACAAAACACAGGGCAGAAAAATCCAGAAGCGAAATTGTTTCAAAGATTTTTTAATAATTAGATTGCATTTCATAATACTAAGTTTAAAAGTTTAACCAAACTTATTGTGATTAACACATATAAAATTGCTGTAAACAATAATTTAAAATCCTATATTTGTGATAATCGCAAATATTATGGATAATCAAGCTATTTTACTAGGAAATATTAGAAAGCAATTGGCTAAAAATTCTTCTTTAATTGAAGAAATAGCTTCTGTTTTGCAAATAAGTTATGACGCTTCTCATCGAAGAGTTTCCTCAAAAAGCAAATTTTCTATTGAGGAAACTGTGAAACTTTGCCAGCATTATTCAATTTCAATGGATAAAATGTTTGGTGGAAAAGAAAATCAAGTCATTGCAGAAAAGACGAAGGAAATTCATTCGCTGGAAGATCTAGCCACTTATTTTAGGCAATCTGCTTCAAACTTAAAGCATTATGGAACCAATTCTAAAATGTATTATTCGGCTAAGGATATCCCTCTTTTTTATACTATTGGAGGAACTTTGCTTTCAAAATTCAAATTATATGTCTGGCTGAATCTTCTGATTGGAAGTGAAAACCAAGAAAGTTTTGAGAAATTTACTTTAGACCAATCGCTTTTAGAATATAGTTCGCAATTGCAGACGGTTTATGATAATTCTGAAGTGCATGAGATTTGGAATGACACGACTATAAATAGCACTTTACAGCAAATTTTATATTTCTTTGAATCGGGGTTGTTATCGCACCAAAATGCTACTTTGCTTTATGAAGACTTGAAAAAATTATTGCTTAAAGCAGAGGAGAAATCGAGTAAAAATTCTTCCAATTATCATTTATATTATAACGAACTTTTGATTTTGAACAACAATGTTCTGATGTCAAAACCTGATAAAAAATCACTTTTTATTCCTTACACGATGCTGGGGTATTTTATTACAGAAGACATTTCGACTTGCGACAATGCCTCTGAATATTTTTTACACCAAATCAAAAATTCAAAATCATTGAACCTTTCTGGAACTAGAGACAGGAAATTATTTTTCAATAAAGCGAATCAAAAAGTAGATTTTTATCTTCAGAAAATCAATAAGTTAGAATTATAAAAGAATTTAGAGATTTAAATGAAAATTTATAATCTATTTCAATTTCTAAAAAAGGATTTCATCTGTTTTGTCATAAAAATTGATACCTTTAACTTCTTAAACTTAACCTAAATATTATGGATTATTCTGTTCTTCAAATCACGAAATTAAATACGATTCCATTAATTTTCTCATCTACTAAAAACTTGAGTTATCCAATGCCTCCGTTGGTGACGTCTGAATTGGTTGATGACGATGGTGAATCTTTTATAAAAGTTAGAGCTACATTGTTTATCGATTCAGAAAATGAATCAACTCCCACAATAGACAGTATTACTGAAACAGCTAGAATTATAGAAATTATCTATTCTTATGATTACTCTGAAGATATTCCGTCAAGCTATGATACTTGGTATGTTGAAATTGATTGCACTTCAAAAGAGATTGAAGACATTAAAAATGTAGTGTCATTTTTAAGAGATGTTGATCCAACAACTTCAAGAGGTACTCAAACCAGGGTGCAGCCTACTCAAGGTTAATAAATAAATTGATATCTAACTTTTGAAATAAAAAGTCAAATTTTCAAGCTCTACTTTTATCATTTTCTATGTCATCAAAAAGAAAATAAATGTTTCAATTTAAACATTTTGCTATCTTATTCTTCTTATGTATTCCACTTTTTATGTATTCACAGAAATCTGAAAATCAATATTTAGATACTGTAATCAAGAAAAAAAGCATCGAATATAAAAAGGAATATGATTTTCAGAAAGCGAGTTCTTTTTTCTTAGAAAAAAACTGGGATTCGACGATAGTTCATTCTATGATTTATCTAAATTCTGAAAATAAAAAAATAGAGCTTGACGATTATTGCCATTATTTCAGGGCTTTTAGCTTTAAAAATAAAAAACTTTTAAAGGAAGCTGCCAAAGAATTTAATTTGGTTTCAAATAAATTTCCGTTTTATTATAAAGTCAAATTAAATTTAGGAGAAATTTTATTAGAACAAGGAAATTTTGAGCAAGCGCGCCAAAAGTTTGAAGAAATAGAAAAACTTCCAGCAAAGAAAAGATTTGATTCAAAAACAGGCAGCATTTATGAAAATTTAGGACTCTGTTATTTCCATTTAAATAAATTTCAAGAGGCAGAAAACTATTTATTGAAAAGCGCTGCATTGCATAAAAATGAAAAAGACACTTTGTTGCTTATTGGTTCTTATATAAATATCGCAAATCTATATTATGAGCAATTTGAAGACAATCAGGCGATTTCATATTTCATCAAAGCTTATGATCTTTCAAAAAAAGTAAAAGATTTTGATCTAAAGACAATTGCAACAAGCAATATGGCCGTGGTTGAAGAAAATCGGAAAGATTTCAAAAGCGCCTTGGCTTATAGAAAAGAATATGAAAAATGGAAAGATTCTTTAAATGACCAAAATAAAATATGGGCAATAGCAGAATTAGAAAAGAAATTTGCCGTAAAGCAAAAGCAAAAAGAAATTTATATTCTTGAAACTGAAAATAAGATTAAAAATATCCAGCGGAATCGCTTGCTCTATTCTACTATTTTATTTTTAGGATTATTTGGCGCATCAATTTATTTTTATAGGCAAAAAATAAAAACCAACAGAATTATCACTTCACAAAAAGAAGAACTTGACAAGCTAAATGCCACAAAAGACCAATTGTTTTCGATTGTCAGCCATGATCTTCGCTCGTCAGTAAATCTTTTAAAGACAAGCAATACAAAGCTATTAGAGAATTTAGAAACAAAAAATTATGCCGAATTAGACAAGTTATTACAAAACAATAGCAGTATTGCTAATGGAACTTATAATTTGCTAGACAATTTACTAAATTGGGCACTTGTGCAAACAAAGCAATTGTATTTCCAAAAAGAAAATTTGCGCTTATTTTCTGTAATCCAGCAAGTTGAATACAATTTCAAGCCCTTGCTCTTAGATAAAAATATTCATTTTGAAAATTTGGTCCCAAAGGATATTTTTGTTCTTGCCGATTTAGATTCTTTGAAAATAATTTTGAGGAATTTGCTCGACAATGCTATTAAATTTTCAAGAGAAAACGGAAAAATTACAATCTATATGCTTTCTTCTGATGAAAATTATTGCGCTTTTGTTATGGAGGATACTGGTTTAGGAATGAGTGAAAACACCAAACAAGAGCTTCTTAAAGATTCATTTCTTCTTTCTAAAAAAAGTAATAATGAAACAATTGGAACAGGGCTTGGCATGTCACTATGCAAAACAATGATTCTTAAAAACGATGGAAAATTAGCTATTGAAAGTACTGAAAACATAGGAACTAAAATAATTATCTCCTTACCCACAGCAAAAAATGAATAACATAAACATACTTATAATTGAAGACACTTTAGCAGAAAGCGAAGCCTTGGTAAAAACCCTTGAAGCTAACAATTATACAGTTGTGGGAATTGCTAGCACTTACAGCGATGCATTGACTATGTTTTATAAATATCAAGTTGACCTGGTAATTATCGATGTTTTTTTAAATGGACAACCTGAAGGAATAACTTTTGCAGAAACGATCAGTATTGTTCCAAATGCTTCAAAACCTTTTGTTTTTTTGACGAGTTCAAAAGACCGTCAAATTTTTGAAAGGGCAAAACTGACGCATCCATTTAGTTTTTTATTAAAGCCTTTTAATGAATTAGAAATTTTGTACGCGGTTGAAATGGCTGTTGAAAAATTTTATGAACAACCAAATAGTTCTTCAAACGAAGAAGAAAATACGATTATCAGCAATGATTATTTTTTTATAAAGAAGAAAGATTCCTTAAAAAAAGTATTAATCGCTGATATACTTTATATTGAAGTAGAAAACCGCTACTGCAATGTCGTCCTTGAAAATGAAAAATTCTTAGTATTTATCTCCTTGAAAAAAATCAGCATCCTTTTAGAAAAAAATAAATTTATCAGAACGCATCGAAATTATATTGTCAATGCAGATAAAATCGAAGAAATCATGATGCACGACAATCTTATTATCTTAAAAGGAAACCATAAGATTACTATGAGTGAAAAATACAAGGATATCATCAAAAAATTCAATACGCTTACATAAACTTCGAGTACTATTCTTGTGCATCACTTTTCTTCTTTAATGACAAGCATTCGCTTTCTTATTACATTTCTCTCCTTTTGAATTAAAAATCACTTTAGTTTTATATTAGAATCAAAACTAGGACGATTGTATTGCTTTGAATTTATCCTTAATAATAACTAAGTGAAGACCAGAAAACACTATAAAAACGGACAAATATAATGCTGCAATCTCATTTTGTAGCTCACAAAAAATTCAAGAGTAAGGAACCCAAATGTTGCATGATAAAATTGATTTATATGGCAGCTTTATCATGAGAGTATACGCAAAAACACCTTAAATAAACAAATTACTTTAAGCCAATTGTCAAGCTTTCTAATAGGATTGACAAAATAAGAACTCTGTTATATTGAGCAATGGCAGGACACAATTGAGGATTTGCAAATGCTATTCTCTGTTAATCAATATTTTGGGTTGCATACTTTTGAACAATATTAATTAGTATTTCTTTCGATTTCAAACCTACTTAACTAAAAATCAGACACATGAAGAAAAAAAAGAAAGTATTTGTATTCACGACGGAACCCACAGGCATGACCACAATAATTTATACTATATTTTTTCTGGCAGTGCTTTTTTCCTCTATCTTTTTCGCTTAACAATTAAATGCTAAATGCACAAGAAACCCGAATTCTGAAAAAAATTCGGGTTTCTTGTTTTTATATATCTCAAAAAATCAACAACTTAGATTTTAAATCGCAACTATTTTAAAAGAAATAAATATTTATTGTAACTTTTTTTCCACTCTTTACGTATAACAACCTGAATACTTAAATTTTAAGGAAAACTTACATGAGACAACTCAAAATTACCAAGCAGGTAACAAATCGTGAAACTGCTTCTTTAGACAAATACCTACAAGAAATTGGAAAAGTTGACTTAATTACCGCTGATGAAGAGGTAGAATTAGCACAAAAGATTAAGGCTGGAGACCAGAAAGCGTTGGAGAAATTGACAAAAGCTAATCTTCGTTTCGTAGTTTCCGTTGCAAAACAATATCAAAATCAAGGACTTACACTTCCCGATTTAATTAACGAAGGAAATTTAGGTCTTATTAAAGCTGCACAACGTTTTGATGAAACGCGTGGTTTTAAATTTATCTCATATGCAGTTTGGTGGATTCGTCAATCAATTCTGCAAGCTTTGGCTGAACAATCTCGTATCGTTCGTTTGCCGTTGAACAAAATTGGTTCTATCAATAAAATCAACAAGATGTATGCTTTGCTTGAACAATCAAACGAGCGTCCGCCATCTGCTGAAGAAATTGCAAAAGAACTTGACATGACTGTGAATGACGTGAAAGAATCTATGAAAAATTCTGGACGTCACCTGTCAATGGATGCGCCTCTTGTGGAAGGTGAAGATTCAAACCTTTATGACGTTTTGCGTTCTGGAGAATCTCCAAACCCAGACAGAGAGCTGATTCACGAATCTTTGCGTACTGAAATTGAGCGTTCTTTAGAAACATTGACGCCAAGAGAAGCTGACGTTGTTAGACTTTATTTTGGTTTAGGAGATCAACATCCAATGACTTTGGAAGAAATCGGTGAGACTTTTGACTTGACGCGTGAACGTGTTCGTCAGATCAAAGAAAAAGCAATCCGCAGATTAAAACATACTTCAAGAAGCAAGATCTTAAAAACATATTTAGGATAAGGATTTGCAAAGTTTTCTAAAATCAATTTTGATTCTTAGAATTAATTTGTAAATTGGCACTTGAAACAAACACATACACAATATTTAACGCAACAACAGTGTAAACTGTTCGTTTTTTGATTGATGATTGAAACTCCGGCTGATTACCGGAGTTTTGTTTTTTTAGGAAACAAAACTTCCAGTCTGTTCGCTATCGCTCGGGTTTCCGGAGTTTTGTTTTTTTAGGAAACAAAACTTCCAGTCTGTTCGCTATCACTCGGGTTTCCGGAGTTTTGTTTTTTATAAAAACTTCAGAAGTTAAAATTCCAAGTTGAATATTCAACATCTAAAATAAAAGTTTAGAATTTGTACATTTGCAAAAATTTGAATATCCAACTTGGAATTTTGAATTTTCAACACAAACAACACAACTACAAAATGAAAAATACTTTTATTGCGCCATCAGTACTTGCGGCTGATTTTGGAAATTTGCAACGTGATCTTGAAATGATTAATGAAAGTGAAGCTGACTGGTTTCACATTGACATCATGGACGGCGTTTTTGTCCCTAATATTTCTTATGGAATGCCTGTTTTAGAAACTATCCAAAAACATGCAAAAAAAATGATTGATGTGCATTTGATGATTATTGATCCTGACCGTTACATCAAAACTTTTGCTTCTTTAGGAGCCAACGTTTTAAGCGTACATTATGAAGCTTGTACTCACCTTCACAGAACTCTTCAAGCCATAAAAGCAGAAGGAATGAAAGCCGGAGTCGCCTTAAATCCACATACAAGCGTTTCTGTTTTGGAAGACATCATAAATGACATTGACGTAGTTTGCATCATGAGCGTAAATCCAGGTTTTGGAGGACAATCATTCATTGAAAACACTTATAAAAAGGTCAGACAACTAAAAGAAATTATTTCTAGAAACAAAGCGACAACTTTAATTGAAGTTGACGGCGGCGTTACTAACAAAAATGCAAAAGAATTGGCAGAAGCTGGAGCTGATGTTTTAGTTGCAGGAAGTTATGTTTTTAAAGCAGGAAATCAAATCGAAACAATTGCTGATTTAAAAAGAATCACTGCAATTTAAGTACAATAAACTATAAAAAAGAGCCTGCAGTAAATTTATCCTGCAGGCTCTTTCATTTTATCAATCAAATAAATCACCTTGTTTTGGTTGCTTAGTTGGAACTTTCAGATCTAATTTAAGTTCTTTATTAATTCTTTCAATAAAATAAGTGGCCAGCAATGGCGATTCTAATTCGGTATTTTGATGGACAAAAAAATATAATTTTTCCAACCCTTCTTTTTTCCATTTTTTAATTCTCTCAATCCAGTCGTCTAGTCTTTCCACATCAGAAGGATGGTTTGCACCAACATATCTGATAAAAGCGACCGAACTTGTAAGTCGCATATGCAGCATATCACGTCTTCCGGCAGTGTCTACAATTATATTTGCTACGTCATTTTTCTCTAATAATTGACAAAATTCTTTTTGCACTTCTGAATTACTGAACCATTCATTATTTCGAACTTCCACGCCAAGAGGAACACCTTTTGGAAAATCTTCAATAACTTTTTTCAATCTCTCAAAATCTTTTGGCTTAAAATTATCGTGAAGTTGCAGGAAAGTCATTCCCAGTTTTTTATCAAAATTGCTGACCGAATTACAGAAATCATTGACAACTTCTTTTACATCAATCAACCTTTTGAAGTGACTGATAGTATTAGTAAGCTTAGGAAAAAATTTAAAATTTTCTGGAGTTTTATCTTTCCAAGTTTCGACTTGTTCCCAAGAAGGCATCTTGTAAAATGTAGCATTTAGTTCAATACTGTTGAATTGAGTAGAATAATAAGCAAGTTCATCTTTTGTGCCTCTTGGATAAAAACCTTTTAATTCGGTTCTATTCCATTTTGCACAGCCGACATAAACTTCAAGGTCTTTGCCTTTGTTGGCACTTAAAACTTTTTTAGTTTCAGGAGCATCTTTCGGCAATGTAAAATCAACCGAACCAGGATTATCTACTTTTCCAAAATCCATAACTTTTTTTATAGGAAAGGTACGAAGATTTAAAAATAAATTATTTAAAATTAATCATTTTCCTGACCCTGTCATATAACTCTGGAAACTCTTTTTTGAAGACCTCTGGTGATTCAAAGAAATGTTCTAAAACCACGGCTAGGAACTCAAACTGGTTTTCATAAGCATATTCTCGAAAATATCCTTTTGAAATCAATATTGCAAATAAGCTTTCATCACTGTAATGTTTTGCTATTTCATTGAATTCATCAAAGAAAATAGAAGCGCTTGGATCATTGCTTTTCATCGAATGAAAATGCAACACGTGTGAGAATTCATGGAGACCGAGATTCACATTGTCATTTGACGTTTGATGTCCTAAAATAAAATCTTCCCAAGAAAAAACCACCGCTTTCATCATCGGATTGTATTCGCCTTTGTGGTATTCTTGATTGATTTGTGAAAAATATTTCGAAGGATAAATTACTATTTTATCAAATCTTTCAACGAGATAATGGCGCATCCCAAAGGTTAATGTGACGTAAGTTCCCGCAATAATGATTTTCATTTCTGAGGTGATCTCAATATCGTTTCCAATGAATTGGTAGTTTTGCAAGAAAGCTTTGACGCGATGTTCAAAATATATTTTTCTTTTATCTGTAAGCCTTCTGTAAAAAGAAAATTCCTTGTGTACTATAAATTTCTGGCTCGAATCCAACTTCTTCGGAATTGGATAAAAATAAAGATACATTGGCTTGTTGAAAATCAAAACATAAGCAGGTTCGACAATTCTCACCATAATAATGAAGAGAAATACGCTTAGTGCAAAAAACCCAAATACGATTGAAATCCACATATTTTTAAAGTAAAAAAGCCAAACAGTCGTTTGGCTTTAAATTTTCGTGACCGCGAAGGGATTCGAACCCCCAACCCTCAGAGCCGAAATCTGATATTCTATCCAGTTGAACTACGCAGCCATTTTAGATTGTTAGACTTCTTAGATTGTTAGACTTAGGCACTTTTAGAAAGGTCTAAGAAGTCTAAAAATCTAACAAGTCTAAGTGTCTAATTTATGATAATAACTTTTTTACGATTGTAGAAATTGTTTTGCCATCTGCTTTTCCAGCTAATTCTGCTGAAGCTTCGCCCATCACTTTTCCCATTGAAGCCATTCCTGACGCTCCTGAATCAGCGATGATTTTTGCAATTACCGCTTCTACTTCTGCTTCGCTTAATTGTACAGGTAGAAATTTCTCAATTACCGCCGCTTGAAGCAATTCTGGTTCTGCTAAATCTGGTCTTCCTTGTTCTTTGTAGATGTTTGCGCTGTCTTTTCTTTGCTTTACTAATCTTTGCAAAAGTTTGATTTCTTCTTCTTCAGAAATTTCTTCTTTTGATCCGGTTTCAGTTTGTGCTAATAATAATGCTGATTTTACAGCTCTTAAAGATTCAAGACTTAAAGTGTCTTTGGCTCTCATTGCCGTTTTGATTTCGTCGTTGATTTGAATTAGTAAGCTCATGTTATTTCGTTTCTGTTTTACGTTCTGGTTCTGTTGTTTAAAAAAATGCGGAGAGTCTCTCAAATAGCCCCGATGGCGACTTTGTTTGAGCTCTTGTGCCAGCCTTAAAAGCTGGCGCAAAGCGAGTGGCGCCAGCGGGAATTGGCATCACTGAAAATGCCCGACGATTCGCTTCAAAAAACCATTATTATGTTATCGCTTTGTTTCTCGCAATGACTGCAATTCTGATGCGAAGATAAAAAAAATAACCCGAAAACTCAATGAATTTTCGGGTTATCGGATTATGGTTTGAGTTAGTTAATCTACATTGTCATGCAGGAAAGAATTGTTTGAACGCAACTGTAAGTCGTCGTTGCTGTCTGTTCCTAAAGACATTCTAGATTTGCTATTGTCAGCCTGGGTGTTCGAAATATCGATTCCCATTCTTTTATATGCTGGTTCTTTTTCAAATTCATCAACACGAGAAGGATTATTATGGAATTTATAGTTAAATTCTTTCATTTTCATTCTTCTCTCATCTGCTCTTTTCTTTAAAGATTGCTCGATTGTCATTTCCAAAGGAGAAATTTCTTCGTAAGATGGATTGTTGAATTTTGGTTTTTCAATTTCTTTAATCGTAAGATCTAATTCTCTGTCAATCGGCGTTTCAACCACTTTTGCAACTGGTTTTGACTGAAGCAATTCATTTTCTACTTCCATATATTCTTCTAGAGAATATCTCACGATTCCTTTTTCATTCAATTCAGTCATCGGAACGACTTGAACTGGCTGATTTACTTGAATTTCTTTTGTTTCATTTGTCAATTCAAAAAGAATTCTGTCTTCTTTTGGCGCTTCTTTTGTCAACGGCAAGTCAAAAGAAAAAGCAATTTGTTCTTTTTCATAAGTAACAAATTCAGGTTCGCGAACTTCCATTTCAAACACCTCAGGAGTCGTAATGTAAAATTCATGCTCGCTGATTGGCGAAACAATTTGGAATTCAACATCAATATTTTTGATAAATTCTGTAGTTTTCACCAAGTCAGAAACTGGCTCAACTGGAGCAGAAAATTGAATTTGTACTGGCTCTTCAATTACTTTTACCGGTTCTTCAATTTTTGCATCAAAAACATCATAATCTTCTAGAGAAAAAATAATTTTTTCTTCAGAAATTACTGTTTTTTTTTCTTCTGGCGTAGAAAAATCAAAAGAAGAAATTACTTGTTTTGGAGACAAATCATGGCCCATTCTTTGGTTTTCTTCAAGAGAGTGGATGATTTTTTTTGGCTCTGTATTTACAATTTCATTTTGTTGTTCTACGTTAAACCCTGTAGCAATGATAGTTACAGCAATTGATTCTCCAAGTGTTTCGTCTTCACCAACACCCATGATAATATTTGCATTGAAACCTGCTTCCACTTGAATGTGGTCGTTGATTTCACCAATTTCGTCAATCGTGATTTCGTTAGTTCCAGAAACGATAAGCAACAATACGTTTTTGGCACCTGTAATTTTGTTGTCGTTCAACAACGGAGAATCTAATGCAGAAACGATTGCTTCTTTTGCACGGTTTTCGCCGATTGCCGTTGCAGAACCCATAATGGCAGTTCCGCTGTTTGACAACACAGTTTTAGCGTCTTTTAAATCGATGTTTTGAGTATAGTGGTGCGTGATTACTTCGGCAATTCCTCTTGAGGCTGTTGCCAAAACTTCATCTGCTTTAGAGAAACCGGCTTTAAAACCTAGGTTTCCATAAACTTCTCTCAATTTATTATTGTTGATTACAATCAAGGAATCAACTTGTTTTCTTAATCTTTCAACACCCAATAAAGCTTGGTCTTGACGTACTTTTCCTTCGAATTGAAAAGGAATTGTAACGATTCCGACAGTCAAGATATCTCTATCTTTTGCCAATTGAGCGATTACCGGCGCAGCACCAGTTCCGGTTCCTCCACCCATTCCTGCGGTGATGAAAACCATTTTTGTATTGCTGTCCAGCATTTTTTCAATATCTGCAATGCTTTCGATTGCAGATTGCTGTCCTACTTCTGGGTTTGCACCAGCACCAAGACCTTCAGTAAGATTTACTCCCAACTGAATCTTATTTGGCACAGAACTGTTCTGCAATGCTTGAGAATCAGTGTTGCAGACAATAAAATCTACTCCTTTAATTCCCTGCTGAAACATGTGATTGATTGCGTTGCTTCCGCCCCCGCCTACTCCAATAACTTTAATAACATTTGATTGGTTTTTAGGTAAATCAAATGAAATACTTCCAAAATCTGAGTTGCTTGTCATAATATTTGGTTTTAATTTCTTTTCTTTTTCTTTTTTATATTTCTTCGGCGAATAGTTTATCTGCCTTATTCTGCGTTGTCTAAAAATTCTTTGATCTTGTCGATATATTTATCAAAAAATGACTTTTTCATTCTTCCTTCGGTAGAAACTGATTTCTCAACTTCTATCTTTTTAGGAACTTCTTGTTCTATTTCTTCTTCGTAATGGTTTTCAACAACAGCTTTTTGAACTTGAATCGGAGCCGGAGCTACCACTTTTTCATCTTCAACTTGGTTGAAAGGAACTGCACTTTGTGTATTATTGCGAATGCTGTTCATCACCAATCCAACCGCCGTCGCATATAACGGACTAGAAATTTCTTCGTCAGAATTTCCAGCCAAATGCTCGTTTGGATATCCGATTCTAGTGTCCATTCCAGTAATATATTCCACCAACTGTTTGATGTGTTGCAATTGTGCGCCACCACCAGTAAGAACGATTCCTGCGATCAATTTCTTGCGCGGATCTTCGTGTCCGTATTGTTTGATTTCTGTAAAAACCTGCTCTATAATTTCCACAACACGTGCATGGATAATTTTAGACAAATTTTTCAAAGAAATTTCTTTTGGCTCTCTTCCTCTCAAACCCGGAATCGAAACAATTTCGTTGTCTTTATTTTCTCCTGGCCAAGCAGATCCGAATTTTACTTTCAATAATTCTGCCTGTTTTTCAATGATCGAACATCCTTCTTTGATATCTTCAGTAATTACATTTCCTCCGAAAGGAATTACAGCCGTGTGACGAATGATTCCGTCTTTGAAAATTGCCAAATCTGTTGTACCGCCACCGATATCGATCAACGCTACACCAGCTTCTTTCTCTTCTTGGCTTAAAACCGCATCGGCTGACGCCAAAGGTTCTAAAGTCAATCCGGATAAATCTAAACCTGAACTTTTGATGCATCTTCCCACATTTCTGATAGAAGAAGCTTGGCCAACGACTACGTGGAAACTAGATTCTAATCTTCCGCCATACATCCCGATTGGCTCTTTAATTTCGGCTTGGCCGTCAATTTTAAATTCTTGTGGTAAAACGTGGATAATTTCCTCCCCAGGAAGCATTGCCAGCTTATGTACTTGATTGACTAGCAAGTCAATATCATTTTCACTAATTACTTCTTCAGGATTATTTCTGCTGATATAATCGCTGTGCTGAATACTGCGAATGTGCTGCCCGGCAATTCCCACTACAACATCTTTAATTTTATAGCCAGAATTCACTTCAGCTTCATGAACAGCTTGCTGGATCGACTGAATTGTCTGCGTAATATTATTTACAACACCTCTTGCAACACCTAGGCTTTTGGATTTTCCAACTCCCAAAATTTCCAGTTTTCCATATTCATTTTTCTTGCCTATCATAGCGACAATCTTGGTTGTCCCAATGTCTAAACCTACTGCAATGCTCTCTTTTTCCATATCCTAATTTTTGGTGCACACTACCTGTTGCGTAAACTTCAGATTTACTGTCTTGTATTTATTTATTAAACTATCTTGAACTGCCTTTTGAAAAAAAGCTTTATAGTTCTTGAATTTTCTTTCAATATTTATCGTTTTCCCAAAGTCAATCACATAATTGAAGTTTCTATTCATCAAAGTAACGCTTCCATTAGGCTCGATTTTAATTCCAATTATATTTTTTTGCAAGAAATCATCATCGTGCAAATGGCGCAATAATTTCTGTAAGCCGTCTCTGTTTTTATCATTTATAGCACCTGAAACTATCGGAACTCTAGCCGTAAAATTATCAGAAAGCGACATCTTATATCCTTCATAATCAACATAGAAAGAAGCTTCATCAGTAAATACTCTTGCCACAGGCGTTTTCTGTTTCACAACAGCTTTTAAGACACCATCAACACTCACGAATACCTCACACTTTTGTATCATATTGTGAGAATCGAGCGTTTTTTCCAATTTATTCAAATCTAGCTTATCTTTTCGAATGCTACTAGGGGTTGAATTATTTTCTATTAACAATTTATTAACCGCCTCTTCTGTAATAAACGGACTACTTTCGTCAACAAATTCAACCATTGTTTTCTTCAATTTTCGTTCTTCATTTCGCTTTGAAGTGAACGAAAAAAGGAAGATTACCAAGGCAAACATTCCTATCAATTTTACATTTATCCAGTTAAACTTTTTCATGCAATGCTTGTTTAATTGGTTTCACTAATTCCCCGATATCTCCCGCGCCAATCGTCACAATCACTTTTGCGTCGCTATCTAAAATTACAGAAATTAATTCGTTTTTTGCAACTAATTTCTTGTTATTATTTGTTATTTTTTCCAATAGCCATTGCGAATTCACACCTTCAATCGGCAGTTCTCTAGCCGGATAAATATCCAATAAAATTACTTCGTCAAATTTTGACAGACTTTCTGCAAATCCGTCGATAAAATCTTTGGTTCTACTAAAAAGATGCGGCTGAAAAATGGCCAAAACTTTTTCATTTGGATATAACTCCTTAACTGCCTGGCTTACTGCATTTATTTCCGTCGGATGATGCGCATAATCGTCGATATAAACCAAATTATCTTCTTTAATTTGGTACGAAAATCTACGTTTTACGCCTTTGAAAGAATATAAAGCTTTCGCAATTTTATCAGCTTCAACTCCGTAAGTATTTGCCATCGCAAAAGCAATTAACGCATTAGTCAGATTATGCTTTCCTGGCAAATTAAATTTCAAATCTTTTACGATTCCCGTCGGCGTTTCTACGTCAAAAACATAAGCGCTGTTTTCAATTCTGACATTGAACGCTTTATAATCTGCATCTTCATTTACGGCAACCGAAATTCCTTCTAAAGGCAAATCTTTTACAATAAATAAATTATTTTTATCTTCTACTTTGTCAGCGAATTCAACGAACGAAGCCTCAATCGAAGCCGCGTCACCATAAATATCCAAATGGTCGGCATCCATTGACGTGATGCAGGCAATATTTGGATGCAAATGCAAAAATGAGCGGTCAAATTCGTCGGCTTCTACAACGGTTACTGTTTTGCCACTTCCGATTAGATTGGAATTGTAATTTTCAACAATGCCGCCTAAAAAAGCTGTAACATCAACACCGCTTTCATACAAAACATGTCCCAAAATACTGGAAGTTGTCGTTTTTCCATGTGTTCCTGCAACCGCAAAACAAAAGGTGTCTTTGGTAATAATTCCAAGAACTTCTGCCCTTTTTTTAATCTGGTATTCTCTTTCCAAAAAGTAATTCCATTCCGAATGTGTTTTTGGAACTGCCGGCGTAATAATCACTAATGTGTTTTCTACGAAATAATCTTTTGGAATTAATCCGATATTATCTTCAAAATGAATATCAATTCCGATGGAAGCCAATTCTTGCGTCAGATCCGTTTCAGTCTTATCATATCCAGACACATTTTTTCCGATGGCTTTGAAATAACGCGCCAAAGCACTCATTCCGATGCCTCCGATTCCGATGAAATAAACGTTATGTATCTGATTTAAATTCATTTTTTTTTAGTTTCTAAGTTGCAGAGTTTTTTAAACTCTTGGCTATTTTCTTTTGTCTATTGCCTATTTTATCAATTTAATTATCTCGTCAACAATATCTTTTGTTGCATTTGGCGTTGCCAATTTTTTTATGTTTTGGCTTAAGCTATTTTGTAACTCTTGGTCATTTAAAAGATTATTGAACGTTTCTGTAAATTTTGTATCCAATTCACTTTCTTTGATCATTAAAGCTCCATTTTTATCCACAATTGCTTTGGCATTTTTGGTCTGATGGTCTTCCGCTACATTTGGCGATGGAATGAAAATTACCGGTTTTCCAACCAAACATAATTCAGAAACTGACGATGCGCCAGCTCTTGAAATAATAAAATCTGCCGAAGCGTAAACCAAATCCATTCTATCAATAA
>Ga0247809_1000325_pt1 | contig 23677 bp, 18 predicted proteins | sample UWRJL104311B1_FD_180951 | JGI IMG/M metagenome (GOLD analysis project Ga0247809, IMG submission 180951) | Plant litter microbial communities from Arlington Agricultural Research Station in Wisconsin, United States - UWRJ-L104-311B-1 | ecosystem: Environmental > Terrestrial > Plant litter >...
TCAGCTTATGATACGATTACAGAACAGGTAGGTGTTTGCCGTGATTTCGCACATCTTGGTGTAGCCTTGTGCAGAGCCCTTACTATTCCGGCGAGATATTTTACCTGTTACGCTTACAAACTTCATCCGCCAGATTTTCACGCCTGCTTTGAAGCTTATCTTGGAGGGCACTGGGTAGTGATTGACGCGACAAAACTTGCTCCTGTTAATGGGCTGATAAAGATCGCTTCAGGCGCTGATGCAACAGATACAGCCTTCGCCAGTATTTTTGGAAATCTAAGATTCCTCAATATGGAGGTTGGTACGGCCTTGTTGGATCCGGAGTTTCATGGCGTCAATATCAATACGTCATCGCAAGGGTATTCCTATATTTAACTTTATGCTACGGGAATCCATAAGACTACATTCCAAGGTTAAAAAAACTATTTAAATACCTGATTACCCTCTTTTTTATTTTGTACAAGATACCCGGTGTATATGTTGTACCAGGTTTGACGCCTTCCCTAATCATTACTGTTGGTGGAGGTGTTGGTCGTTTTATCAATTGCTTTTCCATAATTCGCTCTTATATTGTCTTTATTCGACTCCTTATTTCTTTTGTTTAATTTAAAATTAGCAATAAATATAATTAGAAACAACAATAGTGCGTCAGTTACAAAAGTCTAATACATTGAATTATGGAAAGAAAGAATACTAATTTAAGCGATTTATCTTTTAAGGAACCTGCAGATGAATAGGAAAGAATTTTTAAAAGCTAGTGGTGTTACAATGCCGGCCAGTAATTTAGTGGAAGGTCTTCCACATTTCAGATTTAGCTTTGAACAAGGTTTAGAAGGTATTTTGAATCCTTATCAAATAAATAAGATCACAATTGGTCATGAAGCCTATTTTTTCAAAGAAGAGCTCAGTGCTAATGTCTCAATTAAGGAAGGTCTGTTTTATGTTGTTTATCCTGACTTACACATGGTTGCTTCGGGTAATACGCGCGAGAATGCAGAGAAAGATTTTAACTTTATATTCAGGCATTTAATATTGGAAATTTATCTTTGTGATCATGTAAGTATGAATTTAAATACGCTTAGATTAAAGTCTTTGTTGCATGATCTTATTAAATCCGAATGAGGGTAAGAAGTAAGGAAAAGAATTCTGGCAAATGATGAAGTTCCGATAAAAGAAAAAACATCGTGAAACCAGGGGTATCAGGTAAAAGAGAGAATGTCAGATCCGCTCTTTTTTACCTGATGCAATACTTTTATAAATAGCATCAATTACCAGCATATCTTTTAATCCTTCTTCTCCGGGTACTATAGTAGGTCTCTTCTGGTTAATGCAATCGGCGAAATTATCCATCTGTGCGGCCTGTTGGTTGATCTGCGGGAAAGGCATTCTTCCGGCCGGAGTATTGCCCGTAATACCATTATAGCCATAAGCCGGGGATATTTCAAATGTGCCTTTTTCCGCAACGGCTTTCAAATAACTCCAGTTAGCATTATAGCTGGATTTACCGGTAGCTACGAACTGATCAGGAAATTCGAGTTCCCAATATATCGTCTCATCAACTTCGCTAAACAAATCGGGACGGGTTTTTTTTTCTGTTGCTGTTACAAAAACGGGCTCCAGACCAGTGGTATATCTTGATCCTTGTATAGCGTAGATGCCCATGTCCATCAATGCACCGCCACCTGACATCGCCTTTTTCAACCGCCAGGAGTCACTGTTTCCTCCCCAGGTAAATCCATTCGCAGTATCCAGGGAGGTCAGTTTCCCGTATACCTGTTTTTGTCCCAGCCGCATCATTTCCATATTATGGGGCTCAAAATGCAATCTATAACCAATAGAAAGCATCCTGCCGGCATTTTTGCAGGCAGTGATCATCTCTCTGCATTCTGCTGCGTTCAATGCCATTGGTTTTTCACAGATCACGTGTTTACCTGCTTTTGCTGCGCGTATAGTGAAATCTTTATGCATCGAAACGGGTAAAACCACATAGACAATATCAATTGCAGGATTGTTGATGATCGTGTCAAAATTTGAATAGTTATAGATGTTTTTCGCAGGAATATTATATTTTGATGCCCATTCATCAGCTTTTGCCGGAGTGCCGGTTACGATCCCCGCCAGGTAGCAGTTTTTAGTTTGCTGTAATGCCGGAGCTAATTGTCCGCTGCTATATCCACCTAATCCGACCAACGCGATACCTAGTTTTCTACTTGGGGAATCTGGATATATACCCGCAAATGTGTTCAATGCTGGTGCTAAAGTCAGGGCTCCCAGGCCGAGCGACAATGATCGGAGAAATTTTCTCCTGTTATAATGATGAACGGACTCCATAATCTATATTTTTATGGTAACAATTGGATTATTAGTTGGTTAACATATAGTTGGGGATATTGTTTTCTAAGTTTGGATATGATCTTCCTTTTTTGCTGATTCTTCATCCATAGCTTTGATTACCGTTCTTTCTTTACGGATACCTAACCTTAAACGGCCAAATATACTCATGTATAGGTTTGCAATCCATACCAAAGAGAAACCCGCAATCAGGTAGCCCCTCCAATCAAAAAACAGCAATTTGTACTCTGTGATAAATAACATCAGCAAAACTACATAATGACTGAAACAGTACTCACAGGTAAAGAGATAGAAGAATTTGCGGGCAAGAATTGTTTTTCTCACTTCACTCTGTCTGATAAAGTATTCTCTTGGTTCTCTAAATACTTCTTCATGGGTTACTGTCCATGCGATGCAGGCTACTGGAATTGCCAATATAAAAAGCCAGCAAATCTGAAGTTGTAATTCCATAGTTGTTTATTTGAGCGATTGATATGATGTGAGTTGAATGTTCCCTGTTTTGTGAATAGAACAGTCCTGTTCAGTACATAACAGGGCAATACATTTAAAAGTTTTACTGTAATTTACCTCAATGGAAGATCTTGTCAATAATGCTAAATAAGAATTGATTCATTGTATTTACTCGGCGTAAACGTTTAAATTGCGAAGTGAAATTAACGCTGCTCTCCGTATTACTCTCTTTGATTTTCATGACTAAAGGAACGGCCCAAATGAAACTGTCATCGGGTGAAACTTTTTTAAATGGTATGCCAATGAAAAAAGTATTTGTTTCCATTGAAGATCATGCTGTCTGGGCTTTAAGTATTGATGGTAAGGTTTACCTTAAAAAGGAAGCTGATCCTGATTTTCAGATTTATCCGCTAACAGCTGGTATTATTGTAAGTGAAATTACGGGATTCAATGCTGATGATATATACTTCCTGGCCACACCCAAAATTATACAGATCAAAGCTGGTGTGAAAACTGAACTTATAGTACCCTTTGCAGGAGTAACCAGGATCAACAGTATTTCAGTGGTGCATGTGAAAAAAGCGTATTTTAATGGTGGTGACCGTTTACCTGTAGATGACTGGATTGCAATTGCCACAAATACACACATGTATATGTATGAGCGTGCAGGAACGAAAGCGATGACGCAATTTCCGTATGATAATATTCCTTACAATATTCCTGAGCCTGACTGGCAGATTTCTAATGCCTCTTTTAATACGGTCGATTTTCGTTATAAATCTCCTTCTGGAAGGTGTTTTGAGGCAGACTATGCTACGACCACGAATAAAGATGAGCTGATGATTAATACAATTATTCCTGATAAGGGAGCATATCCACCTATTAAATGTACACTTTATAGCAATCAATATTATAGACCATTTACTGGTAATCCTGACTGGAAGACGGTGTATAACTTCTGGGGAACAAATGATGGTTTGTATGTTAAGGATGCGCAATATTGTTTTGCGGGACTGGTCATCAGAAAGGTGATTTCCGGTGCAGTTATTAATGATCTTGAAGAGATTGGTGCCATCACACCAATTTATAAGCAGAATTTCGTTCTGGCAGCAACAAATCACGGACTGTATTATACACCCAAGTCTATAGACCATGAAAATTCTGCCTCTCCTGATATCAACAGGATAAATTTTATTCGTTTTTCTGCAATTGATGAAAATGTAAACTCTGTCTGTAGTGATACCAAGTTGTATGGGAGTATCAATGTCAGCAGTCAGTATACCTATAGCTCTATTTGCCAGAAAGTGATATGGGTTGCTACAAGCAAAGGAATAAAAAAAGTATTTGTGGAATTAGATCAGGACTACTATGATAAATTTCTTACCAGCGAACTTAATTTTTCCATTCCTAAGACGAATAGTGATGATGAAAAAGCTGTTTTTGAAATCTGCGGAGAACAAACCGTAACTGTTTCAACGCGATTACCCGCACAATTTCAGAATCAGATCATGATCAAATGGTTGCATGACGGTGTGGAGCGCGCGGAGCTAACAGGAAAAACATCAGTGGTGTTACATGCAGCAGGTACCTATCAGGTTAAAATTACCGCATTGTGTGAAGGAATAACAATCAGTTCAATCCCAATCCTTATTAAGCAGAATACTGATCCTGACATCACTTTAGATTATGCTCAGGGAGTTACATTATGTGAATCCAATTATATAGTATTAAATACTATCAATAAGCCAGGGTATCGTTATAGGTGGTTTAAAAATGATATACTGATCAACTCAGAGAATAATTCTGGGTTATATGTAAATTCTCCGGGGAACTACAGGGTTGAGGTGAGCAACTGTGGTGATTACTATAAATCTTCATCTGCTGTTGAAGTACGCGTGCCTGTATTACCTGTGCCCCGCATCACGTCTGATAAGTTGATTTACTGCAAAGGAGAATCGGCAAGATTAAGTATCGCCCAAACCTCAACGGCACAGGTTAAGTGGTATTATAATGGAGTTGAACAAAATGATTTTCAAGGGAAAACAGAAATTGTCACTGCTTTGGAAGGAAGTTACAAGGCAGTATTTATAAATGAAGCTGGCTGTACTAAAGAATCAGTCCCTTATAATTTTATTGGGAATGATATTCCTGCAGCATTAATCACTCGCAGCACTAACAGATCGCTCTGTAATGGGGAAACTGTCCGCCTGAGTACGGCTGCTTTAAATGGGGCTGTTTATAGATGGAATACCGGAGAAACTAGTTCCAGTATTCAGGTCACAGCTGCAGGTCAGTACTTTGTTGAAGTAACCAGTGCTTCCGGCTGTAGCAAAATTAGTGAGGTAACTACAGTGGAGTTTATTCCGCCTATAGTGCTTAATCAACCTGATGAAGTGAGGTTATGTACGCTTTCGGGAGAAATAGCAAGGCTAAAGGCTGCTTCAGGTTATCTTAATTACACCTGGAACGGAAACAGGGGAACAGATTTTCTGGACGTTACTGTTCCTGGTCAGTATAACCTTGAAATTGAGGATGAATTTGGCTGCAAAGCCACAACTACGTATCTGGTAATACCTTTCTGCAAAGAAGTATTGATGCCAAATACTTTTAGTCCGAATGGTGACGGTATCAATGATTACTGGACTATTGGAGGACTTGAAAATGATCCGGAAGCAAGATTTTCAATTTACAACCGTAATGGTTCTTTAGTATTTGAGGGGAGAGGGAGTAATCCGGTATGGGATGGAAAATTTAAGGGCAGTAATTTACCGCTCGGTGTTTATTATTATTTGATAAATACCAGAAATAGTGTCAGTCCCATAAAAGGATGGGTAACTATTATCAGGTAATTATTATGATCATTTCAGAATATGCTGTTCACACAACATGACAGCATATTCTGAAACGAATGATTAAACTGTTCTTCCCGGATATTGCTGCAAAGCAATAGTCAGGCAGTCCATTGATTTATTAAGATCTTCTGTATTTAATACATAGGCCATTCTCACTTCATTTTTACCAGAACCCGGACTCGAATAGAATCCTGTAGCAGGTGCCATCATTACCGTTTCCCCATTGTGATCAAAGCTTTCCAGCATCCATTGGCAAAATGCATCTGCATCATCAATAGGAAACTTAGCCACCACGTAAAATGCACCACCCGGATTAGGGCAAAATACACCATCAATAGCATTTAGCCGCGATACCAATGTATCCCTGCGCAATGTATATTCCTTATTTACCTCTTCAAAGTAACTGTCTGGCGTATCCACAGCGGCAGTTCCTGCGATCTGTTCTACTAGACCCGGACTCAGCCTGGCTTGAGCAAACTTTAATGCAGACTTAATCACTTCTTTGTTTTTAGTGATCATACAGCCTAAACGTGCGCCGCATGCGCTGTATCTTTTAGAAACAGTATCCAATACTACTACATTTTCATCCAGCCCATCAAGGTGCATTGGAGAGATAAACTCCCTGCCATCGTAACAGAATTCGCGGTAGGCTTCATCAGAGAAAAGGAACAGGTCATATTTTAAACACAGCTGTTTCAATTCATCAAGCTCTTCTTTGGAATATAAATAACCTGTTGGGTTATTTGGATTACAGATTATAATCGCTTTGGTTTTGTCAGTAATCAGCTTTTCAAATTCTTCAATCGCAGGTAATGCAAAGCCGTTCTCAATGTAAGACAGGATCGGTTTTACCACCACATTACTCATACACGCAAAACCATTGTAGTTGGCATAAAATGGCTCAGGAATGATAATTTCGTCACCCTCATTCACGCAGGTCTGCATAGCAATAGTAATCGCTTCAGAGCCACCAAGAGTCACCAATATATCTTCAGGGGTGATGTTATATCCTAGTTTATTGTAATATTCAGTAAGTTTTGTTCTGTAACTCAATGTCCCTTCAGACGCGGTGTAGGCCCAAACACTAAAGTCAATGTTTTTAATTGCATTCAACATCACTTCAGGTGTTGCAATGTCTGGCTGACCGATATTTAAATGGTAAACTTTTTTACCTTCCTTTTTTGCCTGGTCGGCATAAGGTGTCAATTTTCTTATTGGCGAAGCGGGCATTTGAACCCCTTTCTCTGAAATGTGTGGCATGGGCACAAAAATAAAAAACCTCGTTAATTAACGAGGTTTTTATTAAAAAATATCTGTTTATATTATTTGCTTGCTGAAACAGTCTCTCCTTTAATGTACAACACTTTAGTAGGTGTTTTCGATGTAGAAGTGATCGTAATGCTTTTGCTGAATGGCAATGGTGAGCCTGCCGGAGTATATGTTACACTAATTACACCTGCATCACCTTTTTTAATTGGTGTTTTTGTGTAGGTAGGAACAGTACATCCACAGGTAGTTTCTACTTTAGTTATGATCAATGGCTCATCACCAATGTTTGTAAATTTGAATTCTACTGAAACTGGTTTAGTCAATGGAATTTTTCCAAAATCATGTGACTCTTTTTCGAACTTAAATTCAGCAGGTTTACTCTGCGCGATTGCTGCAACACTTACACCTAAAACAAAGGTTAATAGTACAATTAGCTTTTTCATGTTTGTATGTTTTACACAAATTTAATGATTTGATTGAGAAATCAAAGTACTAAGCTAATATATATATTACACTCAGAATAAAGTCGGACTTTAGAAAATATGTATCTTTGCCCAATAAACTTTTGTAGATATGATGCTAAATGATAAACTTACTACGAATCCGATTGACGCCTCAGAATTAAGTTTTGACGACTTTAAAACGATTGTAATCGAGGATTATAAGATTGCGTTTGAAAGCAGACAAGCTAGTTTATTAGGCCGCAAGGAGGTATTAACGGGTAAGGCTAAATTTGGAATATTCGGCGATGGTAAAGAATTGCCCCAGATTGCAATGGCAAAGGCTTTTAAAAACGGCGACTGGCGTTCGGGTTACTATAGGGATCAGACTTTTGCATTCGCAACGGGCATCTGTACAATCAAAGAATTTTTTGCACAATTATATGCTAATCCCAGTTTAGAGGCAGATCCTGCGTCGGCAGGGCGACAAATGAATTGCCACTTTTCTACACGTTCATTAAATGAGGACGGGTCATGGAAAGATTTGACGCAGATGAAAAACTCTTCATCGGATATTGCACCTACGGGTGGGCAGATGGCGCGTTTGGTAGGCCTGGCTTACGCTTCAAAATTGTATCGCCAGAATCCTGAACTGAGCTACCTGAAAAACTTTTCGGTAGAAGGAAATGAGGTTGCTTTTGGTACCATCGGGAATGCGTCTACCTCTGAAGGGGTATTTTTTGAGGCCATCAATGCTGCGGGAGTGCTGCAGATTCCTATGGCCGTATCGGTATGGGATGATGGTTATGGTATTTCCGTTCCGGCTAAATATCAAACTACAAAAGAAGATATTTCTGAAATATTGAAAGGTTTCCAGCGGGATGAAAATAACGCTGGCTATGAAATATATAAAGTGAGGGGATGGGATTATCCTGCTCTTTGCGAAACGTATCAGCAGGCTATCACAGTCTGCAGAGAAGAACATGTTCCTGTTTTGATTCATGTGACGGAAGTGACGCAGCCGCAGGGACACTCTACTTCGGGTTCGCATGAGAGATACAAAGATAAAGCCCGATTGGAGTGGGAGAAAGAATTTGACTGTATCCGCCAGATGCGTTTATGGATGCTGGAGTCGGCCATTATTGCTGAAGAAGATTTGGTGGTCATAGAAGATACGGCTAAAAAACTGGTACGGACTGCGCAAAAGGAAGCATGGAATGAGTTCCTTGCTGATATTAAAGTGGAGAAAGATCAGGCTATTAGTTTAATCAATAAACTGGCAAAAGGAAATCCTGCGCTGGATAAAATAGCTGGTCAGCTGGCTGGTACGCCTGATGCACAACGTAAAGAGTTAATTTCTTCTGCTAGAAAAGCACTTCGTTTAACACTTAATGAAGCATCTGATGAGAGAGCGATGCTGATGAGCTGGTATGAGAAAGAAGCAGCTGTAAACCAGGAACGGTACAATACCAAGCTCTTTACTGATGGAAAAGATAGTCCGTTGTTAATCGAAATAGAACCCGCTGCTTACCACGAAAACAGTAAAATGGTAGATGGCCGGGAATTGCTGAATGCTTGTTTTGATGCTAATTTTGCACGCGATCAGCGTTTGGTTGCTTTTGGTGAGGATCTGGGTGCGATAGGTGATGTTAACCAGGGTTTTGCAGGTTTGCAGGCAAAATATGGGGACTTAAGAATTACCGATACAGGGATCAGGGAAATGACTATTGTTGGTCAGGGGATAGGTTTGGCGCTAAGAGGGTTAAAACCAATTGCTGAAATCCAATACCTTGATTATCTTTTATATGCAATCAATGTATTAAGTGATGACCTGGCAAGCTTATCCTACCGCACAAAAGCGGGTCAGAAAGCACCGGTGATCATCAGGACACGCGGACATCGTTTAGAAGGGGTGTGGCATTCCGGATCTCCTATTGCGATGATCTTAGGTTCATTACGTGGTCTGCATATCTGTGTGCCACGCAATATGACACAGGCTGCGGGTATGTATAATACCTTATTCAGGGCTGATGAGCCTGCCATGGTGATTGAATGTCTGAATGGGTACCGCTTGAAAGAGATGATGCCAGATAACGTGGGCGATTACACCGTTCCATTGGGAAAAGCAGAAATCATCAAAGAAGGCACAGATATTACAGTGGTATCTTATGGTTCTACCTTGAGAATTGTAGAAGAAGCTGCGGAAGAGCTGGCTGCTTTTGGGATCTCTGTTGAAATTATTGATCCGCAGACACTGCTTCCATTTGATACCGATCATTTGTGTGCCGCTTCATTGAAGAAAACAAATAAGCTGCTCGTGGTAGATGAAGATGTACCCGGTGGTGGTTCTGCTTATATTCTGCAGCAAGTCTTAGAAACGCAGCAAGGTTATTATCACCTGGATGCACAGCCTCAGACATTGTCTGCCAAACCACATCGTACACCTTATGGCACTGATGGAGATTATTTCACCAAGCCTTCTGTAGATGATGTAGTGGAAACTATATATGACATGATGCATAAACATAATAAGGCAAAATTTCCTGCTATCTTTTAAAGGAAATTGTAAAAATTGCTGATTTTTTGAATATTCAGCTTAAATGGTCAGCAAAATCCTTTTGCTGGCTTTTTTATTTGGTAAAAAAAATGAAAAAGGCGGTTTATGTGCCTTACAACCTATGGTTGTGGGCTTTTTGACTCAAAATTTTGGATGTTATGTTTAATATTTTGGAAACTTTTGCAATAAAATTCAGTATAATGTATGTTTGTTGGAAATAACCACAATATTTAATTTGTTTTATTATGTTGTAGCTCATTGTTTTAGTTTATTGTGGTATTACGTCTAAAAATTGATGTGAATTAACTATTAAACTAACCTATATGATGAGAAATCTACTTCTAATTTTGATTTTTCTTTGCTATTCTGCCGTAAGTTTCGGGCAGGGTGTAGAGATTACTGGTAAAGTCACTTCTAAAGGTGACGGTTTACCCCTTCCTGGTGTAAGTGTAACTGTAAAAGGTACAAAAATCACTACACAAACAGACGCTCAGGGTAACTTCAAGTTACCTGGTGCCAGCAATGCGAAAGTGCTTGTGTTTTCATACATCGGCTTTAAATCCACAGAAATAGTTGTTACCCGTGGGGTAATTGGGGTTTCGATGCAGGAAGATGCACAATCACTGTCAGATGTTATCGTTACTGGTTATGCTACACAAAGTAAACGTGAGGTATCCGGTTCGGTTTCTACGGTAAAAGCTGCGGATGTTAGTCAAGTGCCAATTGCTTCCTTTGACCAGGCATTACAAGGTCGCGCACCAGGTGTATTAGTTACTGCAAACTCAGGACAGCCTGGGGCATCTGCCGTAATTACTATCAGAGGTCGTGGTTCAATCTCTGGTTCAACAAACCCATTGTATATTCTTGACGGAATAGAAATCTCAGCGAGAGATTTTGCGACATTAAATACAGCTGATTTCGACTCTTTCACTATCCTTAAGGATGCGGTTTCCACTTCTCAGTACGGTTCAAGAGGGTCAAACGGAGTTGTTGTGGTCACTTCAAAAAAAGGTCAGACTGGTCGCCCGCTCATCAAATATGATGTGCAGTATGGTAAATCCAAAGCGCCTGAAAACAAACTGAAGGTGATGAACACTGAGCAGAAACTCGACTATGAATTGGCAAATGGCAATCCAAATGGCTGGTCAGACGAAGAAATCGCAGATTTCAGACTAATTGATACAGACTGGGAAAAAGTGTTATTTCAAACTGGTACAACTAAAAACCATAATCTTTCTATTTCAGGAGGGAACGACAGAACAAGATACCTGATTTCGGGTAACTTCTTCGACCAGACAGGTACTGTACCAACAACCAGAATCAAACGTTATGTCGGCAGAGCTAATATCTCCAGCGGAACAGAAAATTTTGATTTCGGCTTAACTTCATCTATTGGTTCATCTGACCTGACAAATACAAGTGAAGGCAATACAGGGATCAATGCACCTCTGAATGCAATTCGCTGGACTAATCCTTATCTCGCCCCTTATAACGCAGATGGTTATTATTCGAGCAATCCTACAGGACAGCCTAATCCACTGCCAGAATTGCTTGAAAATACAAATTCAGGTGTTAAATTGAAAGCAGTAGCTACTGTATATGGTACTTATCGTGTACCATCTGTTCCTGGTTTAGTGGCTAAAGTAAATGCCGGTGCAGACTATACTACATATGAAACTAATAACTTTATAGATCCTACAACATATACAGGTTCATTGCAAACAGGTACTAAAGGTTCATTGCAGAAAGGTTATGATAAGTTTGTACGATACACTTTAACTTCATCTATTGGCTATTCAACTAAAATTGCGACTGATCACAGTTTATCTGTAACCGTATTCAATGAAATGGTTAAAGGTAAAGGAAATAGCTTTGGCTTCACTGGCTACGGTCTGGGGGGTGCTTTTGAAAATGAATCTGGTATTACACCAGGTAATACAACTAATAACTTTATTCCCCTTGTTCGGGGTGGCGTCTCTACACTTGGAGCTGACAATGGGATCCTGTCTTATTTCACGCTTGTAAATTATGGTTATAAAGATAGGTATTTCCTTAATTTAAATGCGAGAAGAGACGGATCTTCAAGATTCGGTGCGAACAAAAAATATGCTAATTTCGGCTCTATCGGCGCAAGCTGGGTAGTTTCAAATGAATCTTTCTTTATGCCGCTTAAAGGTGTGGTGAATGATTTGAAGTATAAAATTACTTACGGTTCTGCAGGTAATCAGTTGGGATTGGGCGACTTCCAGTCGAGAGAGTTATATGGTCGCGCTGTATACAATGGGGTAAGCGGATTGGCACAGACACAATTGGCTAATCCAAACCTAACCTGGGAAAAGAGGACTACATTTAACACTGGTTTAGAATTTACCATGTTTAGCGGCAGGGTTACTGGTACTGCAGAGTACTATAGCGCTTTAACTGATCAGCTTTTATTTCCTAGGGCATTATCTGAAACTTCCGGTTTTGATGAGCTCATCACCAATGCAGGATCTATGACCAATAAAGGTCTTGAAGCTTCTCTTAGTGTAGATGTGATCAAGAGTAAATCCTTCTCATGGAATGCCTTTGTAAACTTTACCTATAACAAAAACAAGATCAAAAGCTTAGCAGATGGAAGTGAGGAAATCACACAAGGGCTGAACGTACTTCGTCCGGGACAAGCACTAAACAGCCTTTACCTGGTTCGTTACGTAGGCGTAAATCCTGAAAATGGTAATTCCATTTATCTTGATAAGGATGGTGCACAAACAGAAGATTATAGCGCAGATAACCGTGTAATCCTTGGTACTACAGATGCACCTTATTTTGGTGGTTTTGGTAGCACATTTAGCTTCAAAGGAGTAGAACTGAGTTTCTTATTGAGCGGCGTTACAGGGAATAAAATCTATAACAATGACCGTACAAATATTGAAAACCCCGATTACCTTTTCGATAACATCAGTGTAGACCTGCTGAATGAATGGCGTACACCTGGCCAGCTGACTGATATTCCAAGACCTGATCAGGCGATTGAAACTGAAACCAGTCGTTTTGTGGAAAACGGAAGTTTTCTGAGATTAAGAAATGTGACCCTTTCTTATGAATTGCCGAAAAGTCTGCTTTCAAATCTGAAAATCAATTCAGTTAAGGTATTTGTACAGGGACAGAATTTAAAAACCTGGACTAAATTCAGGGGATTTGATCCGGAAATCACAGACGGAATTCTAAATGGTGCCCAGTATCCTGCACTGAGAACAGTTACTGCGGGTTTAAGCATAGGCTTCTAATTTAAATACGAATACAGATGAAAAAAATTACATATATAGTATCCTTAAGCTTAGCTTTAGCTTTATCTACCTCGTCCTGCAAAAAGGTGATTGAGGTTACCCCCGAATTTACCAAAGACGGATCGGCAATTTTTACCAGTATCACCGATTATCAGTTTGCACTTACAGGTGCTTATTCACTATTCAGAACTATTGGTTACTATGGTAACGGATCTGCAACCACAGGTGCGTGGTCTACATTACCAGATATGATGGGAGAGGATTTGCTGCAGACCACAGAAGATCTGGCCAACAATGCAACCCTCACCAACTTCTCTTTTAACACACTGGAAAGTGATGTAGAGATTATGTGGCTTGCAGCTTACCGCGTTGTAGGGCAGTCTAATTTGGTATTGCGTAATATTGATCAGTTTAGTGCCACTCAGCCTACAGCAGTTAACCGTATCAAAGGTCAGGCGCTTGCTATCCGTGCTTTGGCTCATTTTGACCTCTTGCGTTACTGGGGTTCAGATTACGATAGAAACTCTACCGGTCAGGGTATTCCTTATATCTCTGTTGTTGATCCTGAATTTTTGCCTGCAAGACCAACCGTTAAGGAAACATATGATAAAATATATGCGGACCTAAATGAGGCTGAAACATTGCTTCAAAATGTTGATGCACCCATCAATACTTCCACTGTTAAATTTGGGATAGACCTGAACGTAGTAAGGGCAATCCTGGCAAGAGTAAACCTTTATGCTAAAAACTATGCCGAGGCAGAGCGTTATGCATCTTTAGTGATTGCTGCTGTACCATTGGCTACGGCAGCTAACTTTCCAAGTGTATGGAAAGATGTGGCCTTGTCATCAGAAGTTATCTGGTCGTCTTCCATCAATGCTGGTGAAGGCAGTCCGGCAAATAACCTGATCACCACCAGCTCGAACAGAAATCAGTATAAGCCTACTTCAGCAATCATCAACCTTTTCACTAACAAGGCAGCTGATGTAAGATACAGTACTTATATTGCCAGTCGTACAACAGGAAGCGGTGCTGCAATTGTGACAGACCCTACCAGTACCATTGCACGTAAAATTGTCAATAAATACACAGGTAAAGGAACAAACCTTGATAATGTGGTAAACTGGAAAGCTTTCCGTACAGGAGAAATGTACCTGATCAGAGCAGAAGCAAGAGCAATGCAGGCTGGGAAAGCTACCCTGGGCCTGGATGACTTGAATGCTTTGAGAGCTGCGCGTATTACTGGTTATGTGCCGGTAGTACTAGTTGGGCAGCCGCTGATAGATGCGATTTTTATTGAAAGACGTAAGGAGCTGTTCGCTGAAGGTCACCGTTGGTTCGATTTGAAACGTACTACCAGAACTGTAACAAGAACAGACTTTGTGGGGGCAGCCGCTTCAGTGCAACAGACACCACTGCCTTCTACTTCAAGAGTATGGGTATTCCCAATTCCGCAAAGTGAAATTGATGCAAACCCTAACATCAGGGATCAGCAATCACCAGGATGGAACTAAGAAACATTTAAAAACAAACCGCCCCGTAAATCGCAAGAATACGGGGCGGTTTTATAAAGCTGGAATTTTAACTAATTGATAGCTAAAAGCAGTGAACTTAAAGTTTGCTGCTTTTATTTCTTAACAGCTGATCTGCGATTACCAGTGCTGCCATCGCTTCTACGATCACAACCGCTCTTGGTACTACACAAGGATCATGTCTGCCTTTTCCTTTGATCTCTGCAGCTTCACCCGCGGCATTAACTGTCTGCTGGTTATGCATAATGGTCGCAACCGGTTTAAAAGCAACCGTAAAGTTGATTTCCATGCCGTTAGCAATACCACCCTGAATACCACCAGAGAAATTAGTCAGCGTTTTTGGTGCATCTGATGTCGCCAGAAAGATATCGTTATGCTCAGACCCTCTCATTTCACTGCCAGAAAATCCGGATCCATATTCAAAACCATGTACTGCATTAATGCTTAACATCGCTTTGCCCAGATCGGCATGCAGTTTATCAAAAACCGGCTCACCCAATCCCGGCGGACAACCATTGATCACACAACTCACTTTTCCACCTACAGTATCGCCATCTTTTCTGATATCATCGATAAACTCGATCATTTCTTTAGCCGTTGCCGGATCTGCACAGCGCACAATATTATCTTCCCTGAGGTGGATTAATTCTGCTACAGGCAAAGCCTCCAGGTTCGGTGCATTGATCTTTCCAACTGCACTTACATGTGCGAAAACTGAGATTCCGTAATGCTGCAATAACAACTTCGCAATTGCACCTGCCGCAACGCGGGCAGCAGTTTCTCTTGCTGAAGAGCGGCCGCCACCTCTGTGGTCGCGGATACCATATTTTGCATCATAAGTATAATCTGCATGAGAAGGTCTGTAAACATCCTTGTTATGCTCATAATCTTTAGAACGGTGATCCTCGTTCGGAATCAGCAATGCGATAGGTGTGCCGGTACTTTTACCTTCAAATATACCAGACAGCACTTGTACCGTGTCGCTTTCCTTACGCTGGGTGGTGATTTTGGACTGACCAGGTCTGCGTTTGTCCAGGTCTGCCTGGATAAACTCCAGATCAATCGGCAGCTGTGCAGGACAGCCGTCAATGATCACTCCAATAGCTTCGCCATGTGATTCTCCAAAAGTGGAGATCCTGAATAATTGCCCGAAGGAATTTCCTGCCATATTTTTATATTTTATAATTCGTTAACTGTAAAACCTGCCGTTTCCAAATCTTTCCAGAAATCCGGGTAAGACTTTTCCACTACCTGGTAATCTTCAATTTCTACCTCTTTGATCAGCAGACTTAATGGCGCGAAAGCCATGGCCATCCGGTGATCGTCATAGGTAGCAATAGTGATTTTCTCCGGAAATGCGAGTGCATCACAGTTCAATGTATACACCTCATTGTCTTCATTTAGTGTTACACCAATCTTAGCCAGTTCCTGCTGTAGTGCAAGGATCCTGTTCGTTTCCTTGATTTTCAGCGTTTCTAATCCCGTGAAAGATAAGTTCAGTCCTTTTGCCGCTGCACATACAATAATTGTTTGTGCCAGATCCGGACAATCCTTCAGGTTTAATACTTCCTGAATATCTACCGCAGTACCGGTTTTCAGCTCAATACCATCAGGAACACGCGAAGTGCGAACACCCAGTGCAACCATAATTTCCTGAATCTTACTATCGCCCTGCAGACTTTCCTCCCGCATATTGGTCAGCGTCACATCGCCGTTATCTGCAAGTAAAACAATGCTGTACCAATATGATGCAGCACTCCAGTCCGGCTCAACTACCAAGGTAGCTTCCTCGTGTTTTTGAGGAGCAATATAAATGGTATCGTCCGACCATTCATGTTGTATCCCTGTTGCAGCAAGCATATTCAGGGTCATTTCCAGATAAGGTCTCGACGTTAGGCCACCTTCAATTTTCAACCTTAAGCCTAAAGGCAATGTTGGTGCAATAATCAGCAAGGCCGATAAATACTGACTGCTCACATTGCCTTTGATAGATACTTCAGCAGCATTACTATTCAATCCGCCGTTGATATTTAAAGGCGGATAACCCTCATTTTTCTCATAAGAGATATCCGCGCCCAGTGTTTTCAGTGCATCCACAAGAATTGCAATAGGACGTTCCTGCATCCTGCCAGAACCTGTCAGCGTAAACTGCTGCGGTAAAGTAGAAAGGTAGGCAGTCAGAAAGCGCATCGCTGTGCCTGCATGACCAACGTCAACCGTCTGTTTCTCCGTAGCCGGGTTAATTTCAAGATCCTTTAAAATCCTGTTCAAAATCACCGTGTCGGCTGCATCAGATAAGTTTTCCACTTTCACCACACCCTTGCTCAGCGCAGAGATGATCAGCGCCCTATTGCTCTCACTCTTAGAGCCAGTCAGGTTAATAGTGGCAGCGATATCCTTTTGCCTCTTGAAAGAAACAATTGCATTCTTCTTCATCCTTACAATTTTACAGATTCTGCTGCAGCTACATCAGCAGCAACTTTACCTTCGTTCATAATTTCAGTTTGTTTTCTGATCGATTCACCGTGAACCAGTTCTAAAAACTTCTCTGTAAAACCAAGGTCTAATTTCAATGCCCTTGCAAATGCGCTTCCTTTTTTAAGGATCTCATCCCAACGGTTAACCTGTAAAATAGTAACGTTATTATCCCTTTTGTACAGACCGATTTTTTCAACGATAGCCATACGCTCACCTAATTTCTGGATGATGATATCGTCAATTTTATCGATGCTGGTACGTAATTCTGCTAATTTATCTACAAAAGCTTCGTTTGCTGATTCCGGTTCACGGATGCTTAATTTAGAAACCAATTCGTCTAAAGCTGCAGGAGTAACCTGTTGTTTAGCGTCGGTCCATGCTACAGAAGGGTCAATATGACTTTCGATCATTAATCCCTGCATGTCCATGTCCAATGCTTTCTGAGAAATATAAGGGATCAGTTCGCGGTTTCCGCAGATATGTGAAGGATCATTGATGATCGGTAATTCAGGGCAAAGTGTTTTCAGCTGAATAGCCAGTTCCCACATTGGTTCATTACGGAAAGAGCTTTTTTCGTACGAAGAGAAACCACGGTGGATAGCACCTAATTTAGTGATCCCAGCGTTATTGATACGCTCTAATGCACCAACCCATAGTGAAATATCTGGGTTAACCGGGTTTTTAACCAATACCGGGATATCATGACCTTTCAACGCATCAGCAATTTCCTGAACTGTGAAAGGGTTAGCTGTAGAACGTGCACCAATCCAAAGAATGTCAACACCGGCAGCTAATGCTTCTTCCACATGTTTTGCCGTTGCCACTTCTACCGCTGTAGGTAATCCTGTTTCCGCTTTAGCTCTTTTTAACCATTCCAGACCGATACTTCCAATTCCTTCGAATTCTCCCGGACGGGTACGTGGTTTCCAGATACCCGCTCTCAAGACAGATACTTTACCAGTTGCAGCCAATAAATGTGCTGTAGATACCAATTGCTCTTCTGTTTCTGCACTACAAGGTCCAGAGATGATCAATGGTTCGTTTTTGATGTTTAACCAGCTCTCTAAAGGCTGGATGTTTAAATTTAATTTCATGATGAAGGTTATTTATGCGTTTGCTGTTGTTAAATTATATCGTTAATTGTTGTGTTTACACTTTATCGTTTTTCTGATACTCGCCCATAATGTTGAAGTTGACGGTATATTTCAGTGCTTTGCGAATGGCGAAATCGTATTTGTTCATGTCTTCCCATTCAGTATCGATATAGAAATAATATTCGTTCCTTTTACCCAATACAGGCATCGACTGGATTTTTGTGAGGTTAACCTCCTGTTCTGCGAACAGGTTCAGTACTTTAGACAATGCACCAACATAGTTACCCAGCTGGAAGCAGATCGATGCTTTATTTACCATGGCAGTTTCTTCGCTTTTGTCGCGTTTCAGGATCAGGAAACGGGTGTAGTTTTTTTTATTCGATTCTATTCTTTTTTCAATAATGTTCAGTCCGTAAAGCTCTGCTGCAAGGGAATTGGCAACAGCAAGTGTGTCTGTTAGTTGTTCATCTCTGATTTTCTTGGCACAGGCTGCAGTATCACTGCTTTCTACTACTTTCAAATGCGGCAGTTCATCGAAGAAATCAATACATTGACGGATGGCAATAGGGTGGGAGGTCACAAATTTAGCGTCTTCCAGTTTTACACCAGGCAATGCCATCAGGTGCAGCTGGATAGGCAGATAAACCTCACCGGTGATCGCAAAATTATACTCACGGATCAGGGTGTAATTCGGTAAGAGACTGCCTGCGATAGAGTTCTCAATGGCCATCACTACAAAGTCTGCTTCATTATTAGCCAGACTGTCGCAAGTTTGCTTAAACGAGTTACATTCAATGGTTTCAATGTCCCTGCCGAAAAATTTGAAAGCAGCTTCTTCGTGGAAGGAGGCTTTGATACCCTGGATGGCTACTCTTGTAACTGTTTTCATTTTAAATGGTGATTTATTTGCGCTAATTCCTTAAACAAAAAAAAGTCCCGGCGTTATGCCGGGACTTTTCATATACAATTAATCTTATGTTTATTTTGATTGCATATCAGTCCCGGCTCTTACTAAAATAGTAGAAGTAGCTAAACCAATATGTAGTGATATTTCTCATTTTTCTTTTTTTTGCTGACTTCAGAAGAACCGCTGCTTTATCTTTTTCAAATTGAAGGATAACGTTTTAGCAGGATTTAATCCTCTTTGTTGTCGAGCCAAATGTAACTAACAAAATTTAATTTGTCAATAGCTAAATAAAAAAAATTATTTTTTGTGACGTTTTTCTTTTTAAATCTTCCCTATAGCAGCTTATTTGGCATACAATGAATTGTAATATTCCATACTGCTGATCACATCACTTTCTGACACCCTGCAGTTATAAGTACATTTTCCAATCGATTCCAATAGTGAAAACAAGATATTGCCATGTTCATTCTTCTTATCGCTCTGCATTAAAACTGCCAGCTGGGGAAATGACTTCTCTTTAATCTTATACGCAGGATATACACTTTTAATATAAGCAGAAATCTCCTGTAGCTCTTCTGTACTAAGGTCACTATTTTTATGCGATAAATAAGCTTCACAGACCATGCCGATGGCAATTGCTTCGCCATGGGTCAGTGGCTTTTTATCCTTACTCAGAGAGTAACTCTCTACTGCATGACCAATAGTATGACCAAAATTCAGGATTTTACGCAATCCTTTTTCCAGCGGATCTTCTGTCACTACCTGGTTTTTGATTTCCACCGAACGGTGAATAGCCGCTGCAGAGATGTTTTTATAATCAGATTTTTTCAGCTCTTCATAATATGCAGCATCCGCAATCAAACCATGTTTGATCATTTCTGCGAAGCCCGAAAGCAACTCACGTGAAGGCAGGGTTTTAAGGAACACTGTTTCGATAAATACAGCCTGTGGCAAACTGAAAGTACCCACCATATTTTTAACATTGTCTACATCTATCCCGGTTTTTCCACCTACAGAAGCGTCTACCATAGAGAGCAGCGTAGTAGGTATATTGATGAAATCTATCCCGCGTTTATAGGTAGAAGCTACAAAGCCCCCCATATCGGTTACTACGCCACCACCCAGATTAATCATCAGACTTTTGCGGTCGGCCTCAAAATCAAGTAAAGTTTTCCAGATTCCAATACAGAAATCAATATTCTTGTTTTCTTCTCCCGGATCAACTTCAATCATATCAAATTCGCTGTACTCATCCAGCATCTGTCTGAATACAGGCATGCACAATTCAGTTGTATTACGGTCGGCAAAAACAAATACATTACTGTAATTTCCTTTATTGATCAGCTCCATAAGGGACTCAAGCTGTGTTTCAAAGTGGATCTGGTGACCAGCGCTTTCGATATTGTTCATTATACTACTTTAATTTGATTACCCATGAAATCAATTACATCGCCCGAACGTACTTTTAAACGTTTACGGTGATCAACTTCACCATTATATTTTACCAAACCATCTTCTACAACAGTCTGTGCTTCGCCACCACTTTGAACCAATCCTGTTGCTTTTAACAAAGCAATAAGGGGGATAAACTCGCCTTCTAATTTAAATTCTATCATTGTAGCGCAAATTTACAATTATTTACAAAGGGATTTACCTCTGATAGTGAGGGAATTTATATTTTTGCATCCGTTTGACTAACACATCAATCCAAATGCAGAAATCCTCAGGGAAAAAAATAAATTTTGATAACACCGAAATCGCCTTCCGGAATAAGTCAAAATCAGAACTAAACAGTGCTTATTGGTTATTTAAGGCCATGAGCAGCAATCTACTCATCAAAGTGGGGACTCCGGTAACCAATTTGATGCTGAATGTGGGACTTCCGATCCAGGGAATTATCAAGGCTACTATTTTTAAACAATTTTGCGGTGGAGAGACTATTGCAGAATGTGAACATACTATCGCGCAGCTCGCTGACGGTAAAGTAGGTACTATTCTGGATTATTCTGTAGAAGGGGAGGAAGAGGAACATGTATTCGATTTTACCTGTGCAGAGATTATCAGAACAGTAGACCGCGCTGCGGGAGATAAACGCGTTCCCATTACTGTATTTAAAATTACCGGTATTGCACGTTTCGCTTTGTTGCAGAAAATTGATGCCAAACAGGAACTGACAGCTACAGAGAAAGCGGAATTTGAAAAAGTAAAAAAACGCTGCGAAAGAATCTGCCGTACTGCATTTGAGAAAAATGTACCTATCATGATTGATGCAGAGGAGACCTGGATTCAGAAAACGATAGATGACCTGGCTTTGGATATGATGATGCTTTTCAATAAGGAGAAGCTGATTGTATACAATACCTATCAAATGTACCGTCATGATAAACTGGCCGATTTAAAAGCGGACCATTTAGTAGCTCAGAAAGCTGGTTTTATATTAGGTGCAAAAGTAGTTCGTGGTGCTTATATGGAAAAAGAGCGTAAAAGAGCACTCGAAATGGGTTATCCTTCGCCCATCCAGCCAGATAAAAAATCTACCGATCAGGATTATAATGCGGCAATTACCTACTGTGTGGAGAATATCGCAGAGATAGGAGTAGTTTGCGGTACCCATAATGAAAATAGCTGTGGTGTACTTGCAGCTTTGCTGGATCAGCATCAGATTAACCATAATCATCCCCATGTATATTTTTCACAATTGTTGGGTATGAGTGATAATCTAAGTTTTAATTTATCAGATTCAGGTTATAATGTAGCTAAATATGTTCCTTACGGGCCTGTTAAAGCAGTAATGCCATATCTTTTCAGAAGAGCCCAGGAAAATACTTCTATTGCCGGCCAGACCAGCAGAGAGCTTGATCTGATTGAGCGCGAGAAAAAACGCAGGAACGCTTAAGGTTAGTGACAGCTTACCCTATGTAGCGATAAATCGCGCACAGAGGGTAAGCTGTCATGATCTTCATCATAATTTATCAGTGATATATTTCGCCCTTTCTGCCAAAACAGCCTTTTGCCAGTCCATCATCACCACCCTAACCGCTGCCCTGGCTTTCGCTCCACCGTCATTTTTCATATTCTCCGTTAGCGTATCCGTAAAACGCTGGAGATAATGATCTTCAAGATCATACTCTGTATCGCTATCCTGTTCCGCCATTTCTACGTATTGTAGAAAGAACAAGGTTGCCCATTTCATTTGTTTACTTGTTCCAGTATAATAAGAGGGAAAAGAGACCTTATTGATAAACGACTGGATAAATTGTTGTGGTTGAATGTTGTAAATGGTGCAGAGGCTCATAAAGTCTTCTGGCAGCTGTACATTAACTGTTATTTCCATGATGTGCTGATTAATTTGATGTATTGATGTCCTGATAATGGTTAAGGTAGAATTCTTTTAAAATGTTAATGCGCTGATCCAGGTTGCGCACGTTATGAATACGCAGGCGTATTTCATCCATTTCGCAGATAAAATCAACTTCTTTTTCAGTGAACTCAGCTACTTCATTATTCTCCCTGCCAAAACCTAATACGACTTTCATAAAAAAAGCCATAGTGAAGTTGTCATTCGGAATCTTCAGTCCGGTTCTCGCCTGCATCTCTGCAGTGGAAATTTTATTCATGAAATTCTCCAGGTATTCTGCCGGATAACAATTGTGCAGTTCGCAAAGCACAGTAAAGTCTTTAGTGAAGTTTAAGCAGCGGTTTTCATCCAAGTAGAAAGTGTCCGAACTGGTATATACCCGTTTCATATTTTTATACAGTTCATCTACATACAGCAGGGATTTTTTTCTTTTGGCGACCGAACTGCTCAGGACTTTTTTGGCCAGCTCACTGATCCATCTGAAGCAATTTGCAGCATTGGCAAGGCAATGGCTAAAAGCATGGCTGCCGTTAGAGGTTCTTCTTTTTTCAGCTACATAAAGTCCGATAGTTTTTGAGGCTTCAGAGTAACCTACACTGTAAGCGTCTGCCAGAGAATCGTAAACTGTAGCATGATTAATAAAAATTTGTAATACTTCCTGCTCTTTCAGTCTGTAGACAGTACAGGCGACACGGAATTCCAGCGGGATTGTAAGCCGGTGATTGTTGATTTCTGTTTTCATATTGATCTTATTTAATTTTTCAATTTAAATAAGCCTCTATGAGGGGTTACCACCCTAAAAGGTATAGGGCTGGTAACTCACTCAGTCTATTGTAGCATGGCTCTACTAAAAGCCACCCGATCTTTCGAAAGGGCCCAGACAAAGACATAAGGAGCACCAGCCCTATAACAAATATAGGGTTTAGGTTGCTCTACTTACGCTCGCCCAGTAAATTTAGTAGATTTTGCTGCGAGGCTTGTAAGCAATTCTTAATTATAAATTAGGATTGCGTATTCTTTATTTCTTTTTTAATTTTTCCATATGCTAATTTAGTTAGCTTTTATCGAAATAAAAAATATATTTTAAATTAAATAACTAGCATTATTTGTGTAGTGTGC
>Ga0247809_1000326_pt1 | contig 23549 bp, 21 predicted proteins | sample UWRJL104311B1_FD_180951 | JGI IMG/M metagenome (GOLD analysis project Ga0247809, IMG submission 180951) | Plant litter microbial communities from Arlington Agricultural Research Station in Wisconsin, United States - UWRJ-L104-311B-1 | ecosystem: Environmental > Terrestrial > Plant litter >...
CGGCAGCAGTCGCGATCCGTGACCGGCAGCAAGGATGATGGCCTTCATCGGCGCGGACTTACGCACGAAGTGTGGCAGGAAAAAAGCTGACATGTATCGCGCGATTATGCTGCACTGCAGCGGAACCCGCATGCACACCCGGCCGTTGCGCTCAAATGCGCATGTTCAGATCGCTCCACATACCCCCCGAATGGGTCTGGCTGGAGAGCGTCGCTGTCGTCTCGGCGGCCGTCCTCGTCGCGCTGGTCGCGCACTGGCTGACGATGCGGATCGGCGGCCATGCCCAGCGCCGCTCGACCGCCAAGACCGACGGCCTCGTCCTCGCCCGCGTCCGCCGCCCGTTGCGCGCGGTGTTCGTCTCGGTCGCGGTCGCGTTCGTCTCGCGAATCCTGCCGATGGACAACGACATCGAGGATCTGTGGAAACAATTGCTCGGCTTCCTCGTCCCCGGGTTGCTCGGCTGGCTGGCGGTCGCGGCGCTCCGCGCGTTCCAGGACGTTATCGAGATCCGCGCCGACATCTCGGTCGAGGACAATCTCCGCGCCCGACGGAAGCGCACGCGGGCTGCGATCCTAGGGCGGATAGGCACGTTCTTCATCATCTTCGTCAGCGTCTGCCTGATGTTGCTGAGCGTCCCCGGCATCCGCTCGATCGGCGTCACGCTGATGGCGTCGGCGGGTATCGCCGGCCTCGTCGTCGGTGCCGCCGCGCAGCCCGCGCTGAAGAACCTGATCGCGGGCGTGCAGATGGCCTTCACCGAGCCGATCCGGATCGACGACGTGCTGATCGTCGACGGCGAATGGGGGCGGGTCGAGCAGATCAACCTGACGTTCGTGGTCATCAAGATCTGGGACGAACGCCGCCTCGTCGTGCCGGTGTCAAAGTTCCTCGAGCAGAGCTTCCAGAACTGGACGCGCGAGACCAGCCAGTTGATGGGCTCGGTCTTCTGGTACCTCGATCCGTCCGCAGACGTGCCGCGGCTGCGCGAGAAGCTGGGCGAGATCGTCACGTCCAATCCGCGTTGGGACAAGCGATTCTACAACCTCCAGGTGACGGACGTGAAGACCGACTGCATCGAGCTGCGTGGGCTGATGACCGCCAAGGATGCGGCGATCGCGTTCGATCTGCGGTGTGATGTGCGCGAGGCGTTGCTGAAGTATATCCGCGAGGAAATGCCCGAAGCCATCCCGCGCAACCGCCTGCTGATGGCGCCCGACCCGGTGGCGCGCCCCTAGATGAATCCTCCCCCGCCAGGGGGAGGTGGCGCCGAAGGCGACGGAGGGGGAGGCACGCGCCACGTACGTTCCGTGTCCTCCCCCTCCGTCTAGCAAGTGCCAGCCACCTCCCCCTGGCGGGGGAGGATTGAATTAGGCCTCGACGTGCTCCGGCACCGCTTCAAGCGCAGTAATGAACAGCTCGCACCACCACATAACGTCCTCCTTCCGGACGTTGTCGATCAGCTTCTCCCACCGCGCTTTCCGCTCGGCGAGAGGCATCTTCAGCGCGCGGTCGATCGCGTCGGACATCTCCTCGGGGCTGTACGGATTGACCAGCACCGCGTCCTTCAGCTGCGTCGCCGCACCCGCAAAGTGCGACAGCACGAGCACGCCCGGATCTTCAGGGTCCTGCGCCGCGACATATTCCTTCGCGACCAGATTCATCCCGTCCCGCAACGGCGTCACCAACCCGACGCGCGCCGCGCGATAAATCCCGGCCAGCACGTCACGCGGAAAGCCCTGGTTGACGTAGCGGATCGGCGTCCAGTCGATGTCCGAATACTCGCCGTTGATCCGCCCCGACATCGAATCGAGGTTCGCACGGATTTCCTGATACGTGTCGACCTTCTCACGCGAGGGCGGCGCGATCTGGAGCATGTAGACCAACCCGCGCCGGTCCGGATGCGACCCCAGGAACCGCTCATAGCCGGCAAATCGCTCGGCGAGCCCCTTCGAATAATCGAGCCGGTCGACCCCGACGATCAGGCTGCGCCCGGTCGCGGACATGTACATCCGCTCCTTGGCATGCCGTGCCGCGTCGCTGTTTGCCGACTTCTCGAAGTCGGCGGTCTCGATCCCGATCGGCGTGGTGATCGCCTTGATCGTGCGGTCGCCGACCGTCACCCAGCCATCATCGCCGACCACGCCGTCGAGCTGGCTCGTGACGTAATGCAGGAAGCTGTCGAGCCAGTCCTGCGTCTGGAACCCGATCACGTCGTACGCGAACATCGATTCGACCAGCGCGCGGTGGCTCGGCAGCGACAGCAGCATCGCCATCGGCGGCCACGGGATGTGGAGGAAGAACCCGATCTTGTTCTCGACGCCGAGCTTGCGCAGTTCCTGGCCGAGCGGGACGTGGTGGTAATCGTGGACCCACACCAGATCCTCGGGCTCGATCAACGGCAGCACCGTCTCCGCGAACCGCTTGTTGACGCGAGCATAGCCGCTGGAGAAATCGCGTTCGAACTCGGTCAGGTCGATCCGGTAATGGAACAGCGGCCACAAGGTGCGGTTCGCATAGCCATTATAATATTCGTCGAAATCCTGTTCTTCGAGGTCGATCGTCGCGGTGGTGACGCCCTTGCCCTGCTGGAAATTGATGTGCCCGGTGAACGTCTCGGTGGTCGAACCCGACCAGCCGAACCACACGCCGCCCTTTTCGCGCAGCGCGGCGAGCAACGCGACCGCGAGGCCCCCCTGGTTGCCGGAGGGCGCATCGACCGACTGGACGCGGTTCGAGATGACGACGAGGCGGCTCATCGGACGGCACTCCACGGCTTGCTGAGCAGGACCGCGCAGTTGATCAGCCCCACCAGCGAATAGGTTTGCGGATAATTGCCCCAAAGCTCGCCGGTATTCGGGTCGATATCCTCCGACAGCAGCCCCGCCGGCGTCCGCCGCGCGACCATCTCGCAGAACAGCGCGCGTGCATCGGCCGTCCGACCGGTCGCATGCAGCGCCTCGATCAGCCAGAAGGTGCACACGTTGAACGCGGTGTGCGGCAGGCCGAAATCATCCTCGGTCGCGTAACGCAGCATGTGGCTCCCGCGGCGCAGACCCTCCTCGACCGCCTTCAGCGTCGACTGGAACCGCGGATCGTCGGGCGCGAAGAAGCGCAGGTCGAGCAGCTGGATCAGGCTAGCGTCGAGATCGTCGCCGCCGAACGTCGCCGAGATACGCTGTGTATCCTCGCGCCACGCGGATTGCTCGATCGTGGTGCGAATGGTGTTCGCGCGTTCCTCCCAGAACGTCCGGCGATCCTCGAGCCCGAGCACCTCCGCCGCATTGGCCAGCCGATCGCACGCCGCCCAGCACATCGCCGCCGAATAGGTGTGGACGTGCGCCTTGGTCCGCAGCTCCCACAGCCCCGCGTCGGGCTTGTCGTAGGTCTCCCACGCGCGATCGCCGACCAGTTCGAGGCTCTTGAAATCCTCCTCGCTCGACATCCGGAACAGCCGCTTGTCGAAGAACGCCTGGACGTCGGACAGGATAATCTGGCCGTACGCGTCGTGTTGGATCTGCTCGTACGCCTGGTTGCCGACGCGCACCGGACCCATGCCGCGATAGCCGGGAAGGTCGCTTTCGATCCGCTCGATCAGCGTCGCCTCGCCGCCGACGCCGTAGAGCGGCTGGACATGGCCGCCCTTCGACGCGTCGACGATGTTGCGCAGATATTCGAGATAGCCTTCGAGCACATCAAGCGCGCCCAAGCGGTTGAGCGCCTGCACGGTATAATAGGCATCGCGAATCCAGCAGTAGCGATAGTCCCAGTTGCGCTCCGACCCCTCATGCTCGGGGATCGAGGTGGTGAGCGCGGCGACGATCGCGCCGGTCTCCTCGTGCTGGCACAGCTTCAGCGTGATCGCCGCGCGGATGACGACATCCTGCCACTCGACCGGCGTCGCAAGTCCGCGCACCCAGTGGCGCCACTCGTCCTTGGTCCGCGACAGCATCGCTTCGGCCGCCTCGTGCAGCACGCCCGCGAAACTCTCGTCGGGGCCGAGGAACAGGTGCATCTGGCGTTCGAGCCGGAACCAGTTCTCGCCGACGATATGCCCGACCGGCGCATCGGTGGTCAGCCGCAGCGTCTGGTCGTCCATCAGGAAGCGGATGTGGTTCGAACCCTGCGTGTGCTCGGTCGGCTTCCCCCAGTTCGTCGCGACCCGCATCCTAACGCGAATGCGCGGCGAGCCCGCGACCGGCTTGACGATCCGGACGAAGCTGGTCGGGCGATAGGTGCGGCCTTCGCGGACGAACCGCGGGCAGAAATCGATCACCTCGACCGCGTTGCCGGCCTCGTCCTCATGCCGCGTCACCAGGATCGGCGTGTTACGAATATAGGCCTGCGTGGTTTTCGCACCGCCCTCCAGTTCGATCGCCCAGAACCCGGTCTTGGGCGCATCGCCGCCGAGCAGCGCGCAGAACGCCGGGTCGCCGTCGACCCGAGGCACGCAGCCCCAGACGAACGTGCCGGTCTTGTCGATCAGCGCGGAGACCTGGCAATTGCCGATCGGCCACAGGTTCATGTCGGCTTTTTGGGTAGGTGCGGTCATCGTGTTTCCAACTTGGGTGTTTCCAATATGGCAGCAATCCAGACGCGAAGTGCGGCAACGTCGTTCAGGCGGTAGGTTGCGGCGGTAGGCCGTTGCTCGCCTATCAGCACGCCCGCCCCGCCAAGCTCGCGCGCGGCCTCGAACCCGTCCTCGTCGGTGACGTCGTCGCCAAAGAAATACGGCACGCTGCCCGCCATCGCCGGCGCGGCGATCAGGTCGCGAAGGGCGGCGCCCTTGTCGCCGGGGGTGCGCAATTCGACCATCATCTTGCCCCGCTGGAGCGTGAGGCCATGGGCGGCGGCGAGGTCTTCGGCGAGGCGGACCGCGGCGGGTTCGAAGTCCGGCGCCATCCGGTAATGCAACCCGGCGCCAAGGCTCTTGGCTTCGTAGACGAGGCCGTTCGCGTCGGCGAAGTCGCGAAACGCACCGGCGGCGGCTTCGAGCGAAGCGGGGCGCTCAGCGGCGACATGACCGTCGTCGGGCGTGCGCGTTTCGGCCCCGTGGCTGCCCGCGACCGCGAACAAATGCGCGTGACGCCCGAGCATCGCGTCGAGCTGCGCGATCGAGCGCCCGCTGATGATCGCGACGCGACCAGGAAAGCGCTCGGCGAGCATATCGAGCGTATCGAGCAGGATCTGGTCGACGACGACCGCATCGGGCGTCGCGGCAAGGTCGACGAGCGTCCCGTCGAAATCGAAGAACAGGCTCACGGCGTCGGGCACGGCAAGGGGCGGCGCGAGGACATCAGTCGCGGGCTGGCGTTCGGCTAGCATCATCCCTGAACCCCTAGCGCCACCGCTCCGTTCCGCTGCACTGCAAAATTGGAACGGGTGCGGTTCGATTTTCAGGGTGAGGGTGGGGTGGCTGCGGCGGCATAACTGCGCCTTCATGTTCTCCCGCGAACGCGGGAGCCCAGGATCCAGCAGCGCAGCGCCCGTAACCCTGGCCCCCCGCCCCGTGGAGGAACAAGAACGAGGCGGACCCTGATTTTCCCATCGCATCCTACCACCCCGGCGAAGGCCGGGGCCCAGTTGGGGGACGGCAATGAATCACGTTGCGCGCCAGTACCTCAGACGTTCCAACTGGGCCCCGGCCTCCGCCGGGGAGGTGCTAAAGGATGCGCATCTCACTCCCTTTCAGGCCTAAAAACCTTGTTTCCCCGCGAAGGCGGGGACCCAGACTGGGCTCCCGCCTTCGCGGGAGAACAAGTAGCGGGGGGGGCGCACATTAAACAGCGCATACACGTCCCATCGGGAGAGCGGCCGGGCAAGTCCGCGTAGACGACGCTCGAACGGCCACACCCCTCCCATCACCCCACCTGCGACACCTCGCGACACAAAACCGCTGGACTAGCCTCAGCCGCTTGGTCATGCCTGCCGCCCATGTCCCGCGTCCGCGCCCTCCTCATCGCACCCGTATCCGCGGCCGTCCTGCTAGCCGGCTGCACCGTCGGCCCGGACTACCACCCCAAGGCCGCCGCAGAGCTCGGCGTCCCCGACGCGTACTCGGTCACCCCCGAAACCAAGCCCGAAGACCTCACCCGCTGGTGGCAGAAGTTCGACGACCCCGTCCTCGGCCAGCTCGTCGAGCAGGCCGCCGCCGCCAATCTCGACATCGCACAGTCGGTAGCCCGCCTCCGCCAGGCCCGCGAAAGCCTGCTCCAGAATCGCGCATCGTTGCTCCCGACGGTCAACGGCTCGGCCGGCTATCAGCGCAACGAGAACGTCCGCGGCGGCGGCCGGTCGTTCACGCTGCCCGACGGCACCGTCATCGATACCGGCGGCGGCGGCGCCAACAGCTTCACCGTCGGCGCCAGCGCCAGCTACCAGGTCGGCGTCTTCGGCGAGATCCGCCGCACCGTCGAGGCCAGCCGTGCCGACTACGCCGCGTCGGGCTACGACTACGCCACCGTGCTGATCTCGGTCGAAAGCGAGGTCGCGCGCAACTACGTCCTCGCCCGCTCTTACCAGCAGCAGCTCGCCAACGCCCGCGCCTCGCTCGCGATCCAGGACGACAATCTCGAGATCGCCGGCTTCCGCGTCCAGGCGGGGCTCGTTTCCAGCGTCGACGCCGAGCAGGCCCGCGCCCAGCGCGCGCAGACCGCCGCGACGATCCCGAGCCTCGACCAGCAATATGCCGCCGCGGTCGCCCGCATCGGCGTGCTGACCGGACAGGCCCCCGGCGCGCTCCGCCCACTGATGGCGTCGGTCAAGGCGATCCCGACCGGCCCCGCAGCAGTCGGCGTCGGCATCCCCGGCGATACGCTCCGCCAGCGCCCCGACATCCGCTCGGCCGAGCGCGCGCTCGCCGCCGCCACCGCGCGGATCGGCGTGGCCAAGGCGCAGCTCTATCCCGCGCTCGCGATCACCGGGAACCTGAACACCAATGCGACCTCGATCGGCAACATCGGCGACGCGATCACCGGCAGCCTGTTCGCCGGCCTGACGCAGGCGATCTTCAACGGCGGGCGGTTGCGAAGCCAGGTCCGCACCAGCGAAGCCGCCGCCGACGGTGCGCTCGCGCTTTACAAATCAACCGTCCTCACTGCGCTGGAGGATGTCGAGAACGCCGTCGTGGCGCTGCAGACCGCGCAGGAACGAGAGCGCCAGTTCGCGATCGCGCTCGACGCCTCGAACAATTCCGCGATCCTCAGCCGTAGCCAATACCGCACCGGCCTCACCGATTTCACCACGCTCAACCAGCAGGAAACCGCGCTCCTGTCCGCGCGCAACGGCGCCACGCAGGCGCGCGCCGACGCCGCGACCGCGTTGATCGCACTCTATGCCGCACTCGGCGGCGGCTGGGACTCCACCGTGATCCCTGAAGCGCCCATATCCAATCCAGAGGCACGCTGATGGCCGACGCATCGATCGACGACTTCCTCGGCGTAAAGCCGCAGGCCCCCTGGAAACGCTACGTAAAGTGGGTCGTGATCGCGGTCGGCGTGGTCCTGCTGTGCCTCCTGCTCGCGAAGTGCTTCGGCGCGAAGGAGCAGACGCAATATTCGACGCAGGCCGCCCAGCGCGGCAACCTGACCGTCAGCGTCTCGGCAACCGGCAAGCTCGCCCCGACGACGCAGGTCACGGTCGGCTCGCAGCTGTCGGGTCTCGTCACCAAGGTCGTCGTCGACGTCAACGATCGCGTCACCGCGGGCCAGCCGCTCGCGCTGATCGATCCCGAACAGCTCGACGACCAGATCCGCCAGACCAGCGCACAGCTCGCGGCGAACCAGGCGCAGGTCGCGCAGGCTCAAGCCACCGTCGCCGAATCGCGCGCGCAGCTGAACCGCCTCGAAGAGGTTTCGCGGCTCTCGGGTGGCCGCGTGCCGTCGAAGACCGAGCTCCAGACCGGCCGCGCCGATTACGCGCGTGCCGTCGCGGCGCAGAAGGTCGCGGAGGCCAACGTCGTCGCCAGCCGCGCGCTCCTCGCCCAGAACCAGACGCAGCGCGCGCGCGCGATCATCCGCTCGCCGGTGACGGGGGTGGTGCTCGCGCGCCAGATCGATCCCGGCCAGACCGTCGCCTCGTCGTTCAACACCCCGACGCTGTTCGTGATCGCCGAAGACCTCACCAAGATGAAGCTCGAGGTCGCGATCGACGAGGCGGACGTGGGCGAAGTCAAGATCGGCCAGAAGGCCAGTTTCACCGTCGATGCGTTCCCCGGACAGACCTTCCCGGCGACGATCAGCCGGGTCGATCTCGGCTCGAACCTGACGGTCAGCTCGGCGACCTCGTCGACCTCGACCACCGCGACCTCGACCACCGGGCAGGTCGTCTCGTACGCGGCCGACCTCACGGTGGGCAATCAGTCGCTGACGCTGCGCCCCGGCATGACCGCGACCGCGGACATCGTCACGTCGGACAAGCGCAACGTCCTGCTCGTCCCCAACGCCGCGTTGCGCTTCAAGCCGACCGCGGCGTCCGGCGATGCGGGCGGCGGCATCGCCGGCTCGCTGACCTTCCGTCCGCGTCGTGGCGGTGGTGCGGAGCGTACCGCGACGGTCGCTCGCGGCGCGCAGCAGACGATCTACGTCAAGGGCGCGGACGGCACGCCACAGCCGGTGCAGATCACCACCGGCGACACCAACGGCACGATGACCGAAGTCCTGTCAGGCAATCTCCAGCCCGGCGCGCAGGTCATTACCGGCCAGTTGGCAAGCGGCGGCGACGACGCCAAGCGCAGTGGCGGCTCACGTCGCGCAGGGAGCGCGAGCAAGGGTGGGGGCGGTGGCCAGTAACGCGCCGCTCACCGCCGAACCGCTCATCTCCCTGCGCGGCGTCACCAAGACGTACGGGCAGGGCGCGACGATGTTTCAGGCGCTCAAGGGCGTCGACCTCGACATCGCGGCGGGCGATTTCGTCGCGGTGATGGGGCCGTCGGGGTCGGGCAAGTCGACGACGATGAACATCCTAGGCTGCCTCGACGTGCCGAGCGACGGCACCTTCCTGTTCCGCGGCCACCACGTCGAGACGCTCGACCGCGATCAGCGCGCGCTGCTGCGGCGGAAATATCTCGGCTTCGTGTTCCAGGGCTTCAACCTCCTTTCGCGCACCTCCGCGCTGGAGAATGTCGAACTCCCCTTGCTCTACCGCGGCGACGAAAAGCGCGCGCGGCGCGACGCGGCGATGGCGAGCCTCGACACCGTCGGTCTCGCCGACTGGTGGGATCATACCCCGGCGGAACTGTCCGGCGGCCAGCAACAACGCGTCGCGATCGCCCGCGCGCTGGTGACGAGCCCCGACGTGCTCCTAGCCGACGAACCGACCGGCAACCTCGACAGCGAACGCTCGGTCGAGATCATGCAGCTGCTCACCCGGCTGAACGCGGAGAAGAACATCACGGTGCTGATGGTCACCCACGAACCCGACATGGCCGCGTTCGCGAGGACAGTGGTCCACTTCAAGGACGGCCTGGTAGAACGCATCGAAAGCCAGCACCGCCAAGGTGAGAGGGTGGAATCGTGAGCGCCTCCCAAAACGCATTCCCCTCCCGCTTGCGGGAGGGGTCAGGGGAGGGCGCGACGTACGTACTGGCGTCCGCTCTGTTTGATCAGCCCCTCCCCCAACCCCTCCCGCAAGCGGAAGGGGAGCAGCAAGACTGCGCTCTCGATACCGGAGCGGCGCGCTAATGTTCGGCACAACCCTCGTCCTCGCGCTCCGTTCGATCCGCCGCCATCTCCTGCGGTCGTTCCTCACCATCCTCGGCATCGTCATCGGCGTCGGCGCGGTGGTCACGATGGTCACGCTCGGCAAGGCGACCACCGCCGCGGTCCAGCAGTCGATCTCCGCGCTCGGCACCAACATCCTCCAGGTCCGCCCCGGCCAGGGCTTCGGTCGCGGCGGTGGCGGCCCGCGTCCGCCCGACTTCAAGCCCGAGGACGTCGCCGCGATCGCCAACCAGATCGCCGGCGTCACCGCGGTCGCGCCGCAAGCCAGCGCCACCGCCACCGCGATCTACGAAGGCGCCAACTGGTCGACCACGATCAACGGGACCACCGACGCCATCTTCCAGGTCCAGCCTTGGCCGCTCGCCGCGGGCCGCCGCTGGACGCCGGTCGAGGAAAGCGCCGGTGCCGCGGTCTGCATCATCGGCAATACCGTCTCGAAAAACCTGTTCCCCGGCGGCGATCCGGTCGGCCACCGTTTCCGTATCGGACCGATCAGCTGCGACGTGATCGGCGTGTTGACCACGCGCGGCCAGGCCGGGTTCGGCGGCGATCAGGACGACACCGTGGTCATGCCGATCAAGGCGGTCCAGCGGCGCTTCACCGGCAACCGCGATATCCGCCTGATGTTGGTCGGCGTCGACGAGCGTTTCTCCACCAGCACCGTGCAGGCCGGGATCACCGACCTGCTTCGCGAACGCCGTACCATCACCGGCGACAAGCCCGACGACTTCAACATCTTCGATACCAAGCAGATTTCGGACACGCTGACCGGCACCACGACCTTGCTCACCGGCATCGTCGCCGCGGTCGCCGGGATCAGTCTGGTGGTTGGCGGGATCGGCATCATGAACATCATGCTGGTGTCGGTGACCGAGCGCACGCGCGAGATCGGCATCCGTCTCGCGATCGGCGCGGTTGCGCGCGAAGTGCTGTTGCAGTTCCTCGTCGAGGCGATCGCGCTGTCCTGCCTCGGCGGCGTCATCGGTCTGATCGTCGCGCAGGCCGCGATCGCGATCATCGCGCCGCTGATCAAGGTTCAGTGGCTGTTCGTACCCGAGATCAACATCTTCGCGTTCGCGATCTCCGCAGTGATCGGCGTCGTCTTCGGCTATTTCCCCGCGCGCCGTGCCGCGGCGATGAACCCTATCGACGCGTTAAGGCACGAGTGATCGCCGCCTTGGGATCGTGGACCAGCGCCTGCAGCCGGTCCAGATCCTCGGGCGTATCGATGTCGATCAGTTCGGCGGGCGCGGTGACGACATGCCGCCCGGCCTTCACCAGGTCGCGTGCGCCCGCATCGCCGTCGAGCGTCAGCAGGAAATCGAACCGATCGCGCCCGAACAGGGCAGGGGGGCTCGGCTTCTCGCCATCGCTCGACGCGACCACCGCGTCCGCGCTGTCGGCGGCATCGAGCATCCGGTAGATATGCGCCGCGGTCACGCGCGGCATGTCGGCGAGCGCGATCAGCACCGCCTCCGCGCCCTCGTCCTTCGCGCACTGCACGCCGAGCTTCACAGACTGCGACATCCCCGACGACGGATCGTCGTTATGCACCACCTCGAAATGATGGCTGATGAAGTCGAGCTTGCAGCCGTCGGTGACCACCAGTCTGCGCTTGAACGGAATGTTCTCGAACGCGGTGACGACGTGCATCCCGAGCGGCTTGTTGAGGAACGGCACTTCCAGCTTGTTGGGAATGCCGAACCGCTCCGAGCGCCCGGCCGCGAGGAGGATGAGGAAGACGTTTTCAGCGGCGATCATTGAACGCTCCTATCATCGCGGCGGCTACCGACAGCGCGATTTCGGACGGTCCGATCGCGCCGATGTCGAGCCCGACCGGCGCATCGATCCGGTCGATATTCTCCGCCGTAACGCCCTCCGAGGCAAGCCGCTCGCGCCGCGCCGCATGGCTCTTGCGGCTGCCGAGCGCGCCGACATAGGCGGCATCGGACGCGAGCGCGGCGATCAGCGCAGGGTCGTCGATTTTAATGTCGTGGCTCAGCGTCACGACCGCGGTCGACGGGCTGGGGCGGAGCGCTGCGATCGCCTCGTCGGGCCAGCGATCATCGAGCGTCACGCCCGGAAACCGCTCTTCGGTCAGGAAACGCGCGCGGGGGTCGATCACCACCGTCTCGATCCCCAGTTCGCGCGCCAGCCCCGCCAAGGCCTGCGCGATCTGCACCGCGCCGACGATCAGCAGCCGGCGCGGCGGATCGTAGCGATTGACGAACACCTCGCCCGTCTCGACCGGCCGCGCGTCGCTGTGCCCGGTCGCGAGGTCGGTCGTCACCGTCAGCGCATCGCCTTGGTCGCGCGCATCGGCGATCCGGTCGAACAGTTCGGGATCGAACCCCTCGGCGGACACCGGCTGCACCATCACCGCGATCTCGCCGCCGCACGGCAGCCCGACCTCCCACGCCGCCGCATCCGCCACGCCGTAGTTGCGCACTTGGAACGGCGCGCCCGCGATCACCTCGGCGGCGGTGGCGAGGATGTCGCTCTCGACACATCCGCCGGAGACGGATCCCTCGAACCGCCCATCGGCATGGACGAGCATATGGCTCCCCTTGGGCCGCGGCGCGGATCCCCAGGTCGAGACGACCGTGGCGATCGCCATCTTCTCGCCCTTCCAGGTCTTCGCAGCAGCGAGCACGCTATCGTTTTCGGCCATGTCTCGTTCTCTTTCTAATCCTCCCCGCACGCGGGGAGGGGGACCAGCGCAGCTGGTGGAGGGGCCAGCCGCAGATGTTACGCTTCGGGGAAAACCCCCTCCACCACGCCAAGAGGCGCGGTCCCCTTCCCCGTACCGGGGAGGATCAGACGGCGGGCAACCCTGCCAGCAGCTTGTCGAGCGTCACCGGAAAGTCCCGAACCCGAACCCCCGTCGCGTTGTAGATGGCATTCGCCACCGCAGCCCCCGCGCCGGAAATCCCAAGCTCCCCAACGCCCTTCGCCCCCACCGGGTTCGCGGAGTCGTCGATCTCCTCGATGAAATGCACCTGAAGCTGAGGAATGTCTGCATTCACCGCGACATGATACTCACCAAAATCGGGGTTCACGAACGCCCCGGTCCGCGTGTCGACGATGCCCTCCTCGCTCAGCGCATAGGCGATTCCCCACGCCATCCCGCCGGTGATCTGGCTCGTCGCGGTCTTGCGATTGAGCACGCGCCCGACATCGAACACGCCCAGCATTCGTCGCACGCGCGTCTCGCCCGTCACGGCGTTCACCGCGACCTCAACGAAGTGCGCGCCGTGGCTCGCCTGGCTGGTGCGCTTGCTCTCGGCACCCGGCCCGGTCTTGCCCATCGCCACGATCGGCTCGCCGCGGACGAGATCGGCCAGCTTCACCGATCGCCCACCAGCGCTCACGCAGCCGTCGTGCAGGCTCAGGTCCTCGGGCGCCGCATTCATCCGCAGCGCCAGTTCGCCAAGGATATCCTCGCACGCCAGCACCACCGCCGAACACGCGCTGCCCGCGCCGAACGACCCGCCCGACCCCGCGCTCGGCGGGAAATCGGTATCGCCGAGCAGCACATTCACCTCGGCGATCGGCAGCCCGAGCATCTGGCCCGCAGTCTGCGCCAGGATCGTGTACGTCCCGGTACCAATGTCCGTCATGTCGCACTCGACCGTCGCGCGGCCGTCCGCCTCCAGCCGCACGCGCGCCTGCGCCTCGACCGTGAAGTTGCCGCGCAGGCTCGCCGCCATGCCGATCCCGACCAGCCATTCGCCGTCGCGCACCGACCCCGGCGCCGGCACCTTGTCCGGCCAGCCGAACCGCTCGGCACCTTGCGTGTAGCAATCGAGCATCCGCCGCGTGGAGAACGGCTTGCCGCTCACCGGATCGGTCTCGGGCTCGTTGCGTCGCCGCAGTTCGATCGGATCGACCCCGAGCTGCTCGGCCAGCTCGTCCATCGCGCACTCGACCCCGAACGTCCCGACCGCCTCGCCCGGCGCACGGACCGCACCACTCGCGGGCAGGTCGACGCGGACGAGGTCGGTCTTGAACCGCCGCGCGTCGCCCCGGTACAGCGGCAGCGTCCCGAACGGCACCGGCTCGAGAAATTCGCCATCGTCGTTCTGCGCGACGACGCTCTCATGCCCCATGCCCAGGATCACGCCGTGCTCGTCGGCAGCGATGCGAATGCGCTGCGTCGTGTGCGAACGGTGATGCACCATGTACGCGGTCTGGCGACGGGGCAGCGCGACCTTGACCGGCCGCCCCAAGACCTCCGCCGCGATCGCCGCGAGGATCGCCTCGGGACCGACACCGGTCTTCCCACCGAACCCGCCGCCGACGTACGGCGCCAGCACGCGCACCTTGCCCGCATCGATCTTGAGCGCCTTGGCGATCGTTTTCCGCGCGCCGCCGATCACCTGGTTGCTCGACCGCACGGTGAGCTTGCCGCCCTCCCACCACGCCGTCGTCGCATGCGGCTCCAGCGCGGCCGGGAAATGCACGGGCGTCGTGTAGGTCCGGTCGAACGTCACCGCCGCATCGGCCATCACCGCGTCGAGATCGCCGTTGTCGATCGGCGGCAGGAAGCCGATCTTCGGCGCGGTGTCGATCGGCTGCGCCTCGACGTCGAACCGATCCTCGCCCGCCTCGGTGCGAACCACGACCAGCGCCGCGGCATCGCGCGCGATCGCCTGATCCTCCGCGACGACGATCGCGACCGGCTGGCCAAGATGGAGAATGACGTCGGTATCGAATAGCGGCATCGCGCGCGAGTTGGCCTCGCCGGCAGGCATGCGCGGGTCGTTATGGATGACAGCGATGACGCCCGGCAAAGCTTCCGCGGCGCTCACGTCAATACCGAGGATGCGCCCGCTGCCCACCGGCGTGCCGACGATCGCGGCGTAGGCGATGCGATCGGGCGTACCCTCATACGCGTAGTCCGCCACGCCGGTAACCTTAGCCGGCCCCTCGATCCGGTCGAGCCCGAGCCCGAGAACGCCCTGCTTGGCGCGGTCGAGACCACCCGGCCGAAACGCCGCATCCATCACGTGTTCGTTCATTCTGCGGTCCTCGGGTGGAGGGAAGGATATGGGTAGGGCGGGGGCGTTTGACGAGACGGACCGCCCTTCCGCGCCTGAAAGAAAACGCCCGCAACATTTCCCGTTTCCCCGCGAAGGCGGGGATCCAGGGTTACGGGCGTTATCCTGCGTGGCTCCTGGGCCCCCGCTTTCGCGGGGGAACTAGAAGGAGACGGCTCAGCTTACGACTCAAACAGCCGGCAACTGATCCAGCAGCTTGTCGAGCGTGATCGGGAACTCGCGCACCCGGATCCCCGTCGCATTATACACCGCATTCGCCACGGCCGCACCCGCGCCCGAAATCCCCAGCTCGCCGATCCCCTTCGCGTGGATCGGGTTCGCATGGATGTCGCGCTCGTCGACGAAGTGGACGTCCATCTGCGGAATGTCCGCATTCGCCGGCACGTGATATTCCGCCAGATCGTGGTTCACCAGCTTGCCGGTCCGCGTGTCGTGGATCAGGTCCTCGGTCAGCGCCGCGCCGATCCCGAAGGTCATCCCGCCGAGGCACTGCGACCGCGCAGTCTTCGCGTTGAGCACACGCCCCGCCGCGAACGACCCGAGCATCCGCCGCACCCGCGTCTCGCCGGTGATCACGTTGACCGCGACCTCCGCGAAATGCGCACCGAACCCAGCCTGCGACGTCTCCTTCTCCTGCTTGCCCGGCTTGATGTGCCCGGTAGCCTCGAGACCCTTGCCGACCAGCTCGCCAATCGGCGTCGAGCGGTTGTCGCCGATCGCGTTGCCGTCCTTCAGCGTCAGGCCGTCCTCATCGACGCCCGCCGCCTTGGCGAGCTTCCCGCGCAGCATCTCGCACGCCAGATACACCGCCGTCCCCGAAGACGCCGCACCCCACGAACCGCCCGAACCAGCCGCCGGAGGATCGTTGGTATCGCCCAGCGACATCGTGATGTTCTCGACCGGAATCCCCAGGATCTCAGACGCGATCTGCGCCAGGATGGTGTAGCTACCCGTGCCGATATCGGTCATCGCCGACGACACGGTCGCCGAGCCGTCCGGATGGATCTCGACCTTGGCGGACGATTCCATCATCATGTTGCCGCGCACCGCCGAGGCGACGCCCATGCCGATCAGCCACTCGCCCTCGCGCCGCGAGCCGGCCTTCTGGCGCTTGTCCCAGCCGAACTTCTTCGCACCCTCGTCGAGCGCACGCGTCAGGTTGCGCGACGAATAGGGAACGTCCTTCTCGGGATCGATCTTCGGATCGTTGCGCTTGCGCAGCTCGATCGGATCCATCTGAAGCTTCTCGGCCAGCTCGTCCATCGCGCCTTCCAGCGCGAGCATTCCGACCGCCTCGCCCGGCGCACGCATCGAGCCCGACAGCACGAAGTTCACATCGACCACCTCATGCGTGATCAGCCGGTTCTCGCCGCCGTACAGCAGATGCGTGCCGATGCCCGCAGGCTCGAAATAATCCTCGGTCGGCTGGTTCGACGTCAGCGTCTCGTGACCGATCGCCAGCAACTTGCCGTCGGCGTCGGCCGCAAGCCGCACATGCTGCTCGGTATTCGACCGCCGCACGGTCGCCTCGAACACCTGAGGCCGCGACATAACCGCCTTGACCGGACGGCCAAGCTGCTTCGCCGCAATCGCCGCCGCGACGCTCTCGGGCGCGATGCCGAGCTTCGAGCCGAACCCGCCGCCGATATAGCGCGCGATGATACGCACCTTCTTCTCCGACAGCCCCAGCGACTTCGCCAGCTGCTGCGCATCCGAGGTCGGCATCTGGTACGCGCCGTACAGTGACAGCGAGCCATCCTCTTCCCACACCGCGGTCGAGGCGTGCGGCTCCATCGCCGCCGAGTTCTGGCTCGGCGTGACATAGGTCGAATCGATCGTCACCGCGGCCTCGGCCATCGCCTTGTCGACGTCGCCCTGCTTGAAATGCGCGGGCGTCGCGTCGTCCGGCGGGGTCCGCGTCTCGTCGCGGTGCGCGGCGAAATCATACTGGCCCTCGGCCTCGTCATATTCGATCGGCAGGCGCGCCGCCGCATCGCGCGCGACCTCGAAGCTCTCGGCGAGCACGATCGCGACGATCTGGCCGAAGAACGCAATGTCCTTCACGCCCTGCGTCGGTGCATCGGTCGCGCCGCCCTGGGCCGAGACGCGGATGAACTGGTCGAAATCGGTGACGACGTCGATCACGCCGGGGATCGCCTTCACCGCGTCGACGTCGATCGAAACGACCTTGCCCGCCGAGATTTTCGTCCCGACCAGCACGCCATAGGCCATGTTGGCGAACTGGTATTCCGCTGCATAGGTTGCCGTCCCGGTGACCTTCAGCGGGCCGTCGATCCGGTCGAGCGGCTTGCCGATGACACCCTGGACGCCCGTATCCAGAAGACTGTCCGGATGCGGCTTGTCCATCGTCAGGCTATTTGTAGTGCCAAGACCAAACATGCTTATGCTCCCGTGACGTTGCGCAGCGTCGCGATCAGCGTGCGACGGGCGAGGGGGATCTTGAAGTCGTTCGAGCCATAGCCCTTGGCATCGGCCAGCAGCGCGGTCGCGGCCGCCTCGAACACGGCATCCGACGGCGCCTTGCCGACCAAGGCCGCCTCGACCGCCGGATTGCGCCACGGCATCGGCCCGAGGCCACCGAACGCGAGCGAGGCCGACGCGATCACGCCGTCCTGCACGTCGACGATCGCCGCCACCGAGACGAGCGCGAACGCATAGGACGCACGGTCGCGGACCTTGCGATATTCCTGCTTGCCCTTGATCGGCGCAGGCAACTCGATGTGCGTGATCAGTTCACCCGCTTCGAGCACGTTCTCGATCTGCGGCGTATCGCCCGGCAGGCGATAGAAATCGTGGATCGAGATCCGCCGACGATCACCATCCGCCTTCAACGTCACGATCGTTGCGTCGAGCGCACGCATCGCCACCGCCATGTCGCTCGGGTGCGTCGCGATGCAATGCTCGCTCGTCCCCAGCACGGCGAGGATGCGGTTGAACCCGCCGATCGCCGAACAGCCGCTACCCGGCTCACGCTTGTTGCACGCCGCTGCGGTGTCATAGAAATAATAGCACCGCGTCCGCTGAAGCAGATTGCCCCCGGTCGACGCCTTGTTGCGCAACTGCCCCGATGCACCGGCGAGCAACGCGCGGCTCAGCACCTCGTACTTGGCGACGACGCGGCGGTCGGCGGCAAGGTCGCTGTTCGGCACCAGCGCACCGATCGTCAGCCCGCCATCCTCGCGCTCCTCGATCTTCGCGAGATCGAGCCGGGAGATGTCGACCAGCTTGTCCGGCGTCTCGACCTGCAACTTCATCAGGTCGAGCAGATTGGTACCGCCCGCGATGAACTTCGCACCAAGGGTGTCGATATCCTTGACCGCAGCCTCGGGCGTAGCGGGCTTCTCGTAGGTGAAGGTCTTCATGCCACCAGCTCCCCACGCGCGTTGGCTTCCATCGCGGCGTCCTTCTCGTCCGCGGTCCGGCCTGCGGGCTCGGCACCACCGACTTCGCGGATCGCATCGACGATGTTCGGGTACGCGGCGCAGCGACACAAATTGCCGCTCATCCGCTCGGAAATCTCGGCATCGTCGAACTTCGGGTCGGTCAGGTCGCCCGACGCATGGCTGGCCCAGCCCTTCTTGACCTCGTCGAGCATGCCGACCGCCGAACAGATCTGCCCCGGCGTGCAATAGCCGCACTGGTATCCGTCATGCCGCACGAATGCGTCCTGCAACGCGTGCAGGTTGCCCGGCTGGCCGATCCCCTCGATCGTCGTGATCTCGTCGTCCTGGTGCATCACCGCGAGCGTCAGGCAGGAATTTACGCGACGCCCGTTGATCAGCACCGTGCACGCACCGCACTGGCCATGATCGCAGCCCTTCTTCGAGCCCGTCAGCCCGAGATGCTCGCGGCAAAGGTCGAGCACCGACGTACGAATATCGGGCTCGGCGTCATATGATTGACCATTGATCGTGAAATGCATGGCGGTGCCCCTGGTTGAATGTGCCGGGAATGTACGGATTTCGAGGACTCAACGCCGATGCGACCAATCGTTTCCTATTGCGACAGGCTCTCACGTGTTGGTACGCTGGCGTTCATAGCGTTGAGCGGGCAAGCTGCTGCGATGACGCCAGCTTCTCCCCGATTGTCGCCCCCAATCGTCATTGCGCACCGCGGTGCGAGCGGGCTTCGACCCGAGCATACGCTGGCGGCCTATTCGCTCGCGATCGACCAGGGCGCGGACTTCATCGAGCCGGATCTGGTGCCGACTAAGGACGACGTTCTCGTCGCGCGCCACGAGAACAATATCGCCGAGACGACCAACGTCGCCGACCATCCCGAGTTCGCTGGGCGCAAGACGACCAAGACGATCGACGGCCAGACGATGACCGGCTGGTTCGTCGAGGATTTCACGCTCGCCGAACTGAAGACGCTGCGCGCGAAGGAGCGCCTGCCCAAGCTCCGCCCCGCGAACACCGCCTATGACGGCCAGTTCCAGATCCCGACGCTCGCCGAGATCATCGCGCTGGCCAAACGCCGCACGACCGAGACGGGCCGGACGATCGGCATCTATCCCGAGACCAAGCATCCCACCTATTTCGCCAAGATCGGCCACCCGACCGACGCGAAACTCGTCGCCGAACTGCGCGAGGCCGGCTGGGATTCGGCCAAAGCGCCGGTGTTCATCCAGTCGTTCGAAGTCGCCAACCTCCAGCGTCTCCACAAGATGACCAAAATCCGCCTGATCCAGCTCATGGACGGGGAGGGCGGTCCCGCCGATGGCGCGCAGCCGAGCTACAAGGCGATGATCACGCCCGAAGGCCTGAAAGCCGTCGCCGCCTACGCCTACGGCATCGGCCCGAACAAGAGCATGCTCTGGACCGACGCGACGCCGACGACGCTGGTCGCCGACGCGCACGCGGCCGGCCTGCGCGTCCACCCCTGGACCTACCGCGCGGAAAACTATTTCGAACCCACCCGCTTCCGCCGCGGCACCGACCCTGCGGCGCACGGCGACATCGCCGCCGAGATCGACGCCGGCCTTGCACAAGGTATCGACGGTTTCTTCACCGACTTTCCGCTATACGGAGCCCAAGCGCGCGACCGAGCCCAGGGAACTGCGCGTGCAGGAGTAAAGTAAATGCGTAAGGTTCTTCCCGTACTCGCGGTGCTGCCGTTCCTCGTAAGTGGCTGCATCAGCACGGCAACCTCGATCGTGAAGGCACCGTTCCAGGTCGCCGGCAAAGCGGTCGACTGGACCACCACCAGCCAGGAAGAATCGGACCGCAACTACGGCAAGAAGATGCGCAAGCAGGAAGCTGAAGAAGGCAAGCAGCGCAAGGAACTCGCGAAGCGCTGCAAGCGCGACCCACAGCGCTCGGAATGCGGCCAGTACCAAGGCTACCGCGCCGGGAACTGAGCTCCCTTCTACCACCCCGGCGAAGGCCGGGGCCCAGTTGGGAAACAGAAGTAACTCAGCGCCGCCCTCAGTCAGCAACGTGCCCCAACTGGACCCCGGCCTCCGCCGGGGCGGTGCCCCACGCCAATGTTCCTTGCTTCCCTTGTTCTCCCGCGAAGGCGGGGGCCCAGTCTGGACTCCCGCCTTCGCGGGAGAACAAGGAAGCGGGAGGAAAAGCTGTGGGGTTCGCGACAGACCTTAAAACCACCCCATCACAGTAACCGGAAACGGCGTCCACCAACCAACCCGAACCCCCGCAAACCGCAGAGCATCCCCCGTCCACGCATTACACGTCTGCACCGCGCTATACCGCCCGTTAGCCTCGTAAAACGCATCATACCCGGCATACCCCGGATACCGCGCACCCCCATCCCGAAAGCTAGCCCGGATATACGCCGCCAACCGCCGATACTGAGCCGGCGTCACCACGATCTCCCGAGCCCCATCCCCCGCACGCGGCCTCGGCAGATGATCGACATGCATCAACGTCCGATCACTCCCGACCGCCGAAGCAACCACGGTCCGCAGCTTCACGTCCGCCCAGGTCGGTGTCTCCAGATAAAAAGTCTTCTCCCCCCACCCGAACGCCACATGATCGAACGCCCCATATTGCGGATCGCGCAGATCCTCCGCCCGCGCCACCCCGCGCCAGTTCACCCCAGCGGCCACCTTCGGCACGATGATCCCGGTATGCACGCCGTTGCTCTCGACAAAGATATGCACGCCCTCGACTGGCGCCCGCCAGTCGCGATTGCTCGGGATCGACCCTCCGACCAGCCCCGCCACCGCATAGCTCGCCACCACCCCGAACACCGCCGCGACCGCCCGTAAAATCCATGTAACCCAACGCGTTTCCGTCTTCATTCCGTCATGCTAGACCAGCCGCATGGCCAATGACACACATGTGCTGAGCACCCCGCCCGAAGGCGCGCCCGACTGGACGATCCCGCAGAACTGGGCGGATTACACCGCGGAGGATCACGCGACCTGGGACACGCTGTTCGCGCGCCAGTCGAAGCTGCTCCCCGGCCGCGCCTCGAACGCATGGCTGCGCGGGCTCGATGTCCTGAAGCTGTCGAAGCCCGGTATTCCCGATTTCGAGGAACTGTCCGAGCGCCTGACGAAGCTCACCGGCTGGTCGGTCGTCGCGGTCCCCGGCCTCGTCCCCGACGACGTGTTCTTCGACCACATGGCCAACCGGCGGTTCGTGGCGGGCAACTTCATCCGCCGCCCCGACCAGCTCGACTACCTTCAGGAACCCGACGTCTTCCACGACGTGTTCGGCCACGTCCCGATGCTCGCCGACCCGGTCTTCGCGGACTATCTCGCCGCCTACGGCCGCGGCGGCCAGCGCGCGCTGGGGCTCGACGCCCTGAAATATTTGGGAAGGCTCTACTGGTACACGGTCGAGTTCGGCCTGATTGCCGAACCCGAAGGCCTGCGCATCTACGGCTCGGGCATCGTCTCCAGCTACGCGGAAACCCGGTTTGCGCTCGACGATCCGAGTCCCAACCGGATCGCGCTCGATCTCGCCCGGGTGATGCGGACCGAGTACCGGATCGACGATTTCCAGCAGAACTATTTCGTCATCCCGAGCTTCGAGGAGTTGCTGAGGCTGACGGTCGAGACTGACTTCGCACCGCTGTACGAGGAGTTGAAGGCGCTCCCGGATATTCCGGTCGCGCGGATCGAGCCGGGGGATGTGGTGATCACCGAGGGCACGCAGGATTACGCGAAGTCGAAGGCGTCCGCTGAGACCGCATAAGCTTCGCTCACAAAGGCCGCTACCCAGGGGAGGCCACCACCCCGGCGAAGGCCGGGGCCCAGTTGGGATAGCGGTGCGGTTCTATCGCAAGGGTTCGCCCAACTGGGCCCCGGCCTCCGCCGGGGTGGCGGCAGAGATGGGGTGAGTGCAACCCTTCCCAACTTGTTCCCACGCGAAGGCGGGGGCCCAGACTGGACCCCCGCCTTCGCGGGGGAACAAGCTTCTGCTGGGAAGGGGTATTCTAGATATCCAGCGCCCACCCATCGCGCCCCTTGGGATCGAACGGCCCCTCCGCCACAAACCTCTCCGCCCCAGCCTTCAACCGAAGCACACTCCAATCCCCCCGCCGGTCGACCGCCTCGAGCGAACACCCGCAAGCCTCATACGCCGCGACAACCCCAGCCCGCTGCGTTTCCAGCAACCCGGCAAGAACGATCGTCGCCCCGACATCCGAAATCGAAGCGATCTCCGGCGCCATCGACACCAGCGGCCCCGCCAGAATATTCGCGATCACCAGATCATACGGCGCGCGAGCCACAATCGCATCGTCCAGCGTACCGTCCGCCACAACCAGATCGATCCCCTCGACCCCGTTCAGCGCCGCATTCTCAGCCGTCACATCGATCGAGACCGGATCGATATCCGTCCCCATCACCCTGGCTTCAGGCCAAAGATGCGCCGCCGCAAACGCCAGCAACCCCGTCCCCGTCCCGATATCGATCACGTTCGCAAACGAAGCATCCGCCAACCCGTCGAGCATAGCCAGACACCCGCTGGTCGTCTCATGATGCCCCGTCCCGAACGCCCGGCTGGCCTCGATCAGGAACGCCCGCTTGTCCGCCGGCACCGCGCCCGCATGCACGCCCGTATGCACGAAGAACCGCCCGACCGACAAAGGCTCGAGCCCAGCCTGGCTCATCGTCACCCAGTCCGCATCGCCCAACCGCTCGACCGCGATCTCGGCCCCCGCCGCACTCGGCACCAGCGCGCGCACCGCCGCGACCGTGTCCGCCGCCGGCTCATGCTCGAAATACGCATCGAGCCGCCACGATTCGACGTCGTCCTCGATCTCCTCGGTCGTCATCAACACGCCGTCGATCGTCAGATCGTCGCTCGCATCGATCGCCTCCGCCTCCGCCCGCGTGCAGGGGAGGGTGAGTTTCCAACTATCGGACATAGCTCGCCCCATTCACGTCGATCACCGACCCCGTCATCGAGGCGGGCGCCTCCAACGCGAGAAACTTCGCCGCCGCCGCAATCTCGTCAGGCGCGGCAACCCGCCCAAGCGGAATATCCGCCAGCAGCGCATCGCCGCCACGGCTCGACAGATAATCCTCCGCCATCCCGGTCATCGTGAAGCCCGGGCACACCGCGAATGCGAGGATGCCCTCCCGAGCATATCCCCGGGCGATCGTCTTGGTCATCGCCACCATCCCCGCCTTCGACGCGGCGTAATGCCAGTGCGCCGGCGAATCCCCGCGATAGGCGGCCCGGCTCGCGATATTGACGATCCGCCCACCGACACCCCGAGCCTGCCAATGCAGCACCGCCAACCGACAAAGCTCGGCCGAAGCGGTCAGGTTGATCCG
>Ga0247809_1000327_pt1 | contig 23384 bp, 18 predicted proteins | sample UWRJL104311B1_FD_180951 | JGI IMG/M metagenome (GOLD analysis project Ga0247809, IMG submission 180951) | Plant litter microbial communities from Arlington Agricultural Research Station in Wisconsin, United States - UWRJ-L104-311B-1 | ecosystem: Environmental > Terrestrial > Plant litter >...
CGAGCGCGATGCCCACTGTGGCGACGACCGTCGCTGCGATGATTCTCTTCAATGAGGCTCTCATTGGGTGTTCCTTTCGTTCACTTCGTTGTGTGGGATACAGCTGCGGTGCGGTAGGGATGGAAAGTCATTTCACGCTTCCGGCCGCGAGCCCCGACTGCCAGAAACGCTGCAGGAAGAGGAAGGCCGCGACGATCGGCAGGATGGTGATGAGCGAGCCGATGACCACGAGGTTCTGGATCGGGTCGGCCGCGGTGCCCGTGGACTGGGCGTTCCACTGGGCGAGCCCCACGGTGAGCGGGTACCAGCCGGGGTCGCTGAGCATGATGAGCGGCAGGAAGTAGTTGTTCCAGGTGGCGACGATCGCGAACAGCAACACCGTGACGATGCCGGGTGCCAGCAGCCTGGAGGCGATCGAGAAGAAGATGCGTACCTCGCCGGCACCGTCGATGCGCGCGGCCTCGATGATCTCCTGCGGCACCGCGTCGACCGCATAGGTCCAGATCAGGTAGAGGCCGAACGGGCTGACGAGCGACGGGATGATGACGGCCCACGGCGTATTGGTGAGTCCCACGCTGCTGAACAGCAGGAAGGTGGGCACCGCGAGGGCGGTACCGGGGATCGCGATCGATCCGAGCACGATGGCGAACACGGCCTTCTTGCCGGTGAAATCGAACTTCGCTATGCCGTACCCGGCGATCGTCGCGATGAAGGTGGCGCCTCCCGCGCCGACGACGACGTAGAGCAGGGTGTTGCCGAACCAGGTCAGGAAGATGCCGTTGTCGTAGCTGAAGACCTGGGCCAGATTGTCGAAGAGCTGGAAGGAGTTGCCGAAGCCGAGGCCGAAGGTCGACAGCAGGTCGCCCTGAGACTTGGTGGAGTTGACCAGCAGGTAGACGAGCGGCAGCACCGAGTAGATGACGAAGAGGACCATCACCGCGGTGAGGAGGTTCGACTTGCGGTTCATCCGCGTCCTCTTGGGCGCGTGGGAGACGGTCATCGCTGTTCCGATCGGGTTCCGCGCAGTTGCACGATGTAGGCGATCACGCCGGTGAGTACACCCATCACGATCGCTATCGTCGCCGAGTAGTTGTACTGCTGGCCGGCGAACGAGAGCGTGTAGGCGTAGAGGTTGGGGGTGAAGAAGCTCGAGATCGCGTTGGGTGCGAGCACCTTGAGCAGGTTCGGTTCATTGAAGAGCTGGAAGCTGCCGATGATGGAGAAGACGACCGCGATGACGATGGCTCCGCGCAGGGCGGGGAGCTTGACCGAGAGGATGATCCGCAGGGGGCTGGCTCCGTCGATGGCGGCCGCCTCGTACAGCTCGCCCGGCACCGTGCGCAGCGCCGAGTAGAAGATCAGCATGTTGTAGCCCGCGAACTGCCAGGTCGCGATGTTCGCGATCGCCACCAGGATCCACTGCGGGCTGAGCGGCTCGATCACGTCGCTGCCGAGCAGCGAGTTGACCGAGCCCGCGAGGCCGAACTCCGACCCGTACATGAAGCCCCAGATGAGCGCGGCCACCACGCCCGGCACCGCGTAGGGCAGGAAGAGCGCGATTCGGAAGAAGGGGATCCAGCGCATGCGCACGCTGTCGAGGGCGAGTGCCGCGACGAGACCCAGCACCAGCATCACCGGCACCTGGATGACGAGGAAGAGGGTGACGCGGCCGAGCGACGACCAGAACTTCTCGTCGCCGAGCAGGGTGGCGTAGTTGGCCAGACCGACGAAGGCGTTGCCGCCGACGAGCTGGTCGCGGAACAGGCTCAGGTAGACCGCGTAGATCACCGGGGCGACGATTGCGCCGAGGAACAGCAGCATGAACGGTGCGACGAACTGCCAGCCGGCGAGTCGGATCCGGCGGCGGGGACGCGCAAGAGTCGTCGTGGCCACGGCAACACTCCTTTGGGTTGATGAGACACTCCGCCTGGTTCGCGTCGGCCTCCAGTTGAATCTAGGCACGCCGGAGAGCGGCCGGAATGAACGCACCGTCGGGATCGGCTGGACAAATCGCTGATGTCACGGATGCCTCAGGTCCGCGTGGTCGCTTGCACGGCGTGGCGACATGGACGTTAGAGAGATTCCGCCGCGACATCCACCCACCAGCGGAATGGCGCGCCCGCGTGTAGCTGGCGCACGCGCCCGTCGTCGACTGCGCGGGCCGCGGAGTCGCCGTACGCGGTTGCGGGTTCGATCGCCACGACCGGCACCGTCGTGAATTCGCCGCCGTCCCAGTAGAGACCGAGGTAGGGCAGCAGCGCGGGGTCCCAGGAGAGCGTGAGGGAGTCGCCGTCCGCGTGCACGACGGAGGCCGACGAGACCGGCTCGTCGACGAAGGCCTTGACGGCGCCGGCGCCGACGTCGCCCGGCCAGCCGCGCGGTGCCCGCGGACCGGGGTACTCCTCGACGAGCCGCGGGTGTCCCGCGACGCGCAACCGGGTTCCCGGTTCCGCGGCGAACAACGGGTGGGCACACCAGAACAGCGGCACCGGCCGGAGCGACGGCGTCGTGGCCGAATACGACAACCGCAGGCCGTCTCCGTGCGCGGCGACCCGACGGGTGAGCGTGACGGGCTGGGTCGCGAGCGTGACGGTCGCCTCGACGTGCCGGTCGTCGGCGGAGACGAGCGTCCACGCGCCCTGCCAGGCGTCGCCGTGATCGGCCAACACGGTGCCGTCGGCGAGTACGCACGTCGACACCGTCGGGGAGATCTCGTCCCAACCACCGCTCCCCTCCTGGAGGTAGCCGCCGGGGGTGCGCGGCCCGCTCGGCGCGAGCCACTGCCGCCCGAGCGCCGTGAGCGCGGTCAGCCTGCCGCCGTCGGCGAGGTCGACGTCTGCGACGACGTCGCCGCCCGAGACGCGATGGATCACGCGTCGACCTGGTGGCGGTCGGCGTCGCGCCGGAAATCGGACGGGCTCGTGCCATTGACCAGCCGGAACTGGCGCGAGAAGTAGAACGCGTCGCCGTACCCGACGCTGACCCCGATGTCGGCGATCGACGCGTCGGTCGTGATCAGCAACTCGCGAGCCCGCGCGCTGCGCAGCCGACGCACGTACTCCACGACGCCGCTGCCGGTGGACGCCTTGAAGAGCGCAGCGAAATGCGAGGTGCTGAGGGAGGCGAGACGTGCGAGCTCGCCGACGCTCACGGGCGCCGCGAGGTTGTCGCGCAGGTAGTCCTGCACGATCTGGATGCGGTCGGCGGTGGCGGTCGGCCCCTGGAGGCGGTCGGAAGCGAGCTGCGCGAACAGCGCCCACGCCGCCCCGGAGGCGAGATAGAGGCTCGCCGCGGTCTCGTCGCGTTCGAGCGCCACGACGGATCGCTCGATCGCGGCGACGGCCGAATAGATGTCGCGCGGGGAGACGATCGGCCCGGTCTCCGGAGTGCTGATGGCGGCCACCAGTTCTGGCACGTCGCTCCCGGTCGCGTGCAGCCACCAGATGCTCCACGGATCGTCCGGGTCGGCACGGTAGACGTGCGGGACTCGGGCGGGGATCACTGCGACCTCGCCGGCGGCGACGCGATGCCGCCCCTCGTCTTCACCGGCGCCGACCGTGAGCCAGCCGACTCCGCGGGTGCAGGCGATGACGACGGCCTCCTCGGCGCCGTGCCTGCGCGCCCTCCCGTGGGCGGCCGCGTGCGGGAAGTAGCCGGCGTCGGTGACGAGCAGCCTCGAGGTGATCGGCTCGTGCAGCGCAGACCGGGCGAGCGGCTTGGGGAGCACGCGCAGTCGCTGCCCGGGGAAGCCGTCGGGTATCAGCGCCATCGTGGAGCCGGTCGGACATGGATCATCGCGCAATCGTAACGCCGCACGGGGCGCGGGGCGCTGGAGGGTTCGGCGATCTCGGCTGGACGGAACTCTGGTGGGGGTTTCGATACACGTGCTCCTCCGTCGCTCGCTACTCAACCAGCGGGGTGCGTGCTCCTCCGTCGCTCGCTACTCAACCAGCGGGGTGCGTGCTCCTCCGTCGCGCGCTACTCGACCAGCGGGGTGCGCTACTCGACCCGGGTGACCTCGAGCACGAGCGCCTGCTCCGGCGCGAGCAGCGGCATCGGGATACCGACGGAAGCCAGCACCCGTCCGGTCATGGTCACCGAGCCCTCGGCCCACCACGGCGGCATCGCGTCCTGCACGACCCGCGGCCAGGCGCCGAGGCGCACCGGCTCGACGCGGTAGAGCGCGTCGGGGTCGAGGCCGGGCAGCGTGGCCGGGCCGACGACCGCGTCGCGGGTCGCCGTCATCGCGACGACGGCGAAGAGGGCGGATGCCGCGTCGGCCGCGACGACCCCGTGCACCCAGCGCGCCGCATCGCCCGCGTCGCTGCGCACCACGTCGCCCGAGTGCAGCAGGCCGCGGTAGCGCTTGTAGGCCGCGACCCACTCGCCGACGGCGTCGCGCTCGTGCGGCTCGAGCGTCGTGACATCCCACTCGATCCCGGCGTGGCCGAACAGGGCCGTCGCGAGGCGGAAGCTCAACTCGTGCGTACGTCCCGTGGTGTGCGCGGTCGCCGCGCCGAGGTGCGCGCCGAGGAACTCGGGCGGGACGAGGCCGGCCGTCCAGCGGTAGATCGACTGGCGTTCGAGCGAGTCGTTGGTGTCGCTCGGCCAGACCCGGTCGGTGCGTTCGATGACGCCGAGGTCGACGCGACCGCCGCCCGACGAGCACGACTCGATCTCGAGCGCCGGGAACTCCGCGCGCAGCGCGTCCATGAGCCGGTACGTCGCGGCGGTGTGCCGGTGCGCGGATCCGCCGAGCAGGTCGCGGTTCTGGTCCCACTTGAGGTACGCGATCGGGTACTCGCGCAGCAGGGCGACGAGCTGCGCGTGCACGTGTGCGAAGGCCTCGGGGTTGGCGAGGTCGAGCACCTGTTGGAACCGCCAGGGCAGCGGCAGCGTGCCGTCGGCATCGCTGTCGGCACCGCTGTCGGCACCGGCGCCGAGCACCCAGTCGGGGTGCTCGCGGGCCACGGCGGAGTCGAGGCTCACCATCTCGGGCTCGACCCACAGGCCGAAGTCCATGCCGCGGTCGAGCACGTGGTCGACGAGCGGGTGCAGGCCGTCCGGCCACTTGACGGGGTCGACGATCCAGTCGCCGAGCGCGCGGCGGTCGTCGGTGCGGCCGATCATCCAGCCGTCGTCGAGCACGAAGCGTTCGACGCCGACGTCGGCTGCGGCGTCGGCGAGCTCGATGAGCCGCTCCGCGCTCTGGTCGAAGTACACGGCCTCCCAGGTGTTGAGCATGACCTTGCGGGTCGACAGGGCGCGCCTCGAGCGGATGAACCGGTGGAAACTGCCGGCAAGCCCGTCGAGTCCGGCATCCGAATAGGCGCTCACGAGCCAGGGAGACTCGTAGGTCTCGCCCGTCGCGAGGCGCACCTCGCCCGGGTCGAGCAGTTCGCCGCCGCCGAGGAGGCCCAGGCCCGTCGAGCCGGACTCGGCCCAGAGACGCTGGTCGCCGCTCCAGGCGACGTGTGCTCCCCAGACCTCGCCGGTGCGGAAGGCGAAACCGGGGGTGCCCGCGACCATGAGGAAGGCGTTGTCGTGGCCGGGGCGGCCGTGGCGGGAGTCGCGGGTCCAGGTGCCGTTGGCGAGGTCGCGGCGCTGCGGCTGGCGTTCGCGCGGCCAGCGCCCGGTGAAGTCGAGCAGCTCGCGCGCCCGCGCGGGGATGGGCAGCGTCGCGTCGAGCGAGGCGAGCGAGTACGTGTCGTCGCCGGTATTCGTCACGGCGATCCGCTGACGCAGGACGCCGTCGCGGGAGAGTTCGATGTCGACGCGCACCTCGAGCGAGGCGGCGGCGAGAGTGATGCGGAGGCCCGCTTCGACGGGATCAGCGAGCGATACAGCTTCGATCAGCTCGTCGGCCGACAGGACGAAAGCGGGCGCACAGGAGGTCGCGCTCTCGTGGTGCCCGGCGATGCCGGGGCGTCCCGACCAGCCGTCTGCCATGACCGGGAGGATCGACTGCCGCAGCGGCGAGTCGATCGAGCTGGGCCCGACGGCGGGTACTTGGCTGTCGGCGAGGGCGTCGAGGGCGGCCGGCGAAAGCGCACCGAGGTCTGAGCCCCAGTGGATGACGACGGGCACGCCCGTGCCGCGGGCGTCCAGCACGAAGCTGGTACCCGCGGCACGGAGGTGGTGGATCATTCTTACCTTTTTACAGCTATCAGCCGCGTACTACTTGTTGACGGGGATCGCCGCGGCCTCGAGGGCTGCGATGGTCTTCGTCTGGCCGGTCTTCAGCGCGTCGCCGAGGGTTCCCTTGCCGCCGAGCACCTCGCCGAAGCCGTCAGCGACGTCCGCGTAGGTCTGCGTCATGGTCGGGCCCCAGGTGAAGTCCGCGTTCGTCTGGTTCGCAGCATCCGCGAAGATGTCGTAGATCTTCTGGTTGCCGTAGAACTCGACGCCCTCGCTCAGGACGGGCAGCGTGAGGCCGTCCTTCGTCGCGGGGTAGAGGTTTGCTTCCTTGTTGAGCGCGGTGAGCGCCTCCGGGTCGGTGTTCAGCCACAGGGCGAACTTGGCGGCCTCGTACGGGTGGTCGGAGCCCTTGAGCACTGCGGTCGAGGACCCGCCCCAGTTGCCGGCCTTCTCTTCGCCAGCGGTCCACTGCGGCATGGGGGCTACGGCCCACTTGCCGGTCGTGTCGGGTGCGCCGCTCGAGATCGAGTTGGCGCCCCAGACGGCGGAGATCCAGGTCCAGTCGCTACCCGTGTTGTAGGCGTTGTTCCACTCGTCGGTCCAGGCCGGGACCTTGGAGACGAGGTCGCCCGCGATCAGGTTCTGCCAGTAGTCGGCGACCTCTTCGGACTCGGGCGAGGTGAGCGTGACATCCCACGCGTCGTCCTTGTTCGAGAACCAGGAGCCGTCTTTCTGCCAGACGAGACCGGCGAACCAGTTCACGTCGTTCTGCGGGAAGTTGGTGATGTAGCCACCCTGCTCGCGGATCTTCGCTGCGGCAGCTGCGTACTCGTCCCAGGTGGTCGGCACGGGGATGCCGGCTGCCTCGAACAGGTCGGCGCGGTAGTACATGGCCATGGGGCCGGTGTCCTGCGGCACGGCGTAGACGGCGTCGTCCTCGCCGAAGGTGACCTGGTTCCAGGTCCAGTCGATGAACTCGTCCTTGGCGTCGGTGACGATGCCGCAGCTCGCGAGGTTGGTCAGGCCGTCCTGCACGCGGAAGTTCGGGAGCGCGTCGTACTCGATCTGGCCGAGGTCGGGAGCGTTGCCCGCGCTGAGCTGGTTGAAGAAGTTCTTGTAGGTTCCGCCGTTGCCGTTCGGGCCGGTCTGGACCTTGACCTGGATGTCGGGGTTCTTCTTGTTCCACATGTCGACGACCGTCTCGATGCCGGGGATCCACGACGTGTAGGACAGTTCGACCTTGCCGTCGGACGGCTTGCAGTCGACGGCGCCGTCGGTGCTGCCCGACCCGCTGCCGGCCGCGCAGCCGGTGAGGCTGATCGCGGCGATGATGCCCAGCGCTGCGATGCGCGTGGTGTTCTTGAGTTGCATGTCTCTTTCCTTTTTCTTCTCTGAATTGGGATGGTGCAGGGTGTGGTGGAAGGCGCTACTTGACGCTTCCGGCCCCCAACCCGCCGCGCCAGAAGCGCTGCAGGCTGAGGAAGGCGATGATGAGCGGGATGATCGACAGGAAGGCGCCGATGATCACGAACGTGCGGATCTCGGGGATCTGGTTGACCTGCGAGTTCCACTGGTAGAGGCCGAGCGTCACGGGGAACAGCGCCTGGTCGCGCAGCATGATGAGCGGCAGGAAGAAGTTGTTCCATATCGCCACGAACTGGAACAGGAAGATCGTGACGAGCGCCGGCGTCATGAGCCGACGCGACACCGCGAAGAACGTGCGCACCTCGCTCGCGCCGTCGAGGCGAGCCGCCTCGAGCAGTTCGTCGGGCACGCTCGCCGAGGCGAAGATGCGGGCGAGGTAGACGCCGAACGGGCTCACGATGCTCGGCAGGAACACCGACCAGAACGTGTTCGTCGCGTTGAACTGGCTGAAGATGAGGAACAGCGGCAGCGCGAGGGCGGTGGCCGGCACGAGCACGCCGCCGAGGACCACGTTGAAGATGAGCTCGCGGCCCGGGAACCGGTACTTGGCGAGCGCGTACCCGCACATCGCGGCGAACAGCGTCCCGAGAAGTGCGCCCGACCCCGCGTAGAGGATGCTGTTGAGCATCCACTTGAGGTAGACGCCGTCGTTGTAGGCGACGAGGTCGGCGATGTTCTTGAACAGGTTGAAGTCGGCGAACCAGAGCGCGCCAGTCGAACCGAACTGCTCGCGGCTCTTGGTCGACGAGATGAACAGCCACCAGATCGGCACGAGGAAGTAGAGCGTCGAGACGCCCATGACGATCATGGCCGCGGTGCGCGAGGCGAGCTTCTCCTTCGGCGCTCCCTGCTTGGGGGCTCCGGCTTTGGTTGTCACTGCCTGGGTCATGAGTCGGCCTTACGCTGGGTGAACTTGAGGAACGCGAACGACAGGGCGAAGGTGGCGAGCGCGAGCACGACGGACATCGCCGCCGCCAGGCTCACATTCGGAACAGCGGATGTCGCGTAGACCGCGAGGTTCGGGGTGAACGTGCTCGACACCGACGAGGTGAAGCTGCGGAAGACCTGCGGCTCGGCGAGCAGCTGCAGCGTTCCGATGATCGAGAAGATCGCGGTGAGGGTGATGGCCGGCGCCACGAGCGGGATCTTGATGCTCCACGCGATCTGCCACTGGTTCGCGCCGTCGAGACGGGCGGCCTCGAAGATCTCCTGCGGCAGGGCGAGCAGCGCCGAGTAGATGATGAGCATGTTGTAGCCCACGTAGACCCAGGTGACCACGTTCGCGATCGACCACAGCACGGTGGTCGGCGACAGGAAGTCGAACTCCGAGGTGAGCGCCGAGAACGGCGACAGGTTCGGCGAGTAGAGGTAGCCCCACATGATCGCGGCGATGACGCCGGGAACCGCGTACGGCACGAAGAACGCGAGGCGGAAGAACTTCTTGCCCTTCACGAGCGGGGAGTCGAGCAGCAGCGCGAGCACGAGGGCGGCGCCGAGCATGACGGGGACCTGCACCGCTCCGAACAGCAGCACGCGGCCGACGGATGCCCAGAACTCCTGGTTCTGGAACACCAGCAGGTACTGCGTCAGGCCGCCGAACACCTCGACCGGCTTGCCGAACGTGCCGTCGCGCTCGACCACGAGCAGCGACTGGTAGATCGCCCAGCCGATGGGCAGCAGGTAGAACGCCGCGAACAACGCGGCGAAGGGCACGATGAAGAACGCGATCGATCCCTTGTGTTTGACCGTGGAGCGGCGGGGCTTCGCCCTGGCCACGGCGACGGACTCTGCGGTCACGAGTTGTCCCTGCTTTCTCTTACGACCCGCACTTCTCCCCCGGCGACGGCGAGGGTGCCGTCGACAGCGGTGGCGGTGATGAGTTCTGTTCCGGTCGCACGCACGTCGAACGCGACATCCGTGTGGTTGATGACGAAGAGGTAGTCGTGGTCTGCGCCGCGTCTACGTACGAGTTCGACGCCGTCGGGCGTGGCGACGGGAACCGGGATGCCGGCCTTCGCCGCGGCCGTCGCGAGGACTCCGCGCAGCGCCTCGGCGTCGAGGTTGGTCGCGAGGTACCAGGCCGTGCCGTCGCCGAACGCGTTGCGCGTCACGGCGGGCACGCCGACGAGGGGGCCGCTCTCGAACGTGGCCACGGCGGTCGCGCCGCGCAGGTGCACCCACTCGGCCCAGGTCGAGGCGGTCGAGCCGTTGCTGAGGGCGAGTTCGACGGCCGGGTCGACGGGGAAGAACTCCTCCGTCGATACGCCGAGCAGGTCGCGGAAGGCGCCGGGGTAGCCGCCCGCCCTGACCCGGTCGTCGCCGTCGACGATGCCGCTGAAGAACGTGACGACGGCGTGACCGCCCGCGGCGACGAAGTCGCTCACGGCCGCGGCATCCGCATCGCTCACGGTGTAGAGGCTGGGGATCACCACGAGCTTGTGGCCGGCGAGGCTCGCGCCCGGTGCGACGATGTCGACGGTGTAGCCCTCGGCGAGCAGCGCGTTGTAGACACGGTGCACTTGGTCGAGGTAGGTCACATCGCGAGTGGGGTGCGAGTCGAGGTCGGTCGCCCACCAGGCCTGCCAGTCGAAGACGAGTGCGACGTCGGTGACGACGCGGCTGCCCGTGACCTCGGCGAGGGCATCGAGCGTGGAGCCGAGCTCGACGACCTCGCGCCACACCTTGGTGTCGACGCCGGCGTGCGGGAGCATCGCCGAGTGGAACTTCTCGCTGCCCTGCAGCGATGCGCGCCACTGGAAGAAGCTGATGCCGTCGGCGCCGCGAGCCACGTAGCTGAGCGTGTTGCGCACGAGCTCGCGCGGCACCTTGGCGATGTTGCGCGGCTGCCAGTTGACGGCGCCGGTGGCCGACTCCATGAGCATCCACGGGCCGCCGTCGGCGAGGCCGCGGGTGACGTCGGCGGCGAACGACAGCTCGTCGCGGGTGTTCGCGAGCCGGTGGTCGAGGTAGTGGTCGTTGGCGACGATGTCCATGTGCGGCGCCCAGGCCCAGTAGTCCTGGTTGCGGATGTGCGCCGTGACCATGAAGTTGGTGGTGACCGGCACGCTGCTGTGCTCTCGCAGCACGGCCTCTTCTGCGCGGTACTGGCCGAGCAGCTCGTCGCTCGAGAAGCGCATGAAGTCGAGGGCCTGGCCGGGGTTGCCGGTGGAGAGCGTGAGGCGCGGCGTCTGGATGTGCTCCCACGCGCCGTACTTCTGGCTCCAGAACGCGGTGCCCCACGCCTCGTTGAGAGCATCGAGGGTCGTGTAGCGGTCGCGCAGCCAGCTGCGGAATGCCTCGGCCGAGACGGCGCAGAAGCAGTGCGCGTTGTGGCAGCCGATCTCGTTGGATACGTGCCAGAGCTTCACGGCGGGGTGCGAGCCGTAGCGGCGTGCGACGCGCTCGACGAGCCGCAGGGAGTGCTCGCGGTACGCGGGCGAGCTCGGGCAGAACGCCTGGCGGCCGCCGAAGTAGCGCTGCGTCCCGTCGGCTACGGTCGGAAGGGACTCGGGGTAGTCGTGCGCGAGCCAGGCCGGCGGGCTCGAGGTGCCCGTGCCGAGGTTGATCGCGATGCCGTGCTCGTGCAGCACCTCGATGACCGCGTCGAGGGCCGAGAAGTCGTACTGCCCGGGCAGCGGCTCGAGCTGCGCCCAGCCGAAGATGTTGATCGCGACGAGGTTCACGCCGGCCCGCTGCATGAGCTCGGCGTCTTCGACCCAGACCTCCGGAGACCACTGCTCGGGGTTGTAGTCGGCTCCGAAGGTGAACCGGGCACGCTCCGCGTCGAGTAGTTCGGCTACGGGTGTCTTGCTCACGGTGTCGTCGGCCCCATCGTCTGTCGCGGTACCGGATTCGGCACCTGGTCGTCCGGAGACACAACGATTTCTGTGAACGCTCCCAGAAGCAGCGCCGACAACTCTTCGTTGAGAGTCTGTGAACGCTCCCAGAATAAACAGACGCGTTCGTCGATGTCAACTACGAGGGGACGTCAACACCGCGGACCGAGCACTAGGGTGTGAACATGATCGCCCGCCGTGTACCGACCACGAGAGCGACGATCAACGACGTCGCCGCCGTCGCGGGGGTCTCGCGCGGCACGGTCTCGCGCGTGCTCAACTCCGAGGCCTACGTCTCTGAGGCGAGCAAGAAGGCCGTCGAAGAGGCCATCGTTCAGGTCGGCTACGTGCGCAACACCGCGGCACGCAACCTCGTGACGCGCCAGTCGCACGCCATCGGGCTCATCGTGCACGAGCCGCATTCGCTCTTCCTCGAAGACCCGAACATCGGGAGCATCCTGCTCGGCACGAACTCGGTGCTGTCGGATGCCGACTACCAGCTGGTTTCGCTCGTGATCGACTCCGACCGCGACAGCAATCGCGTGGCCGAGTACCTCACGGGCGGGTTCGTCGACGGCGTCATCATCGTCTCGGCCAGGGCGCACGACCCGATCGCACGGGTCGTCTCGCAGATCGGCATACCCGCGGCCTTCATCGGGCATCCCGTCGACGTCGAGGGCATCCCCTACGTCGGCATCGACAACGTGAGCGCTGCGAAGGCGATCACGACCAAGCTCATGGCGACCGGACGCACGACCATCGGCATGATCGCCGCCGGCCTCGACCGCGACTCCGGACACGACCGGGTGGCGGGATTCAAGGCCGCCCTCGGCGACGCGTTCGACCCGTCGCTCGTCGTGAAGGTGCCGTTCTATGCGCACAACGGCGGCATCGAGGGCATGCGCGAGCTGCTCGCCCGCGCCCCGCACGTCGACGGGGTGTTCGCTGCATCCGACGCGATCGCGGCGGGCGTGCTCGACGTGCTTCGCGAGACCGGACGCAGCGTGCCGGGCGACGTCGGCGTGGTGGGGTTCGACGACTCCGCGTGGGCCACCAGGTCGCAGCCCCCGCTGTCGACGGTGCACCAACCCGCCGGGCAGCTCGGCCGGCGCGCGGCCGAGTCGGTGCTCGCGCAGATCCGCGGCGAGGCCGTCGACAACGCCGGCACGTTCCTCGAGACGCACATCGTCTGGCGCGATTCGGCGTAGGCGCGGCGGGCGGGTGGGTGGCCCCGGCGACATCCCTGCTGGTTGAGCAGGTCGCTCTAGCGACCGTATCGAAACCCCCTCGGCGTCCCGGTTTCGATACGCGTGCTCCTCCGTCGCGCGCTACTCAACCAACGGAAAGGGCGTGCTCCTCCGTCGCGTTATCGACGAGCTCAATCCTCGGGACAAATTGTCTGACAATCTGCTAAGTTGTATGACAATCTGCGACCACGATGACGAGGGAGGCACGCGATGACGACGGATGCGACATCCGCGGTTCTCCCCGACTCCATCTACGCGGCCCTTCGCTCGGCGATCGTCGCCCAGAGCATCGCGCCGGGCGAGTCCCTCACCGAGTCGGCCGTCGCGCTGCGCTTCGGCGTGGCCCGCCCCACCGCGAAGACCGCGATCGAGCGGCTCGTGGCCGACGGCCTGCTGCGCCGTGAGAAGCACCAGGCGGCGCGCGTCCCCAGGTTGAGCCGCGCCGACATCCTCGACCTCTACGACAGCCGCGCGGTCGTCGAGAGCGCGGCCGTCGGCGAGCTCGCCACCGGCGGCACGCTGCCCGCGGCGGCACTCGCCGCGCACCGCGCCCTGCTCGCCGTGGCGACGGGCGGCGCGCACGAGACTGCGCGGGCGAGCACCCCCGAAAGCGCGCACGACAGCGCCGCCGAGCACGGATTCGCGACCCACGACATCGCCTTCCACCGCGCACTCGTCGCCGGCCAGCCCAGTCCGCGGCTCGCGCGCATGCACTCGCTGCTCATGGGCGAGATCGAGCTGTGCATCGGTCAGGTGCAGGCCAACCAGCTGCTCACCGCGGCCGAGGTCGGCGCCCAGCACCAGGGCATCCTCGACGCCGTGACCGCCGGCGACGCCGAACGCGCGGCCCGGCTCACCCGCGAACACATCACCGGCGCGCGCGACCGCCTGCTCGCCCACTTCGACGCCACGTCCCCCGAGTAGAGAGATCACCATGGTTCAGCGCAGAATCCCCAAGTACAAAGACCTCCGCCCGCTCATGAACTTCAAGACGCCGGAGTTCAACGCGAAGAAGCGCCGCCTGCAGAGCGCGCTCACCATCTCCGACCTGCGCGACATCGCGAAGCGCCGCACGCCCAAGGCAGCGTTCGACTACACCGAGGGCGCGGCCGAGGCCGAGATCAGCCTCAAGCGGGCGCGCCAGGCCTTCGAAGACATCCAGTTCACCCCGTCGATCCTGCGGGATGTCTCGACCGTCGATCTCTCGAGCCAGGTGCTCGGCGGCCGGGTGGCACTGCCGTTCGGCATAGCCCCGACCGGATTCACCCGCATGATGCAGACCGAGGGCGAGATCGCCGGCGCGGGGGCTGCGGCGGCCGCCGGCATCCCGTTCTCGCTGTCGACCATGGGCACGACCGCGATCGAAGACGTGAAGGCGGCGAACCCCGACGGTCGCAACTGGTTCCAGCTCTACATGTGGAAAGACCGCGACCGTTCGATGGCGCTCGTCGACCGGGCCGCGAAGGCCGGCTTCGACACGCTGCTCGTGACCGTCGACGTGCCCGTCGCCGGGGCGCGCCTGCGCGACAAGCGCAACGGCTTCTCGATCCCGCCGCAACTCACCGTCGGCACCGTGGTGAACGCGATCCCCCGTCCCGAGTGGTGGATCAACTTCCTCACCACCGAGCCGCTCGCGTTCGCGAGCCTCGACCGTTGGAGCGGCACCGTGGGCGAGCTGCTCGACACCATGTTCGACCCGACCGTCACCTTCGACGACCTCGCGTGGATCAAGGAGCAGTGGCCCGGCAAACTCGTCGTGAAGGGTGTGCAGAACGTCGACGACGCGAAGCGCCTCGCCGACATGGGCGTCGACGGCATCACGCTGTCGAACCACGGCGGGCGCCAGCTCGACCGTGCGCCGATCCCCTTCCACCTGCTGCCCGAGGTGGTGCGCGAGGTCGGCAAGGACACCGAGGTGCACCTCGACACCGGCATCATGTCGGGTGCCGACATCGTCGCCTCGATCGCGCTCGGGGCCAAGTTCACGCTCATCGGCCGCGCCTACCTCTACGGCCTCATGGCGGGCGGACGCGAGGGCGTCGACCGCACGATCGAGATCCTCGCCGAGCAGATCGCGCGCACCATGCGACTGCTCGGGGTCAAGAGCCTCGCCGAACTCGAACCGCGGCACGTGACGCAGTTGGAGCGATTGGTGCCGCGGCAGCGCTGAGCGTCCGCGGCGCGCTAGTCGGCCGGCGTTTCACTGCTGGCTCGGGTGTTCCCCGCGCCGCACGACCGACAGCGGGCCCGTGATGTCTTCGAGCGAGCGGCGTTCGGCGTCGACGCCGAAGAACCACGCCACGACTCCGCCGACCACCATGATCGCGCCACCGAACAGGTAGCCGATCGTGAGTGGTCCGCGGTCGGAGCCGTCGCCGATGAGCGCGCCGTAGATCGCGGGCGCCGTGGCCCCGGCGATCTGCCCGAGCACGAAGAAGTACGAGATCGCCTGCGCCCGGATCTCGAGCGGGAACAGCTCGCTCACCGTGAGGTACGCCGACGACGCCCCGGCCGAGGCGAAGAAGAACGCGATGCACCACAGCACGGTCTGCGTCGTCGCGGTCAGCACGTCGGCCTGGAAGAGCAGGCCGGAGATCGCCAACACGACCCCGGAGACGCCGTAGGTGAGCAGGATCATCCGTCGTCTGCCCCAGATGTCGAAGAGGTGGCCGAGAAGCAGCGGCCCGAGCAGGTTGCCGACCGCGAACGGGAAGAAGTAGAGCTGCGTCGACGACGGGTCGGTGCCGTAGAAGTTCTGCAGCACGAGGGCGTAGGTGAAGAAGATCGCGTTGTAGAGGAACGACTGCGTGATCATCATCGTCGCGCCGACCAGCGTGCGCTTCGGGTAGTCCTTGAACAGCACGCCCGCGATTGTCTTGAACGGAACGTGCTCGGTCGGGGTGATCTCGAGCGCCTTGCTCTGCGGCACCTCCTCGAGCTCGTGCCCGTCGGCGCGCACCCTCGCCTCGATGTCGTCGACCGCCGCCTCGGCCTCGTCTTCGCGGCCGTGCGTCATGAGCCAGCGCGGGCTCTCGGGGATGTGCCTGCGCAGGTAGATGATCATCAGCCCGAGCACCGGGCCGATGAAGAAGCCGATGCGCCATCCCCAGTTCTCGTTGATGATGTCGGGGTCGAGCAAGAACAGGTTGGCCGCCGAGCCGAGCGCGGCCCCGCCCCAGTAGGTGCCGTTGATCGCGATGTCGACCCGCCCGCGGTGCTTCGACGGGATGAGTTCGTCGATCGCCGAGTTGATCGCCGCGTACTCGCCGCCGATGCCCATGCCGGCGACGAACCGGAAGACGTAGAGGAACCACACGTCGAACGAGAGCCCGGCGATGCCGCTGCCGACGAGATAGATCGCCAGCGTGAGGATGAACAGCCTGCGCCGCCCGAGCCGGTCGGACAGCCGCCCGAAGATGAGTGCCCCCGTGATCTGCCCCATCAGGTAGACGGTGCCGGCGAGACCGACCTCGAACGCCGACATGCCCAGGTCTTTCTGGAAACCCGCGGATGCCACGATCTGGATCTCGAGGCCGTCGAGCACCCACGAGAACCCCAGCCCGACCACGATCGACCAGTGGAATCTCGTCCACGGGAGCCGGTCCATCCGGGCCGGCACGAGGCTGAGTCTTGGCGAGGTCTCCGCGGTCTGCGACATGAGCGAAATACTGCGCCCGGCCGGGAAATCCCGGCAACGCCTTGCGGCGGTCGGGCGCGAGTACTACGGACGCGTGGTGCTGCGGCCCCCCACGGTCTCGTCCGGTCCGTCGACCGCGGTGCCGTTCACGCCGGTGCCCTGTACGCCGGTGCCCTGCACGTCGGTGCCGCGCAGCTTCGCGATGCCGTTCATCAGGTGGTAGACCACGATGGCGGCGACGGTGCCGAGCACGATGCCCGAGAAAGTGAGCTGGCCGAGATTGAGTGTGAAGTCGGCGATGCCCATGATGAGCGCGACGCCGGCGGTCAGCTGGTTCTTCGGCTTGCTGAAGTCGACGCGGTTCTCGACCCAGATGCGCACGCCGATGATGCCGATGAGGCCGTAGAGCGCGGTGGTGACGCCGCCGAGCACTCCGGCCGGCACTGTGTTGATGATCGCGCCGAACTTGGGCGAGAGGCCGAGCAGGATCGCGACGATTCCGGCTACCCAGTAGGCGGCGGTGGAGAAGACGCGGGTGGCCGCCATGACGCCGATGTTCTCGCCGTAGGTGGTGGTGGGCGATCCGCCGCCGAGCCCGGAGAGCACGGTCGCGAGGCCGTCGGCGAACAGTGCGCGGCCGGTGAGGCCGTCGAGGTTGCGGTTGGTCAGCTGGCCGACGCCCTTGATGTGTCCGACGTTCTCGGCGACGAGTGCGAGCACGACCGGCAGGAACATCAGGTACACCCCGATGTTGTCGCTGGAGAAGCTCGGCGCGGTGAACTCGGGGAGGCCGACCCAGGCGGCGTCGCCGACGGCGTCGAACGACACTTCGCCGGCGATGGTGGCCGCGATGTAGCCCACGACGACGCCGATGATGATCGACAACCGTCCGAGGAATCCGCGGAAGAACACGGCCGAGAGGATGATCGCGAGCAGCGTGATGATCGCGACGACGGGCGACTCGGCGAAGTTGTTCTTCGCTGCCGGGGCGAGGTTGAAGCCGATGAGCGCGACGATAGCGCCGCTCACCACGGGCGGCAGCACGATGTCGATCCAGCCCGTGCCGGTGAGGTGCACCACGATGCCGATCACCGCGAGCAGGGCGCCGACGACGATGATTCCGCCGAGCGCGACCGACGGCCCGCCCGAGGCGGTCGCAGCACTGATCGGGGCGAGGAACGCGAACGAGGAGCCGAGGTAGCTCGGCAGCCGGTTGGCGGTGATGATCAGGAAGAGCAGCGTGCCGATTCCGGAGAAGAGCAGGGTCGTGGCGGGAGGGAACCCGGTGATGAGCGGCACGAGGAATGTCGCGCCGAACATCGCGACGACGTGCTGGCTGCCGAAGCCGATCGTGCGCAACCAGGTGAGGCGCTCCTCGGGGGCCACGATCTCGGTGGCGCCGACGTTCTTTCCGTCGCCGTGCAGTGTCCAGGGCAGAGCCACGGTTCCTCCGTAGGGTTGCGGCGCCGCGGGTGGCGCGATTAGAGGATACCGGTCGCGTGTTTCGGGGCCGAGTCGGGCGCGCTACGGCGGGCGCCTCCGCCTCGCGGTACATTCCTCGTATGGATCAGCCCTCTTCGAGACCCGGCGTCTCGGTCGTGGCACCGGAGATCCACCGTCGACCGACATCGGGGTTGGTCGGCCGACTACTGGTCGTCGATCTGGCTGGAGCGGTTCTCGGGCTGTTCCCGGCGTATTTCCTCGCCGTCGGGATCCAGGCCATCGGCGCCGCCAACGGCTGGTGGATCGGGGATCCCATCGCGAACGACGGCGAGGAGACGTTCGCGACGTTCATCGGGGCGGTGGGATCACTGGTCGTGCTGCTCGGCATCGTCGTCGCGGCCACCCACTACGCGCGCGGCTTTGCGAGGTCGGCGCTCACGACGAACGTCTACAACACCGTCGCGTTCGTCGTGGTCTACGCGTCCGCCTGGGTCGCCGCCTTCGTCTCCTGAGACGGCCCTAGCGGGCCCAGCAGGTTCGTCGCGACGGTCGCGTGCGCCGACTCGGGGTCGCTCGGGTGGAACAGACCGGCCAGCGCGTCGCGGTAGAGCCGCGACAGTTCGGTGTCTGCGGAGTACGACGAGCCGCCCGAGACCCGGATGGCCGCCTCGACCACGGTCCTCGCGACATCCACGCTCCTCGTCTTGGTGCCGACGAGCAGGCGGAACCACGCGGACCCGTGGTCCACGAGCGCGTCGACGTCGCCGGCGAGCGACTCGATCTGCGGCGCGAGGGAGTCGAGGCCATCGCCGCGTCGGCGAGCTGCCAGCGGATGTCGGGGTCTTCGGAGTAGGTGGCCCCGGTCGCGAGCGAGCGGCGGGAGGCGACGTTCTCGACCGCGAGCTCGAGCGCGCGGTCGGCGATGCCGGCGTACACGCTCGAGATCAGCAGCAGGAAGTCGGCGAACAGGCCGAAGATGTAGGGGTCGGCGACCGGGCCGACCGGCAGCATGCGGGTGATGCGGCCGGGGTCGACTCGGGCGCCGTCGAGCACGGTCGTGAGGCTCTGGGTGGCGCGCATTCCCAGCGGGTTCCAGTCGCCGACGGTGTGATGACCGGGGGTGTCGCGGGTGATCGCCCCGTGCACGAGCGTGGGGGACGCGGCATCCGTGTCGTCGCGTCCGAACACGACCAGGCGCGTCCAGGCGGGCGAGAGCGAGGTGAAGATCTTCGTGCCGGTGAACAGGTACGAGCCATCGGGCTGGGGCGCGGCGACGGTGCGCGAGTCGAACATCACCCGATCGTTGCCCGCCTCGCTGTTGCCGAAGGCGAATAGCTCGCCCGCGGCCGCGTCGTCGAGGATCCAGTCGAGCGAGCCGTCGCCGCGTTCGTGCAGCACGCGGGCGATGCCCACGACGACGAGGTGCATGCCGATGCCGAGGGCGGTCGCGGGGGCGTGCGCCGCGAGGAGGCGCTGGTCGCGGGCGACCTCGAGCAGCGGGCGCGACGCGAGGTAGCCGGCCGCGCGCAGCTCGTCGAGGTCGTCGACGAAGAAGGCGTTGTCGCGGTCGTAGCCCGCCGCCCGGGAGCGGATGCGGGCGAGCAGGTCGGCGTCGAGAACGGTCACCCGTCCACGGTACGCCGTGCCGCGCTACGCGGCGAGACCGGCGGTTTCTGTGTTCTCTGAGGCTACGGCGGTCTCGGCCGCGTTCGCTGCCGCGGCGGTCTCGGCCGCGTTCGCTGGCGCGGCTGCCGCCGCGGCTTCGGCGACGCGACGGTCGAGCTGGGTGATGAGCGCGTGCACCGTGCGCAACCGTGGCGTGGGCAGGCCGTGGCGATCGGCGGCGGCGAGCACAGCGCCGGTGAGGTGCTCGTGCTCGAACGGGCGTGAGGCGCGCCGGTCGAGCAGCATCGACGTCGCGCTGTTGCGCGGCAGGGCGTCGATGCGGGCGAGGAACAGGTCGGCGGCGCCCGCCGGGAAGCGCGCGCCCTCCGCCTCGGCGACGGTCGCGCCCTCGGCGAGCAGCGAGCGCATCAGCGGACGCATGGCGGGGTCGCCGGTGACCTCCATCGTGCGGTCGGTCAGGGCGGTGAGGGTGTTGAGCGCCGAATTCATCACGAGCTTGGTCCACGATTCGGTGACGAAGTCGTCGACGAGGCGCACGGCCAAGCGGTCGTCGAACAGGGCGGCGAACGCGGCGGCGACTCCGCTCGCGGCGCCGTCCGTCGAGCCGTCCGGCGAGCCGTCGGGCGAGCCGTCGGGCGAGCCGTCGGGCGAGCCGTCGGGCGAGCCCTCCGGCGAGCCGATGGCCAGGGCGCCGAGGTCGCGGCAGACCACGAGGTCGCGCTCCACCTTCTCCGCGGCGATGTAGACGATGCCGGGCACCACCCGCGCCGCCGGAACCCACCGCGAGACCCGCTCGGCGTGGCCGATGCCGTTCTGCAGCACGACCACCGTCGTGTCGGGGCCGACGAGGGCGTCGAGCCAGGGGCCGATCGCCGGCGTGTCGTGGGCCTTGACCGTGACGACGACCCAGTCCACCGGGCCGAGGCCGTCGGGAGTGGCGGCGACGGCCGCATCCACCCGGTGCACGCTGCCGTTCACGTCGATGACCATGGGAGCGGTGGTGCCGCGGCGGGCGAGCAGCACGTCGGCCCGGTCGGTGAGGGCGTCGGCCACGGCGGTGCCGATCGCGCCGACGCCGACGATGGCCACGGTGGGGCGCGCGATGCCGTCTCGTGCGACACCGGTTTCGCCGGTCGGCACGGGGCGCAGGTAGTCGGTCATGTCTCTAGGATCATCAGCGCATGCACCGTGCGCAACACGGCCCCACGGACTGCGCATCATGCGCAATCTCAACCAGGCGGGGCGGGTCTAGGATGCATTATGCCCAATCTGGATGCTACGGATGCGCGCATCCTGCTCGCCCTCGACGCCGAGCCGGAAGCCACGACCCTCTCGCTGTCGCGCACCCTCGGGATCGCGCGCAACACGGTGCACGCCCGCCTGCGCAAGATCGCCGAGCGGCGCATCCTCGGCAGCCCGAGCCAGCGGGTGAATCCGGCCTCGCTCGGCTACTCGCTGACCGCGTTCCTGCGACTGTCGATCAGCCAGAACTCGGCGGACGCGACGATGGAAGCCCTCGCGCGGATTCCCGAGATCATCGAGGTGCTCGCGATCACCGGGGAGGGCGACCTGCAGGCGCGGGTCGTCGCGCGCGACCCCGGGCACCTGTACCAGCTCACGACCGGCATCCTCGAGATCGAGGGCGTAACCAGGTCGAGCACGACCCTGGCGATGGCGGAGATCATCCCGAACCGGCTGGGGCCGCTGCTCGAGCGGCACGCGGCGCGAGGCTGAGCGCGCCCTTGCTGAGCGCGTTCGTGCCCGGTTGGCTCGTGCTCGGTGCGCCCGTGCCCGGTTGGCTCGCGCCCGGCTAGCGGCGCGACTCCGCGGCGAGCGCGGAAGCAAGCAGGGCAGCGAGGACGAGCACTACGGCGACGAGCACTCCGGCGATCCCGATGGCTGGAGCGGCGAGCGGCAGCGCGAGCACGACCACGGCACCCGCTGCGAGCGCGATCGGGCTGATCACCACCCGGTCGACGAGCGGGGCGTGCACGGCCCAGAGCATGACGAGGAACACGGCCACCGGGATCGCGACGGAGAACGCCACGACCTCGTCGGAGACCTCGGTGTGGTGGCCCGCCGACTCGACGGCCACTTCAAGACCGGCGCCGACCGCCGCGAGCGACGCGAAGATCAGGTAGTGCCCGTAGCCCCAGAGGAACGACAGGTTGCGCCGACGCACCAACCCGTCGCCCGCGGGTTCCGCGAAGTACAGCCACCACAGCACGAACAGCACCGTGAGCCCCGAGAGCGCGATGACCACGAGCTCGACGCTCAGGCCGCCGCCGTCGAGGGCACCCTGTACTCCGACCGTCGAGGCGAGCACGCTCTCGCCGAGCACGATGATCGTGAACAGGCCGTAGCGCTCGGCGATGTGGTGCGGATGCCACGCCGTCGTCCCCGTGCGTTCGGCCCAGAGCGGCACCGACAGGTCGGCGATGGCTATGAGAACGAACACCCACCACGGCCCCCCGCCCGGGAGGGCGAGCCGGGACACCCAGAGCACCTGCACGAACGTGACCGCGCCCGCGTAACGGAACGCGGTCGCCCTGCCCTGTGGATGCTGGATACCGGCACGCACCCACAGCGACACCAGTCCGACGCGCATCACGAGGTAGCCGATGGTCACCGCCGTGAAACCGCCGTCGTCTCCGTTGAACGCGGCGGGCACGCCTGCCGCGAGCACCAGCACCCCCGCCATCTGCAGCAGCACGAGGGCCCGGTACGGCACGTCGTCGGTGTCGTACGCCGACGCGAACCAGGTGAAGTTCATCCACGCCCACCAGATGGCGAAGAACACCATGAGGTACGGGCCGAGGGTGTCGAGCGCGTGGCCTTCCGCGATGGAGTGGGCGAGCTGGGCTGCGACCTGCGCGATAGCCACCACGAACACGAGGTCGAAGAGCAGTTCGAGGGGGCTCGAAGCCCGATGTGCCTCGGCGGTGTCGCGGGCGGTCATCCGGGTGATCAGGCGGGGCATGGCACCACTGTAGGTGGTGAGTCGACCTCAGCGGGCGGGGGTCAGGCGCGCACGAGCTCCGCGATCGCGGCGATGCCTGTCTCCACCTCGGCGAAGGATGTCGAGAGCGGCGAAAGCCCGAGCCGGATGCCGTTCGGCCGACGGAAGTCGGGCACGATCCCCTGACGCCAGAGCTCGGGCATGATCGCCTCGAAGCCGTCGTGGTCGACGGTGATGTGGCTGCCGCGCCGGTCGGGGTCGCGCGGGCTCGCGAGACGGGCCTCCGGAAGCACGTCGTCGACGAGCGCGACCGCGAACTCGGTGAGCACGACCGACTTCGTCCGCACCGCGCCTATCCCGACCTCGTCGAGCAGGGCGATCATGTCGCGCATCGCTAGCATGCCGATGATCGGCGGAGTGCCGCTCGTGAACCCGCGGATGCCCTCCGCCGGGCGGTAGCCCTGGCCCATCTCGAACGGGTTCGCGCTGCCGAGCCATCCCTGGATCGGCTGCCGCAACCCCTGGTGTCGCTCTGCGACGTAGGCGAACGCCGGCGATCCCGGCCCTCCGTTGAGGTACTTGTACGTGCAGCCGACCGCGAGGTCGACGCCCCACGCGTCGAGCTCGGCGGGCACGACGCCGGCCGAGTGGCAGAGATCCCAGAGGATCAGCGCACCCGACTCGTGGGCGATGGCGGTGAGCGCCGCGACGTCGGCGAGGAAGCCCGACCGGTACGACACCGCGCTCAGTACGACGAGCGCGGTCCGCTCGGTGAGCACTGCGGCGAGGGCCTCCGGGGTCGGATCGCCCGCGTCGATCCAGCGCACCGTGAGTCCGCGCTCGGCGGCGATGCCCTCGAGCACGTACCGGTCGGTCGGGAAGTTGTCGCGGTCGATCACGAGTTCTGTGCGTCCCGGCCGCGCGTCGACGGCGGCCCGCACCAGCTTGTAGAGCAGCACGGTCGTCGAATCGCCGATCGTGGTCTGCCCGGCGGCCGCACCGAGCGTGACCCGCCCGAGATCGTCCCCGATCGTCTGCGCGAGGTCGAGCCACCCCTCGTCCCAACCGCGGAT
>Ga0247809_1000328_pt1 | contig 23362 bp, 30 predicted proteins | sample UWRJL104311B1_FD_180951 | JGI IMG/M metagenome (GOLD analysis project Ga0247809, IMG submission 180951) | Plant litter microbial communities from Arlington Agricultural Research Station in Wisconsin, United States - UWRJ-L104-311B-1 | ecosystem: Environmental > Terrestrial > Plant litter >...
ACCATGACCTGTTCCACCCCGCAATCCCCTCAAATTCCTTTTGCCCTCACTCAATCTGTTTTATACGCCTCCGATTGGAACGTTGCATAATCCCTACAACCACGTCAAAGGAGTTATGCGGAGATGGTGGTATACGGGGAATTTCAATTTGTTGCTTAGAAGGATGATGCGGTAGTTGTGTGGATTACGACCTGTTTCAAGCTTCAAACACATATCAGGCTAAACGGGTATGCAACATTTTATGGATCTTCCACACGAAAGCTGTGGGAGCTATGATAATTTATTTCCCGATCTACTGTCGTCGTTGGAATTTCAAGGTCAAAATGTACATGACAAGGAGTTCAGTAAGGTATCCATGTTATGTGACACGAATCAGAATAAAGGATCTAGCCTACTTGCATTTATCCATTCATCCACTCATTGACAGCATGTAGTATATGCAAACAGCAATGCAGGTGACCATATCATACATCGATCTTTTGTCAGCTTACGATCGTTGATATATATGACATCTCCACCCCATGCGATCTCTTTCTTCTTCTCCATCCATCTGGACTTCAACACAACTTGTGATTGAATATCCATATTTGTCAATATGGTTGCAACAGCAGCACCTGCAGGCATTTACGATGCCGTTCTTCAAAGACGACAAGCTCTTATGGGAGCAAGTGGACCGGCAGCTTTAGTAAAGAATGGTAGAGTCTTTTTGATTGCCATGTTTGCTTGTTTAGGTGGACTTCTTTATGGTGAGTAGATCTGCTAACGATCTAAGTACCTGCTAATATGTATCAGGTTACAATCAAGGTGTCTTTTCTGGAATCTTGGTTATGCGAGCTTTCGAAAAACACATGGGAGATTATATTCAAGATCCCTCTAAGAAAGGATGGTTGACTTCAATCTTGGAATTGGGTGCTTACTTTGGTGCAATTACATCTGGATTTGCTGCTGAAGCTTTCTCGAGAAAGTACAGCATCTTATTGGCTACTGCCATCTTCATTGTTGGTGTTGTTGTTCAAGCTACAGCAATCAATGTTGGTCACAATGCAATTCTTGGTGGTAGATTCGTAACGTAAGTATATCATACTCCCATCAAATACATGATACTAATTCAAACAGTGGTATTGGAGTCGGTGCTTTATCTGCAATCGTTCCCATGTACAACGCAGAAGCCGCCCCACCTGAAGTTCGTGGTTCTCTTATCGCTCTTCAACAACTCGCAATCACATTCGGTATCATGATTTCTTTCTGGATCAATTACGGAACACATTACATTGGTGGAACTGGAGAAACACAAAAGGATGCAGCATGGCTTCTACCCATCTGCTTACAACTCGCACCAGCTGTAATTCTATTGGTTGGGATGATCTTTATGCCATTCTCACCTAGATGGTTGATTCACCACAATCGCGAACCAGAAGCAAGAAAAGTTCTCGCAGATCTTCGTGGTCTTCCACAAGATCATGAATTGGTTGAACTTGAATTCCTTGAGATCAAAGCACAATCTGTCTTCGAAAAGCGTACCGTTGCTGAGAAATGGCCTGGACTAAGTGATCCAACCATCGGAAACATTGCCAAACTTCAATTTGTTGCCATTGGATCATTATTCAAATCACGATCTATGCTTAAGCGAGTTGGTGTTGCAACTGTCACAATGTTCTTTCAACAATGGACTGGTATCAATGCCATTCTTTACTACGCACCAAACATTTTTGCATCACTCGGCCTTTCATCCAACACGATTTCACTTCTTGCTACAGGTGTAGTTGGTATTGTAATGTTCCTCGCCACAATTCCCGCTGTTCTGTATATCGATAGAGTTGGTCGTAAACCAGTACTTACTATCGGCGCAATTGGAATGGGTATCTGTCACATCATCATTGCTGTTATTGTTGCAAAGAATGGTCCAAGATGGAAACTTCTTGCTGAATCAGAAGGTACTGCTGGAAGTGCAGGAGCAGCTGGATGGGCTGCTATTGTTATGGTTTGGCTTTTCGTTGTTCATTTCGGATACAGTTGGTAAGCATCACCTCCTTCTTGTTCTCAACAAGGCTAATCATTATAGGGGACCATGTGCTTGGATTATTGTCGCTGAAATCTGGCCATTATCTGTCCGCCCATACGGTATTTCTCTCGGAGCAAGTTCCAACTGGATGAATAACTTTATCGTCGGTCAAGTTACTCCAGATATGATTGAACATATCACATACGGCACATATCTCATCTTTGGTTGCTTGACTTTCCTTGGTGCTGCTTTTGTCTGGTTCCTTGTACCAGAGACTAAGCGATTGACTTTGGAAGAGATGGATGTTGTTTTTGGAAGTGTTGGAACTGCACAAGCTGATCACGAGCGCATGGCCGAGATCAATAGAGAGATTGGTTTGGATGCGTTGTTACGTGATCAAGCAGGAGCTCACGGCAGTGATGGTATTGAGAGGACATCTTCTTTAGAGAAGGAGAAGCCTCTTCAGACCGAGAAAGCCTAAGTTTGGAGTGGTTCTTTTATCAACTTTGATTAGGCTAAGTCTTTGTCAAGTAGAGATTATTTCATTATTGGGAGTATCTTAGATATCTTGAAGGTCAATGAAAAGATTATTATTACGTCCAAATTAGTCTTACAACGTGTTTACATTCTATTTCGATTGTTTATTCAAAGACAAATTCCACCAGTGAGTGATATAATATTACGATATTTCTTCAATTTCGAGACTTGGAAACATGTCATTTAAGCACAACCTTTAAGCTGCATTCTATCCGTCACGTTTAAATGAAAAGGAACAATCCACACAGAACAGTAGCTACAGTGTAATACTTCAACTGCGACCTTGTAGCAATGCTCTTCGCACCTGGACTGTAAACCTGTCAGCAAAAGTAGCCATGAGGAAATATCACAAACTAACGTTGTACTTGGAACAGAACCTCCATCAGTGACACTTGAAGGAATTTCTGTTGCTTGTGCGTTTCCTTTTGGATCGGAAGAATTCCAACTATTCTTTGCATATCCTGTTTGACATGTAAAACCGATATCATAAAGGGAAGATTCCTTCTTTACGGTGGTGATTAAAGAAGATAAATTCTTGCCGAGTGAAACGCAGTCAAACTTGAGACCTGGTCTAACATTCATCCATCCAACAGATTGAAGAGATGGAAAGGAGATTCTAGGTTCCTTGTCAGACATTAGATAATTCAAAGTGTAAGCAAATGTAGCATACTCGTCGAAACTACCGTGAATTAGAACTCCTCCCGTGATGTTCTTCAACGAAGGAAATGCAAGTTTCTTAAGGCCTTTATTATCCATGATCACGACGTCGCCGACAACAGTATCCACTTTACTACGTCCAATTAGCAAGATTGACACAAGAAATGACTGTATGTAAGAAGGCCATCTTCCATAGAGTGACCTGAAGGAAAAACTTACGGAAAGGATACATTTGTCAAATAATTAAGGTACGACATTTGTAGCCCCGAAGTAATATTCTGTAAATCAGGAAAAGATATCAATGTAACAGGATCATCCATTCTTTCAGTGATATTTGGTCCATTCCAACCAGAGCTAATCTTGCCGGCACTTTTAACACCTGGGAGTTCGAAATCGCCTGTGAAACAGTGCTTGACAAATAGTAAGGAATCCAGGACCTGACATTTTGAATAAAAGTCGAGTGCTGTCTGATTATTTATTTCAACAATGCTCTCGCTACAAGCTTGCTTTTTAGAAGAGTCGTCGGCTGTACATTGAGCTTGATTTTATCAGTATGAGTGGACTTTTCATGTTACAGAACTTACCGGAAGTTAAAGAAGCAATCGCAAGGAGTCCAGTAAATAAAACAATCATACTTGCGATTGCCTTGAACTAAAAGAATGTAGACTTTTGCCAACACCTATTTCGAACAGTAGACAGTAACAGAAGTTGAGAGGACTCTTGAATCTACATGGAAAAGGAGTGTAGAGGCGTTTTCGTGAGTCAAGATCTGGCTATTCTCCACCACACCCCGGACAAAGCCTAAACCAGCTTTATAATCTCGCTTGTTGTAACTAAGCATTGACTCACTTGCACTAGAACCCCTGCCAAAAGTTCTTATTGCAGCCCCGGACATTCTCTCGGATACATTATCATAGATTTAATACTGTGACAGATTTATTGATCTTCACAGAGCAGTAATTATGTTCAGCTCGTAACTCAATTATTCTTCTCATCTTGATCTAACACTACTGTCCAATCGAAGGACCAATCTCACTCCAATACTTACACTTCGCTCTCAAATCCACACTAACATATTCCATTCCAACTTCCGCCGGATCATTCGGAAACAACATTCTCTGCATACTTTGTTGATTGTAAGTATACCAAACAGGACTTCCACTTTTCCTCAACTTATTGGGATCTCCCCCTGTCTTGATAAAGCTGAAAAAATAACCTTGCATTGCAGGACTAACACCAGCTGCTCGACTTGTAGCTGGACTTGCTCCCCAAAAGGGATTGACAGCTTGCGCATGTGTAGTTCCATCACCACTTGCTGCATTCGCATCTTCGAACACGGCGTAATGGTATTGATAGACAGAATGCACAGCGGCTTCAGTCAGTAAAGAGGAGACGTTCAATGAGGAACACATGTATCTCATTTCTCCATATGCTTGACCTGCAGCAGAGAAGTAAGATCCACGATTTGGATATTGTGCTCCCTTTGGATAGAGGTAATTGACAACACCGAGTTGTTGGTCTGTGATTTGAGGAAAGTTGTCCTTGAACCATGCATTTAATGCTGTTGTATTGTCAATATCTTTACGAGTAAAGACTTGTCCCTCGTTTGTGTCCGCTCTAAATGTGTGAGTGAAATGCTTTAAGGTCTTTTCTGCAACTTACCCATAAATTGTAGGAATCTTTGTAAAGTTTCCAGCACCAAATTGACGATAAGTCTGATCACGAATCAAATTTCCATCAATAACATTAGACCACATATAAGCAGGCAATCCATTCGCACCATTTGTCGTAGGGAAATTGATGTTCCGTGATGCAAGTGTGTCTGCAGAAAGTGATCGAAGACAGCTCAGTGTGTTGTTTGCTGTTGTACAATTTACCCGCTTGACAAGTCCATCATATTGATATTGCGATTGTTCAACTGTACGAACATACCCAAATGAAGGACTTTCAGCATGAGCAGCAGCAAATAAACCTTGATCTTTTCCTCCATATGCAGTCATATGAATGCCAACAGAACCACCACCAGCTGATGAGCCACTGATTGTAACTTTCTTTGGATCGCCTCCAAACTAGGCGATGTTGGTATGAAAGGTGCATAGATTGACGGATTGGACTTACTTTATCAATATGTTTTTGTACCCAGTGCATCACCTTACGTTGATCCAGGATTCCAACATTTAAATCGCCATCAGCTTGCGATTCTTTACTTGTCAAAAATCCAAACGGTCCAACACGATAATTAAAACTGACAAAAACGATATCAAAGTCAGAGTTTATGACAAACTTTGTACCATCTGCATTTGCTTGTTGGGTATTCATTCCACCACCTTGAATCCAGATATAGACTGGCAGATTTGTTTTGTTTTGAGATGATGGAGTATAAACATCAAGGAATAAACAATCTTCATCTTGTAATGTTGCATTGTAGGCCGTAGAAGGACTGTTGATACATGCTTTTGGTATCTAATCAACTTTAGCACTTTTTACGTAAGAGATTTTTGATTTCACACACTGTCTTTGCAGAAATAACTTGATTACCAGTTGATACTGGATCTTGAGCCGCTCGAAATCTTAGATTACCAACTGGAGCAGCAGCGTATCGAATTCCAGACCATCGTGTGATACCATTGTTATTTGAAATTCCTTCATATTTGGAATATCCAAGATCTACCGTAGTTGATCTGTCTGTTGCGGTTGTGAGTTGAAAAACACTAGCTAGTGCAACTAACAAAGTTGACGTGGACTTCATGGTAGAGGGATTTTGTATACCAGGGTCGGAAGCAAAACCAAAGACTGTAAACAAGTAAAGAAACTTCTTTATGTAGTTGCTACTGTGGGATGGCAATTCCGGAAAATCTAAACATTCCATCACAATTCCCGACGTAAAACTCCGCCCATGACATGTGAACGCGGAGAGACTGCTCTAGTGCTGCACTATACAATTCCAGACGAAGCCATTTCTCCTTCGATATCGAATGGTAAAGGGAAAAACCATCATATTAAGGCTTTTCCTCGGCCCTATAAAGCTGACATGAGTTGAGCAGGTCTTTGTAGGTGTAGAAGGTGGGATACCACTGGTTTTGACGTAGGAAATTGAATCATGACATACACTACGGCAATTAAAGAACTGCCGATGACATTCGTGGGGAAAGCTTCTTTCCCCGGATTATGCAACAACAAATTGGCTTCTCCGCTCAATTTGACTTTGTCAACTGGAGCTATTTCCACTGACTTACTCATGTTCTGTTCTCCATCACGAAACTGGGAAGTGCAACAAGAAAACGTCCCACCATTTCAGATTTTACTGCACGTGCGATGACGATTTCGTAGGGCGGGTCTTTTTGTTCTCTTGGCTCTATTGAATGAACGACTTTACTCGTTGTAGAACGTAAGAGCTTGCATAAATTGCATGAAAAAGGCATGTCTGAAGAACCAAATCTGACTGTGAGATTGCCGCAGGGCATTATTATTGGAAGAACCCTAACCAATGATCTCTCACGACCAATTGAAGCTTTTCCAGGAATACCATATGCTCAACCGCCTATTGGAGATTTACAATTTCGACCAGCAGAAAAAGTACAGACGAATCCTAGTATCAACATTGTCGGCCCTCAATATGGTCCTGCAGCACCAGGAAAGCCGTTAACGACATGATCATCTTTGACATACAGTCAAGATTGTCTCACAGCTGATGTGTTTCGTCGAGTGGAAAGAACGTCAAGAAAACTACTTCCAGTCGCAATTTATAACTATGGTGCGCATTCAATCGTGGTACAAGCTCAATGCACAACATGGCATCAATTTTGGCATGGTCAAAGCCTTCATAGCAGTCTCTTTCAACTATCGACTTGGCGCCCTGGGATTTCTGTTATGTTCACTTGCAGCCGAAGAAAGGATATTAAATCTCGGTCTACGTGATTAAATACTGCTTCTAAAATGGATCCAAGAGAATTGACCTGCATTTGGTGGCGATCCCAATTGTGTAACACTTTTTGGTATATCTGCTGGAGCTTATCCCTTCTGCAAAATTCCTGTTTCGCCAGCTTAAATACAAACCTTACATGTACAACAGATCCGACATCATTTATTCAATACACAGCAAGATCAGCGACTCTTGTTTCATCGTGTCATCATTGAATCCGGAGCAGCTACAGCACGCGCTGTGAGACCTTACAATGCTAAAATACATGAACAACAATTACAACATCTACTTAAAGAAGAAGGTTGTCAAAAATACACAGCCAAAAAAAACATTATAACCTTTTTACGATCATCACCCTACGAGACTATTACCACAGCACAGACAAAAGTCTTTGACAATTACAATTCATCGCTACGATGGGCTTGGCAACCAGTCGTGGATGGCGTTATTATATCGACAGCTCCTTTAGACAGTTTGGAAAGCGGAGAATGGCATAAAGTACCTGTACTAACGGGATTCAATCTCAATGAAGCGAGTATCTATTTCAGTAAGAAGGCTTCGAAATCATCGAAATCTACCTCATTCTTTCGACTGTTGTTACCGAGTTTTGATGAGAACGATATTACGGAGCTCGAAAGAATGTATTCTGATCCACTACTGCATCCGTACTCGCCATACAACGAAACTCGAAAAGAAGCTGGCGCTCCACATAAACGACTTGAAGCTGCATATGCAAATTATGCTTATCAAACTCCTGCACGACAAACAGCGGAATTCGCTTTATCGACATCACCTGTGTACTTATATCAATGCGCTCTGGAATCATCGATATTAGATGGCGCAAGTCATGGAGACAAATGCGATTTGAAATGTGTGATCCAAGTGTGATAGAGATATCTTCTCATAAAGCACTTTTAGCTTAGACCTTGGAATGGCTATATACCAAATTTTATCACTACTGGAAATCCAAATGGATCCACTGCGATCGACATGGAACTTACTGTATGGGAACAGTTTACAAAAGAGAGACCTCGCGCCATGGTTTTTGGTCTGCAAAATAAAGAGCTTGTTGGAAGTAGTCCAGGTATAGCTGCAAAAATGATGGATGATAATTGGGAAAAGAAGGCATCAGAGTTTTGGTGGAGCAAAGTGGCGGAATCGGAAGAATAAAGTCAAGTTGCTGTTCTTAGTAATTGAAAGATATACTTTGCAATTGTCAGGGATTTCTGTCAATGTTAAAAATGATGGATAGTGATCACGAGTAAGAGAAGCTATAGAATTGCTTGGAGCTTCTGACATGCCAAGCTCTCCTTTTTGTGAAAGCATCGAAATCTTTTCATTGCGAAAAGGTATGCATTGCCAGTAATGAGGTAGAGGGAGCAAGAGAAGAAGTGCACAACAGTTTCTTGGCAGGGGGTGGCACATCAAGCACAAAATATACGCAGCTGATGTCATTTTCCATCCCATTCGCAAAATAAATTTATCTGTGACAGTGTTCTAGAATGGAAGATGGTTTTGACTTATTTTTCAATTCTTATGTCCCACCTTATATGACAGATCCTTTCCTTTTATCCATCAGAAGACAAGTCCGAGAAGATACACGAAGAAACTTGTTATTTACACCGACTACAAGGCATCTTCTTTCTCAAGTGCTTACTTTATATCCATACGATTGACTGCAATTTTTATGAGAACAACAAACTCATGCGAATCCTTTTCGGTGATGACCTTTCCTTCGCCTTTCCTGTCAGCTTCAGGTGCATAATTTCTGTGCCGCTCCTAATTTCAAATCAGAAGTAAGCCTGACGTTACAATGTAAGAACTACTCGTGGCTCAGCACGTGTGACGAAAACAAAACAGGTCAACTCGGCTCGTGAACACTGAACAAGCTACACGATGATAGTAAGACAATGCCATTGTAATGACAACGACGAATTCTCACATGAAGGACATATAAAACATTATTTTCACATTTCTGAACGAGTATCACCGGACAACAGCCAACATTTCTTCATTCGACATACATCATTGATACACAATGTCGTTCTATAAGACTTGGTTTGTCTTCACACTATACGCAAACCTTGCATTGGCAGCAAAGACATTCTCCAATACTCTTTTAGTTTTCGCTCGCGATACAACCGCTGCTAACAATGCTGTGTCTGGTCTACAAGGCTACGGAATTCCCTACCAAACAGTCATCGTTCCCTCCAATGGTATTTCTACCTTACCTACCCTCAGTTCTTCTTCGACCACGGGCAATTATGGTGGGATTGTTGTATTAAGCGACGTTGCATACCAAACGTCAACAGGATTCTTTACAGCACTTACTGATGATCAATGGAAGGCATTGTATGCTTATCAGGAGAGTTTCGGTGTACGAATGGTAAGAATGGATGTATTTCCAACTGCAGATCTCGGTGTTACAGTGGTAAGTCAAGGTTGCTGTAAAGATGGCGTGGAGCAGTTGATGAGTTTCAACGACACTTCTGGATTTCCAACTGCAAATATCAAGTCGTATGTTGTCCAATCTAATATAATCAAGAAGATTTACTAACTACTCTCTTACAGCGGCGCGACGGTGTCCACCACAGGCCTCTTTCATTATCCAGCACGAATTATTGACTCATCTATCGCAAAATCAATTGCGAAATTCGGTAGCTCTACCGATTCAACTTTTACGACAGAAACTACTGCTGCTATTATCAATACCTTTGGTTTACGTCAACAGATGGTCTTCTTTATCAGCTGGGGAACTGATTTCTCCTTGACGTCAAACTACTTACAACACGCATGGATTCATTGGATTACAAGAGGATTGTGTAAGATTATGCTTGACCCAATGGGAATCTCTAATTAATAGCCATGCAGTCGTCGGCAAGCGTAAAACCTATGTAAGCGCACAAGTTGATGACATCCTATTATCAACAGGACTTTACAGACCAGAAGGTCAAACGTTCCGACTAAGAACAAGCGATCTCGATGCACACAAATCATGGCAATCAGCTGTCAATTCACGTCTTCCATCAGGATCCAAATTCTTTCTTGAAATGGGATACAATGGAAATGGAGATATCATATCTGCTGTTACCACATCAGCAGGAAGTACCCAATGTAATCCACCTACAGCTGTGTTCTACGACTCACCAGGCAACGTCGATTACTTCTTTAAGAAACCACTGGGTTCGGGAACAAATCTATGGACGTCTGATTGGACAAAATATCCTTGGAGTAGCACTTGTGCTAAACTTGATGATCTCACAATGTGGTTCATCAACAATCCAAACACTTTCGCTCATGTATCTCATACTTTCACACACGAAGAGATGAATAATGCAACATATCATGATGCTGCACTGGAAATACAATTCAATATTGATTGGCTTAAGCAAGTTGGATTGTGGACAAACAGTCTGATGTCACAAGAAGGATTGATTCCACCTGCAATTACTGGATTGTTGAATGGAGATGCGATCAAAGCTTGGATGGATAATGGTATTAAATATGTGGTTGGAGATAATACAAGGCCGACGTTGCGTAATGCTGTAAGTGTTGCTTCTTACATGGTAATGGAAATACTGACAATCCCCTCCAGAACACCTTTCATGCATTAACAACCACCGTTGCAGACAATGGCTATGCTGGTTTGAAAGTTGTTCCCCGCTTTGGTTAGTACAATCTTCAAACTTCAACATAGTAGACTAATCAACAATACAGCAACGACCGTCTACTACAATTGCGATACTGCTTATTGTACTACAGAAGAATGGATTAATACTTCTGGTGGAAAGGGTACTTTTACAGACTTGTTAGATGACGCACGAAAAGTCAATGTACGAAATCTACTCGGACTTCGTCCTGATCCGTAAGTTATATAGGATCCACTAGAAGCCCGCAGTGCTAAATGCCTTGCAGATACATGTTTCATCAAGCCAACATGCGACAAGGAGATGTTGATTCAATCACAATCGGTACACAAACAGGCAAATTCTCTCTGCTACAATCATGGACAGAAGTTGTAACACAAGAACTTACACGACTTACAAATTGGCCAATTCTCAGTTTGAAGCATGATGATCTTGGGAGATTGTTTGTTGACAGAGAAACATTAGAGTATGTACCTCTTTCTTGTCAGAAAGTAGCCTGCTGATAAATTTATAGCAACTGCAAGCCAAACTTGACATACAATATATCGGATGATGGAAAGACCATAACAAGTGTGACAGTCAAGTCTAATAGCAATGTATGCGGAGTAAAGGTTCCGGTGACATTTCCAGGAACAGCGACTACAAGCGCATCTGGAAATACTCAGGATAAACTTGGATCTGAGCCATTGATATATTGGACTCAATTATCCGGCTCGGCAGTCACATATACTCTCGGTAGTCCTGTAATTGTGTGATCAGGTCACACGAGTGTGCATATATATGTTTTCCTTTTGGATGAAATTCGTTTCACGTAGCTAAAATTTGAAGAAATCGTAGGGGGAAAGAACTATTTTCCTTTGAACAACGAAGACGCTTCTACACAGTTTTTATAAAGTTATAGATGTGCAAAGAAGACGTCTATAGTGGCAACTCACAACACGAAATCCACTTGTAGGTACACAATATTTTACCACTTCAACCTCGCAATTCCCTCACAAACATTGGGAATACCAATCATTGGAAAATTTGCACGTTCCCGAAGAGCAGCATGTAGCTCCTGTCCATCCCAAACCACCACATTGACCCCATTGTCCGCTGCAATTTCCACCTGAACTCTGTGAAGTTGTGGTTGGAACAACTACTGCACTTGTAGTTGTAGGTTGTTGACCTCCTGCTGATGTAGTTACAGCTACTCTGGTTGTAGTTGTAGGATTGGCACCTCCTGTTGGAATATTGTTTAAACTCTTACTGACAGCATTGTTCCAACCATCACTCAAAGCAGTGTTGCCAGAAAAGTATGCTGCAGCAGATGCATCTCCTTTAAGAACCCATTGAGCCCATTTGACCATAGTCTTTGCAAACAGACCTCCATTGGTTTCTCCATATGTTCCGCCATGTCCGACTCTATTCAAATTACCTTTCCAAGCTGGAGTACCAGAAGGAAGATAACTGTAATCACGTTCACCCTGAATTATGTTAACGTTTCGATTAGTTGTAAACAGTGTGGACTCACGTTTTGATAAGCAATATCACCAGTTCCACCAAGCATGAAAATTATAGGTTTCTTGATATTACGAGCAGAATCGTAATTACCAAGAAGTCCAGAGTTTGAAATACCAATAGATGAAATTCGAGCATCATTGATAAACTCGTATGCTTCTGTGCCACCACAACTATATCCGGCAACCATAATCTTCGCAGTGTTGACGTTGAAAAGTCCACCTGCACCACCTGCTGCCCAAGTCACAGCTTCTCGCATTCTATCAGCTGTTGTTGATCCACCACCACCTGGTGTACCTTGTGAGATTACGAGGAATCCATATGATGCGATTTGTTGAAGATAGTTGCGAGCTGATGTACCATCTGCAGAACAAGCACCATTACCCCAAATGAAAACTGGCATTTGACCTGCTGCAGATGGATTGTTTGGAGAATAGACGGTATGTCTTGGAAGACTGGACAAGACTTGATATTTCTGTGCAATCATTAGTCAAATAATTACAATTACTACAGAAGATTATCCCTTACAGTCGGTCCATATGGTCCATCACCACTTTGGCAATTAACCAAGGCAATAAAGCCCAGGACGACTTGTCCAATGTTTGAAAATCTCATGTTTACTTTTGGGAACATTGACATCCAAGAATTAAACGATTACAGAACAAACTCAAAGCGCAAACAGCGACGACGATGACGATGACTATATAGTCAACCCATCACATAACAATCGTAGTATACATACATGAGTCAAGATTTAAAGTGCATGTGAGCGAGATAGATTAAGACCGCCAAGATATATATACACAGAGCAATCAAGCGGGAGAATGCATTTTACCTATAGCATCCTCTGAATCAAGTAGGCTAGAAGTAAACATCTTGGCACTGCACAATTCTCGTTTGCGTGAAGTTCTTTCACCATCAGGATGATTTCCGCATGACAGCTCAAAATCAGCAAATATATATATATGATTGAATCATGATTGGATCTGCCGAGTATGGATATAAATGTTTCATCGGTATTGGGAAAGGGTGGGTACATCCGCCACGATCAGCCCTCGACTTTGGAGAATGCGGGGAAGCTTGTTGTTCAGGGTAAATACAGAGATTCGCGAACATGACCTGTTTAAGTAGATTGAATAGATTTCCTACTCCCTTATTCTCCTGCAATATGCCCCTTTTAATCGTTGACATGATCGATCTCGATAAATGATGCGTGGCGGGATTATTAGGCAATTACGGTTGTATGCGCTGCCTGTTGTGTTCGAAGCTTAATTTGATGTCGAGAAGTGTCGGGGTTTGATGATTATAGTGAGAATTGGACCTGTAACTTTCACTTGAACGTGTTTTCCATTCTCCGACTATTTTCCAACATTGGTATTGCATTCCGCACGAATGGAAGTTTCCTTTTGGCGTGTGCTAGGACTTTGGATGACTTGTGACAGATCTAAGGTCAATTCGAGGGCTAAAGAGACACAATTAGCTCTAGATATGTGAAGACCTGGATATTCGTTTGGAACGTTATACAAAAGGCATGCATCAGCTTCGGTAGTTGCAGATAGTAGTTCAGTGCACGTCACAAAGGATAGACGGAAGTATTGAATGTTTTTCAGGGGGTACTTATCCTATCATAAGTTCGAAAACATCAAAGACACCATCACAGACCAATTTAGACGAAGTTACGGACTATGGATTGACAAGAAGCATTGACATATTCTCACATGCTGTTACAAAATTCAATTTTTATTTTGATTGTTCCAAGTCAAGCCGTGCTATATACGCTTTTGAGATGTCGATCACAAAAACTTCAATCCCTGCAAAGACTTGTTCAGAGTCATCTGCACCCTCGAATCTGGAATGGTATTCTGCATCTTTGGCTTATTCTTCAAAACCCCATCAATCTCCTCCATGACTTCATCAGTCAATTTTGGTAGTAAATCAAGACACTTGACATTCTCGTCAATCTGAGAGGATTTTGTGGCACCAAGAATAGCAACAGACACATGTGGGTTTCTAACCACCCAAGCAAGAGCCAAAGAAGCCATCGATCCACCTAATCGTTCCGCAATCTTTGTGAGTTCACGAACTTGTTGGATTTGTGCTTTTGTCTCTTCCGAATCGAATTTCGAGGATTCACCCTTTGAGATTGTTCCATATCGAGAATCCTCTGGAATACCATCGTTGTACTTTCCAGTCAAGATACCTTGGTAGAGTGGAGACCAGATAGTTGTTCCGTAGTTGTACAACTTGTAAAGTGGGGAGTACTCATTTTCGAATCGCTCACGAACAAGCATGTTGTACTGTGGCTGTTCAACAACTGGACCTTGAAGACCTAATCTTGTGGCAACATGTTGTGCGTGTTCAATTTCGAAGGCAGACCATTCACTGGTGCCCCAGTAATGAGCTTGACCTTTGTCAATGATTGCGTTGAATGCACGAACAGTCTCTTCCATTGGTGTACACCAGAAATCAGCACGATGAGCGTAAACAACATCGACTGAATCGAGTTGAAGACGAGTCAAAGAACGTTTCATTCCCTCGACAATGTGCTTGCGTGAGAGACCGTGGTTGTTTGGGAATCCGTTTCCTGTAGAACATTAGAAAGTTCCATAATCATCTTAGGAGAAATACGTACCATCACCAAAATGAAGCTTAGTAGTGATAACATAATCATCACGCTCGAAACCACACTGCTTTAATGCCTTTCCCATGATAATTTCAGACTTTCCTTCTGCATAGACTTCGGCAGTGTCAAAGAAGTTGATACCATGATCCCATGCTGCTTGTAAGCACTGAGCGGTTTGCTCAACTTCTTTTACACCTTCATCAGAACCATAAGTAAGCCATCCTCCCAACCCAAGGACTGAAACTTTCAATCCAGTATCTCCCAAGTAACGAAAGAGCATGTTCTTGGGCTCGAAGCGTTTGCCCTTTTGTGGAAATCCTTGAGCTGCCATTTTGACTGTAGTATTCAATTAGCTTGACTCAAAAAGAAGAAGTAATGAGTCTCACATAAGTATACTATAAAATGATAATAGATCTAGATGCGTGGAATGATTTGTAAAGGAAAAGAAGCATCTTCTCAAACAAAATTCTATGTAGTGGGAAAGGCGGGTGTGATGTCATGATATCCCCACTATTGAGAACGATTTAGTTGAGGTCGGCGATGATTGAATGATGATGTATTTATTTAAACTTTCTCGATGAAAGTGTATATTGTAGATCGGACTTAAGACGTTGTTTATGATAGTCCAAGGAGTGTGAGTAAAGTTCTGCACTGTGCGTGAGATTCATGCCAAGTATATGGCAGCATTCTAGGCGATTACTCTTCTTAGAAGCTTGTGATTCAGTTTATCTGCGTAGACAGGTTCATCAAGCAATAAAGCATCCTACAAGATGAACATTCTTGAAGTGGGACAAGTCTCATACAGAAGGTGATGGTAAATATATGTAAAGTCATGTGACCTTTATTGATACCCAAAGTGTACCCCGCACGTCTGTTGCAAACCACTGCTGTTTGTACACGTAGCGACTTTGTTTCTCACTATGTTTTATCAAACTCCTTCAGCATTATGCTCTTACAAGGACGAATCAACGCATTTTTTTCACAAGAGAAGAACACCACAATCGCATCAACTTCATTCATCGCTGCTACCTAAAACACAACCTGTGATAGCTCGATCGGTACAGGATTCTTTGGCGATAAAGTTGCCACCGAAACATGTGGCCATCCCATTGAATCAAAATCCAAAGTCACATTCTGTGAGTATTGAATTTGAGTTGCTTCAAACTTGACAAGGGTATTCGCTGGGATATTCCTATCCAACGTTACCAGAAAAGAAGGCGAAACAATCCATCGACCCTCAGCTATTTCCTCTTTCCTCGCCTCCGAATCAATGATAAACTCCTGAGGTTGGGTAGAGAAATCTCCATCTGGTAATAAGACATCATACTCCACAGTCGAAATCCAATAATGACATCCAACCTTTGCACCATTCGCATTTGCTCCTGAATTCTGTTGACCGGGAACACCAGATCCAGCAAGAAAAGCGGTGTTCGCAGTGCCTCCCCCAGGAATTCCAGATACCGCTGGATCAGAGTGAACCTTGAAAAAATAATGTTCCTTGATGTTCTTTTTTGTGCTGTTTTCATTGAATTGTACCAAGAGCTGATTTGGATCTAGCATAAGAGGAGCAGTAAGAACGCCTCCTGGCTTGATTTCTTGCGGAATGCGTAAATTGAACTTTCTCTGGACGTTGAGTTGCGGAAAGAAGTCGAGGAATGTTTCTTGGTCTGCAGGAGTTCCCATTGGAAATGGTAAGACTGAAACTGGAGTGAATACTGGCTTTCCCGGTATTGGTTGAGACATATCTGGCTCGAAACCTTGACAATTGATAGCTGTACCATGTGGGATGGATGCCATACGTGAGATTGTGCCTTGAAATACTTCAGGTCTTACAGTCGTTGGAGGTGTTCTGCAAAAGATTCCAGTCTCGAAATGAATCGGAATACCATGCTCGCGATCTGCTTGTCCCGTTTCGCGATTGAGGAAGTCCTTGATGTGTTGCATATATGGCACTGCTTTCACAATGACATCTTGTTGTTTGCCTAGACCACGATTAGGGACATCACCAATGTCTTCGAGAAATTGTGTCACTTCTTCAGTGACATTGTATTCCAGTACGTTGTTTCGTCTGTTGTTGCCAAAAGAGGGACGAAAGATCATATTCAAGCCAGTGCCATAGAATTGACCTTTTAATTTGGCAAGAATGTTGAGTTCTCCAGGAACAGGAGCTATTGCATCTTCGACACCAGCTTGCTCGTAGGTAGAGTTTGAAGATGTGGAAATGGAATAAGAAGAATATGTCGAAAGTGATGGGAAGTCGAGGTTCTTCCTTATATCTTGTTCGATATGTGGTGCAGGGGATGTGAAACCGTCGACAGCATGAATTTTGAATGAACTGGGAATGCTGAGAATGTTTTTGTTGTTATTAGCTGTCTCATCGCTACCTTTGTCTGTTGCTCTAGCCATGTTGTGTGTTGCTTGTAGTTTGGAGGAATTGATGTATGGTAAGATGACAATAGACAATTTATCAAGGAGGCTTTGGTGAAGTGCTGTCCTACTTATTGTTGTTAGTACTCTTTCGATCGAACCAACTCTTCTAGTAAATTCAACGTCGCAGAATATAAAAACTGTGGCTTCAACAAGGTGTTCTCACGTTTGTTCACACCGCTCATGATTTACACTGCAAGAGTGACTCAGAAATGTTTACACTCCGCTCAATTCGCTCAAAGAAGCGACTTGCTGGAAGAGACTACAGATTATGTGCTCTATGCATCGTTGAAATCACATCATATGGAATGTGGCTCACCCAAATCCAGCTGAAGTTGAAAGACAGCCCGGATTCACTGGATATGCGTATCGTACTTCTTCCAGTCATGTATCTGCAATTGAAACTTTGCTATTCTCAACAAACTCTGATTTCAGACTTTGGACGAATTTGGTATATAATCGGAAACTGATCGGACTGAAACCCAACAGGTCCTTGCTTTGTGTTTTCTTGTATAAGGTTGATCTTATCCTTGGTCAAATGGCGGTGTTGGAAATCGTCATCCAGTATTGGTTCCACGATCATATAGATGTGACATGGCGGGGTATTAAGGTTCCTCCCGAAGCCTAATCACTGTTCGTCGATCTATCATTTGTTCACTTATGCAGGTAATCATGCAGGTAATAGAGCTTGGCTGCATTCCTTATGCAAAAGATCACTTTCACTCTCTCATGTCGTCTTCAACTCACTGACTGTTTCCGATTCTTGTTCTTCTTTGATACTACTTAGCTATTGCTGGGTAGTTACTCTCAAACTATTCCGTGATCATCCGTCTCATCTGCATCGACAGCTCATACGCAGAAACTTTAGCGATAGTGGCTGTCTCACCGTGGGTTCAACCACACCAATTAGACATAAGATACTGATCTGCGTGTTGCAACGTTTGGACAGTCACCGTTCATCTCGCAACGGCCCGTAGAAGATCTTGTTCATCTTCCGAAAGTACGGCATATTCGACCATAATTGATCGGCATTCTGATACTCCCGAATAACACATGTTGATCAACTCAACGGATTCATATGCATGCAACTACAACAGTCACTAATCTTACTGACATACTTTCCACACCGCTAGAACCCTGGACCTCATCGATAAAATTACAGCTCCATCGAGATACAGCCCTGTAAGTGCCCTTCTCTTGTCACTTATATGCTGTGTCTCCTCTAACCCCAACCACAATCCAACTCTTAACTTCGCAGAAGCAAGCCGATCACAAACTTTCAATTTATACAACCATGCACGAAAAAGAAATCCGCGGTGAATGGGCTCGCAAGTTCAACATCGGCAATGTCGCAATTCACCTACATCTTTTACCTACCGGCAAAGTTCTCTTCTGGGGACGACGATCTGAACCTATCAACAACATGAAGTTCACCTCTCTCAACGAACACAAAACCCGCGTTTATCTTCTAGACACCGAAACTCTTGAAGTTAAACGAACAGCAAATGATCCAGTCAATGAAGATGAGCTTCCGGTCAATCTCTTTTGCGCTGGTCACACCTTTCAACCTGATGGTACTTTACTTATCTTTGGTGGACACGTTCTTGATGGATTTGGAGAAGATCAAACTTGTGTCTATGATCCTTTTGAAGACAAGTGGACAGCAAAACCATCAATGGTAGCTGGTCGTTGGTATCCTACTGCCATCACACTATCAGATGGAAGAGCTTTAGTCGTTTCAGGAAGTTCCTCAGATGTTGTAAATCCTGTCATCAATCTTGTTCCACAAGTCTGGGATTCACACACCGATCAATGGGGAATGATACAAACACCCTTAGTCGATATCTTTGCGCTCTATCCACGGCTTTATCATGTACCAGATGGAAGGGTATTCATGGCTGGTCCACTTGCGAGATCTCGATTTCTCGACATGGCTGCCAATGATGGTCATGGTGAATGGTCAGATGATAAATGTTCTCCAGTTCGGAATGCTGGTCAGCGGGAGTATGCTGCTTCTACAATGTATGATACTGGAAAGATCATTTATGTTGGCGGTGGAGGGGGAGATGAGGTTGCGCCTACAAACATGGCAGAATTGATAGATCTCAATGATGAAGATCCACAATGGACACCAACCACTGATATCCATCATGGTCGCCGACATTCATTCGCTACGACATTACCTGATGGTACTGTACTTGTTACTGGTGGCACAAAAGGTTTGGGTTTCAACGATCTACGACCTGGAGAACCTGTTCATGAACCAGAACTATGGAATCCTCATACTGGTAAATGGACCACAATGGTACCAGAAGATGATGATCGTTGTTATCATCATACAGCCTTACTTTTGCCTGACGGAAGAGTCTTATCTTCAGGTGGTGGAGAGTATGCTCCAGACAACGGAAACGTTCCAAACGCTCCAAAAGATACTGTAGTCACGGCTCAGATCTTCAGTCCACCTTACTTATTCAAAGGAGAACGGCCGACAATCACACATGCTCCTAAAGACATCAGTTATGGATCAATTCTAGAAATTTCAATGGGTTCAAAAGACTCCATCGAAAAAGTGAGCTGGGCACGACTTGGTTCCGTTACGCACTCCCACAACATGAACCAGTCCTTTCAATTTTTGAACTTCAAGCAACAAGGATCGCAGATTAAGATACACGCGCCAAAGAATCATTACATGGCTCCACCTGGTCATTACATGCTCTTTCTGATCAATTCTGCAGGCGTACCATCAATCGCGCCAATCATTCTACTGAAACCAGACTTTTCAATACCCCTCCTACCACAACAACCACCACTTGCATCCGCTCGAACTACCAACGTTGATAGAAATGTTGGAATCTCTCTTCAAATGCGTCAACAGAAAGTCATTTCAGAACAAGACAAACCTCCTGTTGTGGTTGGATTAACTCCAACTTGTCCATATGGTCTTGGTCCATGTTGGGGAGGGGCATATGAAGCATTGAACAACATCAAAGACATTAAAACTGTTCAACCTCGTCCAAATCAAGTTGAGTCAGTTGCGTATGTCTATCTTAATGATGACATTCTTCCAGACATTGATGTATGGCGACGAGAATTGCGCGAGATTGATAGTGGTACCTATACGCTTAGGGGAATCGAGATTACCTTAAGTGGTTTGATAACAGAGAATCAGGGGCAACTAACATTAGCTGGAAATTCAAGTCGTTCTCAATTGACGTTGAAGCAATTCCAGTCCGAAAGCAAGCTCGAGTGGGATAATGTTGCAAAGGTTAACAAGCCGCTCACTCAAGATGAGGCTAGTGCATATTCGAAATTATACCAGAAAGTTGTTGCTCAACCAGAGGGGGCGACTTTGCAAGTGACTGGAAGGTTACAGAAGGAAGGGGATGCCACGTACTCTTTGCACGTCAAGAAATTTACCGAGCCTGATGTAATTCCATGCTAAATTCGTTTTGGCAGATTGTAGTCGGACTTCTCGTTTCAATGCTTGGATTAGCAGTCTTTTTGAATAGACAATCATTTCAGTCAAGAAGAAGATAAATTGGACCAAAATAGCAATCAAGAAATGCACGTCTAGTAAGACAGTGAAATGATGCCACTATTGAGTATAAGTATCGCTTAACAAAAGGTAACCATGCCAGTTGCCATTAGTGGACACCTAGTATCCACATAAACACAATTTCTCTCAATATTGATCATCCCTCTCTGCATCTTTCTTAGTGGGAGTCTCATGTTTCTGCAAGGTACTGTAATAAACACCCCCTCCAAAAGTTGCACCTGCAAATGGAGCAACCATTGGAATCCAAAAATATCCACCTCCAGCTTTCCACACATCAGTCCCATATCCTACGGCAGCTGTGAACAATCTTGGACCTGTTGCTTTGATTAATAATTAAAGCACTTTCATTCAACACTTGTACATACCAAAATCTCTAGCCAAATTCAAAGCACAACCAGTTTGAAAACCAAAGCAAGATCCCGTTCCATAAACTACAAAGAACATCAAAATAGGCTGTACCACTGTCATACCTCTTGCAATAGCCTTGACATCATTTAATGCAAAGACAACAAAATTCAAAATTGCTGATGCAATGAACTCCGAAGCAAACATCTCTTTGCGTGTTACGAATTCTTGGGGATATGTTGCGAAAATACCAGCTGTTGCGTTGGTGGAATAGCCCGGAATTGTAAGAGTTGGATCGTAGATTTCGATGGCGTGTTTGTTAAACGCTGATCAATGTCAGTATAATCGGGCGTATAACACATGGGTTTAGAAGAGGATTTTACATACCGTAAACGAGAGCTGCACCGCAGAATGCACCTAGAGTTTGAAAGATGATGTAAACCGGAAGCTTTTTCCAGTCAAGACCTTTGTAGAGACTAGGAAATATTAGCGGTCTTGAAGATAACAGTTGCCATGTTGGTAGACAGTCTTACCAGTTTGTAAATGTCATGGCAGGATTGAGTTGTGCCCCACTAGCCTGTACGTTATCAGTAAATGATGTCCGTGATACAAATATATACATACCCCGGCTACATAAATAGCAATCATTACTCCAATACTACAAAGAATTAGCATTTTTCATCTGATGGAAACGGTTATTTTGCCCAAAATTGAAAGAAACAGATTGTCGATCACCATGAGTACCCCTGCTCAACATGGTTTGTGCTACAGCTCTATCTCCTTATTAGTTGTGCCGGTAGTCAAATATCAGCTGGGATAATACCCGCAACCAAATACAATGATGATGAACATGCCAAAGAACTCAGACATAGGTCCTTTCATCATTTCTCTGACGTCCGCCACAAGCTTCTTGAAGTGATTAACTTTACGGACTGAATGATCTCTTAACGATTGATTACTGCCGACATGTTGAATCCCTTGTTCGATATCGACCTCAGCGGGACCTGTTGTGGAAGGCTTCACTGTGACTGTTGTGTTTGACATCGCTGGTGGATTTTTGATAATTGTGTGAAAGAAGGGTAAGGCAGCAAATGATCGAGAATTTGAAATCGTTGATGATTTATATTCATGTTGAGTGGATGGAGCGTCAACAATAGTTGATGTTGTGGTGAGTTGATCGTTGACGAGACTGATCTCAGATGATCAATACAGTACCTAAAACTTTCATTAACACAAGCGAACATCTATTGAAATGAGATCATCAGGACAGCTACCATATCATTGACGAACAGAGATCATAGACATCTGAACACAACTGATCATATGAAACTGAATACAAACACGTTCAAAGACGAAGATTCGAAGTGACATGTGTGTAAACATAATATGCGGTGGGTATGTTGACGTTGAGACTTTGCAATACAATAACCACACATGACAAACGTACTATAAGAATTCTCCCGCGCAAATTTCATCAATTTATCTGGAAAGATCCATTCTTTCTGTTCAATCTTTCTTGCCCAAGCCAACTTTCAATCAGTCTCATATGCGCATCACTTAATCAACATGCCATCCGCAATCCTCTCCACATCTCCTCTTGAGAATAGCACATTGAAGGTACAAAGAAAACGACGCGATATAGCTTTGAATAACGCAGGAACTTGACTAACATCTGTACAGAAGAGCTAAACCATCGCAAGCCACAGACCAAACATCAAACGACACAAACAAAGTCTTCCTCGGTGCAATAGATCAAGGAACAACAAGCAGCAGATTTCTAATCTTCAATACGCAAGGAAAACCAGTATCATCTCACCAAATCGAAATCACACAAGTCTATCCCCAACCATGGTTTGTCATCACCATCCTACATGAACCCTCTTCCCCTCGACTAACACATAAGCAGATGGCACGAGCACGATCCCTCTCGAAATCATTTCTCCCGTCGAAACATGCATCGAAGAAGCCACTAAAGCTTTCGAAAAACAAGGTTATCATACAAACCAAATCAAGGCAGTTGGTACTACAAATCAACGAGAGACAACTATAGTATGGGATAAAGATACTGGCGAGCCATTATATAACGCAATTGTCTGGACAGACACTCGTACACAAGCTCGCGTTCGACAATTGAAACCCCGCTAAT
>Ga0247809_1000330_pt1 | contig 23314 bp, 22 predicted proteins | sample UWRJL104311B1_FD_180951 | JGI IMG/M metagenome (GOLD analysis project Ga0247809, IMG submission 180951) | Plant litter microbial communities from Arlington Agricultural Research Station in Wisconsin, United States - UWRJ-L104-311B-1 | ecosystem: Environmental > Terrestrial > Plant litter >...
AGGGCCGCGGCCGCGAGCCCGCCGAGGAAGGCGACGCCTCCGCCGGCCAGGACGGGCAGGCTCACGCCGAACACGGTGACGGCGACGACGGCGAAATACGCGCCCGCGTTCACGGCGAGCGTGTCGGGCGAGGCGAGGATGTTGCGCGACACCGTCTGCAGCAGCACCCCCGCGGTTCCGAGCGCGACACCGACGAGCACCCCGGCGGCGAGGCGCGGCAGCCGAGACGCGACGAGGATCGCGGTGGACTGGTCGTTCCGCGCACCGACGAGCGATGCGAACAGGTCGAGCGGCGAGACGTCGGCCGACCCCTGGGTGATGTGCACGGCGCCGAGCACGACGGCGAGCACCGCCCCGAGCGCGAGGAGGGCGACGGCGCCGAGGCGGATCGGGGCGACCCGGTCCGTCACGGCGCCGTCAGCGACCTCAGCCGAGCGAGTCGACGACCGAGTCAACGAAGAGTTCAATCGAAGCCGGTCCGCCGAACGGCCAGATGCCGTCGGCCAGCATGTACACGTCGCCGCTCTGCACGAACGGCAGCGAGGTCCAGATCGGGTTCGCGGCGAGCTCGTTCGTGTAGATGTCGCCGTCGGGCGAGGAGAAGCTGAGGTACTTCACGTCTGCGGGCAGCGTGGTGAGCGCTTCGACGTCGGCCGAACCGAGGCCGTAGTCCGCGTCGCCCTCGCCGGTCCAGGCGTTCACGAGGCCGAGCTTCTCGGCCACGTCGGAGAGCAGGGCGCCCTTCAGGAACGGACGGATCGTGATCTCGCCGTTGTAGGAGTAGTTGTCGCTGAGCGCGAAGCCGGCGCCCGAGAGGTCCGCCGCCTCGAGCGCGGCCTTCCCCTCGGCGATCTTGTCGTCCATGTCGGAGACGAGGGTCTTCGCCTCGGCCTCGGTTCCCGTGAGGGTCGCGATGGCGTCGAGGTTCTTCTGCATCTGCCCCATGCTGTCCGACGCGTCCGCGCCGCGGATGACGAGCACGGGCGCGATCTTCTCGATCTGCTTGATCGCCGTGTCGGCGAGGTCGTTCGTCGTCACCACGAGGTCGGGCGCGAGGCCGGCGATCGCGTCGACGCTCGGCTCCCCGCGACCGCCGACGTCGGTGACGCCCTCGTCGAGCGGAGCGGCCTTGACGTAGTCACCGTAGCCCGCGACATCCGCGACGCCCGTCGGCATCACGCCGAGCGAGACGAGGCTCTCGGCGGCGTTCCACTCGAGGGCGACGACCTTGGTCGCGGCACCTTTGAGGGCGACGGTCTCGCCGCGGTCGTCGACGACGGAGACCGTGGCGGCGCCCGAGTCGGAGCCGGCCGACGACTCCGTGGTGCCGCAGCCGGTGAGCGCGAGCGCCGACGCGGCGACGATCGAGAGCATGACGATAGGGGACTTCTTCATTGTTTCCTTCGGTGGGGATGTGGTCGAGGGGCGGATCAGAGTGCGGGGATGACGCGGGCGCCGCTGTTGTGGCGGCCGCGGGCACGGGTGGTCACGTGGCCGGTGGTGTCGTCGACCTCGACGTCGACGCGGATGCCGTAGGCCGCGCTCAGCGTGTCGCCCACGAAGACCTCGGCGGGGAGTCCGCTCGCCACCACGCGCCCCTCGTCGAGCAGCACGACGAAATCGGCGAGCGCAGCGGCCTGGTCGAGGTCGTGCAGCACGACCCCCACGGTGACGCCGTGGTCGTCGGCGAGATCGCGGATCAGGTCGAGCAGTTCGACCTGGTAGCGCAGGTCGAGGTAGGTGGTCGGCTCGTCGAGCAGCAGCACCTCGGTGTCCTGCGCGAGGCAGCAGGCCAGCCAGACGCGCTGCAGCTGCCCGCCGGACAACTGGTCGACCTGCTTGTCGTGCAGCTCGGCCACCCCGGTCATCGCCATGGCCCGGTCGACGACGTCGGCGCCGTCGGCGTCGCCGCGCACCCAGCGCCCTCGGTGCGGGTGCCGGCCGAACTCGACGAGCTCGCGCACCGACAGCCCGCTCGGCGTCGGTCGGCTCTGCGCGAGCAGGGTGACCCTGCGGGCGAATTCGCGGTGGCTCAGGGCTGACGCGTCGACCGTGTCATCCGTCTCCGGCCCGTCGGAGAGCAGCACGCGGCCGGAGTCGGGGGTGTGCAGCCGCGCGAGCGCGCGGAGCAGTGTGGACTTGCCGCTGCCGTTGGGGCCGACGAGGGCGGTGACCCGGCCGGGGGCGAGGCGGATGCTCGCGCCGTGCACCACGGGTTCGCCGCGGTAGGAGAGCGTGAGATCGGAGCCGAGCATGCTCCCCACTATAGGTGAGGCTTACCTAACAGCACGAACTTCTCCGCTGTACGGCGTCGGTGCGCTGGGTTAGCGTCGAGTAGCGGCGCGTGTCGACGCGCCCGAGGAGAGGAACATCGATGACGAATTCCAAGCACGAGGGCGAATACACCGAGAACGACCCGTTCGAGGAGAAAGACACCTCGGCCGAGGTCGAGGGCGAGTACACCGACTCCGAGATCCCCGGCGAGACGGCGCCCGAGAAGAAGTAGCTCGGGCAGACCGGGAGCGCAGCCCATGGGCGGACTGCGCTCCCGGTCGGCTCACGGAGACCCCACGTGCATCCACTCGACCAGAAAACCATCCGCGCCGCGTTCGTGAACGCGTCGCGCAGAGAAGTGTCCGACATCGCCTTCGCCCCCGGTTTCGACGACCTCGACTGGGACCGGCTCGACTACCTCGGCTGGCGCGACCCGAAGATGGCCAAGCGCGCCTACATCGTCGTGCCGACCGTCGACGGGCCCGTGGGCATCGTGCTCAAGCAGGCGGATGCCGCGCCCCGCTCCCGCGCGCAGTGCTCGTGGTGCCAAGACGTGCGCCTGCCCAACGATGTCGTCGTCTACGGCGCCCGCCGGGTGGGAGCGGCCGGGCGCAACGGCAACACGGTCGCGACGCTCATCTGCGCCGAGTTCCAGTGCTCGGCCAACGTGCGCACGCTGCCGCCGACGGCCTACATCGGGTTCGACGTCGAGGCGGCGAGGCAGGCGCGCATCGCGGTGCTGCGCGAGCGGGCCTCCGAGTTCGCGCTCGGCATCGCGAACGGCGTCTAACCGAACCGCCCGTTGACATAGTCGAAGGTGCGGGCGTCGATGGGGTCGGCGAACATGGCGTCGGTGTCGCCGTGTTCGACGATGCCGCCGGGCTGTCCCTGCGACGCGAGGAAGAACGCGCACTGCGTCGACACCCGTTGGGCCTGCTGCATGTTGTGGGTGACGATCACGATCGTGACATCCCGGGCCAGTTCCAGCATGGTCTCTTCGATGACGCGCGTCGACGTCGGGTCGAGCGCGGAGCACGGCTCGTCCATGAGCAGCACCTGCGGCGTGACCGCGAGCGACCGCGCGATGCACAGGCGCTGCTGCTGGCCGCCGGAGAGCCCGCCGCCCGGCGAGCGCAGGCGGTCGCGCACCTCTTTCCAGAGGCCGGCCTTGGTGAGGCAGCTCTCGACGAGGTAGTCGCGTTCCGACCGGCTCGCGCGCTGCCCGGTGAGTTTGAGCCCCGCGACGACGTTGTCGTAGATCGACATGGCCGGGAACGGGTTCGGCTTCTGGAAGACCATGCCGATGCTCTTGCGCGCGTCGACGAGCTTGCGGTCGGCGTCGTAGATGTCGCGCCCGTCGATGAGCACCTCCCCCGCGAGGCTGGCCGACGGCACGAGTTCGTGCATGCGGTTCAGGATGCGGAGGAAGGTCGACTTGCCGCACCCCGACGGCCCGATGAGCGAGGTGATCACGCCGGCCGGCATCTCGAGCGAGACCCGGTCGAGCACCTGGTGGTCGCCGAACCACGCGGAGATGTTGCGGGCCTCGAGCGCGGCGAGCGGGGGACGTTCCGCCACGGCGGTGGCGATCGTCGAGGCCGAGGCCCGGCCGTGCATGACCTCGTTGGTGGCGTGGCGGATGCGGTCGGAGATCGCGAGCGCCGAGGAGCGGGGCCGCACGGCGGGCAGCACCTGTGTGAGGTCGTCATTGGGGGTCGGGTCGGTCATGATCGCTCGATTCGGTGGCGGGACTGGTCTAGAGCAGGTTGGGCAGCAGCAGGGTGAGCTGGTTCGTGACGTAGAGCACGGCGAGCAGGCCGACCGGGACGAAGACGACCCAGGTCTTCTGCGCGCCGAGCCGGTTGTACGCCCAGACGGCGGCGACCTGCACGACCACGAGGAACTGCAGCGCGAACACGAGCGCCCACGCCGTGGTGGTGTCGGTGGCCATCGCCCGGTCTTCGGGCGGCAGCGACGTGAACGTGGTCTGCCGCAGGCCGGCATCCTGCACGTCGCCGCGCAGGCGGGCATCGACGTAGGCGACGCCCGTGGGCGCGAACGCCGCACCCCGGGCGGTCTCGAGCATGATCCGGCTCTCCTTCGCCGTGGGCGCCTTCGGGGTGGGGTCGCCGGCGTAGCGCACCCCGATCACCTCGAAGACCTGCTTGCCCTGGCCCGTGCGCACCGTGAAGGTGTCGCCGGGGGCGAGTTCCTGCAGCCGGGAGAAGGGGCCGCCGTACGCCGACGCGCGGCCCATCAGCACGCTGATGCCGCGTTGGCCGGGCAGGACGGTGTCGCGCCGGTGGCCCGGGCCGCCCTTGAGCACGTCGGACGATGTGCCCTCGACCACGACCTCGTGCACCCCGATCACCGGGATGTCGACGATCGCGACGGGCGCCCCGTCGGGCAGCAGTACGTCGTCGAAGTCACCTTCGCTCACCGGGGCGGTGCCGTCGGCGAGCAGGGCGCGGAACTCGTTGCCGAGCAGCTGCTGCGCCACGAGGTGCTGCACGTGGCTGAGCACCGTGATGTTGAGGCCGAACGCGAGCAGCAGCGCGGCGGCGACCGAGAGCAGCCCGCGCACGAGCACGGTCTGCGGGGTCAGCGGTTCGTAGCGCTTCGGCGGCCGCGGGGCACGGCGAGGCGGCTTCGGCACACGCGGAGGCCGCCCGCCGCGCGGGCGCTTCGGGGGCGGCGGGGTGCCTCCGGGCGGCGGGGCGGCGGGGGACGGGGCGGCCGGGGATGTCGCGGCAGGCGACGGGGCTACGGGCGGCGCGACCGGCGGCGCCTGGGTGTCGACGCTCACGCGGCGGCGCCGGCGACGCTCGTCGCTGGTGCATCGACGAGGCGCGGGCCACGGATGCCGCGCACGAGTGCGGCGGCGCCGAAGCCCACGGCTCCCCCGCCGAGCAGCAACCAGGGTGGCACGACGATGAACTGGCTGCGCGAGACCGGCTCGAGCTTCGTGCCCTCGACCGTCTTCGGCGGGGTGAGGGTCGCGCGCGTCTCGATGAAGGTCCACTGGCCGAGACCGGTGAGCGTCGCCTGCACCTCGCGCGATTCGTGCGGCCGGAGGTCGTCGACCGCGACCGTGACCTCGCTCAGCCGGTTGCCGAACGGGCCGTTCGCCGAGAACCGCACGCTCGAGTCGAGCACCGTGTCGGACACGTTGCGCACGGTGAAGCTCGTGACGGCCTCGCCCGCGAACGGGTTGATCGACCAGCCGTAGCCCGAGGAGAGCCCGCCGAGGAACAGGATGCCGCCGACGTCGACCTCGTCGACGGCCGGGGTGGCACTCGGGACGGGAGCGGGGGCCACCGCCGCGTCCTCCGCCGCACGGCGGCCGCCCGTCGAGCGCCCGGGGGTGCCGGCGGCCGGCGCCGTCGGCCCTCCCGTCACGGTCACTTCGAGGCCGATGTCGGTGCCGTCGGTGTCGTCGGCGACCGCGGCGCTGGCCCCGAACGACAGGGCGCCCGCGATGGCCGCGACCGCGGCGAGGGCCGCGAGCGGGGCGGCGCGTTTCAGCCGGCCGCTCATCGGGTGCCGCCCGCGGTGGTCTCGAGTGCGGGCCGGTCGGCGGCGGATTCCCGTTCGGCGGCGGTACGCGCCTCGGCTTCCATGTGGGCGACCCACTCCTCGGCGCGCTTCGCGTCGATGCGGCGGCGGATGCGCACCACGGGCACGACGACCGCGGCCACGACGAGCAGCACGACGAGCCACCAGGGCACGGCGACGGTGGCGGTATCGCGGCCGACCGTCTTCAGCGGCCCGGGGTTCGCGGCGTCGGCGGCGGCCACGGGCGCGAGCGAGACGTAGGGGTTGAGGTAGCCGAGCTGGGCGACGCCCGGCACCTCCACGGAGACCACGCGCGTGCTGCGCGGCAACAGCTCGCTCAGCTGCTCGCGCACGATCGGGGCCGCGGCGATGCCGAAGTAGGTGTTCGCCCCGACGACCATGTTCGCCCCGAGGGCGACGTTGCCGTTGTTGGTCACGGTGAAGGTGACCTTGGTCGTGCCGTCGAGCGGGTTGAGGGTGGACTCGTAGCCGGCCGAGATACTGCTCACGGTGAGGCTCGGCTGGAGATCGCCGGGCACGCGCGCGTACAGCCGGGTCGCGACGCGGCGGTCGACGAGGATCTGCCCCTGCGGCGACGTGACCGAGACCACGATGCCCGCGGCATGGTCGCCGGGCGCCGCGTCGGCGGGCGCGGCGAGCGTGAACGGCACCGTGGTGGATTCCCCCGGCCCGAGCGGCACGTCGACGAATCCGGCTCCGCCCGCGAACGTGACCCAGGTGCCCGCGTCGACGGCGGCCGCGTCGGTGTCGAGCAGGCCGTACGACCCGTCGTCGGTGTTGAAGGCGTCGGTGGCGAAGACGCGCATCACCTGGGCGGTTGTGCCGGTGTTCTGCACGCTGTAGTTGTCGGCGAGCGACTGCCCCGGGGACACCTCGTAGCTGAACCGGGTGCGGCCGTCGCGGCCCGCCTCGCCGGCGGGAGCGCCCGAGATGCCGGAGGTGTCGTCGGCGAACGCGGCCGAGGCGTCCGCCGCGCCGAGGAACGCCGCGGCGAGCACGAGGCCCGCGACGGACGGGAGCAGGTTGCGGCGCTTCGGGCGCGCGGCACGGGGGTGGCTATGCACAGTACATTCACGCATTCGCAGTTGGCGCGGAGACCCCGCGGAGTTGAACCGGACGTGAACGGGAGGAGGTCGGTCCGGTCGGGTCGGATGACGCGGCGAAAGGGAGGGGCGGCGTGCGCCCCTCCCTTCCCCTGCGGTTACTTCGAGACGAGCGTGAGCGTCATCTTCGAGGTGTAGGTGCCGGCCGTCGCCGTCGCCGGGGCGACGAACTTGAGGTCGGCGTCGAGCACCGTGTCGCCGACTGCGGCGGCGTCGCCCGCCTCGGCGAACGGCGTGCCGGTGGTCGACGCCGCGCCGGCCGCGGCGGCGGTGATGCCCGCGGCCGTGGTCTTCGCGGTGACGACCTTCGGGGTGACGGTGAGGCGCGCGGCGGGGATGGTGCTGCCGCCGGCGACGAAGTCCTTCACCGTGCTCGTGAGCGTCCAGCCCTTGTGGGTCGCGACGCGGGAGTCCTTGACGGTGAACTCGCCGAGCGTGCCCGTCGAGGTCGACAGCTGGTCGACCAGGGTCGGGCTGCCGATCACGGCCGTGGCGTTGGCCGGCACGTCGAGGCTGAGCGTGCCGTCCGCGGCCGCGATGGTGGTCGCCGACAGGCCGATCTCGGCCGAGCCGACGGCGGGAGTCGTCGGGGTGCTCGACGACGGCGACGCGAACGTCCACGCGCCGGTGCCCGGGGTGACGGTGATGTAGGTGTACGAGGCACCCGCGTCGGCGATGGTCAGGCCGTTGTTCTTGAGGAACGCGACGCCGACGCTGTACTCGCCTCCCTTGGTCTTGATCGACGCGGGTGCGCCCATCGCCTGGGTGTTGAGGCTTCCGGTGGGGAGGTAGACGTTCTTCGTGCCGTCGGTGAACCCGTTGATGGCCTTCGCGATCCAGTTGGCGGGCACGGTCTCCTGGCCGCGGGGCGACACGAAGGTGTACACCGACGTGGCGTCGGCCGATCCGATGAACGAGTCGTCGGAGCTCGTGGTCGGCGAGGCGATGACACCGGAGGCGAACTCCAGCGTCGTGCCCGGCGCGATCGGCGTGCCGTCGGCGGCGCTCAGCAGGACGTACGGGGAGGCGGAGCCGTTCGGCTCGACGGCCGACGCAGACGTGACTGCGGCGCCGACGAGCGAGACGGCGATGGCGGCCACGAGTGCGGCCTGGACTGCTTTCGTTTTCAGCATGTGCAATTCCTTTCGATCTCTGTTGCGGGTGAGGGGGTTAGAGCGACGCGTAGGCGCGCAGGACGGTGGATCCCGCGGGCTTGAGGAAACCGAACTTGGTCTTGACTGCCCCGGGGGTGGTCGCGAACGTGCCGTAGTTGGTGAGGCTCGTGGTCAGGCTCGGGTTGACGAGGTTGGCGAGGGAGACGTCGTAGGCCGCGTCGGACGGGTCGATGCGCTTGTACTCCACCACCAGGTAGGTGTCGCGGCCGAAGGTGCCGTTGCTGTAGTAGGAGCCGTTGGCGACGAGAGCGGCGCCCGTTCCGGTGAAGGGCACGACGCCGGCGACGGGGCTGCCGAGCGCGACATCCGAGGCTGTCGTCGCGAGGCGGGTGTTGACGCCGGTGACGCCGTTGGACTGTGCGACCCAGCTCGCGACGGAGAAGGGGATGATGTCTCCGGCGGCGAGCACGGAGGCGTCGTTCTCCGGCGTGACGTTGCCGGTGTCGCTGACCCCGGGGGCGGCGGTGGTGCCGGACGCGTAGCCGATGGCGGGGAGGAAGAAGTTGCGCGTTCCCGAGCCGGCCTGGGGCAGGCGCGGGTGGATGTCGACGCCGTCGATCTGCTTCAGGGTTCCGTCGAAGATCTGCTTGAGCTCTCCGGGGGTGATGTTCGCCCAGGCGGCGGTGCCGCCCTTGTAGGCGTAGGCCACGGCGTCACGCGCGTAGGGCACGTAGGCGAGCAGGCCGTTGGCGTTCTGGTTCGCGCCGGGTCCGCTCGACGAGCGTGCGATGTCGACCTGGCCGGTGATGACCCTGGTCGGCACGGCCGCGTTGCCCGAGTAGGGGTTTCCGGTGATCGAGGAGCGCAGCGCGGTGACGCCCTGGCCGGAGCCGGACGGGCGGCCGAAGAACGGGCCGCCGGCCTTGGTCTGGATCGCCGAGGTGCCGAAGGCGTCGAAGGATCCGACGGTGTTGCCGTCGGCGGTGAGGATCCGCACGGTCGAACCGGTGGCGCGGGTGCCGTTGAGCAGGGCGTTGGTCGAGTCCTGCAGGGTGTCGGAGCCGACCAGCACGTAGCTGTTCGAGACGGGTTCGGCCGAGGCCGACGAGGCGAAAGCGAGGCCGGTGAGCGCGACGCCCACGGCGGCGCTCATGGCGACGATCTTCTTGATCTTCACTGTGTTGCGGTCCTTTCGAAGGGATGTACCGAGCAGCCGCGAGCGCGGGCGCGTCGACTTGAAGCCGCCGCGACGCAGGGTGACGTCGTGGCTGCCGGCAAGGATGTGGGCATCAGATCAGCTTCCGTCTGATGCGGGTGGTGAGCGGCACCAAGAGTGCCGACGCGAAGCCCGCGAGCAGGCTGCCCGGAACGGCGGCCTGTAGCGCCGAGGCGGTGGGGTCGTCGGGGGTCGCCGGGCCCGCGAGGGCGATGACGGCATCGCCGCTCGCCGCCGGCGCGGAGGGTTCCGCGGCGGGGTCGAGCGTTCCCGCGCCGACCGCGACGGTCTGCGCGGTGGGCTGCTCCGCCGGCCTGGGCGCGGTGGAGGCGATGACGGTCGCGGCGGCGAGCGCCTGCGTCTTCCATCCCTCGGGGATCGGCGCGTAGCCCGCGGGGAGGTTGCCCACCTCGGCGCCCGGCGTCTGGCCCTTGCCCGCCGCATACCGGATGAAGGTCGCGTAGCTGAGACGGAGGTCGGGGTCGTCCATCGCCGGGTTGACCGCGGCGTAGACGGGCATCGCCAGCGGGTAGGCGTTCAGGGCGCCGCGGGCCGGGGTCGACGCGGGGTCGAAGCCGTAGACCTGGGGTTGGGCCGGCGACGCGGTCATGGCCGCCGCCGCCGCGGAGAGCGACTCGGAGGTCGGCGCGACGAACGATCCCGCGGGGTTGAGCAGGGCCGCGGAGACGATCTGGTACTTCTCCGCCGACGCGGCGTCGGTGAGCCCGATCACCCGCTGGATCCCGGGCACGCTCCTCGCGGTCTTGGTGTATTTCTTCGGCACGGAGATCGGATCCCAGCCGCCGAGGATCTGCCCGTCGCCCCGCAGCGTGAGGTACCCGCTCGAGTCGAGGTCGTTCGTGTAGGGGCGCCAGGTCACCAGGTTGATGGGATCGACCCCGTCTGCCGCCGGCTGTTCGACGCTGTCGGCCTTCGGGAAGTCGTCGCGCGGTATCTGAAAGGCGACACCGCTCTTGTTCGACTTGGCGTCGGTGGAGTTCCACGGGTTGACGACCATGCCCCACTGGTCGGGTTCGCCGGCGAGGAATGCGACGGCGGCCGGATCGGAGTTCACGTAGGTCCAGAGCACGGTCGCGGCATCCGATCGGCCCTGCGGCACGAGGAGGTCGGCGAGCGACGGAGCGGTGATCGCCTGGTAGGCCCACTCCCCCGTCGGACCGCCGTTGACCGCGATGAAGTCGGGGTCGAAGGTGAGGTTGCGCGGGTTGCGCCCCGGCTCCGCGGCGCTCACGTAGCCCAGGTGCGACCGGTCGGCGGCGTACGGCAGCGAGTCGAGGTAGGAGTTGGTGAGCAGCTTCGCCACGAGCCGTGGCGTGAGATTGAGGCTCTCGAACGGCAGCCGGGCCTTCGCGGCGAACGCGGCCGGAGTGCTCGCCACCTCCTTGGGTTCGCGGTCGATCGAGAACGCGATCGACAGCCCGGTGAGGGCCACCGGAGCGTAGGCGAGCGCGTCTCCCTCGGCTCCGAGCGGACGCGAGGTCAAGGCCATCGGGGCGGGCGCCGTGCCGTTCGCGGCCGTGCGGGAGTCGTTTTCGCTGCCGGTGAGGATCGTGTAGATCGACCCGCCCTCGGCGTTGCACAGCTGCGGTTGCCACGACGCGACCGCGCCGGCGACGAGTTCGCTGCCGGCGAGCTGGCGTTCCGCGGCGCCGATCGCGCAGTGGATCCCGAGCGGGCGGAAATCCAGCTTGACGGCGAGTTTGTGCTTCCAGGAGTCGTAGAAGAGCCCCGACTGCGAGATGTTCGACGTGCCGCCGTCGGCGGTGCCGCGCGGGATCACGACGAGCCAGCACGGGGTGCCCGTGATGGTGCCGTCGGCCGCCGTGACCGGCGTGCCGCAGCCGAGGCCCGGTGCCTGCTGCGCGGTCTGCACCTCGAACTTGGCCGATCCCGAGCCGTCGGTGCCCGACCCCGCCCAGGCGATCTCGTTGGAGTTCTGGGCGGAGAAGTGCTTGTTGGTGTTGACGTCGACCGGCACCTTCTTGTTGTCGACCACCGAGGCGATCAACTCGCCGCCGGTCGCCGAGAGGAACGGCACGGAGGTGTAGGTCGGCTTGGCGAAGCCGTCTCCCGGCGCCGTGTACTTGAGGTCCTGCGACGCGACGTCGGAGGCCTTCTCCCGGAAGCTGTCGCGCGTGGCGCCGGGCGAGAGGAAGGCGCCGTACTGGCACGTGGTGCGGTCGGGCTGCCGCGGGGTGGCGGGGTCGGCCCCGGCCTGCAGCGGTTCGTCGCCCCAGCACTGCATCACCTGCAGGAAGTTCTCGCCGCCCGACTGGCTGTTGGCTGGCGTCGACTTCTTGCCGCCGGTCCACGACACGGTGAGTCCCTGGGCGACGAGGTTGTCGGTCTGGGAGACGGTGACGGCCAGGTCCGGGAACGGGGCGGTCGCGACATCCGGATCCTGCTGGGCGGCCGTGAAGGTCTGCGCGGTGGAGGCGGTGGCGGTCTCCGTGGGCAGGGCGACACCCGCGGCGGTCAGGATGGCTCCGACCACGAGGGTCGTCGCGATCCCGGTGATGCCCGAGAGCGCACGGGTGCGTCTCGCGGCGGGGTCGTATCGTCTAGGCACGGTTACTCCACGCTGGGTTCTCAGCTGATTCTCGGGTCGAACGGGACGAGATTATTGGCGGGTCGTGTTATCTACATGAACGGATCGGGAACGAGCGCTTCCCGCGGCCCGTCTAGCTGGGGCGCAGCCCCAGGCGCGCCGAATACCGCTACTGGCCGGGGGTTTTCGCGCCCGCTCGCTTGAGTCGCCTGGACAGCACGGGCGGCAGGGCGATGACCGCCACGACGAGGATGCCGGCGAAGAGCATGACGAACTGCTGGGGCCCGAACACCGAGTCGGCGAGCGTGAACGGGGAGGAGACCGCACCGCCGGACGCGGCGCCCGAGATGAGCGCGCCGTTGGCGTCGTAGAGCGCGCCGTCGGCGCCCGCGGCCGCGTCGGCGGCTCCGGCCGCCCCGGCCCCGCCGGCGCCCGACCCGGAGGCCGCGGTCGGCGGCGGCGTGATCGGGCCCTTGCACTCGCTCGCGGCCGCGACCGCGCCGGGGATGCGGGCCACCTGCTCGAGACCGGCGCGCACGAGGTTCTCGGGCAGCGGCGAGTACCCGAGCACCTCGGCCTGCTTCTGGCCCGTGCACAGCATGTAGTTCGCGAACGTGGAGAGCGACGAGCCCTTCTGCGTCGTGAAGTTCGCCGAGGTCGCGGTCGGCACGATCATGTACGAGTAGCTCGACAGCGGGTAGGCGACCGGGTCGGCGTTGTTGTACACGCCGTCGAGGTTCTGGGTGAGGTAGTCGGGAGACGAGACGGTCGTGTTGATGACGGCCTTCTGCAGCGCGACCGCGACGGCGGCGCCCGTGGGGCTGACATAGCTGCCCGCGGCGTTGAGCACCTTGGCGACGGGGAATCCCGACTTGAGGGCGTAGGAGTATTCGACGTAGGTGATCGCGCCCTCGGCGTAGTTCTGGCTCACGTAGCCCGCGACACCGAGTGAACCGCTCTGCGCCTTGACGAACTTCGGTGCCGGGTACTGCGAGGTGAGGCCACACGGCGAGGGCCGGCCGTTCGCGGCGCAGAACGCGTTCCACAGCGCGGGGTGCTGCTTCGACATCCACAGCGTGAACTGGGCCGTCGAACCGGAGCCGTCGGAGCGGACGACGGGCGTGATGAGCTTGTCGGGCAGGGCGAGCCCGGGGTTCTCCGCGGCGATCTGCGGGTCTTTCCAGGTGGTGATCACGCCGGTGAAGATCTTGGTGATCGAGTCGCCGCTGAGCTGCAGCGTGGTGACGCGCTTGCCGCCGATGTTGAGGTTGTACATGAACGAGGTGCCGCCGGCCACGATCGGCATGTAGGCGAACGCGGTCGTGGGCTTCTCGGGCGCCGACCCGTCTTCGGGCGACGTCTGGAAGGGGATCTCGCTGATCGCGAAGTCGACCTGCCCCGCGATGTAGTCGCGGCGTCCGGCCGACGAACCGGTTCCGCTGTAGTTCACGGTCATGCCGTAGTTCGCCGCGACGTTCTTGCGCCACTGGTCGAGCGCGTTCTGCGACCACGTCGACCCCGTGCCGGAGATCGGGACGTAGGTCGCGGCGTAGGCGGTCTGCGCGTCGAAGGCGGAGCCCGACCCCGCCGCGATCAGGAACGCGACGACGAGGGCGAGGATGCTGCGGGTGGTGCGTCGGGTACGCGTCGTCACGGGGACGGCTCCTTCGGGGAGGGCTGGGATTCGATGGGGGTCGTGGATGTCGCGGGAGCGCCGCCGCCGAGCGGCGTCGCCGACACGGACTGCGCCATGCGCGCGAGGTCGTCGGCGGAGGCCTCGGCCACACGGCGGCGCTGCCGGTCGGAGAGCTGGCCCGGGCCGCGGCCGCCGATGACGCGGGCGACGGCGAACAGGCCGACCACGAGCAGCAGCAGCACGGCCGCCGTGCCGAAGCCGCGGGCGACCATGTTCGGCTCCGGCGACTTCACGAAGTCGAAGACCTGCAGCGGCAGCGAGATCATCGGACCGCTGAACGGGTTCAGGTTGAGCACGGCGGTCATGCCCGAGGTCAGCAGCACGGGCGAGGTCTCGCCGATGCCGCGCGCCGTGCCGAGGATCACCGCGGTGACGAGGCCCGATCGTGCGGTGGGCAGCACCACGTGCCAGACGGTGCGCCACCTCGTCGTGCCGAGGGCGTACGCGGCCTCGCGCAGGTGGCCCGGCACGAGGCGCAGCACGACGTCGGAGGCGCGGATCACGATCGGGAGCATCATGACGGTGATCGCCATCGACGCCGCGAAGCCCGACCGCTGGTGGGTGATGAGCTGGATGATGGCCGCGTAGACGAACAGCCCGGCGACGATCGACGGCAGCGCGGTCATCGCGTCGGAGATGGTGCGCACGAAGCGGGCGAAGCGGCCGCCGACCTCGTTGAGGAACACCGCCGTCGTGATGCCGAGCGGCACCGTGATGGCCAGGGCGATCGCGATCTGGATCACGGTGCCGACGATGGCGTGCACGATGCCGCCGGTGGTGAGCGGGTCGAGCGGGCCCGCGAGCTCCATCGTCTCGGTGATGAAGTTGAGGTGCGGCAGCGCGGCCTGGGCACGCACGATCGTGTACGCGACCACGAACACGAGCGCGCTGAACAGGATCACGCCCGCGCTGACGAGAAGCACCGTGACGATGCGGTCGCGCACCTCCTGGGCGTCGGAGCGCAGCGCGGTGAGCAGGCTGTAGAAGCCGATGAACGCCACGAAGGCGACGACGACCCAGCCGACGAGCCCGGTCATCGGCGTGAACCAGCCGAACAGCAGCGTGGCGAGGGCGATCGCCGCCGCGAGCGACCCGACGAGGTTGAACCGCTCGTCGAGGGTGGCCTTGCGCAGCGTGCGGCGGTCGCCGACCGCCGCGTCTGCCTTCGACGGGATCGAGGTGCGCGGACCGGCCGACTGCGCGTCGGCGGCGGGCGCCGCCTCGGCGACCTCGTGTTCGGGGCTCAGTATCGTCATCAGCCCGACTCCGCCCCGGAGCGCGAACGCGCCACGATCGACGACGCCGTGAAGTTCACGACGAGGGTGATCACGAACAGCACGAGCCCCGCCGCCATGAGCGCGGAGAGCCCGAACTCGCTCGCCTCGCCGTAGCGCAGCGCGATGAGCGCGGAGACGGAGTTGGTGCCGGTCTTCAGCACCTCCCAGTTGATCGTGAAGATCGGCGAGATGATCATGTAGACCGCGATCGTCTCCCCCAGCGCGCGGCCGAGGCCGAGCATGGTGCCTCCGATCATGCCGCCGCGGCCGAAGGGCAGCACGACGGTGCGGATCATCCCCCACCGGGTCGAGCCGAGCGCGAGGGCCGCCTCGCGTTCGCCCACCGGGGCCTGCGAGAACGCTTCGCGCATGATGGATGTCTGGGTCGGCACGACCATGAGCCCCACGACGATGCCCGCGATGAACGCCGACGACGTGAAGGCGCTCGCCTCCGTGAGCACGTCCCCCGAGGCATCCGACACCCGGAAGACGGGGATCCACGCGAAGTAGGTGGAGATCCACTGCGAGACGGGGATCACGTTGGCCTGGAGGAAGAACAGTCCCCACAGCCCGTAGACGACGCTGGGCACCGCGGCCATGAGGTCGACGAGCGAGACGAAGAAGCCGCGCGCCCGGCCGACGACGACCTCGGAGAGCAGCAGGGCGGTGCCGACCGCGAGCGGGACGGCCACGGCCATGGCCACGATCGCGATCGAGAAGGTGCCGAAGAGCACGGCGCCGATGCCGAAGACGCGGGTCTCGGGCGACCACTCCTGTTCGACGAGGAACGACGGCCCCGCGACGCTCAACGCGTCGCCCGCCCGCAGCGACAGGAACAGGCCGACGGCGAGCATGATGCCCACCGTGGTGGCGCCTGCGGTGAACGTGACGGCCTTGAACGCCGAGTCGGCGCGCGAGGGCCGTGCGGCGAGCGAACGTCGATCGTCGATCACAGCCATGGCGCACCTTCCCGAGTGCGTGACGACACGGCGTCCACCTCGCGACTGATCGTCGGGGCACCCGGTGAACGGATGGGGTCGCGCGGATGAAGGAGCCGTGGCCCGGCCGACAACAGCTGCGGCCGCATGTACCCCGGTCTAGCCGGTGCGTTCCGCGGACGGTTCGGCGGTCGGGGTGGCGGTGGGCGTCGCGCTCGCCGTCGGCGCCGGCCCCGCCGCGACGGCGATCGTGACGGGTTTGCCGAGCCCGAGCTGCTCGCCGCCGGCGGGGCTCGTCGCGACCACGGTGCCCCTGGCCGCCGACGCGTCGTCGACGCTCGTGACCAGCACCGCGAAGCCCGCTTGCTGCACGGCCGCGAACGCCGCGTCGCGCTGCAGCCCCGCCACGGCGGGGACGAGGTTGCTGCCGCTCGCCACCACGAGGTCGACGACGCTCCCCGCGCGCACACCGATGCCCGCCGCCGGCGCGCTCGCGGTGACCCAGCCGGCCGCCGACGGCGAGGCGGCCTCGGTCACGGTGCCGACGGCGAGCCCGGCGGCCTCGAGGGCGGCGCGCGCGTCGGCGAGCGACCCGTCGACGACGCCGGGCACCGGCACGAGGCCGGCCGCCGCGGGTGCGCGCGGCGGCGGCGCGGCCGTGACGGCGGAGGCGGACGGGCTCGGCGGCGGTCCGGCCTCCGACCGCGGCGTGCTGGTGGCCGACGAGGCGATCCAGGCGATGAGAGCGCCCACCACAGCGAGCGCCAGGCAGAGCCGCCAGGCCCACGACGCGTCGGCTGCGGCGCGGCGCGGCGGGTCGCTGGTCTCGACCGCGGTGGCGACGGCGACCGTCGCGGCGGACGGCGCGGCCCCCTCCGGTCGGGCGCGCACGGCGGCCACGCGAGTGGTCTCGTCGGCGGCGGGCAGCACCCTCGTGCGCGGATCCTCCGCCCCGGCGGACTTCGCGGCCCCGTCGACACCCGCGACCGCGGCGAGCAGCTCGGCGGCGGTCTGGAAGCGGTCTGCCGGGTCTTTGAGCATCGCGGTGACGACGAGCCGGTCGACCGCCCGCGGAACGTCGCGGCGCAGCACCGACGCGACCGGCGGCGGCGCGGACACGTGCGCCCGCATCGTCTCGGCCGCCGACCCGCGCGGGAAGGGCGGCCGGCCGGTGAGCGCGAAGTAGAGCACGGCGCCCAGTTGGTAGAGGTCGCCGCGGCCGTCGACGTCTGCGCCCACGGCCTGCTCGGGCGACATGAAGTTCGCGTTGCCCTCGACGGTCGGCGACGGGGCGCCCGGCGCCCGGTCGGACGACGTGCGGCCCGCGGCATCCGCGAGTCCGAAGTCGACCACCCGCACCCGGGCGGGCACGAGCGGTGCGTCGTCGACGGGTTCCACCATGATGTTGGCCGGCGAGATGTCACGGTGCACGAGCCCCGCGGCGTGGGCGGCGCCGAGGGCGAGGGCTACCCCGCGCGCCACCGCGAGCGTCTCGGCGACGGCGAGCGGCCCGGTCGCGTCGACGTGCTCGGCGAGGCTCGTGCCCGGCGCGAGCTCGAGGGCGATCCACGCCACCGGCTCGGGGCCGGACTCGTCGACGCCAGCGTCGAGCACCGCCACGAGGTTCGTGTGCCGCACGCTGCCCGCGGCCCTCGCCTCGCGGATCAGGTTCTCGCGCGCCGCGACGTCTCCGGAGAGGTGCGGATGCAGCAGCTTCAGCGCCACGGTCGTGCCGGTCTCGGCGTCGGTCGCGACGAACACCGACGCCGAACCGCCGGATCCGAGCAGCCCGCCCAGGCGGTAGCGGCCGGCGACGAGCCCGGTCACCACTGCGGTTCGGGTTCGGGCGAGCCCGGCCTCCGCCGCCCCTCGGTGCGCCCGCGGGTCACCTCGTCGGGCACGACGGCGCTCTCGAACGCGGCGAGGGAGGTGACGGCGGAGTGCAGCGCGGTCGACGACGCCCCGAACCAGCGGCCCGACGTGATCACCGGCTGGCCGTTGTTCGTGGCCAGCCAGCCGTACTGGCTCGGCGAGTCGCCCTTCACGCCGGTGATGACGAGCCGTCCGACGTCGCGCTGCAGCCTCTCGACGTGGGCGTGCGCCGACTCGAACGACGGGTAGGCGGCCCAGCTGCGGGCGAGTTCGCGGTTGTTCGACGCGAGCAGGCGCCAGATGCCGACACGGCTGAACTCGACGTGCTGCGCCGGGGGCACGGCGACCGGCGCTTCGTCGGGTCTCTCGGTGACCCGTCGGCCCGCGGCGAGCGCGTCACGGAACGCGGCCCAGCCCACGAACCGCCCGTCGGCGGTCGACGGGAACGCCGAGAACATGAAACTTGGCAGCGCTGACACGTTTTGCTCCCTGACCGGACACGACGGGTTGACCCGCGAACACGGTGCGACGATTCGCTTTCCCCCACTACGCGCCTCACGCTGCTGGATCGACCTGTACCGGCGGCAAATGCACGACGACGCTGCGGTGTACGAGGCGTGACGATCGGGGTTCCGGGGAATGACGACCGGGCGACACGTGTTGTGCCCGGGGATGACTCCGACACGACACGACTCCCCGACCGCCCGTCCCGCCACCGCCCGCACGGCCCTCGTGGTCGGGGCCACCGGCATCGGCGGTTCCGCCCTGCTCGACCGGCTCACGGCGGAGGGCTGGCCCGTGCTCGCGATGTCGCGCACCCCCGGCGCCGAGCGCGCGGGCGTGCGCTGGATCCCGGCCGACCTCACGAGCGCGTCCGACCTCGCCACGGTGCTCGCCGCCGAGTCGCCCACCCACGTCTTCTTCACCGCCTGGGCGCGGCAGGCCACCGAGCAGCGCAACATCGAGGTCAACGGCGGCATGGTGCGCGACCTCCTCGCGGCGCTCGACCACGCGCCGGTCGAACACGTGGCCCTCGTCACCGGGCTCAAGCACTACCTCGGGTCGTTCGAGGCGTACGCGCAGGGCGAGATGCCCGACACCCCGTTCCACGAAGAGGAAGAGCGCCTCGACTCGCCCAACTTCTACTACGCGCAGGAAGACGAGCTGTTCGCGGCCGCCGCCGCCCAGGGCTTCACCTGGTCGGTGCACCGTTCGCACACCGTCATCGGGCACGCCGTCGGCAACCTCATGAACATGGGCCTCACGCTCGCCGTGTACGCCTCGATCTGCCGCGACCTCGGCCTGCCGTTCGTGTTCCCCGGCAGCCAGACGCAGTGGAACGGCCTCACCGACATGACCGACTCCACCGTGCTCGCCGAGCAGATGCTGTGGGCGGCCACCGACGAGAACGGACGCGACGAGGCGTTCAACGTGGTCAACGGCGACGTGTTCCGCTGGCGCTGGATGTGGTCGCGCATCGCCGAGCACTTCGGTCTCGAGCCGGTCGGTCCCGCGGCGGAGCCTCTGCCCCTCGAACACCAGATGCGGGACATGGATGCCGCGTGGGCACGCATCGCCGACGAGAACGGCCTCGTCGAGAGCGACCTCTCGCGGCTCGCGTCGTGGTGGCACACCGACGCCGACCTCGGCAGGCAGATCGAGGTGGTGACCGACATCGGCAAGAGCCGCCTCGCGGGTTTCACCGCCTACCACCGCACGGTCGACTCGTTCACCGCCCTGTTCGACCGCTACCGCGCCGAGCGGCTCATCCCCTAGGCGACGGGTCGCGCGTCGTCCCAGCGGGCGAGACGCGCGGCACCGTCGTGGGTGGCCTGCAAGAAGTCGAGCACCAGCGCGTCGGGGTCGGGCGCCGCGCGCACCGTCTCGTACGGCAGCACGAACTCGCCCAGGTCGTGGCTGAAGTACGCGCCGTCGGGCACGTCGATGTCGGCGTAGCCGTCGGGCGCGGGGTAGGCGTACGAGTAGAACGCACCCTCCGCCCCGCCGCCCGGCCAGAATCCCGCGCTCGTGATCTCGTGCGAATAGCCCTCGAGCATCACCTCGGGCGGGCAGTTGGGCACGCCTCCCGGGTGCGCGGGCGCCTCTCGGCCAGAGAACCGGGTGACCGCCAGGTCGAGCGCACCCCAGAAGAAGTGCACGGGGCTCGACTTGCCGGTGAACCGGGCGCGGAACTCGCCGAGCACGCGGTCGGCCTGGATGAGCTGGCGCCAGAACAGCCGCACGCTCTCGGCGTCGTACGAGCAGTGTTCCGTGTCGAGCGCGAAGGGTATGGCGGGGTCGACCTCGTTCGGGGTCGCGTGGATCGCCACGTCGATGCCGAGTTGCGCGAGGGCGGCCATCACGTCGGCGTAGAACGTCGCGACCGGCACCGGGCGCAGCGCGACCGCGCTCCTGCGACCGTCGCTGCGGCGAAGCACGAGCTCGTCCGCGACGAAGTCGAACTCGATGTCGAACACCCCGCCCGCGTACGGCACCGCGCCGGTCGACAGGCCGCGGGCGCTCACGTAGAGCGGCACCTGCCACCAATGGTTCGTCTTCGGCGCGCACGCCAGCCGGATCTTGCCGACGATCTGCGTGTACATGTGGAAGGTCAGCCGGGTGTCGACCCAGTCGTCGACGGCCAGCGTCGGCCACACACTGTCGGTCATCGTCTCTCCCGCCGTCCGCGTCCCCAGTCAGTATGCCGGTCGACGCGGGCGCGCGTCAGCACCTCGCGCGCTGCTCCGGTCGCGTGGCATGCTGATCGCATGTCGACGACCGATTCGTTCCTGCCCGATCCCGACCGCCGCATCCGCGACGAAGACCAAGAGCTCGCCCACGAGGTGGCGGGCGACGGACCCGACTACCTTCCGGATGCCGCGGCCGACGCACCGGCCGACGCAGAACCCGAGCCGCTTCATCCGAACCCGCTGTTCCGCACGCCGCACGCGGGCGAGCGGTTGACGGCCGAGCAGCTCGAGCACGAGCTCGACGACTGAGCCTCCGTCATGACCCGGGCGACGATCGTGGGGCTGCTACTGCTCGTGGGCGGCACGGCGTTCGGTGCCGTCGGCTGGCTGCTCGCGCCCGACGAGGTGACCGGGCTCGGCCTCGGGTTCGTCGGACTGATGGCCCTGCTCTGCGGCGGGATGCTGCTACACGCGGATTCGCGCTGATCCACGCTCGACCGCATCCGACGTGGGTGGGGCGGCTACCAGGTTCCGCCGGGCGACTTCACGACCGGCACGGGTGCCTGCGACCAGTGCGCGCCGTTGGCGTAGTGGCTCGAGGCCCAGGGCGAGGCCCAGATGGCCGACTCGATCTGCGCGGTGGGGGCCGAGGCCATGAAACCGGCGACGATCGCGCCGTAGCCGGGGTTGCCGTGCAGCGCCTTCGCGGCGTTCTGCGCGGCGATGTCGAGGCTGGCGTAGCTGCCGAGGCCGCTGCCGCCGCCTGAGCCCCAGCCGTTGTTGAGCGGGTTGTTGCGGTTCCACCAGTCGTCCGTGCCGTTCTCCTGGCGCATCCACCGGGTGAACACCGCGACGTTGCTGTCGCTGAGCGGGAACCCGGCGTAGAGCATCACGAGCTTCGCCCAGTCGTGGTTGGTGCCTCCCGCGATGAAGGTCGCGTAGCCCGAGGTGGCGCCGAACTCCTCGCGCACGACGGCGGCCGGGGCGGCCTCGGCTGGTACCTCGAGGCTCTGCGCGTTGGCCGCGACGTACTTCTCGAGTGCCTCGTCCGCGCGCGAGGCGGGCGGGAAGGCGAGCACGGTGGCCGAGCAGGTGGCGAGCACCACGATCGACGCGGTCACGGCGAGCAGGGCACGCACGGCCTGCTCCGATCGGAGGGAGAGGGGCGAGGCGCGGCGCGCGCGATAAGACGGTGTGGGAGAGGTCATAGTTTGGGGGACGAACTCGGATGATCCGGCTCAAGTCGCCTCCACCATTGCAGCCCTCCTTGGCAAGAACCTGTGAATGCCCGGGTCACTGCCCCGATTCGAGTCCGTGGCGGAAGGCCCAGACCACCGCCTGCAGCCGGTCGCGCGCCCCGATCTTGCCCAGCAGCCCGGCCAGGTGGTACTTCACGGTCGTCGGTTCGATGAACAGCCGGGCGGCGATCTCCTGGTTCGACAGCCCCTCGGTGAGCAGGCGCAGGATGTCGAGCTCACGCGCCGTCAACGTGTCGGCGACGGCGTCGGCCCTGCGCTCCGGGCTCGCGCGACGGCCCGCGAACTCGGTGAGCACGCGGCGCGTGATCTTCTGGTCGAGCGTGCCCTCCCCCGCGGCGACCGAGCGGATCGCGTCGACGAGGGTCTCCTCGTCCGCCCCCTTGAGCAGGAACCCCGCCGCGCCCGCCTCGAGCGCCCCGAAGACGTAGTCGTCGAGGTCGAAGGTCGTCACGACCAGCACCGGGATGTGGCCGTCCGGGTCGTCGGAGAGCAGCCGGGTGGCCTCGATCCCGTCGCGCCCCGGCATCCGGATGTCCATGCAGACCACGTCCGGGCGCAGCCTGCGCGCGAGCTCCACGGCCTCGTAGCCGTCGGCGGCCTGGCCCACCACCTCGATGTCTCCCGCCGCCTCGACGATCACGGTGAAACCGGCGCGCACGATCGCCTGGTCGTCGGCCACGAGCACTCTGATCACGGGTGTCCTCCGTCGTCGGCGGGGTCGGGCGGCGGCACGGCGAGGTCGTTGCGCCAGCCGCCGTCGGCCGTGGGGCCCGCCACGAGGGTCGAGCCGGTGAGAGTCGCCCGTTCGCGCATCCCGACCAGGCCGAGTCCGCCGCCGGGATTCGCGGCCGCGCCCGCCGCGGGGGCGGAGTTGGTCACCGTGAGACGCAGTCCCGCGGGCGAGTACTCGACCCGCAGGGAGCACCGCGCGCCCGGCGCGTGCCGGCGGGCGTTGGCGAGCGACTCCTGCACCATGCGGTACGCCGCGGATTCCGCAACGGGGCCGAGCGGCACCGGCTCCCCCAGCCACTCCTCGTCGATCTCCATGCCCGCGTCGCGCAGCCCCTCGACCAGCCGCGGCAGCTCGGCGACGGCCGGAGCCGGAGCGAGGTCGCCGTGGTCGTCGGCCCGCAGCAGGCCGACGGTCTGTCTCAGGTTGGCGAGGGTCAGCTGTGCGTCGCGCGCGACCGCGCGGATGTAGTCGCGCGCCCGGTCGGGCTCGGCCGCGACGAGGGCGCCCGCGGCCTGCGCGCCGACGATGATGCCCGTGAGGTGGTGTGCGGCGATGTCGTGCAGCTCGCGGGCGATGAGCGCCCGTTGCTCGGCGACGGCGTCGCGAGCTGTGCGTTCGCGCTCCCGCTCGGCGAGTTCCGCGCGCTCGCGCAGCGCCACCATCGTCCGCGATCGGGAGGCCACGAGTTCGCCGACGAGCGCCGGCAGCGCGAAGACGAGGGCGGCCCTGGCGAGGGCGAACGGGAGCTCCCCCGGCGTCAGCGCGTCGCCGGGGGCCGCGAACGCCCACGCCGCGGCGGCCGACAGCACGGCCACGGCGGCCGCCCAGGGATAGACGGATGCGCCCGACCGCGTGCGGAAGACCGTGTACGCGGCGACGACCACCGCGGCCGCCCCGGCGCTCAGCGTGCCCGCCGAGATCGCGAGCAGCGCGGCGTCGACGGCCGCGGTGACGACGAGCACCACGACGGGCAGGCGGCCGCGCCACCAGAGCGCG